>Ga0209448_10000582_pt1 | contig 11912 bp, 10 predicted proteins | sample BogFormECP14_OM2_FD_188245 | JGI IMG/M metagenome (GOLD analysis project Ga0209448, IMG submission 188245) | Bog forest soil microbial communities from Calvert Island, British Columbia, Canada - ECP14_OM2 (SPAdes) (version 2) | ecosystem: Environmental > Aquatic > Freshwater > Wetlands > Bog ... | reverse complement strand
CCCGGTCGAACGCCCAGTCGAAGAACGGGTTGATCACCACGCTGGTCATGGTGTGGCCGAGCGAGTCGACCATGGGGGGAGTACCGGTGTCGGCCCCGCTACCGTCTTGGCCCTCCGCGTCAACGGCGTCCAGGTCATAGGAGAACAGCGCCTGGCCGAAGGTGAAATCGCCGTCGAATGCTTTACCGTACGGGTCGAGCAGCAGCTTGCTTGGATCACATCGATGGCCGGCCGCCGGATCGAATGGCCCGTGCACACGAAATCCATAGCGTTGGCCGGGGGTGATGTTCGGCAGATATGCGTGCCAGACATATCCGTCAACCTCGTCGAGGGGGATCCGCGACTCATTGCCTTTGTCGTCGATCAGACACAAGTCGACCTTCTCGGCGATCTCGGAGAACAGCGAAAAATTGGTCCCTGCGCCGTCATAAGCTGCCCCGAGCGGATAAGCATTGCCCGGCCACACGGTAGGAAGTGTGGGCCCGGCCTCGTCAGGTGTCGCAGCGCCCGAAGTCGCGGCTGGGTTGTTGGAGGGCATGACTCGACCTTATCGGCGCCGGGAGGTCGGTGCCCCGTCACCACCAGCCGGTGTTCGCTGCGATCTGGCGGCCCAGTTCGTCGGTCATCGTCCGTACGTAGGTGGGCGACAGGTGATGAGCGCCGTGGTAGATCAGCACGTTTCCCTCAACGGGACGGCAGACGTCGGCGCGACATATTGCGTCCGACATATCAAGTGGCTTGAACAGCGGGAACTGCGCGACGAAGTTGAGGGCGGGATTGCGATCGGCCAGCACGTCGGAGCGCTTGATCGCGCACGACTGCGCGTTGCCCCCCTTTGCCAGGCAGTCCGCGGGATCGAACGGTTTGCCGTTTTTGACCAGCCAGGGGGTGTCGCGCATGGCGAGGATGGGAATGTTGTTGTTGGACAACGTTTGCCAGATCCCGATGTAGGTTGCCGGCATCACGTCTCCGGATTTGATGTTCCACGGTCGAGTCGACGTGGTGAACACGTAATCGGGACGGTCGGTGAGCAACTTGGCCATCGTCCGTTGCACCCACTCGCGGCACTGCGGGTACGGCGCGTTGTTGCCCATGATCAGCGGGACCTGTTCGGTGGACAACGGGCAGCCCATCTTGAGGTAGGTCACCACTTTGAAGTGCTGCAGGTGCCCGAGCAGGTCCAGCGCGGGCAGCCAGTGTTCGGCGTGCGATCCGCCGGCCAAAGCGATGGTCCGGTGGGCGTTGAGGTCGCCGTAGGTGCAATTGACCACCGCCGGGTTGACGAAGTCACTGATGCACCCATCCCTGGTGGTGGCGGGCAGGTCGTCCTTGATTTCCAGGATGGTGGGCCGCATCCGCAACGTGGGCACCCGCAGATGGGCGGTCAGGGCGCGCGCACCCGGGTAGTCCTCGGGATTGAGTCCCAATAGCTCCTTGCCGGTGGCGCGTTCGATGCTGACGTGCTGACGCCAGGTGAATGAGGTCGCGGTCAAGGTGCCGCCCAGCAGCACCACCGTCGATCCCAGCGCGATCGTCGGCCGACGCAACCGGACTCGCCAGGGGATCGCCGGCGCTGCTGCGCTCGCGGGTGCCCGGTAGCGCAGCGGGTCCTCGACGAGGCGGGTGGTCAGGTACGCCAGCAACCCGGACACGAGCAACAGAGCTGAGCCCTCGACAAGGTTGACGTGCGGGTGGCCGGTGTAGGACAGCCAGAAGATAAGCAGCGGCCAGTGCCACAGGTACAGCGAGTACGCCATTGCACCCAGCGCCACCAGCGGCCCGGCGGCCAGCAGCCGATTCGGCAGCGGCATCCGCGCGCCGCGAAGATCGTCTGGGGGACTGCCCTGCAGGTTCGCCCCGGCAAGTATCATCAGCATGGTGGCCCCGACGGGCACCAGCGCCCACGGGCCGGGGAATTCCTGGACGCCGTCGATCAGTGCCCCGCAGGACAGCACCGCCGCCAGCGCGACGCTGGCGACGACGGTGCGCAGCCACATCGGCCAGCGGATGTGGCGCACCAGCGCGCCGACCAGCGCGCCCAGCAGCAACTCCCACGCCCGAGCGAAGCTGTTGTAGTAGGCGCCCGCCTGGTTGTCCTGATGGGCAAAGATCGCGTAGACAAACGACGCCAACGTCAGCGAGCTCAGCAGTATCACGAACATGGTCCGCAGGCGGGCACCAAGCGGGCGCCGGAATAGGTACGCGCACCCGGCGACCAGCAGCAGGAAACCAATGTAGAACTGACCCTGCACCGACATGGACCAGATGTGCTGCAACGGACTGACGGCTTCGTCCGCCCGCAGGTAGTTCGACGCGGTGTTGGCCAGCTCCCAGTTCTGGTAGTAACCCAGGCTGGCCAGGCTCTGGTCGGCGAACGTCTCCCAGCGGGTCTGCGGCTGCACCAGGATGGTGAGTAGCGCGCACGCGGCCAGGACCACGACCAGCGCAGGAACCAGACGGCGGACCAGCCGGATCACTTCCGCCACTGGCGACAGGGATTGAGCCGGATTCAGTGCAGCGCGAAGCACCTTGCCGCCGAAGAAGAAGCCAGACAGCGCCAGGAACACGTCCACGCCGCCGGAAACCCGGCCGAACCAGATGTGGAAAACGGCGACGAGCGCGATCGCGATACCGCGTAATCCGTCGAGATCGTAACGATAGAAGCCTGTCGAACGGACGGCCTGGGTGCCCGTTTCTGCCACCGGCTCCGGGAGCGTGGCCGGCGGAAGAAACGGTGACAGGCTGACCATATTGACAGCTAATGTACCTAATCCGCCACCTGCCTACCGAGCGTGAGTGCTCGGCAACGGAGCAGGTGGCGTGTGTTCGGGAGGCTGGAGAAAGCTACCGAAACGTACTGATCAGGGGCGGCTGCTGCGTTGGCGCCTGCTGCGTTGGCGCCTGCTGCAAGGGTGTTTGCTGCAATGGCGCTTGCTGGACCGGCGCCTGCTGCGCCGGTGCTTGCTGCAACGGAGCTTGCTGCACCGGTGCTTGCTGGGCCGGCGCCTGCTGCAACGGTGCTTGCTGGACCGGTGCTTGCTGGACGGGCGCTTGTTGCAATGGAGCCTGCTGAACTGGCGCCTGCTGAACTGGCGCCTGCGGCGCCTGCTGAACTGGCGCGGTCTGGGTACCGAGAACCCGAACCAGGTAAGGAGCCATACCGCTGCTGCGGACCGGCGAAACCTGGACGACGTCGCCCACCTCCAGCATCTGGCCGTTCCCGAGGAACATCGCGACACTTTGCGTGCCTTCGGGACCGTAGAAGATCAGGTCGCCCCTGCGTCCCTGCTGCGGCAGAACCTTGCTGCCGAGCCGGTACATCTGCCCGGAAGAACGCGGCAGCTTGATTCCGGCGCCGGCGTAGGCGTATTGCATCAGGCCCGAGGCGTCGAATCCGACAGTGTTGATACCCGAACCGGTACCGCGAGTGGGGCCGTTGACACCGCCGCCGGCCCACGAATACGGCACTCCGCGCGCTGCAAGGCCGCGCGCGATGACCATGTCCGTTGCCTGCTGGTAGTCCATCGGTTTGGTTATCGGGTCGGCGTTTGCCAGACCCGAAGTGGCCATGATCGAGGCCGACATCGGGGCCACCAGCAGGGCCAGGCCGATGATGAGGCCGTAGATGCGTTTCATTGGGATACCAACCTCCTTGTCCCTCTCGGGCGCTTTGGGCCTCAGCGTGCTGACTACGCGCTTCCGCCGCCGTTCCATGACGCATGCGATCGCCGCCACGTCGGGGTCGAACCGCCTGCATGACAGTTGGGAACGTCAATCAGGCGGTTGACCCGATCAATTCACACCAGTCACTATAGACACTTCTACAACATAAGTTGTCGGCCGAAAATAGCTGATGAGCTCTACGAACGATTATTTGTCGGACCGTGACCGGATGGTGACTGGCGCACCGAATTCTGTATGCGCAGTTGTGATTTCAGTCTCACACCGGTGCCGTCGCAGCAGCGCGATCTTGCGGAAAATCCCACCGGCGCCAGCGGCGGCGGTAGAAGCGTCAGTTCAGTGACGGTTCAGTACCAATAGCGTGCGCTGAACATGGTGATCATGGTGCCGGTCAAGGAGCTGACCATGATGGCGGCCATGGCCAGGACCGGCCAGAAGGACATGTACCAGCCCTTCAATAGGGAAACAAACGGGCCGATTCCAGCCGCGGTAATCGCCGCACCGACACCGCCCCACACCACCGGATAGATGTAGAAATCGAGTCCGAAGGGCACCTGTCCGCAGGTGTCCTCCGTGCACACGTCCGCGAGGAAGCCGAACAGCTTCGCCGGCCAACTTGTCGCCGTGGCCAGGACGATGAGCAGTATCAACAACGAGATGGTGCAGATCAGGTCCCATGGGGCCACCCGCAGACGAATTATCCGCGGTCGTTGCTGGTCGGGGTGGTCGGATTCGTCGGTCTTGTCGGGCGCTGGCGGGGAATCAGTAGGGTCACCCGGGTGAGGGTCGTCGGTCTGATGCGGCGAAGCCATGCCGATAGATGCTCCTTGATGGTCAGGGTCCGTGCGACCCTTCTGCTTTACGCTCGTTGTCTATGGTTGCGGCGACTCCCGGGTTGACGCCCGAGCAAATCAGCACGATCGACGCCGCTCATCTATGGCACCCGTACAGCACTATCGGCGGCGAGTCTATAGCGCCGCTGGTGGCGGTCGCCGCTCGCGGCGCCTGGTTGACGTTGATCCGCGACGGCCGGCCGATCGAGGTGCTCGACGCGATGAGCTCCTGGTGGACGGCGATCCACGGTCACGGGCACCCGGTCCTGGACGTAGCGCTGTCCACCCAGCTGAACACCATGAACCATGTCATGTTCGGCGGGTTGACCCACGAACCCGCCGCCCGGCTGGCGCAACTGCTGGTCGAGATCACCCCGGCGGGTCTCGAAACGGTGTTCTTCAGTGACTCGGGGTCGGTGTCGGTGGAGGTCGCGGTGAAGATGGCGCTGCAGTACTGGCGCAGCCGCGACCGGCCCGGCAAGCGGCGGCTGATGACGTGGCGGGGCGGCTATCACGGAGACACCTTCACGCCGATGAGTATCTGCGATCCGGACGGCGGCATGCACTCGCTGTGGACAGACATCCTGGCCACCCAAGTGTTCGCTCCGCAGGTGCCACGGGACTACGACCCCGCCTACAGCGCCGCGTTCGAGGCGCAGCTGGCGCGCCACGCCGCCGAAGTGGCTGCCGTGGTCGTCGAGCCCGTCGTGCAAGGCGCAGGCGGGATGCGTTTTCACGACCCGCGTTATCTGCGCGACCTGCGCGACATCAGCCGGCGCCACGAGGTGTTGCTGATTTTCGACGAGATCGCGACCGGCTTTGGTCGCACCGGTGAGCTGTTCGCCGCCGACCACGCCGGGGTGAGCCCGGACATCATGTGTGTCGGCAAGGCGCTCACCGGCGGATATCTCAGCCTGGCCGCCACCTTGTGTACCACCGATATCGCGCACACCATCAGCGCCGGTGCGGCCGGCGCGCTGATGCACGGGCCCACCTTCATGGCCAATCCGTTGGCCTGTGCGGTGTCGGTGGCCAGCGTCGAGGTGCTGCTCGGCCAGGACTGGCGGTCGCGTATCACCGAGATATCCGCCGGGCTGGCGGCCGGGCTCGAACCCGCCCGGGCGCTGCCCGCGGTGACCGATGTCCGCATGTGCGGCGCCATCGGCGTTATCGAATGCGACCAGCGCGTCGACCTGGCTGTCGCCACCCCCGCGGCGCTGGACCGCGGCGTCTGGCTGCGCCCATTCCGCAACCTGGTTTACGCGATGCCGCCGTACATCTGCTCGCCCGACGAGATCGCGCAGATCACCTCCGCGATGGTTGCCGTGGCCAGTGCTTTGGAGTAAAACCGCAGGTAAATGCCCATTTCTCTGTTTGCTAGCCGCCATCCTGTGGCCCGCTTCTCAGTCCAGGAATAGCGCCGATCCGGGAACGGTCGATCAACGGCGACCCGGCGGTGGGCGCGGGCGCGGGCGTCGCCTCAATGCCCCAGCAGCCGCCCATCTCGAGCGCCGGTGTGGTGCACGGTGTTGTCGACGGCGGTCAGTGCGTTAGGTGCGTCAATATTGCTCGCCAGGCGAATCGGCGGGCTACGCGGCTTGTCAGGTTGGGCTGTAGCTGCGCTGATAGGTAGCTTTAGCGACGGTTGCGGAGTGTCGGGTGAGCTTGAATGTGGCTATGTTCGTAGCGCTCATTCGCGCAAGCTACCCGCTAGGTTCCCCCAGACCGACTACAGAGCGCTGCTGGCACTGGCGCGGCGTCGGTTATCCGACGACGAGATAGCAGAACTGGCTAACGACCTGATGGCTCGTGGTGAGTTGAAGTTGGACATCGACGATTTTGGCGCGGCCATCACGCGGATCCGTGACAAATCTCCAACGGCGGCAGATCTTGAACGTGTCCAGAGTCGCCTTGGCGGCGATTGGCTGGCCAGTTGACCCTTCACTCTTGTCGGCTTAGCTCCGCCGCTTTCCAGCGCTTGTGAGCTTCGCAGTCAGCTTCCCAGCACGAAGGGCCGTGCCGCTCTTCATCGTGGTGGCGCCCTGCGAGTTCGACCACTTGGTAGAAAGTCATGTGGCCGTACTGGCACTCCTCGCATGTGTAGTCGTTGTAACTCATCGGATGCTCCGTTCAGGCTGTACAGCATGTGTTCGCCTGGCGCTTCCGAGTGTTGCGATGGCCATCTGGGAGCCGCCTAGTTTCAACCCCAGGCGGATCTTCTGGGCCCTGGTTCGCTCGAATTCGTCGGGGATCTCATCGTTGACGGCCACCTCGAACGCCGATTAGCCGTTCGACCATGTTCTTGGGCGGCGGCCACGCACCAGGCGTGCGTGACGGCTCAACCCGTCCAACCGATCGAAAACGCCACCGGCAGCGGCTGTCTGACTACCGAGGACTACGCAGCGCGGCTGCCCGGGTGTACCGCGCGCGGTAATAAAAGTATTACCCCGTTGGGCTTGTAAAACCACCGGTTCTCAAGGCCAATCCTGGCTCAGGTTCTCAGCGCGCCCGCGGCAGAAAGCCGTGAGGTCCGTATCAGTTCACGTCCAACCTCAAAAGGCCGTCCGGCACCGGACCCACCCGCGTCGCGGTGAAGGGCGTCACGGTGGTGTTGCCATTGTGCACGCAATCACCCCCGTCCCCACATTTGCCCACACTTGCCCACAAAACTGTCTGTTTGAGTGTGAGTCACTGTGACGTCTCTTTGCAGGTAGAGCCGCTTCCAGCCCCCTGACCAGGTGGGCGACGAGATCGCACAGCTCACGTCCGCGATGGTCGAGGTCGCGCGCCGCGCCGGCTCTCGTAGGCTCTGAGTTGATGAAAGTACGAAGTCGATGAAGACGCCGATCGATACATCACCGCTGGCCTGGCTGGAGGCGGTGGAGCGGGAGCGCCGGCAGGCCGGTCTGCGTCGCTCGCTGCGACCGCGTCCCGCGGATGCCGTCGAACTGGATCTGGCGTCCAACGACTACCTCGGTCTGTCACAGCATCCCGACGTCATCGACGGTGGTGTTGCGGCGCTGCGGGTCTGGGGTGCCGGTGCCACGGGTTCACGGCTGGTCACCGGCGATACCGAGCTGCACCAGGAATTCGAGTCCGAGCTCGCCGAGTTCGTCGGCGCTGCCGCGGGCCTGGTGTTCTCCTCGGGATACACGGCCAACCTCGGCGCCGTCGTCGGCTTGTCAGGGCCGGGTTCGCTGCTGGTGTCCGACGCTCATTCGCACGCATCTCTGGTCGATGCGTGCCGGCTGTCGCGAGCGCGGGTAGTGGTGACGCCGCACCGCGACGTCGACGCCGTAGACGCGACGCTGGGATCACGCGACGAGGAGCGCGCCGTCGTCGTCACCGACTCGGTATTCAGCGCCGACGGCGTGCTGGCCCCCATCCGTGAGTTGCACGACGCGTGCCGCCGCCACCGTGCGTTGCTCATCGTGGACGAGGCGCATGGCCTGGGTGTACGCGGCGGGGGGCGGGGGTTGCTCCACGAGCTCGGGCTGGCGGGTGCGCCCGATGTGGTGATGACGACGACGTTGTCCAAGGCGCTCGGCAGCCAGGGTGGTGCGGTTCTCGGGTCCGCGCAGGTGCGTGCCCACCTGATCGACGCCGCCCGGCCGTTCATCTTCGACACCGGCTTGGCGCCGGCGGCCGTGGGTGCCGCGCTGGCCGCGCTGCGCGTCCTGCGGGCCGAGCCGTGGCGCCCGGACGCCGTGCTGCGACATGCGCGGGAATTGGCCGGGATCTGTGATGTGGCGCTCGGCGACGATGCGGGCCGCAGAGCGGCGGGAGGAGAAGCCGGGCAATCTGGATCAGCGGTGCCCCAGTCGGCGGTGGTGTCGGTGATTCTGGGTGACCCCGAAGTGGCGCTGGCCGCCGCGACCGCCTGCCTGGATGCCGGCGTGCGGGTGGGGTGCTTCCGTCCGCCCACCGTGCCCGCCGGGACATCGCGGCTGCGGCTCACCGCGCGCGCCTCCCTGGACGCCGCCGAGCTGGAGACGGCCCGACGAGTGCTGACGGACGTCCTTGCCGGGCCTGCTCGGCCTTTTCTGGCGCGCCCTTGACCGTCCTGGTCGTCACGGGTACCGGGACCGGAGTCGGCAAAACGGTCGTCACTGCGGCGCTGGCGTGTCACGCCCGTCAGGCCGGCATCGACGTCGCGGTGTGCAAGCCCGTTCAGACCGGCACGCAGGCCGGCAATGGCGAGGGTGATGATGACCTCGCCGAGGTGGCCAGGCTCTCTGGGGTGACCCAGCTCGCCGGGTTGGCGAGATATCCGCAGCCACTGGCGCCGGCGGCCGCGGCTGAGCGGGCCGGTATGGCCCTGCCCACTCGCGACCAGCTGCTGGCTTTCATCTCTGGCCTGGACCGCCCGGGACGGCTGACCCTGGTCGAAGGCGCTGGCGGGTTGCTGGTCGAACTAGCCGTCGCAGGAGTCACGTTGCGTGACCTCGCCGCCGAGCTGGGTGCGGCGGCGCTGGTCGCCGTCACCGTTGAACTGGGCACCCTCAACCACACCGCACTGACTCTGGAAGCGCTTGGCACACATCGGATTCCAAACTCCGGCCTGGTGATCGGCAGCTTGCCACAGCGGCCGGATTTGATAGCCACGTCGAATCGGGCCGCGCTGGCCCGGCTGGGTCCGGTGCGTGCCGCGCTACCCGCCGGTGCCGGATCGATGGACGCCGCAGACTTCGCGGCCATGAGCGCCGCGGCGTTCGACCGCGACTGGGTAACCACACTGGTGCGCTGATGGTGCACTCGATCGAGCTGGTCTTCGACCGCGACACCGAAGAGGCGATCCGTCGCATCTGGAACGACCTGGCCGAGGCCGGGATACCGAGCCAGGCCCCGGCCAGTCGTCCGCACGTGACGCTGGCTGTTGCCGAACGCATCGCCGCCGAGGTCGACGAGCTGCTGATTCCGGTTAGCCGGCAGCTGCCCTTGGGCGCTGCGGTTGGGGCGCCGGTGCTGTTCGGCCGGGCGAGCGTGGTGTTCGCGCGGCTCGTGGTGCCGACCAGCGAGCTACTGGCCTTGCACGCCGAGGTGCACCGGCTGTGCCGTCCGCATCTGGTGCCCGGGCCGATGGCCAACAGCCTGCCCGGTCAGTGGACCGCACATGTCACGTTGGCCCGCCGGGTCGGCGGCGCCCAACTCGGGCGGGCGTTACGCATTGCGGGGCGGCCATCACAGATCGACGCCCGCTTTGCAGGCCTGCGCCGCTGGGACGGCACCAAGCGTGTCGAACGGCTGATCAGCCGGCAACAAGGTCTCGGCGCTGGGTGAAGCGGATGTCGAGACTTCGCAGATAGGTCTGCAGCCCGGCATCTTGGACGGGGATCAGGTGGGCCGGCGCTCCGGATTCGTTGTAGTGCGCGTGCCACATGCCCGGAGGGGTGGTGAAGGCGCCACCGGGTTGCCAGTCGACCCGGGTCGGGTTGACGATCTCGCCTCGCTCGTCGAGGCGGGTGCCCAGCAATGTGTAGCAGCCGGGCCGAGCGTCCAGGATCAAGTCGAGTGCGACAGATTGATGACGGTGCGGGCGCTGCTCTTGGTCCGCGGGCAGCACACCGAACATCGCCCACAGCACGTGGGTGATCGTCAGCGTTTGCTCCTCCTCGGCGTTCGCCAGCAGAACGCTGACCCGACTCTTCTCGTTCGCACCGGGACGGGCCGCGATGTCCTCGAGCTTGGCGACCGCGTCCGCGCGGCGGAACTTGGTGGCGCGGAACATGGGCCGGGTGGCTTCGGCGCCCAGATAGCGCAGCAACGGCTCGTCGTGCACCCAGTACATGGCTGTCTCGGCGTCGGCGTAGAACACCGCGCGGGCCGCGGCGGGCAGGGTCAAGAAGTCACCCTTTTCCCACTGGACCAGTCGGCCGTCGACCGCAGCAAAACCCCGCCCATGAAGGACGTAGTACAGCTGTGACGTGGCATTAGGGCAGGTGTCGATCTGCTCACCTGCGCGGATGCGCACGAAATTGGCCAACAGCGCCGGGCTGGTTGCCTCACCGGTCTTGATGCCCAGCTGCTGGGACAGATCCAGCGGGACCACGCCGGTCGGTTGGTCCTGGTAGATCTCGGGGCCGAACTGGACGAGCGGCACTTGCGGCACGTGGCCCGAGCCAATGGGGTTGGCCGCCTTGGAGTACTCGAAATAGCGGGCATCATCCGCCCAGTCTTCAAACCGGCCCTCAAATCCGTATTCGGCCACATTGGCCATCGGTGCCGGGACCGTTGGATCCAAGTTCACCAGCCCGGCTAGTTCTTGATTCGACATGGACATTTTCTGCCTCCTAATCCCTGTAATCCACTGGTGTCTTAATAGTATCTATCTTGTATCTAAGCGTCAACTCGACGAGGCGCGGTGCGGACAAGCAGGGTTTTCGAGGGGGTAGGGATACCTTTGATACGACTCTGAGATACGACTTAACTGCAAGGGAGGCGGAGTGGCAGCGGAGGCAACCGGCAGTAGGCGGGGTGGGGCGAAGGACCGCGCGCTCGACTACGTCAAGACCAAGGTTCTAACCGGAGCATTTCCGGGCGGGGAATTGATCAGCGAAGGTGAAGTCGCAACCGCGCTGGGGATGTCGCGAACCCCGGTGCGCGAGGCCTTCTTGCAGTTGGAGGCCGCAGGGCTGCTGCGGCTATATCCGCAGCGCGGCGCCTTGGTCGTGCCGGTTTCCCCCGAAGAGGTCCGCGCGGTCATGGAGGCCAGACTGGTTTTCGAACAGTTCGCGGCCCGCGCAGTGATCGGGCGTGGCCCGACCGGGTGCGCTGCGGTGTTCGAACAGCTTTCGGCCCAGCTGGAACGCCAGCGTCAGGCCGCCGCCGCAGCACGTTTGCCGGAGTTCCTGGACTCCGACCGCACCTTCCACAACATCACTGTCGAGGCGGCGGGTAACTGGATCCTGGCCGGGTTTTACACAACGCTGCGGGACCGTCAGATGCGGATGATCGGCGAATCGGCACTGCGGGATCCGCAGCGCCTGACCACCATCATCGATGAGCATCGCGGCATAGCCGAAGCGGTGCGTGACGGCGATCTCCCACGGGCTCGTGAGGCGGTGCAGATACACCTGGGGAGCACGATGCAGGCGCTTGGTCTGGCCCCCGAATGGACCTCGCCGGATCTCGATCGACGGTGATGCTGTGCGTCGATCAACCGCCGAACAACAGGTACAAGCCGGTGAAGGTGTAGCCGACCATGACCAGCATCATGGTGAGCTGCCCGGTGAGCTGATGGCCGGCCGGTAGCAGCCGCAGAACCCTGTCATGGGCCGCCACCACCGCAACGATGTGCCCGGTGACCGCGCAGGCCACTTTGACCGTGGCCAACGAGTGGACGTGCAACTCATCGGTGGCGTCGCTGGTCACGTGGAAGGTGATCGGCTTGCCGACCTT
>Ga0209448_10000581_pt1 | contig 11923 bp, 13 predicted proteins | sample BogFormECP14_OM2_FD_188245 | JGI IMG/M metagenome (GOLD analysis project Ga0209448, IMG submission 188245) | Bog forest soil microbial communities from Calvert Island, British Columbia, Canada - ECP14_OM2 (SPAdes) (version 2) | ecosystem: Environmental > Aquatic > Freshwater > Wetlands > Bog ... | reverse complement strand
TGTTGCCACGAAACGACATCGCGGTCGGCGATGTCGTCGTGGGCCTAGCGTCGACCGGCGTACATTCCAACGGCTATTCGCTGGTGCGCCGCGTCGCCGAGATGGCAAAACTGACTTGGCAGGACCCCGCGCCATTCGATCCGCCGCAGAGCCTGGGCGAAGCACTGCTGACGCCGACGCGACTTTATGTGCGGTCATGCCTCGCAGCGCTGCGCGAGACCAAGGCGGTCAAAGCGCTCTCGCACATTACCGGCGGCGGCTTCATCGAAAACATTCCGCGCGTGCTGCCGCAGGGCTTTGCGGTCGCGTTGCAGCTCGATCGCGTCCCGGTTTTGCCGGTGTTCAAATGGCTCGCCACGGCAGGAAATATCAACGAGCATGAAATGCTGCGTACGTTCAATTGCGGCATCGGCATGGTGGCGGTGCTGGATCGCGCTACGGCGGATGCCGCGTGCGAGCGCTTTGCCGGGAACGGCGAGACGGTTGTCCGCCTCGGCGAAGTCGTTACGGCTTCCGGCGGCGATCGTGTCACCTTCCACGGGCATCTCGACTTAAACTTTCGCGCCGCATGAAAGACACATGAAAAAGCGCGTGGCGGTGCTCATCTCGGGCCGCGGCACGAACATGACGGCGCTGATCGAGGCGGCCAAGGCGCAAGACTATCCGGCGGAAATCGCTGTCGTGGTGTCGAACCGGCCTGAGGCTTTGGGCCTCGTCCGCGCGCGCGACGCCGGCATCGCGACCGCAATCATCGATCACACGACCTTCGGCAAGGACCGCGAAGCTTTCGAGCGCGCACTTGACGCTGAACTTGGCGCAAAACGGATCGAAATCATCTGCCTCGCCGGATTCTTGCGATTGTTGACACCGTGGTTCGTCAACCGCTGGAGCGGCCGCCTGATCAACATCCACCCCGCTTTGTTGCCGCAATTCAAGGGGCTCGACACCCACCGCCGCGCACTCGAGGCCGGGGTGGAGGAGCACGGCGCGACGGTTCACTTCGTCAGCGTCGGCATGGACGAAGGCCCGATCATTGTTCAACAGTCGGTCCCGGTGCTGAAGAGCGATACCGAGGCCACGCTGGCCGCGCGTGTGCTGAAGGTAGAGCACCAGATCTATCCGCAGGCGCTACGGATGGTCGCTGAAGGCCGCGCCCGCTTGGCTTGATCGGGCTCCACAAAAATAAAAAACCCCCGGGTGTTACGCCGGGGGCCACGAGAACTTTGATTTGAACCGGATTTTGAACCGGGATCTTTCCTGGTTGGCTCACGCCACCCTCAAGTTCTCGGCCGAGGTCCTGCCGCGATTGATGACAAGCTCGTACTCTACACTTTGTCCTTCGTTGAGCGAGCGCAGCCCGGCCCGCTCGACCGCGGAGATGTGAACGAACACGTCCTTATCGCCGGTCGACGGCTTGATGAACCCGTAGCCCTTTGTCGAATTGAACCATTTGACGGTGCCCTTTTGCATCGTCTGTCTCCTAATTCATTCCAGATGCCGTGAAGACGCGGGCGCAATTCTCGCACGTCGCGTGCAAGAGACGTGCGTGCAAGAGACGTGCGTGCAAGAGACGTGCGTGCAAGAGACGTGCGTGCAAGAGACGTGCGTGCAAGAGACGTGCGTGCAAGAGCGTGCTCGTGCCACAAGCTAGATTTTGGGGGAAGTCCGAAGCGGAGAAGTCCGAGGCGATTTGAGTCAGCAAGGCAGCACCGAGCGGATGACCAAAATCCGATTGCCGAATAAGGAAGCCCGAAAAATACGGCGCAACCGTGGCTGCAGCGTTGCCGAGTTTCGTCGCGACGATGTGCGCGAGTCTTATGCAGCGCTTGCCGGCGCCCGCATTGCCGCGGCGCGAACTCTGGCCTCCTCGTGCATGCGCCACCACAATCCGCCGGCCGCAATGGCAAGGAATGCTCCGGCGCAGGCCGCCGCCAACTCGGTCTCGTGCGCAAATTTTTCGCCAAAGGCGATGGCGAGATGTTTCGCGACCCACGGATCGGTCGCAACGACGCCGCCGGCGACCCAGCCGAGCAGCGCCGCGCCCGCCCAAATCAAAATCGGGAAACGATTGAGCAAGACCGTGATTAAGGCGGCACCGGCCATGACCAATGGTATGGAGACCGCAAGACCGATGGCGAGCAGCAACAGATTGCCCGCTGCGACCGCCGCGATGGCGATGATATTGTCGAGGCTCATGACAATATCGGCGACCGCGATGATCACCACCGCGCGCCACAAATGTGCGCCGGCCTGAACGTCGTCTTTGTCGGGGTCGTCCGGCACGATCAGCTTGGCGGCGATGACCAGGAGCGCCAACCCGCCGACGAGTTTCAGATAGGGCAACAGCATCAGCTGGGCGATGATGCCGACGAACACGACGCGCAGGATAATAGCGACGCCCGCGCCAGTGACGATGCCCCAGCGCCGTTGCTCCGCCGGCAGCGCGCGGCAGGCCATGGCAATGACCACGGCATTGTCGCCGGACAACAAAACATTGATAAAGATGATCTGGAGAACGGCGAACCAGAACGCTGTAGCGTCCAATTGGGCGACGCTAGCGTGGAGCCAGTCGTGCCACAACGCGGGATGCAGATATTGCGCGACCGATCCCATGCCGCCGCGCCTTAGCCGACGATCTCATTGCCGGAGAAGAATTGCGCGATCTCCACTTTAGCGGTGTCAGCGGCATCCGAGCCGTGCACGGAATTCTCGCCGATCGATTTCGCGTGTTCCTTGCGGATGGTGCCCGCCGCGGCCTTGGCCGGATCGGTCGCGCCCATCAGATCGCGATAGACCGCAACGGCATTTTCGCCTTCCAGCACCTGCACAACGACGGGCCCCGAGGTCATGAAGTCAACGAGCTCGCGAAAAAACGGCCGCGCGCGATGGACGCCGTAAAACGTCTCGGCTTCGGCGGTGGTCATGCGCACGCGCTTTTGCGCAACGATGCGCAGACTCTTTTTTTCGATCATCGCGTTGATGGCGCCCGTCAAGTTGCGGGCGGTCGCATCCGGCTTGATGATCGAGAATGTACGCTCGATCGACATCGAATTATCCTTTGGGGCAAATTTTGGATTTGCGAGTGCGGCGTGAAACCGCGCCGGGCTTATAACCTCCGCTCGGGTTTCCGGCAAGCGTGGCTGCATGAATGCGCGGTGAACGGGCCCGCGACCGTGCGTTCAATTTGATAAATCCGAAATAAATTTCGTCCTCAGCGCCGGTTCGCCGTTAACCGACATAATCGGCAGCATGAACCAGATCCGCAATCGGCTGACTAACGGACATCAGCCTTGAAACACCGGCGATCTGGAACAAGGTCAAACCAAGGAGTTTTACATGCTGCGCAAGACAATCCTGGCTCTCGCCACCACAGCTGTGCTCGGCGCCGCGGCGCTGGCGCCCACATCCGCCTCCGCCCATTGGGGCGGCGGTTGGGGTTGGCATGGCGGCTGGGGCTTTCACCCCTTCGTGCGTGTCTATGCAGGCCCGCGTTACGACGGCTGCGAGGTACGGCGCTGGGTCTATACGCCCTACGGGCCGGTGCTGCGCTGGGTCAATCGCTGCTACTGATCCAGCTCCGCTTTGCCGCAACTGAAAACGACGGCCCCGCGCCTCCCCAGAGGCCAGGGCCGTTGTCGTTCGTTCGGTCGATGACACGATCGCAATCCGCGGCACGCGACGCCGCCGCACGTGCTCAAGGTGGCGCTCAATTCTGAGCGGCTTTCTTCGGCGGCTTGGCCGGCTTTTTCTTCGCGACCTGCGGCGGCGGAGCCGTTTCGGCGACGCGGTCCATTTCGGTCAGCGCACCGCGCAGGAAACGATAGATGCCGGGATGCGGGCCGCTCTGAAAGGTCAGGACGGCGGCGCGATCCCCGTCTGGGTCATTGCCAATCTGGACAGAACTGGGCTGGCCGGCGCGATAGACCAGGTCGCATTCGCTCATGCCAAGGGCAACGCCGCCGCCCATCAGAGCGGACGGGTCGCTCGGCGCGGCACTCGGAGGTGCAGCTGCTGGCGGACCGGGAGGTGTTCCCGCGGCTGCTACCTGAGCTGGCGCGGCGGCGACCGGCGCCGCACACGATCCATTGCCGTTGACCAGATCGTTCGCGGTGATTGGGTGCTGTTCCTTTTTCGTTTCGGAAAGCTCGGAAAAAGAGTAGCCGGCGCTGCGGCCGCTGATGTCGAACGGCTTGGCGAGCCAGGCCTGGCCGGTGTCCACATCGCTGCAACCGCCAAGGACGACAAACGCGGCGGCGAACACCGCGAGCGCCGCCAAAACGCCTGAGCGATTTGATCGAACCAGCACCCAACAATCCCCTAAAGCCAGCCCATCCGGCAGCTTGCGCCCATTTGTGTTGCGATCATGACGCCGGCTCATCCACCCGGAACGCCGGTATTGCACAATTGACACAATTGTATCAGAACCCATAGAGCGATCGCGGTAAAGGTTAAAATCGATCGGAAAGACAGAGGCTTGATGCAATTGCTCCAGTTCGGCCGAACCGTGCCAATGTGATGCAGATCACGGATTCTTTTCCCGCCCGACGCGACACTCTACTTCGTCGAAGCGACAACATCGACCGCGGCTGACCGGACCGCAGGTCGTTTTCGGGGGGACCCATGCACTTGCAATTCGTCGGCTGCGGCGACGCGTTCGGCGCCGGCGGGCGCTTCAACACCAGCTTTCATCTCGTCGGCCGCGACGTCAACGCGCTGATCGACTGCGGCGCGACTTCGCTGGTCGGAATGAACAAGCTCGCGCTCGACCGAAATGCGGTCAACACGATCTTCGTCACGCATTTCCACGCCGATCATATCGGCGGGCTGCCGTTTTTCATCCTCGAGGCGAATTACGTCCTCAAACGCCAGAGCGCGTTGACCATCGCCGGGCCGCCCGGCCTCAAATCGCGCTATGCCGACATGATGGAGAGCGCCTATCCGGGCACATCGACGCTGCAATTGTCGTTTCCGCTGACGCTTCGCGAAGTCGAGATCGGCAAGCGCAACGACATCGGCCACATGCGGGTGACGCCATTCCGCGTCGTGCACGACGAACGCGCCGGCCCGTGCCTCGGTTACCGCTGCGAGGCGGAAGGCAAGGTCGTCGCCTATTCGGGCGACACGCAATGGACGGACAGCGTCATCGACCTGGGCCGCAACGCCGATCTGTTCATTTGCGAGGCCTATACGCGCGACAAGCCGATCACCAGCCACATGGCGCTGAGCTCGCTGGAAAAGCATCTCGACCAGATCCGGCCGAAACGCCTCGTCCTGACCCATATGAGCAACGATATGCTGGCGCGGCGCGGCGAGGTGCCGTTCGAGACGGCCGAAGACGGCATGATCGTCGAATTTTGATCGGGGCGTTTACGCGCCGAGCGCCGCTTCGATAGCGGCAAGCGCGGCCGCCGCCTTCGATCCGTCGGGACCGCCGGCTTGCGCCATATCGGGCCGCCCGCCGCCGCCTTTGCCGCCAAGCACTTCGGCGCCCTTGCGCACCAATTCGACCGCGTTAAAGCGCGCCACAAGATCGTTGGTGACGCCGACCACGACGCCGGCTTTGCCATCGCCGGTGACGCCGACGATCGCAACCACCCCGGAGCCAACTTTCTTTTTGCCTTCGTCGGCGAGGCTGCGCAGGTCTTTGAGCTCGATGCCTTCCACCGCACGCGCCATCAGCTTGATGTCGCCGATGGTGCGCAGCCCATCGGCACCGTCGCTCTTGCCGGTCCCGGACATCGCCAGCTTTTTCTTGGTGTCGGTCAATTCCCGTTCGAGCTGCTTGCGCTCTTCGAGGAGCGCCGCCACGCGGCCCGGTACGTCATCGACCGGCACGCGCAATTCGGACGCTGTGGCCTTGGCGAGCCGCACGAAATGATTGGCGTTGTCGCGCGCCGCCTTCGCGGTCAGCGCCTCGATGCGGCGCACGCCGGCGCCGACGGCGGATTCACCGACCACGGAGATGATGCCAATGTCGCCGGTACGCTTCACGTGCGTCCCGCCGCACAGTTCCACCGACCAGCCCAATGCATTGCCGCCGTCACCCATCGCCACGACACGCACTTCGTCGCCGTATTTCTCGCCAAATAGCGCACGGGCGCCGGACGACCGGGCGTCGTCGATCGGCATGACCCGTGTCGTCACCGGAGAATTTTGCAGGACGATATCGTTGGCGATGTCTTCGACGCGCTCGATCTCCTCGCTGCTCATGGGTTTGGGATGCGAGAAGTCAAAGCGCAGCCGGTCGGGTGCGACCAGCGAGCCCTTCTGCGCGACGTGATCGCCGAGCACCTGCCGCAACGCCTCGTGCAGAAGATGCGTCGCCGAATGATTTTTGCAGATCGCCGAGCGGCGAGCATGATCGACCTCGAGCGCGAGCGCGGTTCCGGGCTTCAGCGTGCCTTCTTCGACGGTGCCGACATGGGCGAACACGTTGCTGGCATATTTTTGCATGTCGGTGACCTTGAAGCGCACGCCATCTCCCGACAGCACGCCGGTATCGCCGACCTGCCCGCCGGATTCGCCGTAGAACGGCGTCTGATTGAGGACGACAGCGCCGCTCTCGCCCTTTTTCAGCGCGGCGACTTCCTTGCCGTCCTTCACCAGCGCCGCGACCACGCCTGCCGCGCTTTCGGTCTCGTAGCCGAGAAACTCCGTAGCGCCGGTCTTTTCACGAATTCCAAACCACACCGCCTCGTCGGCGGCCTCGCCCGAGCCGGCCCATGACGCGCGCGCCTTGGCGCGCTGCTGCTCCATGGCGTCGGTGAACGAGGCGATATCGACACCGATGCCGCGCGGGCGGAGCGCATCCTGAGTCAGATCGAGCGGAAAGCCATAAGTGTCGTAGAGCGTAAATGCCGTCACGCCGTCGAACATGTCGCCCTTCTTGAGCGACTTGCTGGCCTCATCGAGGATCGCGAGCCCGCGATCCAGCGTGCGGCGGAAACGGATTTCCTCGAGCTTCAGCGTCTCGGTGATGAGCGCGTCGGCGCGGTGCAATTCCGGATAGGCCTGGCCCATCTCGCGGATGAGCGCCGGCACGAGCCGCCACATCAGCGGATCCTTGGCGCCAAGCAGTTCCGCGTGCCGCATGGCGCGGCGCATGATGCGGCGGAGCACATAGCCGCGGCCTTCGTTCGAGGGCAGGACTCCATCGGCGATCAGAAACGCTGAGGCGCGCAAATGATCGGCAATGACGCGGTGCGATGCCTTTCGCTCGCTGTCCTGATCGACACCGGTGAGATCGGCAACCGCTTCGATCAGTGCGCCAAACAGATCGATCTTGTAATTGTCGTGGGTGCCTTGCAGCACCGCGGCGATGCGCTCAAGCCCCATGCCGGTATCGATCGACGGCCGCGGCAGGTCGACGCGCTTATCCGCCGTCAACTGCTCGTACTGCATGAAAACGAGATTCCAGATCTCGACAAAACGGTCGCCGTCGGCATCGGGGCTGCCGGGCGGCCCGCCCGGAATATGATCGCCATGATCGTAAAAGATCTCGGCGCAAGGACCGCATGGGCCAGTATCGCCCATCGACCAGAAATTATCGCTGCCGGCGATACGGAGGATTTTCCGCTCAGGCAGGCCGCTGATCTTCTTCCAGAGATCGAACGCCTCATCGTCGTCGATATAGACCGTCGCCAAGAGGTTTTCGGCCGGAACACCGTATTCTTTGGTGAGCAGCTTCCAGGCCAGTTCGATCGCGCGTTCCTTGAAGTAATCGCCGAACGAAAAGTTGCCGAGCATCTCGAAAAAGGTGTGATGCCGCGCCGTATAGCCAACGTTGTCGAGGTCGTTATGCTTGCCGCCGGCGCGCACGCATTTCTGCGACGTCACCGCGCGCGAATAGGGCCGCTTTTCGAGGCCGGTGAAGACATTCTTGAACTGCACCATCCCGGCATTGGTGAACATCAAGGTCGGGTCGTTGCGCGGCACGAGCGGAGAGGACGGCACGATTTCGTGCCCTTCGCGCGCGAAATAGCCAAGGAATGCCGACCTGATGTCGTTGACGCCTGTCATCTTGGCCAACTCTCTAACCAGACCCTGCTCGCCTGTCCAGGAAAGCACCGAATCAGCGGCGGAATTGATGTATAGCCGTAAAGTATATAAGTGCTGTTGGTGCGGTGCGCTCGGTGGCGCGCCGCGAAACTGAGCACGTAATGAACGACCAGAGTCACAACTACCCCCTCCCCCCAACACTGCAAGATCGGCTTCGTCAGGACGGGCCCCACCGCCGCTTCGTCATGACGGCGGAAATCACGCCGCCGGTGGCGTTCGACGGGCAGGAACTCTTGCGCAAGGCGGCGGCGCTCAAGGGCCTTGCCGACGCAGTCAATGTCACCGACGGCGCCGGCGCGCGTGCGCATATGAGTGCGCTTGCGGCCGCGAGCCTCCTCCTCGGCGCAGGCATTGAGCCGGTGCTCCAGCTCACCTGCCGCGACAAGAACCGCATCGCACTGCAAAGCGAGCTGATGGGCGCCGCCGCGCTCGGCATCCGCAACCTGCTGATTCTGACCGGCGACGACCCGAAAGCCGGCGATCAGCCCGACACCAAGCCGGTCTTCGATGTCGATTCGAAAACGCTGATCGAGACGGCGCGGCGGCTGCGCGACGAAGGCACGCTCCCCACCGGACGCAAGGTCGACGGCAAGGCTGCATTCTTCATCGGTGCCGCCGATATGCCGATCGACCCGCCGGCGGGCTGGTATCCCAACGCGCTCCTCGCAAAGCGCAAATCCGGCGCTCAATTCGCGCAGACCCAGTTCTGCATGGATGCCGCTATCGTGCGGCGCTATGTCGGCGCGCTCGCGGCCGCCGGCATCACCAACGATCTTGCCATTCTCATCGGCGTCAATCCGCTGCGCTCGGCCAAATCGGCGGCCTGGATGAAAAGCCACCTCCTCGGCACTATCATCCCGGACGCCCATATCCAGCGCTTGGAAAAAACCGCCGAGCCGGCGCGCGAAGGCATCCGCATCTGCGTCGAACTGATCGAGGAGCTGTCGACCATTCCGGGCGTCGCCGGCGTGCACATCATGGCGCCGGGCAATGACGTGGCGATTCCGGAAGTCATCAAGCTTGCACGCGCGCGGGTGCGGAGGGCCATATAGCGCCGTCATTCCGGATTGCCGCGAAGCGGCAAGTCCGGAATCCATATCCCCAGCGCTGGGATTATGGATTCCGGGTTCCTCGCTCGCTTGGCCCCGGAATGACGAACTTGTTTATCGCCAAGCAACCAACCTCTAGCCCGCCGTCTCTTCCACGCTCTCGATCTCCACCTCCGACGTGAGCGTCCGATGCACCGGACATTTATCGGCAATCTCCATCAGCCGCTTGTGCTGCTCGGCATCGAGTTCGCCCTCGAAACTCATGACGCGATCGATGCGGTCGATCATGCCCTCCTTGGTTTCGCATTCGGCGCAATCCTTGGCGTAGATGCGGCCGTGCTTGAGGCGCACCGTGGTGCGCTTGAGTGGCCACTGCTTGCGGTCGGCATAGAGCCGCACCGTCATCGAGGTGCAGGCGCCGAGCGCGGCGAGCAGAAGATCGTAAGGACCGGGCCCGCTATCCATCCCCCCGACATTCACCGGCTCGTCGGCGAGGAACTGATGCGTGCCGGCGATGACCTGGTTCTGCAGATTGCCGCTCCGCGTCTCGCGCACGACGACGGTACCGGGCTCGGTGGTTTCGTCGGGCGTGACTTCGGCGGCCATGCTCTGCGCAATGTCGAGATAGCGTTCGGCCCAGGCCGCAATCACATGCGCGACATAAATGGCGTCGTTCGGCTTGTGCAGCAGATGATCGGCGCCCGACAGCGAAATGAAGCTCTTGGGATGCTTTGCCGCCAGAAAAATCTTGCTGGCATTGTCGATGCCGACGGTGTCGTCGGTCGGCGAATGGAATACCAGGAGCGCCTTGTGCAGGTCGGCGATGCGGCCCGCGAGATTTTGCTCGGCGATATCGTCGAGCAAAGCGCGGCGGATGCGGAACGGCCGGCCGGCGAGCGACACTTCGACTTCGCCCCGGCTCAAGATTTCCGCGGTGCGGCCGCCGAACAGACCGGCGACATGGGCCGGGTCGAAGGGCGCCGCGATCGTCACCACGGCGCGCGCATCGGCAATGCGATGCGCTGCCGCAAGCACCGCGGCGCCGCCGAGGCTGTGGCCGATCAGGATCGCCGGCTCGCCGATATTTCTCCGCAAGTGGTCGGCGGCGGCGACCAGATCGTCGACATTCGACGAAAAGGTGGTGTTGGCAAACTCGCCTTCGCTGGCGCCAAGCCCGGTGAAATCGAAACGCAGCACCGCGATGCCGCGCAGTTTCAAGCCCTGCGCAATCAGTCGCGCCGCCTTGATGTCCTTGCCGCAGGTAAAGCAATGCGCGAACAGCGCCACGGCGCGAATGGGCCCGTCTGGCCGGTCAAGCAGGGCTGCGAGCTGGTGACCCTGCGGATTGGGGAAGTCGAAGCGTTCGCCCGGCATTGGTGGCTCTCCTATAAGCTGGCGTTCAGCTATATTTGACCAGACGATTTTTGTCAGACCAACGCACAATCGCGAGAGGGTCCCCATGGCTTGCCACGATCATTGCGCCTCGAACGCAACGACCTCGACTATCAGCCGGCGGAGCGTCGTCGCGGCGCTGACTTCCACGGCCGTGCTAACTAGTGCTCCGCTGTCCGCGTCGGAGGCGCCCGCCGCGGCTGGCGTGACCGACGAAGACACGCGATTCATGCGCCTCGCCTTGGACGAAGCCCGCCACGGCGATTATCCGTTCGGCGCGGTGATCGTGAAGGATAGGAAGATTCTGGCGCGCGGACGCAATCTCGGGCGGACCCACGATGACCCGACGGCGCATGGCGAGATGGTCGCGATCCGCCGCTGCCTCGCCCATCATGGGTCGGCCGCGCTCAAGGGCGCAACGCTCTACACGTCCGGCGAGCCGTGCGTGATGTGCATGGGCGCGATCATCTGGTGCGGGGTTCACCAGCTGGTTTTTGCCGCGTCTGTGGCGCAGATCGGCGCCAAGATGAACCAGATCATGATCACGAGTGCCGACGTCGCCGCGAAGGCGCCATTTGATCCCATCACCATCACCGGCGGCGTGCTCGCCGACGAAGCGGTGCCGCTGTTGGCGAGATAGACTGGGGCGCAATTGCTTCAGATTGAATCACATGGACTTGCAGGGAAAAACCGTTCTCGTCACCGGAGCGTCCAGCGGCATCGGCAAGGCCGTTGCCATCGCGTTCGCCCAGAGGCGTGCGCACGTGCTGGTGCATTACGGAAAAAACCAAGCGGGCGCGCAGGAGACGCTGGACGAGGTCAAGACCATTTCAAGCGGTGGCCTCTACCAGGGCGACCTCATGAACCGCGATCAGATCGCGTCGCTCTTTAAGGACATCAAACAAATGACGCCGACCATCGATGTGCTGGTGAACAATGCCGGCGACGCCAAGCCCATATCAACGACGATGAAGTCTGGGACTATGAGTACAAGAACATTTTCTTGTCCGCCGTGCAGGTGAGCCGCGAGTTTCTGGTGCTGCCGGCGTCGGGTTTACGCAAGATCATCAACATCACGTCGCTTTATGGGAACCTTGCCACCGGCGAGGCGCAATATCTGCAATACTCCGCATTCAAAGCAGCGCTGGCCAATCTCAGTGCAACACTGAACAAGGCGACCGCGCCAAAGATCATCGTCAATGCGATCGCGCCCGGTTATACGCAGACGCCCGCCTGGTCCGGCGCCTCACAGGAAGCCATCGAGAGCTATGCGCGCGCCACATCCATCGGCCGCTTTGTCCGGCCGCAAGAGGTCGCCCACGCCGCCGTCTTTATTGCCGAGAACGACGCCTTGGTGGGACAGGTGCTGACGCTCGACGGCGGGACTTCGCTCATTGGGATGCCGTAACAGATTGCCCTGCGGC
>Ga0209448_10000580_pt1 | contig 11923 bp, 12 predicted proteins | sample BogFormECP14_OM2_FD_188245 | JGI IMG/M metagenome (GOLD analysis project Ga0209448, IMG submission 188245) | Bog forest soil microbial communities from Calvert Island, British Columbia, Canada - ECP14_OM2 (SPAdes) (version 2) | ecosystem: Environmental > Aquatic > Freshwater > Wetlands > Bog ... | reverse complement strand
AACGAGCCGCTCAGCATCTGCCCGGACTCGGGATCGTAGACCGTGTGCTCCAGTATCGCCTGACCGATGCCCTGCACGACGCCGCCCTGAATCTGCCCGAGCGTCAGCATCGGATTCAGCAGCGTGCCGAAATCATCGACCGCGGTATAACGCTCCAACGTAAGAGCACCCGTTTCGGGATCGATTTCGACCTCGCAGACATGTGCGCCATAGGGGAAACCAAGCTGCAGGATGGTTTCGTCGCAAGTGGCGTCGAGCGCCCCGCGCAAACTCTCCGGCACGCTTTCGCCGTCCGCCGCCGCCGCCACATCATAAATTCCGACCGAACGATCGGTGCCCTGAACGGTGAAGCGACCGTTGGCAAACGCGATATCCTCCTCGGCGGTTTCGAGCATATGGGCCGCGATTTTCTTGCCCTTCTCGATGATAGCATCGGAAGCTTTGCCCATCACAATCCCGGCAAACCGCATCGATCGAGCGGAATGCGAGCCGCCGCCCTCCTTGACGATGTCGGTGTCGTTTTCAAACACGTAGACGTCGTCGAACGGCACGCCGAGCCACTCCGCGACGCACTGCGCGAATGTCGTTTCGTGGCTTTGTCCGCTGGATAGCGTACCGACCACAACGTCGACCCTGCCGTGCGGCTGCACATTGATGTCGGCGCGTTCGCGCGGATAGCCGCCGGTGGTTTCGAGGTAGCAGCAAAGACCGATGCCGCGCAGCCGCTTGCGTTTGCGCGCTTCGATGCGCCGCCGCTTAATGCCCTTCCAATCGCCCAGTTCCATCGCGCGTTCCATCACGGCGCGATAGGTGCCGTTGTCGTAGGTGATGCCCTGTGCGTTCTTGTAGGGAAAGGCCGACGGCGGAATGAGATTGCGCCGCCGCAGCGCGACACGATCGAACCCGTGCTCAACGGCTGCCTTGTCGATCAGACGCTCGATGACGTAAATCACTTCCGGCCGGCCGGCACTGCGGTAAGGTATTGTCGGCACTGTGTTCGACAGCACCGCGCGCGCGCGCACATGCGATACCGGAATACGATAGCCGGCGGTCGCCAGCCCGACACCCTTGACCAGCGGCACGTAGGAGCCCGAGTGGGCGCCGACATTGCTCAGATTGGACATGCGCAAGGCGAGAAAGCGACCGTCGGTATCGAGCGCGAGTTCGGCGGACACCGTGAGATCGCGGCCCATATAATCGCTGAGGAACGCCTCATGGCGTTCGGCGGTCCATTTGACCGGCCGTCCGGCACGCCGCGAGCCCCAGGCCACCAGCGCAAATTCGGGGAAGAAGCTGTTGCGCGTGCCGAAGTTGCCGCCAATCTCGCGAGCGATGACGCGCACCGCTTCCTCAGGCACGCCGAGAATGCGCGCCAGTTCGCGTTTCTGGCGCACGATGCCGCCCGAACCGGCATAGAGCGTGTAGCGTCCGCTCACCGGATCGTAGATGCCGACGGCGGCGCGCGGCTCCATCGGCACACCGGTGACGCGATTGATCCAAGTATCGAGCCGCGTAACGTGCGCGGCCATTGCGAACGCCCGGTCGACAGCCGCGGCATCGCCGACTTCGGCATCGATCACGCCATTCCGGATGTTGTCGTAAAGCTGCGGCGCGTCGGGCGCGAGCGCGGCATTCGCGTCGGTCACCGCCGGCAACACCTCGTAGTCGACGACGATGCGTTCGGCAGCGTCCTTCGCCGCTGCAATCGTCTCGGCGATGACGAAGGCGACGGCGGTGCCGACATGACGAACGCGGTCGGTAGGCAGTACGTGATGCGGCGCGACTGGTACCGGTGAGCCGTCGCGGTTGTGGAGGACGATGTCCGGCGGCGTCCCCGGCGCGGCAAGATGGGGGATGAGTTTAAGCCCGTCGGCACGGGCATCTTCGCCGGTCAGCACCGCAATCACGCCGGGCATCGCGCGTGCGGCCATCGTGTCGATGGCGCGGATCAAAGCATGGGCATATGGTGCCCGCAGCGCGGCGGCATAAACCTGCCCGGGAAAATTGAAATCGTCACTGTAACAGCCGCGGCCCGTGAGGAGGCGCAAGTCCTCCTTGCGACGTACCGAGTCTCCGATGCGTACCTGCATGGTATTCATGGTTCGAGGATGAGGTCCGAAATATTCTCACAGCGCCGCTCACACGGCTAGTGCCTTGGACGGGACGCAGCTGCCGGATAACGTGCAGAAGTCGCTTGTGAACCTGGCACGGGATCGGATAATTCAGCTTGGTGGGACGCTACACTTCATGCTGGGGCAGGAACATCATGCAGACGCTAAGGATCGGCGATGTCACCATTACTAGCATCATCGAACGGGATGGACCGTGGCGGCGGCCGGAGGACATGTTCCCGGCCTATGACCCCGTCACGGGCAAGCGCCATCTCGCGGAACTCGATCCGGAGGTTTTTGATCCAGTATCGGGCCGCATGGTCATCACCTATCAAAGTTACGTGGTGAGAACACCCAAGCACACGATCCTGATCGACACCTGCACCGGCGAGGACAAGGGCTATGCGCCGCCGATGGACTTCCCGAAGCAGCCCTGGCTCGACGGCTTTGCCGCAGCCGGTCTACGGTTCGACGACATCGACTATGTGTTCTGCACGCATCTGCACATCGATCATTGCGGCTGGAACACGGTGCTACGCGATGGCCGCTGGGTGCCGACCTTCCCCAAGGCAAAATACATATTCCACAAACGTGAATACGCCGCATGGGAAGAGGCGACCAAACGCGGCGATACGCCGCCCGGCAACGTGTGGCGGTACAACTGCGAACCCGTGGTCGCAGCCGGTCAGGCCCTTTTAGTTGACGACGACTTTGAGCTCGACGGCACGCTTTGGCTCACCCCAACCCCCGGCCACTCGCCATGCCATTGCTGTGTCAATATCCGCTCGAGGGGGCAGCACGCGGTCGTCATTGGTGATCTGATGCATCACGCCTTGCAATGCCGTGAGCCAGATTGGTCGACGATCTTCGACTGGGATCCAAACGAGGCAGCGCGATCACGCCGACGGTTTTTGGGCGAAACCGCCGGGACCGGCAAATTTGTACTGCCGATCCATTTTCCCCATCCGACCACCGGGATCATCGAGGCGGACGGAGAGCGATTTCGCTACAAGTTCGTTCGCCAGACTGCTTAAAAGAGTGCGCGCGGCTCAAACCGATGACGCGTCCAAAAACGCGTCAACAACTTAAACAACAACTTCAGTTCTTCCGGCCCTGCTCGGCTTCGATCGCGGCTTGGATGGCTTCTTCGTGATACCAGCTGCTGCTGGACGAAAGCTTCGCGCCGCCCGGCAACTGAAATCCGTTGGCCGGCGTAGGATTTTCTTGTTGCTCACGAATTGCAAAACGGCCCCGCGGCGGGAACGTATAGATCGTCGCCGATGTACGAGGGATACTCGTCGACATTTTCGGCTCCTTCGATAAGCGCGCGTTTCATTGCTGTGCGCGCAACCAATGATTCTGCTCTGCTTCGGTTAATATAATCCTTTGCCCGACTTTTGCTCGGCATGCCTCACATAATATCAGCGCATGACTACAATATGTGCAGAGCCGTTTTTGCTCATAAGAACCGCAAACACGCTGCGTTGAATTGCCGGCGAGTTGACGCGGCTCAATGCTGCAGCGCGATCACGGCGCCGATTGGCACATTAAATGCTTGAATTTGCCGGGAGGCGGCGGCCGGGCGCCGTTTTGGCGGCTGCGCACGCATCAGCATACCCTCAAACATGCGCATCGGTTCAAGTGCGCATCAGCTAAAGAGAGATGGTAATGACAAAATACAAGCTCGAGTACATATGGCTCGACGGCTATGCGCCGGTGCCCAATCTGCGCGGCAAGACCCAATTGAAAGACTTCGACGCGTTTCCGACGCTCGATCAGCTTCCGCTGTGGGGCTTCGATGGAAGCTCGACAATGCAGGCGGAAGGCTCGAACTCGGACTGCGTGCTCAAGCCGGTCGCTGCCTTTCCGGACGCTGCGCGCGGCAATGGCGTGCTGGTGATGTGCGAAGTCATGTTGCCCGACGGCACCCCGCATCCGTCGAACAAGCGCGCGACCATCCTCGACGATGAGGGCGCCTGGTTCGGCTTCGAACAGGAATACTTCTTCTATAAAGACGGCCGCCCGCTCGGCTTCCCCTCAAGCGGCTATCCGGCGCCGCAGGGCCCCTACTATACCGGCGTCGGCTACAAGAATGTCGGCGACGTCGCCCGCAAGATGGTCGATGAACACCTCGATCTCTGTCTCGCCGCCGGCATCAACCATGAAGGCATCAATGCCGAAGTGGCCAAGGGCCAGTGGGAATTCCAGATTTTCGGCAAGGGTTCCAAGACCGCCGCCGATCAAATGTGGATGGCGCGTTATCTGATGCTGCGCCTGACTGAAAAGTACGGCGTCGACATCGAGTTTCACTGCAAGCCGCTCGGCGATACCGATTGGAACGGCTCCGGCATGCATGCCAACTTCTCGACCAAATATATGCGCGAAGTCGGCGGCAAGGAGTATTTCGAAGCGTTGATGAAGGCGTTCGAGGCGAACCGCGAAGATCACATCGCGGTCTACGGCCCGGACAACCATATGCGGCTGACCGGCAAGCACGAGACCGCCGCGATCAACCAGTTCACCTATGGTGTCGCCGACCGCGGCGCGTCGATCCGCGTGCCGCACAGTTTCGTCAACAACGGCTATAAGGGCTACCTCGAAGATCGCCGCCCGAATTCGCAAGGCGACCCCTACCAGATCGCTTCGCAGATCTTAAAGACCGTCTCGTCGGTTTCGACGAGCGGCACCGTCAGCGCGGCGGCCTAAGCACTCACACTGCTGTCTTGAAGCAACCAAGCGTGCGGGTCCACCAGGCCCTCACGCTAGACCATGATCCGACCAAGTTGAATCGGATCATGGTCTAGCTTTTCGTCATATCCCTGGGCGCCTGGCTTACTTCTTCCTAGCTGCCCGTTGAGCGCGCGCTGCGGAGTTGGCCGCCACCGCGGCGCGGATGAGTTGCTTGAAGGCAGCGTCGTTGATCTTCTCCCCTTCGCGGATGTCAATCGCGCGCCGCGTGTTCCCTTCCAGGCTGGAATTGAAGAGCTTCATCGGGTCTTTGATGGAGGCACCGCGCGCGAAGGTGAGCTTCACGACCAGCTTGTACGATTCCCCTGTGCAGACGATGCCGTCATGGGACCAGACCGGGGTTCCCCTCCACTTCCACTCCTCCTGAATGTCGGGGTCGGCGTCGTGGATGAGCTGACGGACATGAGCGAGGGTCTCGCCTCTCCAATCCCCCAGATCTTTAATCCGCTTGGTGATGTTCGCTGCAGCGTCCTCGCCATTCGGACGACTTGTCGGCTTCATGTTCTCTCCGATCCTTCGTTTCGCCAACCGGCCCTATGCCGGCAGGGGGGAACATAGCCCGGAGGTGCTCCGCAGGATCGATGCACAATCTATGCTTTTCGTTTTTCCTTGAGCGATCGCCTGAAGTCGTAGAGAGCATCGAGCTGCTGCTCGGTCTCCAGGCCGAAACACTCGGGGCTCTCGCCATTTGCCGCGGCGACAGTCGCCCCGATGTCGGTCAGAAATTTCTTGCCAAGCAAATACTCTGCCTCGTTAGCCCATTTGATCGTCATTTGGACGCCGGTGAGCGCGGAATAAATATTCATTTTCAGACGATTGCGCATGTCTGCCGGCGCTTACGATGAAATGCAGCATGCATATTACCACAATTATCAGTTGCGGATTGCGAATAATCCCGGCAGGCGGTGATGTGCTCCCGGGAGAGCCCCGGATAGTTTCGCAAGATATCGGCCTCGCGCCATCCGTCTGCGATTAGAACGCGTGCCCCCGATCACCGGCTTGCCGCCATGCAGCGCGGGGTCACAGGTAATGCGATCAACTTTAGCCATGGTGGAGAACCAATAAATCTATCCGCCGGCATGGCGCAATGGCATAAGGGAGACCAAGGCGGACATCGCGCGAGCAAGCCGGCAGGTTGCTGAAGTAGTGGCGCGAAATACCATATTGGCAAAACCGGGTGGACCGGGAGCGTTCTTTGTCGGCGTTACGGGGATTGTTTCGAATTTGCGGTGAATGAGGGGATCAATTCTTAAAGCGGAAGTGCAAAGCGAGGGCACGGGGCCTAACGGCACACCCTGGCTGGGACAGCGATCTCAGCGCCGATGAACTCGCCGCGATTCAGGCGATCGGCGGCACGAACGCCGATACCGTGTCGTGGTCCACCGATCTTTCCGGCGGCATCCAACGCGTCGCGCTCAAGCACGGCTGCGTGCCTCATGGCAACGCCAGGGCGCGCATGAATGCCTTCGGCCTGCCCGACCCGATCCCGGTGCATCGCGAGCCGATCTACACACCGCGCCCGGAACTGGTCAGCCAGTATCCGACCTATGCGGACGCCCGGCAGTTCCGGCTTCCCAACATGGGCTTCTCCGTGCAAAAGGCTGCTGTCGAAAAGGCTGTCTCCGGCGCCTTTCCGCTGATTTTCACGACCGGGCGTATCGTCGAATTCGAGGGCAGCGGCGAAGAGACGCGATCCAACAAATGGCTTGCCGAGCTCCAGCAGGACATGTTCGCCGAAATCAATCCGGCGGATGCCGCGGAGCGGGCCATCAAAGATGGCGGGTGGATCTGGGTGACCGGCATCAATGCCAAAGCCAAGGTCAAGGCTCTGGTCACTGAGCGCGTACCCAAAGGCGTGGTGTGGATGCCGTACCATTTTGGCGGTTGGCTCGACGGCAAGGACTTGCGCGCAAACTATCCTGCCGGCACCGACCCGATCGTGCTCGGTGAAAGCGCAAACATGATTACGAACTATGGCTACGATCCAGTGACCGGCATGCAGGAACCAAAAACGACGCTCTGCCAGGTGCGAGCGGCATAGGGAGATGGTCGTGGCGCGAATGAAGTTCCTTTGCGACGCCGACCGTTGCATCGAATGCAACGCCTGTGTCACCGCCTGCAAGAACGAGAACGAGGTGCCGTGGGGCATCAACCGGCGACGGGTCGTAACAATCAATGACGGCAAGCCCGGTGAACGCTCGGTGTCGATGGCGTGCATGCACTGCACCGACGCGCCATGCGCCGCGGCGTGCCCGGTAAACTGCATCTACACCACGGACGACGGTGTAGTGCTGCATAACAAGGATCTGTGCATCGGCTGCGGCTACTGCTTCTACGCCTGTCCGTTCGGCGCGCCGCAATATCCGCGCGTCGGCAATTTCGGATCGCGCGGCAAGATGGACAAGTGCACGTTCTGCGCCGGCGGACCAGAGCCCGACAATTCGTCGGTCGAATTTGAAAAATACGGCGCAAACCGGCTCGCGCAAGGCAAGTTGCCGATGTGCGCTGAAGTCTGCTCGACGAAGTCGCTGCTGGCGGGTGATGGCGCAGTCATTGAAGGCATCTACAAAGACCGCGTGGCCACGCGCGGCTACGGCTCCGGCGCCTGGGGCTGGCAAAGCGCGTATGGCGAGGACGTACCAGACTGATCCCGCCAGCCTGATCCCGGACTCACTCAGCGGAGCGTTGCGCGGAAAGAGACCCGGCGGCGGATGGCGTGGGCGATCCCTAATGTCCGCTTTTGACCCAAGGCTCAACCTTTGCCCTCACACTCCCAGTCATCGTCGAGCAGAAAGTCACCGTGGAGCCGGATTAGTCCCATGTCCGCTTTTGGCACTTAGCGGACATGGTGAGATTCCGACTGACGTCAGCTTTCGGGGTAAAGCGGACATGGCCTAAATTCCTCGCGATGTCTGTCAACGACCCAAAGCGGACATTCGTCTATGTCCGACATTTGATCTGATTGTGTCGTGGCATTATCCTGGCTGGGCCGAGACTGGGTTATGCCTTCAAACTCGATAGGCTGAAACATTCAATGATTTGTAGTCGTTGCAACACGCCACCTAACGGCGGCCCCTCGGCAGCGTTCGTGCTTCCAGCTGGCTTGACCAACGGCGGTGTCACGACATGGTCGCTAGCCCTCTCAAAAAGACTGAACCAAAAAAACCATCCATCGAAACTGATTTGTCACAGTGCGTGGCCAGGTCACGGCACATTCAAGTCTGACGACAGAAGCGATGTTATCTACTGTGACGGATTAGCCTGGGTTGCCGGCATCAATGCAATTCGTGGCTTTCTCCCCACTTACTCGGCGGTCAAAGCGGAAATCTTCATTCCGAACTGGTCATGGGGAACGTATGGTACGGTTTCTCTCATGAGTCTTAATGAGGCTTGCGACATACGTGTCATCGCTTTTGCCCATTCAGACCAAGACCATTATTACGAGCTTTTGACCTACTACGAACCGATCATAAGCAAATTTGTTGGTGTGAGCGAAACAACCTGCCAACGCCTCCGGTGTTTTCTGCCTTCCCGCTTAAACGATATTTGCAAGCTCATGTATCCGGTTACAGTTCTAAATGGAAGCAGAAAGCCCGATCATAAAAAGCCGCTTACAATTACGTATGCAGGGAGACTACAGCAGCGGCAGAAGCGAATATTCGACCTAATCGCGTTAGCGGATCTGCTCGCATTGAAAAAAGGAAGCTATCACTTCATAATTGCGGGCGACGGGCTACAATTTGACCAACTTACCGAGTATTTCGAGAAGACAAAATATTCAAATGTCTCGATTGAGTTTTTTGGATTAGTTGCTCACGAGCGGATGACGGATTTATGGGCAAGTTCGGACATCAGCATACTTTTCTCTGAGTTTGAAGGGATGTCGATTTCGATGCTTGAAAGCATGGGACAAGGATGCGTACCTATTGTAACGGACGTAAGCGGCGCTAAAGAAAAAATCACGCATGGCCAAACTGGCTTTATCGTTACTGTTGGTGACGTTGGCGCCATGGCGCAAATCATTGCCGATCTTGACGCGGACAGAGCCCGTGTTCGGCAAATTTCCAATGCCTGCATTTCGTCTCTTCGTGATCACCACGGATTTGATACTTACGATCAACAGTTCGTGGAAATTATGCGGGAGTGCATGAGCGGGCCGCCTGTCAGGTGGCCTGAAACCAAGGCAATAGTGCCGATCAAGCCGCCAGGCGCCAACTGGAGATCAAAGTGGTCAAGGGCAGATGGCCAACTTTGACCGTGCGGAGGCTGGTTACATGGCAGAACTCGCGGGTTCAGCCGGTACCGTCCATGTGGCCTGTTGCTTCGACCAGAAAATGGAATTGCCCTTTCTGGTTCTCGCCAGTTCACTCAAGAGACATCTGAAGGGCGATCGAAAGGTCGTCCTGCATGCCTTCCATTCCGATCCTATCGCGCTCGACCCGGCTTATTTCGTCGGGTTCAATTCCGCGACGTTCGAGCTTCGATTGCGGCAAATCGAAAATCGGCTCCGCGGCGTAGCTATCTGGCCAAGCCATCTGACAGCAGCGTCGTTACTCCGACTCCTGTTCCCCTCGGTTCTGAAGGACATCGATCGGGTCATTTATCTCGACTGCGATCTTGTTGTTCTCAACGACATCACGACGCTCTACGATACGGATCTGTTGGACTTCCCATTGGCGGCATGTTTGGATTTCTGGCTCAGCGGCGCTCCCCCCTTCGCTCCCCCCGGTTGGGATGTTGGGGAGTGGCACAAATTCTTGAGTGAGGTCGTCGGTCTCACCGACTGCACAACCTATTTTAACGCGGGGGTGATGGTGATGGACCTCAACAGGTTCCGCAACACCGGCATCATTGATGCGGCCAAAGAGTTCCTTGAACAGAAAAAATATCAGACGGTATTTGTCGACCAGGATGGACTGAACCACGTGATCAACGGTGCATTTGTTAGGCTGGATTCACGCTGGAACGTCCTTGGCAATCGCAGCGAAACCGACCTCAACAACGCGGACGGCGAAATCGCAGCTTTGGCCGCTCGAGGCCATTCCGATCCGTGGATCATCCACTATGCTGGCCCCTACAAGCCCTGGAATTGCGAGGGCCGACGGCGCACATTTTGGAACCGGCGGTTCTGGCAGGAGGCCGCGGAATCCGCGGTATTGCCCCTGCTGGTGCGGGCCTATCTGGAAACATGCGATCGGCGCGGATTGACCAAGCTGCAGTCCGCGGATGTGCTTCTGTCCAGCGGCAAGCCGCGACTCTCCAAACGCGACATTCTCGCGCACGCGGAAAAATACCGATCTTTTCCTGAGACGGTACAGGCCAGCGAGTCGGTCGCCCGGAATCTTGATCGCCAACCTGAGAGAACCGATGCGGCCGCCGCCCTGGTCTCGATCGATGTTCTGAGCCACCGCGGCGGAGTCCGTGATGGCGATACCTTGATCTTCGATCTTAAGGCTGCCGATGGCCACCTCGTCTTTGGCCCATATCTATGGTACCCGGCTGGGGCCTACAAAGCGACTTTCAATCTCGCCGTGACGGGTGTCGCGCCGGACCCGACAAACAAACTCGTGATCGACATTGTCGACGACACCGAGAGATATCTGGCGCAATGTGACCTTTCTCTTATCCCGCCGGCAACTGAAAACACGCTGCATTTCGCGGTCGACAGGAGTGAGCTTTTTCTGGCATTTCGTGTTTCTGCAACGGGCTTTCCCGGTGGCGAACTGCGTTTTGGCGGCGTGAGATTGCGCCCGCACGCGCAGCACTAAGCGCTTCGTCAGGCCGACGGCATCTCGCCTCAAAAAGGGGGGATAAAACCTCGCTCAAACCAGTCGCGTAGCGTCGCTGACATAGTGATATTTAACTTCATTGGCGCAGGGTTTCGAATTACTTCGTCATACCATGCAAGATCATATGCGTGCGGTGGTCGGGGTGGCGGCGCCGTCAATTGCCACGACTTGCCGAAACCTGAGCAATGCAAGACGGCGGGCGAACCGAATGTCCCGACGCGCAGGAAAGGGTAATGTGGCGCCACGGCTGCCCAAATATCAGGAGGGCTTATGCCGATAAGCGGCGCCTCCCAGTCCTGCAGCAAAGCATTAAGGACGTCTTGGTCGGACAACGGAAAATCAACATCGGTCCACAGTGCACCGGGAGCGACAAGCGTAGAGCGGATGAGCGAATCCCATTGCTCGAGTAGGATATGGTCGCGCTCAAAATTGCAGGCGAGCAACCCGGCATGGTAATAGCGACTCGGCCAATGTTGTGGACGTGCAGGCCGGCCCAATCGTTTTGCCCAATTATACCGTCGATAATCGATCGACGAGATTAGATTCGAGACTACGACGACCGGAGCTACTTCAACCCACTGCTCAAGCCGCGGGAAAATAGTTGGATCGGTGATTATGATATCAGCATCCAGGAGCACACAGTGCTCACTAGGGTGTTTCAACGGCAACTCTGCCTTTCGGTTTCCCGGCCAATAGCCGTTTAGGCCAAGTGAGTGAAATTCAACTCCCTCCAGTGGTTGCCTTGAGATTGAAAGCGGCTCTGGACTGCCGACATGGATCTTTCCTGAGAAGCCGTGCCGGCGCACCGAATTGATCAGCGCGGCAATCCCCGGGACGAATGCTTCGTCGGCAACCGTATACAGCGACAATTTCATCTTTTCTGCAACTCACACATGTGTACTTGCAGCTCATTCGACAAAACTGAGGTGTGACGCGAGGGCCTCAATTTGGTTCGGCGACAGCTTGCGGGCAATTCGCGGCGTTAGCCTGCATCATTGTATTCAAGCTTAACGGCATCGTGAACTACGAGTTCTGGGTTCCGACGCCGAAATTGATGGCGCCCGCTGCGGATTTCTTCAAAAAATACCAAGCGCAGGCGCCAAGCCGCGGCATCGACCCGCTCGGCTATTACCTCGGCGGGTGGGGTTACGCCTATTTGCAGGTGCTGCAACAAGCGATCGAAGGCACCAAAAAGCCTCAATGACGACACGCTCGCCGAATACCTGCGCAGCCACGCCTTCACCACGATCATGGCCGCCGATATCAAATTCGGTA
>Ga0209448_10000578_pt1 | contig 11933 bp, 8 predicted proteins | sample BogFormECP14_OM2_FD_188245 | JGI IMG/M metagenome (GOLD analysis project Ga0209448, IMG submission 188245) | Bog forest soil microbial communities from Calvert Island, British Columbia, Canada - ECP14_OM2 (SPAdes) (version 2) | ecosystem: Environmental > Aquatic > Freshwater > Wetlands > Bog ... | reverse complement strand
TGAACGCAGTCCGATGCCGGAGTTGCGTCTGGTGGTGCTTGCGCTGCAAGACCGGCTCGCTTATGGACCGACATTCGACTCGGCGATGAGGGCCCTCTTCGGGGGAGAGGTCTCGTCGCTAAGCGGCACAACTGCTCCCGCGGAACCGGAACGAGGCGCAGCAGCGCCAGCTGCCGCGACCAAGCCTGGGGAAGACGTGAACGCGCTCATCACGGGAGCGGCCAGAGATCTCGCCGACTACCAGCGACTAACTGCAGAAGGCAAGCTCGGTGAGGCTGGACAGAAGCTTGAACAGTTAAAGCGCAAGCTCGAGGAGCTGAACGCGCGTCGAAAGTGATTGTTTTCTCTGTCAAGATTCATCGGTGTCGTTCGCCAAAACTCCATGTCAGCCAACTTCATCCTTGTAACATGTTAAACGGCCTATTTGTATGTTGTTGATTTCACATGCGCTCCTAATTTTGACGAGGCACACCGGCACGAATTATCGGGAGTTGACGCCGCGGCCAGGCCGATTATTGATGGGAAGATCTCTTACCATTCTCTTTATTTGCTGAAAATCCAGAAATACTAGAGGCCCAATTGGCGCACTAGATCTTGGAAGCGCGGCTGGGAGCGCACAGAGTCTAGAACTGGATCCATTTTAAGGTATGCCATCCACACCGCGCGCTCGTCATAAGCAGATTGAAGCCACTTCATTGCGTGCTGTTTGTCACCCAGAGCAGCGTAGATCTGAGCCAAGCCATACGACGAAACATAACTCTGCCTGGCAACCTTTTGTAGTTGGTCAATGACGCTCAGAGCTTCGGCGTTCCTTCCGGCCGTAGCATAGGCAACACCCACTTGAGCCATATAAAGCGGACTGTCCCCAGAAAGGCTAGCTGCGCTCCGCAATTCCGAGATTGCCTGAGCGTGTAACCCCTTCTGCACGTATGCCTGGCCAAGCAAGAGATGAGCGGGCGCGAAGCTTGAGTCGAACTCCAGTATTTTGCGGCCTTGCGCAATTGCTTCGTCGTATCGGCGGGCGTGGTAGTAGCGCAATCCCAGCCAAGTATTGATCATGGGCGAGAGCGGGTCGAGTTCGAATGCCCGCTTCGCTTCGACTAGCGCTTCTTCCTGCCTGCCCACAATCGATAAGTAGTCCCCATACCAATGGTGCGCATTTGCATACCTGGGGCTCAATTGCAGCGCGCGCATAAACTCGTTTTCCGCTGCCGCCCAGTTCCTTTGATGGGAAAGCACCAGGGCCAGGGAGGCATGAGCCTCGCCGGATCTAGGGTCGAGCTCAATGGCCTTGAGTGCTGCTGCTTTCGCCCGGGGGAGAGCTTCCGTTGGCGATGCAAAGCCGTGCCAGGTAAGTCCGCTGTTACAGTCGGCTAAACCAGAGTAAGCAATCCCATAGTTGGGCTGTTGGTTTATGGCCTGCTGGAAATAATCTGAAGCTTTTTTAATCCCCTCTGCTGTTCGCTTGTTCCAATAATAACGACCTTTGAGATAAGCCTCATATGCTCCGGGATTGACGGGGCGGACAGCTGCCAAGCTCATCTGATCTTGCGGAGTCAGCGTAATCTTGATTTCGTTGGCAATCGCTCGCGCGACCTCATCCTGCAGTGCCAGCACATCCTTCAATTCGCGGTCGTAGCTTTCGGCCCACAAGTGATGGTCTGTGGAGGCATAAATCAACTGCGCTGTGATGCGCACCCGATCACCTGAGCGTTGCACTGTCCCCTCGACGATCCCATCCACGTTTAACTCGCGCGCGATCTGCGGCAACGACTTGTTAGTCCTCTTATAGCGCATGACGGATGTGCGCGAGGTGACGTGCAATGCTCCGATCTTACTTAGAGTAGCAATCAGCTCGTCCGTCATGCCGTCCGCGAAATACTCCTGTTCTGATTCATGGGAGAGATTCTCCAAAGGGAGAACAGCCACGGACTGTATGCGCACCGGAACAGCGCTCCCCACCAGCCGAGTTCTAAGCTTACCCGCATCAAGTGCGAAGAGCAGACCCAGCACGCAAAGAAATGCAATCCCCGATGTTGCGACTGCTGGCAACCGCAGGTCTCTAGGCACAGGAACTGCCTCGGTGGCACCGCCGGGGCTTGATCGCACCTCACGTGGCGCGATTACGGGGACAGTGACCCGTACGTTCGCACTGATGTCTCCGACGCATTCGACCGGCGCGAGCCAACGATATCCGCGGCGCGGAAGAGTCTCAATAAAGCGCGGGTGTTCGGCTGAATCACCCAGAGCGTCACGCAGCTTATTGATGGCGATATTCACGCCGTGGTCGAAGTCCACGAAGGCATAGTTCGGCCAAAGTTTCTTTTGCAGCTCTTCCCGCGTGACCAGCTCGCCGGGACGCTCGGTCAGCAACGCCAGCACCTGACACGGCTGATCCTGCAACTTGATGCGCTTACCCTCTTTGTAAATTTCCGCAGTTCGCAAATCCAGTTCGAACTGATCAAAGCGACGGAGGTGCGAGGAATGGGCCAGGTTTGTCAAGACTGTTAACCATTGCGGGAAGCATAACACGGTCAAGGAGCGAGCGGGAACACGCGTGACATATAACCGAATCCACTCAAAACACGCGACTTGCAGGTAGACGCACAGTTGACCCCGCGTAGATGCGCAGAGAATTGATCTATTCACCCAGCAAGTTAACACTCAGCACCACGACACAAATTAAGGGCAGAGGATCATCGTTCAACACTTTATTGAGAGAGGAGACAAGAAATGCGACTACTGAAAGGGTTTTGTTTAATCGTTGTTGGCTTAGCGATGTTTCTCATGGTGTCGCCAATCGCGCGTGCCGATGACGTCACTGATTGGAATCAACACATGTTGCGTGCGGGGACGGTTGGTGGCACCTCACCGATAGTGATGACCCGCGTCGCCGCGATCGTCCAAGCCTCTGTGTTCGATGCCGTCAACGGCATCGACCGAAAATATGCACCGGTACACGTGCCCCCGGGCGGCTCTGCCGATGCGTCGCGCCGTGCTGCGATCGTGGAAGCGGCATATACGGCCTTGGTAGCTCTGTATCCCGCTCAAAAGAGTACGTTCGACGCGCGGCTCGCGGTGTCTCTGACGGCCATCGCGAGCGACCCGCATGAAACCAGTGCGGGCATCACTAGCGGAATCGCCTGGGGCCAAACTGCCGCGAACGGCATCCTCTCCTGGCGCGCCACCGACGGCTTCACTCCAGCCCCCGCTCCGTTCCTGGGAGGGACGGCGGTTGGAGAATGGCGCCCCACGCCGCCCGCATTTTTGCCGGGCGCCGCTCCTCAGTTCGCGTACATGACGCCCTGGTCCATTAGCGCACCGTCGCAGTTCCGTCCCGACGGTCCTCCGGCCTTGACGAGCGCCCGCTATACGGCCGACTTCAACGAAACCATGCTGATGGGCAGCATTTCGAGCTCGATACGGACCCCCGATCAGACCATCTATGCCTGGTTCTGGAATGCCAGCACGGCGACCTACCTATGGAACCATGTTGCTGACGAGCTGATCGAACGGGGCGACCGCGACGATGATGATGATTCTGGCCAATGGGGCAAGCACCACAGTGCGCTGTTGGAGAATGCGCGGGTTCTGGCGCTGCTCGATCTTGCAATGGCGGACGCAGGCATCGCGTGCTGGGAAGCGAAATATCATTACGTTTCCTGGCGGCCAGTCACGGCGATCCCACTGGCCGACACCGACGGAAACCCCGCCACAAGTCCGGATCCCTCTTGGATGCCACTCTTCGCGACGCCAAACCACCCGGAATACCCGTCAGGCCACTCGACGGTCAGCGGCGCGGCAGCAGTGGTGCTTGCGAGTTTCTTTGGCGAGAAGCGCCATTTTATCATGGACAATGACCTCATGATCGGCGTTACGCGCTCTTTCAGTAGTTTCTCGGACTCGCTTGAAGAAGTGAGGAATGCTCGAGTCTTCGCTGGCATTCACTTCCGATCTGCATGCGACGACGGTCAGGCGACAGGAATCCAAGTCGCAGACTGGGTGCTCGACCATGCGCTGCTCCCGGCCCACTGAGGAGCTCGCATGAGGTTCGGAACGCTGTTCCTCGCGACGACCGTTCTGCTACTGCATCGCGCTAAGAACACCTGAGGTGATGGCGTAACTGCTAGTTTACTCATGCTCAACATGTGGACGCATAATTGGCATCTAAGACTTTTCCCTGTGGTGGTTCGTCCAAAACCGGGCGTTTTATAGGCCAATTGGGGGAGTGGAAGCCAGTAAAGCCAACTGCATCACGCTCACGGGATCCAACACCCCCCCGCCGACTCTGCGCCCAAAGGTCTTTGAGGTCTGGCTCGGCCTGGACTACACTCCACCCGCAGCCCCAGAATAGTCACGACCTTCAGCCTTCAAGAACTATTGCTCGGTCACCGGGAGGTTCCCATGATCTCTCAGGTCAACATTTCGGCGAACACTGCTATGGGCGCAAATCTGGTGCTGGGAGGTGGGGCCACGTTTCGCGCCTGGGCTGTGCCTCGCCAAAATCAAGAGCAATAACATACAAAGACACCGCGTAAAATGTTACATGGACGAGAATCGCGTCGTGCGGAGTTTTGGCGAAGGACAGGGGACCGTGTTGCGAGTCTGAGAGGAGGATTGTAACTCCGGGCGGCGGGATACGGCAAAGGGCGGTATTAGACGGCAAATCGATCGTGCAGCGGGGATTCCGCGCTTTGCTGTTTGACACAACGCGCCTCCTTGTCGGATGGTGGCGAGCACCGCCTACATTGGGCCAATGGAGGAAACATGAACCGCTTGCGGAAGAGTATCGCAAATGCGTCGCTGTGGTGCGCCGTATTCTGGATTTCGTTTGGCGGAGCGGCAGCGAGCACGGCGCGAGCGGACGAGTGGCAGGTTAAAGCCGGGGCGGAGGCGCCGGGCATGGGACCGCAGGCGCTTGCTTTCCTTCCCAATGAGTTATGGATTCACGCCGGCGATACTGTACGGTTTGTATTTACGACCCACGAGCGACACACAGCGACATTTCTGAAACCGGGCCAGGTACGGCCGCCAAACTTTGGTCCGGTATTCGGAATCGAGGTAGGGTGCCCCGGGAGCACGCCGGATGGAGCGAGCTTTGACGGTTCGTCGTGTGTGAATTCCAACATATTGCTCTTGAACGAGACGAGCGGGCCAGGACCGCTGACGTATAGCGTGTTTTTCCCGTCGCCGGGGAATTTCAAGATGGTTTGCCTGGTGCACCCGGATATGACGGGAGTGGTCCACGTTGTGGACCCAATGTCGGCGCTTCCGCACGATCATGACTTCTATGAGGATGAGGGGAAGAAGGTTGAGAGATTGTTGCTTGCGGACGCCGCGCGGCTGAAGGGTGAGGTAAACCATGGAGACGAAGAGCGATGGCAGAGTGGGCCAGTGGCGGCTGGTGTGGGGCAAGTGGTGACGACGACGGGAGCGGGGTCACAAACGGCATCGCTGATGCGGTTTGTGCGGGAGATCGTTGTGGCGAGAGTTGGAGACACAGTGGAGTGGACGAGCCTCGATCCATCGATCAATCACACAGTGACGTTTGGAACGGAGCCGGACGATCCGCGGCCGGCGTTGAATGCGACGACTACATCGGATGGCGCGCGGCAGGCTATCATCAGCTCGCCGTCGGACAGCGTGAATTCGGGCTTCTTGTCTCCAGCTCCGCAAGACCGGGCAAACCTTGCGCAATCGAATCCAGGAGTGACGCGGTTTCGCGTGACGTTCATGGCTCCGGGTGTTTTCCATTACATCTGCGCGATCCACGACGAGGAAGGAATGAAAGGCACGGTGATCGTTCATCCCTAGTTAGGAACGGAACATGACGTTGCGGTTTGTGCGGATGTGCGTAGCCGCAGTTTTGTTGGCTGATCAGGGCGGCGTTGCACCGGCGGCGCAGCAGGCCAACGGTGACGTTAGTAAGCCGGAGCGCGGCGCAGTTATGTACCGGGGCGGTCTGGTCGCGCCGCCCCTACCCAAACCTCGATTTGTTCTCACGGATAGTTCAGGCGCCCCATTCGATTTCCGGCAACGGACGGACGGTAAGGTGACACTGCTGTTTTTTGGATACACGTACTGTCCTGACGAGTGTCCGGTGCACATGGCCAACCTTGGAGCAGCGTTGAAGGGATTGCCAGCGAGCGTGAGCGACGAGGTGAAGCTGGTGTTCGTGAGCACGGATCCGAAGAGGGATACACCGGCGCGATTGCGGTGGTGGCTGGATAATTTCGATAGACGTTTCGTGGGCCTGACCGGAAGCGAAGCGGCGATTGAAGCAGCGGAGCGAGCGGCGGGGGTGCCGGTGGCGCAGAAAGCAGAACTGCGCGGCGGGAATTATGGAATGGCGCACGCCAACTTTGTCGTTGCATACACGAAAGACAATTTAGGACACGTGGTTTATCCCGGCGGGGTCAGTAAGGATGATTGGATTCATGATCTGCCGCTCCTGGTTGAGGCGAGGTGGGCGGAGCGGTGAGGCCCTCACATCTACCGGGATTTCTCAGAAATTTACTTCAAATTGATGCGAGTATTCGTGGCCGACGTGTGAGACCCCTGCGCGCGAGGCATTCCGCACACAACAGAAGGTCATATTGCTGCTGGGTTGGAGCACCGTTTGCGAAAATTACTTCGGCGCGGCCCGACCATTCGAGATTGAGGAACACAAGCGCGTTTCTCGGTAGCGATCAGAAACCGACAACAAACAATCTGCAGAAAATCGTGACCTAGTGGAGCATAGATTCCTGCTGAGCCAATCGTTCTATCCGATAATCTTGTTGCGTCGTCGAACGCTTGGCGGAGAGTATGTTGGTTGACTATGCCCTCCGATCCGGCTAACCGCTCTAATCCATTCCTTTTGCGGCTGTCGTGGTCGCCGGGGTTGACAGGCGCGATTCTGGCCTGCTCTTATCGTTAATCGTTAGCGAATTGTGGTACGGCTGTTGTTTCTTACCAGCGCAATCGTTGTCTTTCGGAAAAAGATCGTACGCATCGTAAGCCGGAGTCCTCATGAAGCTGAGATTGGTCCTGTTTTCGTCTTGTACCCTGCTGTTTTCTTCCTTGTCGTCCATGTCGTTGAACGCGCAGCAGGAACGGGAGGCGCGGCTGAGGCTGACGACGGCTGTGCCGGCCCTTGCGCCCAGGGACGCGAAGCCGGAGTTCGGACCCAATGTACTGATCTTCGATCCGTCGATGCCATCGCAGGCGATCCAGAAGAAGATTGATGCAGTGTATGCGACGCAACAGCACAACGAGTTTGGACAGCAGCGGAACGCGCTGCTATTCCTGCCGGGGGACTATTCGGTGGACGTGCCGGTGGGCTTTTACACGGAGGTGATAGGGCTTGGGGCGTCGCCCGATGCAACACGGATTGCGGGCAACGTGCACGCGGATGCAAATCTCGAGCACAATAATGCGACGACAACCTTCTGGAGAGCTGCGGAAGGGCTCTCGATAAAGCCGGCGGGAGGCACGATGCAGTGGGCGGTTTCGCAGGCGGTCTCGCTTCGGCGCGTGCATGTACGCGGCGACCTGGTGCTGCACCAGAATCGCGGCTGGGCAAGCGGCGGCTGGATGTCGGATTCGCTCGTGGACGGCAATGTCGACTCCGGCAGCCAGCAGCAGTGGATCTCGCGCAACTGCGATTGGAAGAGCTGGGCGGGCTCGAACTGGAATATGGTGTTTGTTGGCGTAGGGCATCCGCCTGAAGGCGTATGGCCTTCGCCGCCGTACACGAAGGTGGCGCGTACGCCAGTGGCGCGCGAGAAACCGTTTCTGCAGGTGAATGCTGCGGGCGAGTTCAGCGTGCGGGTTCCGGAGCTGTACAGCGACAGCGTCGGGATTACGTTCCGTGGCGGGGAGACAGCGGGAGAGACAATTCCGATTGCGCGGTTTTATATTGCGCGCCCGGATGTGGATACGGTCGAGACGATCAACGCTCAGCTCGCCCAAGGCAAGAACTTGATTCTGACGCCGGGGATATATGAACTGACCGCCCCGATTCGCGCGACGCGGCCGCATACGGTGGTGCTGGGTCTCGGGTTTGCGACGCTACGTCCGGTGAAAGGCACAGCGGCGATGACGACGGCTGATGCGGACGGAATCGAGATTGCGGGGCTGCTCTTTGATGCGGGGCCGAGCGAGTCTCCGGTGCTGTTGGAGGTGGGGCCGGAGGGAAGTCGGGCGCGTCACGCGAAGGACCCGGTCACGCTGCACGATGTTTTCTTTCGTGTGGGAGGCGCGGGAGTCGGCCGGACCAAGGTGAATTTGAGGATCAACAGCAACGACACACTGGTGGACCATACGTGGATCTGGAGAGCGGACCACGGCGCCGGGGTGGGGTGGGAGCTGAATACCAGCGAGAACGGTCTGGTCGTGAATGGAAACAAGGTCACGATCTATGGCCTGTTTGTGGAGCATCACCAGCAATTTCAGGTTCTGTGGAAGGGCAATGGCGGGAAGACGTATTTTTATCAGTCCGAGATTCCTTACGACCCTCCGAACCAGGCGAGCTATACGAGTGCGCCGGGGGTGAACGGCTGGGCCTCGTACAAAGTGGCGGATGGAGTGACGACGCATGAGGCGTGGGGGCTGGGTGTGTACAGCGTCTTCATCTATCCGGATGTCGGGCTAACCCGGGCAATCGAGACCCCGAAGAGTCCGGAGGTACGGTTCCACGACATGATCACCGTGGCGCTGGGCAATCACGGCGCGATCAGTCATGTGATCGACGACACTGGCGAGGCGACAGCGATACATCCTCGCGTGACGCCGAAGGTGACGGAGTTCCCCTGAGTGGATGCGCGCTGCCGCGCCATTCGTGGGGCGGACGACTTTCGGGATCTGCAAAACCTCATTGAGGCGGGCCGCAAGGATTCGGTAACGGGACGTCGGCTTCTCGTCAGAAAATCAAGCACTGACGAGATGCGCGTTTGTAGATACTAACTCAGCGGGCGACCTAATAACTTCCGGGTTGCCCGTGACTCGGGAGCAATCGGCGTAATACCCACGACACAGAGGGTAACCGACCATCCAAACCGTTCTTATTTCACTGCGACGACGACCAATGTGAAGTCATCCTGGAAACTTCCGTTGCAGAAGCTGACCACCTCTTTCTTAATTGCAGCAACGAATTCCGGGGCGCCTAATGCAATTTTGCGACTGCCTAGATCAACCAATCTTCGCTCTCCAAATTCCTGTTCATCCGAATTCATCGCTTCAGTTAGACCGTCGGTATAAAGCACCAGGCGGTCCCCGGATTCAACCTGAAGTCCTGCATCTTCGTACTTCCGGTCAGGAAATATTCCCAGCGGCGTTCCTCCTTCCTTCAATGGAACTGCCTCACCCGATTTGTGGAACAGAATGGGCGGACAGTGACCGGCGCTTGCATAGGTGAACCTGTTATCCCTCGTATCGATCATGCAGTAGCAGAACGTAACGAACTTATCGGGAGCAATGTTATTGGATAACACTTCATTCAATTTCCCCACAAGAATACCTGGTGAGGACGCTTCCGAAGCGAAGGCTCGAAAGCTGGCCTGCAGGTTGGCCATCAACAACGCAGCGCTAATCCCCTTGCCGACGACATCTCCGATGCAGACCCCAATCTTGCTCTCGCTGAACTTCAGTACATCAAAATAATCTCCGCCAACGACACTTGCAGGTTGCCACATCCCCGCCACTTCCAGTCCTCTCACCTGGGGAATCTTTTTCGGTAACAGTCCTTCCTGAATCTCTCGCGCTTTGTCCAGCTCTCGCGCTTGCTGTTTCGATCGCGTATTTCCAATTTCGACGGCGCGTTGCAGTTCGAGATTCTTGCCCTCAAGGTGCACTCGCGTTTCGTCATGCAAATGGCGGACACTCCCCACAATCAAAATAACGATGACGAAAAGTTTACCGGTGCTCCATAGCTGGGCGAAAAACGACCCAAAGGGAGCTTGGTACACCACCATCATGATCGCCACCGTCAACGACGCGCCGGCAACCGCCGTGAGGAACAAAAATATCAGGTACGCGACCCAGTCAAAGGGAAAGCGGAGGCCCGAACACAATGGAGCGAGAAGATTCATAGTCGGTGTCGTCAAATTTCCGATGACGAGAATGTAGAGGAGCACAGGAACGAACCCCGCGCCCGGACCTCGCACATTCGTGCCCCAAAGAACCGCAAACAACGCGACTGCAACCACGAACAACACACCTTGCCTTGAGAGAAACGTGCGAGCGCCGCCGGAGCGGGATAAGAACTTCGCGATGGAAAACGTCATCAGTCTTTAGCCAGGTGAGGCCGCGTGGGATTAGGAATCGCAGAGCATGTTAGGTGGTACCCAAACCTAAGTCAACGTGGGAGCACGAGATGGTCGATCATCGCCATATCCTGTATGTGCGGACTTGCAAGGCAGTGGCGGCTTAACGCCTGATTAGTCAGCAACTCGGTGCCCTAGCGGCTTCCGTAATCCGATTTTGGGAACTTCAACTCTCAAGAGCGGGAACGCGCGGCACGCATCACTTCAATGAAGCCGAGCCGGCCCAGGAGGCAGCTCGCGATAACTACCGCGCCGATCAATGCTCCCATGATACCGAGCAAGGCCACGTCGCTACCCGTGAGATACAAATTCCCGACCGGCGTGCGCGGGCCAAGCCATGTCTTGCGGTACTTTTCCGGCGTAGCCGGATAACCGTAAATCGCGCCGGAAGGCGCTGCCGTGAAGTGCTCGAATGTCAGGGGTGTGCCAAGCTCTGCGTAATCCACGAGGTCGCCAAATCCAGGGTGGTGGCGCTCGAGAAGAGCAAGCAATGCCTTAGTCATGCGGTTTTTAGCGGATTCGTAATCCGTGCCGCGTCTGCGCCAGAGTTCATCGCGATGCTCTTCCAATGAGCGATAGGAGAGTGGGGCGATAATCTCCGCGGTGTGGCGTTGGCCGCGAGGATCCTTCAGGGACGGGAACGAGAGATAGGCCATGGCCGCTCGACCATCGAGGAGCGCGTTCCGCTGGGAATACATCTCATCGTGGTTGAAGGACTCAAAAATCCAATAATTCTCTCCCTTGAAACCCATCTCGCGGGGATCGCGCCGCAAGCCAAGAAAGAGTTCGACCACTTCGAACCCTTCCGGCGGCGATTTCAGTTGTTCCCGAAACGGCAGAGCGGATGCCGGCAGCATGCGCGCGAACGTGTTCCAAGCACCGGCGTCAGATACGACAACCGGCGCTCGAAATTGGGCGCAGTCTCCTTGTTTGCCTTTCCTGATGTTGACTTCCACGCCGACGGCACGGTCGTGTTCGAGAAGAATGCGCGTGACCTCATAGTTGGGCAGCAGTTCGCCGCCCGCGGCGCGGATTGTTGCGCCCGTGGCTTTGGCGATTTCGCCGGCACCTCCAGCTGGATACCATGCTCCGTTCAGGTAATGGGTCGCGATCACTGCATGAGTGGCAAAGGCGCTCTGCCCGGGAGGCAATCCGTAGTCGGCCCACTGCGATGTGACCACGGCGCGAAGCCGTTGGTCACGAAAACGCCTTTCGAGATAGTGCCGCGTGACTTCTAGCGGCAAACCGGAGAGGAGGAACTCGATCAGACCGTGCGTCCCATCGCACGTAGCCTACAAGGCAGAACGGGGAGGTAACGAACCGTTCTGGAGCCCTTGGACAATGTATCCACGCTCGCAAGAGCGGCGCCGAAACCGTGAGGCAACGGTGTATCTGCCAGCATTAGACGGAGACGGGCCTAGGCTTGATCGTACGACTGCGAACTGAAAGCTGCTGAAGTGATTATTCATTGAGAGAAGTACTCTCTCGAATGAATCTCGTCTCCCATGGCGAGTACCCTACGAGCTATGGCCGGAAGGCAACAACTGGTCAGAGAGCGTTCCGACAACGAATCCTGCAACCGCAAGGTTGGCACCCGAACCGTGAGGGAACGGTGTAGCTGCTAGCATC
>Ga0209448_10000577_pt1 | contig 11938 bp, 10 predicted proteins | sample BogFormECP14_OM2_FD_188245 | JGI IMG/M metagenome (GOLD analysis project Ga0209448, IMG submission 188245) | Bog forest soil microbial communities from Calvert Island, British Columbia, Canada - ECP14_OM2 (SPAdes) (version 2) | ecosystem: Environmental > Aquatic > Freshwater > Wetlands > Bog ... | reverse complement strand
CGCCTGCTGCAGGATCGCCTGGTACTCCTGGCCGTATGCGCCAAACAGCGTCGCGGTCATCGCTGACACCTCATCTTGAGCCGCTGCCACCAGACCGGTTGTGGGGCCGGCGGCGGCCGCCTTGGCCGCGCTGATCGCCGAATTAATCTGCGCCGCATCCGCCGCAGCCGTCGCCATCAGCTGGGGCTGCGTAACCAAGCTCGTCATCGCCTAATTCCCTTTCGACGGGGGCTCTCTAAGTCATACCGACGCCGTTGTAAAACCGACGACCGAGTGAACCCGGCTATCGCGGAGCCGGCATCGTCAGCTTAGAGTGATTTCGCGATCGTGTCCGCATTTTGCGGCTGTGTTTTCATGCGCGTTGGAGGAATTTTAAGTGACCGGTGATAACTTAACCGCGGGTAATGTACGAGCCCATGTTTGCTGATTCTGGCGAATGCGTCTGGGGCACCGCTGTCTGCGAGAACCGTTGCAGGCGCGGCGGTTTCTGCTCCGCCTGACACTTTAGGGTTTGCTGAAATCGCGAACAATCAATCTAATGCCAGACGGTGGCAGACCCGACAGTGACGCGCCCGACATCGACGATTATTCGGCCATGATTCGGTGAGCTCGTCCTCGAGCCGTAGCTGTCGGCTGGTGCCGGGGTATCTGAAAATGCTGCGGGCAAGACGATTTCGGCCGCTAGTGCGACGTTGCGGGCCGATTTGACCACCAAGAGTAATAACGAGAGTATTGGCGATGACTCTGCCACATCCGCGGCCGCAGTTGCCACAACTTGGGTTTGGACAGGCAGCCTCGTCATCGGCTTTTCCCTTCACAATCACAGGTCCGCGGAGCCGGCACTAGTGAGCTTAGAGCGAAAACGTGCAGCTTCCCAAGGGAGTTGATAATTTGTCGGGATCGAAACCGTATCCGCTGCAGCGCTATCCGCTGTCAGCCAACCGGCCTTGCAGAGCCTGGCCGGGCTCATCAACACCCCGCCCAGCCATACGGGTGCACCTAAACTGCGTTCAAGAGGACGTCGATTTCGAACCCGGCTGCGAGCGTGCCCAAACCCGCATCTGCGGCGACCGGAGCGCCGAATGCGTAGACCAGCCCGCCGACAGGGTCACCGCTGATCACTTGCTGCACGCCATCCAGGAACAGGTTGACGTCATAGGACGGGAGTGAGGTTGCCAGCGCATTCGCGATATCTGCCGTCGGAAGCAGAACCGCGTAGGCGTTTGCAGCCGCACCCGAGATCCCGTTAACGATAGTGGTGTTCGCCGCCTGCAGGGCCTGGATAAAGCCGTCGATCGCCGCCGGCGCTGATGTCGGGGCTGCGGGCAGCAGGCTCGGCCCGCCGCTCATTCGGATCGACGACATGTCGGGCAGTGAAACGTTCGGCGACGGGATCCCAGCGATCCCAGCGCTGATGTCGCCCGCGAAAGCACCCATTCCTTGCTGGGTCCCGGCGGCCAGAGCACCGGCGACATCGATTGGGCTGACCGGCGGGATCACCCCGAACGGGGTGGGAACATTCGCCGGCCCGGTCGACCAGCCCTGGGCGGTGCTGCCGTATCCCAAGTTGACCAGGACTGCTAAGTCGGGCTGGGCCAGGTCTGCGATGGGGTTGCCGATGATCGGTATTGCCCGGACCGGATCCAGCAGCGGCAGATTCGGTTGGGTGATCATGTAGTAGTTGGTTGCCCCGGTGCCACCAGGGAGAGTCGCCGACCCCGGCAACTCAATCATGGTGTCGCCTTGGGGGAGGGCGTTCGGATTGATACTCGCATAGGTGCCGTGCACGTATTGGATACCCAAAACGGCGTTGAGGTCTGACAGGACATCGATCGGGTATTGCGGGAAGTCGGCGAAGCCGTCGTATTCGAGGGTGTAAATCGCGGTGTTGTAGGGCGTGTTCGGGGGTGTCGCGCCGTAGAAATCAAAACCGAGACTCGGCAGCGTCAGACCGGCGAAGCGCTCCAACAGGCCCCCGTTGGGGTTCATGGGATCACCCAGCAGGGTGAAGCCGAGTTGACTTGTTGATGGCACTTGGAAGGGGTAATTCCCGGACAGGATGTTTTGCATTACCAGTGAGGAGATGACGGAGCTTTGCGAATAGCCGAGGACGGCAACGCTGGGCGCCCCGGTCCCGAGTTGCTGGTTGATCGCGCTCTGAAGAATCGTGATGCCCTCGCTCACCGACGTGTTCACAGGCAAGGTCTTGACACCGGTAACGGGGTATAGCCCTTCGGGAGTGAATAGGGGCAGCGCGTTGCTCATGGTCACCGCGAAATTCTGGTTGACCCAGTTCAGAACGCCGTTTACGTAGGTCGCATTTGGTATCGGGTTTCCGCTGCCGCCCATGAACAAACCGATACTCGGTGAGGTCAACGTTTGGGGCAGTGGCGGATCCGCGGCGCCGGCCACTCCGCCACCTGCGGTCGGGCCGCCCAGCAGTGCCTGAGCCGCGGTCTCGGCTCCCGCGTAGGCATTCCCAGCGGCGGCCATCGCCTGGCCGAACTGCTGATGCAACACTGCGGCCCGCTTGAGCCCCTCCTGGTAGTCCTGAGCGTAGGTGTTGAATAAAGTCGCGGCCGCCGTTGACACCTCATCGCCGGCCGCTGCCACTACACCGGCCGTCGTGCCCGCTGCGGCCGCGTTAGCCGCGCCGATCATCGAACCAATATCTGCCACATTCGCGGCCGCATTTGCCACAACTTGCGGTTGGACAATCAAGCTCGTCATCGGCTGTTCCCTTCACAACCACAGGTTTCGCAGGCACTAGCGAGCTTAGGGCCATCACGCCGAGTTAACCGACGGAATTGATAAAGCCAGCCCGGCTGACGGCGCTGTGCCGGCAAGCTCGTCCTCGAGCCGTAGTGTCGCCTCAGCTCCTTCGACTGCCTGAATTTGTTGCAACACCCGGACTTCAGGCCAGAGGCCTTCAGCCGCAGGATACGTCGATCAGAAAGGACCCGGATTCGGTGTCCCGGTCAAGATCGTCTCGAGCGCATTCTCGATGGATATGGCCTCGAAACCGCCCGCGAGCGTGGTCAGTCCAACGTCAGCCGCGATCGGATCGCCGAACGCATTGACGAGCCCGACAGGGTCACCGTTGACCGCTTGCGTGATCCCGTTAATGAACAGGTTGAAGTCATAAGACGGGAGGGAGACTGTGATGGCAGTCGCGATATCTGCTGTCGGAAGCAGCGTCGCGTAAGCGGTCGTGAAATCAGTCGTCAGGCCGCCGACGATATTGTTGTTCGCCGACTCGAGGCCCGAGAGAATGCCGGTGATCGTGGACGGTATCGACGTCGCGGTGGGCAGGGCTGCCAATGTGCTGGGCCCCGAAGTTACAAGCGCGTTCGCTATGCCCGGCAGGGACATAGCGGGCAGCGATGTTGGTACCTCGGCGGACAAATCGCCGACGAAGGCGCCGACTCCCTGCTGCGTGCCGCTGATCAAGAGGGGCCCCAGGGCAGTGGTATCGCTCAGCGGCGGCAAGAACCCGAACGGTGTCGGAACGTTGGCTGGTCCGGTCGACCAGCCAAAGTTCGGGTTGCCGTAGCCCCAGTTGACCAGATACGTCAAATCCGGTTGGACCAGGTCTGCGAGCGGGTTCCCGATGAGCGGGATTGCCCGCAGCGGGTCCAACAGCGGCAGGTTCGGGGTGGGAATCATTTCGTACGTGGTCATCGAGGGGGCACCGGACTGCGGCAAGGTGATAGCTGAAGCAAGCTGTGCGGCCGTGAGCGTCGGGTAGGTGCCGTGCACATAGATGATGCCAAAAAGGGCGTTGAGGTCGGAAAGGAGATTGATCGGATACTGCGGGAAATCGGCGAAGCCGTCGTATTCCTGCGTCCAAATGGTGGTCGGGAAATCATTGCTGGGGGTCGCGGTGCCGAACGTTATACCCAGGCTCGGGATGCTCAAGTCGGGGAAGCGCGGGAACACGCCACCGTTAGGATTGCTGATATCACCGAGCAGCGTGAAGTTGATCTGCGACGGCAAATAGCCCTGGGCGAGGAGTTGCGGCATTGCCATGGAGGCGATGATCGCGCTCTGCGAGTAGCCCAAAACGGCAATGTTACCGCCGCCGGGGGAGATTGCCAGGTTGATCGCGTTGTCCAGCTGGGTGACGCCGCGGGCCAACGATATGTCCAGCGTCAAGTCTTTGACACCGGTAAACGGATATAACCCCTCGGGCGTGGACACGGCTTGGAGGGGGCCGGTGAAGTTGGACAAGTACCGGGTGGAGACGTCATTCAGGTAGGTCAACGAAGGTGTCGCAGTGCCGCTGCCGGTCATGATCAAAATAGCGGTAACGGGCGGGTCCGCCGCCGTTGTTGCTGCTGTGTATACCGGGCTAGCCGCGGTGCTGCCGGTAAGCCCGAGGGCACTCGCGGCCTCGGCTTCGGCACCCGCGTAGGCGTTCCCGGCGGCGGCCAACGTCGCAACGAACTGCTCATGGAATGCGGCCGCCTGCTGGAGCACCGCCTGGTACTCCTGGCCGAATCCGCCGAACAGCGCTGCGGCGGCCGCTGACACCTCATCTTCGGCCGCTGCCGCCAGACTGGTTGTCGGGCCGGCGGCGGCCGCCCTGGCCGCGCTGATCACCGAACTAATCTGCTCCGCATCCGCTGCGGCACTCGTGATCAGCTGGGGCTGTGTGATCAAGCTCGTCATCGGTCACTCCCTTTCCGAAAGGGGTCATTTGCGCTGCCGACGGCGCTGTCAAACCGATGACCCGGCGCATCATGGAGCCGGCACCCAGCCAGCTTAGAGTCATCGCGCGAGCGTCGTGTGGCATTTGGAACCAGTGTTTTCGGTCTTTCCCCTGTTTCTCGGGGCCGGTGACACAAACCGACCCGGGACGCGGCGATTTCGGGTGCCGCTGTCATGTCCGGCCTTTGCTGCACGCCGGCTTAGATGCACTTACGCGTGCGGTCCGCGAACGACCGGGCCAGACCGGGATAGTCGGTCCGTTCAGGCGAGCAGTGCAGCGCGCAGGCGGTCCACGTCGGACTCGGTGACACCCGAGTCGCGCAGGTAGCCGTCCAGCGACCCGAATACCTCGTCGATCGTTTGGTGCGCGGCGGCCAGATACTCCTCCCGGACGCCGAGGACCCCGTCGGACAGCCGGGCCTCGGTGAAGGTCACCACCTCCGGGGTCAGTTCGGTGTCCTGGCGTTGTTGGATCATCTCGGAGATCCGGACACGCAGCTGCGGTGCGGCGTCATTGCTGCGCAGGAAGTCGGCGAGGATGGTGTCGCGATCGACACCGATCGTTTCCAGCACCGTCGCCACCACGAAGCCGGTGCGGTCCTTGCCCGCGAAGCAGTGCGTGAGTACCGGGCGTCCAGTTGCCAGCAGCGTGATGACGTGGCGCAGCGCGCGCTGCGCTCCGTTACGTGTCGGGAATTGCCGGTATTCGTCGGCCATGTAGCGGGTAGCGGCCTCGTTAACCGACTCGTCAGATTCGCCGCCTTCGCCAGTTAGCAACCGCTGAAATGCTTGTTCGTGCGGGGCCTGGCCGTCGGTCTCGGACTCTTCCTCGTCCCCCTCATTTCCAAGGTCCGGGAAGGGCAGCAGGTGGATCTCGACGCCGTCGGGAACAAGTCCCGGACCGCGCCGGGCGACCTCCCGGGACGCGCGCAGGTCGGCGACGTCGGTGATCCCTAGCCGGAGCAAAGTTTCACGGCCGTCGTCGTCGAGTCGGCTCAGCTCGCCGGACCGGAACAGCCGCCCGGTGCGGAGCGCCGCGGTGCTTTCTCCGACGTCACGAAAGTTCCAAGCGCCCGAAAGTTCTCGGAGAACCTCAGTCATGTGACGTGACCGCCGCGGCGAACGTGGATTGCTCCCGGCCGATCTCGGTGCGCGCGATAGTCCGCATGTGCACTTCGTCGGGTCCGTCGAAGATCCGCATGGCGCGATGCCAGCCGTACAGCCGTGCCAGCACCGTGTCGTCGCTGACGCCGGCGGCCCCGTGTACCTGGATGGCGCGGTCGATGACGTCGCAGGCCACTTGCGGCGCCACCGCCTTGATCTGCGAGACCAGTAGATGGGCGGCCCTGTTGCCGTGCTGGTCGATCGTCCACGCCGCCTTCTCGCACAGCAGCCTGGCCTGGTCAATCTCGTTGCGGGACTTGGCAACTGCCTGTTGAACGAGACCTTGCTCGGCCAGCGGGCGGCCAAACGCAATCCGGGTGCGCGCGCGATCGGTCATGAGGGCCAGCGCACGTTCGGCACCGCCGAGCGCGCGCATGCAGTGGTGGATGCGGCCCGGTCCCAGCCGCGCCTGGGCGATCGCGAAGCCACCGCCTTCTTCGCCGAGCAGGTTGGTGGTCGGTACCCGGACGTTGTCGTAGACGATCTCGCAGTGCCCGGGCTGGTCGTGGTAACCGAAGACCGTTGTCGAGCGGACGACAGTCACGCCCGGCGTATCTATCGGCACCAGCACCATCGACTGCTGCTGGTGGCTAGCCGCGTCGGGGTTGGTGCGGCCCATCACGATGAGGATCTTGCAGCGCGGGTCCGAGGCGCCCGAAGTCCACCACTTACGACCGTTGATCACGTAGTCGCTGCCGTCGCGCACGATCGAGGTCTCGATGTTGCGGGCGTCGCTGCTGGCGACCGCCGGCTCGGTCATCGAGAATGCGCTGCGGATTTCGCCGGCCAATAACGGCTCCAGCCACCGCTTACGCTGCTCGTCGGTGGCGAACAGGTGCAGGGTCTCCATGTTGCCGGTATCGGGTGCCGCGCAGTTGAGTGCTTCGGGTGCGATCTCCAGGCTCCAGCCGGTCAGCTCGGCCAACGGGGCGTAGTCGAGGTTGGTCAAGCCCGACTCGGCCGGCAGGAACAGGTTCCATAGGCCGGCCGCCTTGGCCTTGGTTTTGAGTTCCTCGATGATCGGCGGAACGGTGTGGTCGCTCGGGCCGGCCTCGTGGCGGTATTTGTCGTATTCGGCCTCGGCTGGAAAGACGTACTCGGTCATGAAGTCGGACAGCCGTTTGTGGTAGTCGGTGGCTTTGGCCGACATCGCGAAGTCCATGTCCGTCACGATAGGACACGTGCAATCAGGCGGCGCGAGCAGACGCAGAATCGCATGCCGGAGCAAAGTTTCGTGCGATTTTGCGTCTGCTCGCGGTACAAGATAGAGGGCATGACCGAGTCCCTGCCGCCTTTCCCGCCGTTCACCCTCGAAACCGCAATCCAGAAGGTGCAGGCTGCCGAGGACGCCTGGAACACCCGTGACCCTGAGCGCGTCAGCCAGGCGTACACGCCCGACTCGGAATGGCGAAACCGTAGCGAGCACATCATCGGCAGGGACGAGATCGTGGCGTTTCTGACGCGCAAATGGCAACGCGAACTCGATTATTCGCTGCGAAAGAGCTTGTGGGACTTCCACGACAACCGCATCGCGGTGCGGTTCCAGTACGAGTGCCATGATCACACCGGCCAGTGGCACCGCAGCTACGGTAACGAGCTGTGGCAATTCAGCCCGTCAGGGTTGATGGCGCGCCGTGAAGCCAGCATCAACGACGTCTCGATCGACGAATCCGAACGCCGTTACTTCGGACCCCGCCCTGTATCAGAACACGGCCGAGATATCCCGCTCTGGTAGCTGCGGTTAGGGTGTCTGGGCACGCCCGGCCATCAATTTGTCGGGCGATCTCATGGGGTTAGGAAGCGGGCCAGCAAGCCCAACGAAGTGGGGAAAGTTGATGTACGCGTCATGACAGATCCGCAGACGACGGTCGGGGTGGTCGCTGAGTCCGGAACCGACGAGCGGCGCGTCGCGCTGGTGCCGAAGGCAGTGGCGTCGCTGGTGAATAGCGGTGTGGCGGTCGTGGTCGAGTCCGGTGCGGGCGAACGCGCGCTGCTTCCCGACCAGCTTTATGCCGAGGCCGGCGCCAGCATCGGGGATGCGTGGGCCGCTGATGTCGTCGTCAAGGTGGCGCCGCCGACCAAAGAAGAGGTCAGCAGGCTGCGCAGCGGACAGACGCTGATCGGCTTCCTCGCGCCCCGCAATGCCGACAACTCGATCGGCGCGCTGACCGACGCCGGGGTGCAGGCGTTCGCGCTCGAGGCCATCCCGCGAATCTCGCGGGCGCAGGCGATGGATGCGCTGTCGTCGCAAGCCAATGTGGCGGGGTACAAGGCCGTACTGCTGGCCGCCTCGGAGTCCACTCGGTTTTTTCCGATGCTGACGACGGCGGCCGGAACGGTGAAGCCGGCCGCCGTGCTGGTACTCGGCGTCGGCGTGGCCGGGCTGCAGGCGCTGGCGACGGCCAAACGGCTGGGCGCGCGTACCACCGGCTACGACGTACGGCCCGAGGTGGCCGATCAGGTCCGCTCAGTGGGTGCGCGGTGGCTCGATGTGGGTATTGACGCCGCCGGTGAGGGTGGGTACGCCCGCGAGCTGACCGAAGACGAACAGGTACAGCAGCAGAAAGCATTGGAAGCAGCGATCAGCGGTTTCGACGTGGTGATCACCACCGCGCTCGTTCCCGGCCGCGAGGCGCCGCGACTGGTGAGCGCCGCCGCGGTGGAAGCGATGAAGCCCGGCAGCGTGGTGGTGGACCTGGCCGGGGAAGCCGGCGGCAACTGTGAGCTCACCGAGCCCGGACAGACGGTGGTCAAGCATGACGTCACCATCACCGCGCCGTTGAACCTGCCGGCGACGATGCCCGAGCATGCCAGCGAGCTCTACAGCAAGAACATCACGGCGCTGCTGGAGTTGTTGATCAAGGACGGCAAGCTGGCCCCGGACTTTGATGATGAAGTCGTCGCGGCAGCCTGTGTGACGCGCGCTGGCGACGATGCAGAGCGAAGCGATGCCGAGGAGCAGCGCCAATGACTAGGGCGCGCGGAGAGGACAGCTAGATGTACGACGAGCTATTGGCCAACCTGGCGATCCTGGTGCTGTCCGGATTCGTCGGGTTCGCGGTGATCTCCAAGGTGCCCAACACCCTGCACACGCCGCTGATGTCGGGCACCAACGCGATCCACGGCGTCGTGGTACTCGGCGCGCTGGTGGTGTTCGGCGAGGTTGAGCATCCATCGCTGGCGGTGCAGATCATCCTGTTCGTCGCGGTGGTGTTCGGCACGCTGAACGTCATCGGCGGTTTCATCGTCACCGACCGGATGCTGGGCATGTTCAAGGGTAAGAAAAAGGGTCGGCAAAAGGTGCCCGCCAAAACCGAAGAACCGGCGGCGAAATGAACTACCTGGTGACGGTCCTCTACATCCTCTCATTCGCGCTGTTCATCTACGGTTTGATGGGCCTGACCGGACCCAAGACCGCAGTGCGCGGCAACTTGATCGCCGCGGTGGGCATGTTTATCGCCGTTGCGGCGACGCTGATCAAGATCCAGCACACCGGCCAATGGTTACTCATCGTCGCCGGTCTGGTTGTGGGCATCGTGCTCGGCGTCCCGCCGGCGCGGTTGACGAAGATGACCGCCATGCCGCAGCTGGTTGCGTTCTTCAACGGGGTCGGCGGCGGCACCGTCGCGCTCATCGCGCTTTCGGAGTTCATTGAGACCAACGGCTTTTCGGCTTTCCAGCACGGCGAATCGCCGACGGTGCACATCGTGGTCGCGTCGCTGTTCGCTGCGATCATCGGCTCCATTTCGTTCTGGGGATCGATCATCGCGTTCGGCAAGTTGCAGGAGATCATCTCCGGATCACCGATCGGCTTCGGCAAGGCGCAGCAGCCGGTCAATGCGCTCTTGCTGGCTGCGGCCGTCGCCGCCGCGGTGGTCATCGGCCTGCACGCGCATCCCGGCAGCGGCGGAGTGCCGTTGTTGTGGATGATCGGTCTGCTGGCCGCCGCCGGTGTGCTGGGTCTGATGGTGGTGTTGCCCATCGGCGGTGCCGATATGCCGGTGGTCATCTCACTGCTCAACGCCATGACCGGTCTCTCGGCGGCAGCGGCGGGGTTGGCGTTGAACAACACCGCGATGATCGTGGCGGGCATGATCGTCGGTGCGTCCGGCTCGATCCTGACCAACCTCATGGCCAAGGCGATGAATCGTTCCATTCCCGCCATCGTCGCGGGCGGTTTCGGCGGCGGCGGCGTCGCACCCACCGGCGACGGCGGCGGCGATAAGCACGTCAGGTCCACCTCGGCGGCCGATGCCGCGATTCAGATGGCGTACGCCAACCAGGTGATCGTGGTGCCGGGCTACGGCCTGGCCGTCGCGCAGGCCCAGCACGCTGTCAAGGACTTGGCCAACCTGCTGGAAGACAAGGGTGTGCCGGTGAAATACGCGATCCACCCGGTTGCCGGCCGGATGCCCGGCCACATGAACGTGCTGCTGGCCGAGGCCGAAGTCGACTATGACGCAATGAAAGACATGGACGACATCAACGACGAGTTCGCCCGCACCGACGTCACCGTCGTCATCGGCGCCAACGACGTCACCAACCCCGCGGCCCGCAACGAAACGTCCAGCCCGATCTACGGCATGCCGATCCTCAACGTGGACAAGTCGAAATCGGTGATCGTGCTCAAGCGTTCGATGAACTCCGGTTTCGCCGGCATCGACAACCCGCTGTTCTATGCCGGCGGCACCACCATGCTGTTCGGCGACGCAAAGAAATCGGTGACCGAGGTTGCCGAGGAACTAAAGGCGCTATAGGTGCGACAGGTCTCTGTCCGCCAGATGGTTAGACGGGCGGGTACGACTGTGGCGGATATCCGTTGCCGTCCTGAACCCCCCGCAAGCCCCAAGTGAGGTAGCGGAAGAAGAACTCGATCTCATCGCTTCCGTCGTAGTCCGGACTCGGATCCATCGGCCCCACCTCTCGACTTCCAGCCAATTCACACAGTCTAGTCCGATCCGCGTCGCCGCGACAGGCGGTACCTTGCCTAAACTGTCCAACCAGTTGATTGATAATTTGCCTAACGCCGGGCCTGCCCCGTCCCGCCGGCAGCGAGGATAGCGAGTAGAGATGCCACCCGAGAATGGGCTAACGCGCCGCGAGGAGTTGCTGGCTGTTGCCACCAAGCTCTTCGCCGCCCGTGGCTATCACGGCACCCGGATGGACGACGTGGCCGATGTGATCGGGTTGAACAAAGCGACCGTCTACCACTACTACGCAAGCAAGTCGCTGATCTTGTTCGACATCTACCGCCAGGCTGCCGATGGCACGCTGGCCGCCGTGCACGACGATCCGTCCTGGACGGCCCGAGAAGCGCTCTACCAGTACACGGTCCGGCTGCTCACCGCGATCGCGGCCAATCCCGAGCGGGCCGCTGTCTACTTCCAGGAGCAGCCCTACATCACCGAGTGGTTCACCAGCGAACAGGTCGCCGAGGTCCGCGATAAGGAAGCCCAGGTCTACGAGCACGTGCACGGCCTCATCGACCGCGGCATTGTCAGCGGCGAGTTCTACGAATGCGACTCGCATGTGGTGGCGCTGGGCTATATCGGGATGACACTGGGCAGCTACCGGTGGCTGCGCCCCAGCGGGCGGCGCACGGCCAAGGAGATTGCTGCCGAATTCAGTACCGCGCTGCTACGCGGGCTGATCCGGGACGAGTCGATTCGCGAGCATTCACCGCTCGGGCCTTAGAGGTTCAAGTTGTGATGTTTAAGTTGAAGACAGGCGGAATGAGACTCAGCGGTCCTCCGAGAGCCCCAGTCAGTCTCGACAGCCCTGTCGTGCTCGGCTGGCCCAGGAAGATGTTCAGGCCTGGGTCGATGGACGGCACCCACGGGTAGGTGTTCGGGAAATAGGACGGCGACAACAATCCGGATTCGACCCCGATTTCCACCGCCGCGCCGTAGGGCCCTTGTACGGCACCCCTGAGCAGGTCGGGAACGACCACGAAGGGGTTGGCTAGTGAGAACAGCCCGGCTGGGGTGGGAATGTTCGCATAGCTTTGGCCGGGTCCGTAATCCGAGTAACCCAGGTCGACGAGCACCCGCAGATCGGGCTGGAA
>Ga0209448_10000575_pt1 | contig 11947 bp, 14 predicted proteins | sample BogFormECP14_OM2_FD_188245 | JGI IMG/M metagenome (GOLD analysis project Ga0209448, IMG submission 188245) | Bog forest soil microbial communities from Calvert Island, British Columbia, Canada - ECP14_OM2 (SPAdes) (version 2) | ecosystem: Environmental > Aquatic > Freshwater > Wetlands > Bog ... | reverse complement strand
TTAGGCCCAGCTGGACCCGACGGCGCTGTCGGTGCTCGCCATGTTGCTGCCGGCGGACTGCACGTTCTGCCCGTGGGAGTTGGCCTGCTGGTAAATCACCTGGAAGTTACGGCCCAACTGGGTGATGAACTCCTGGCAGGCGACCGAACCCGAGCCGCCCCAGAAGTCACCGGCAGCAAGCACATCGCGGACGATGGCCTGGTGCTCTTGCTCCAGCGACGCGGCCTGGGCGCGGATGGTGGCGCCGTGGGTGTCGACATCGCCGAACTGATAATTGATGGTCATAGCGTTGTTCTCCTAACTTTTGAAAGATTACGCAGCCTGAGCTTTTTGCGCTAGCGGCCGAGGAGCTGCTGCGAGGACTGCTCTTGCTGCTCGTAGTTGTTGGCGTCGCGAACCAGTCCGTCACGCACACCCTGCAACATGTTCACAATGTTGCGGAAAGCCTGATTCATCTGGCCCATGGTGTCGTACGAGGTCGCCTCGGCCGAACCGCTCCAGCCAGCACCCGAGATGTTCATCGAGGACGCCCACATCTTGCGAGCCTCGTCCTCAACGGTCTGAGCGTGGGTCTCAAACCGGCCTGCCATGGCCCGCATCGAGTGCGGGTCAGTCATGAAACGTGTTGCCATTGCCTGCTCCTTTTTACTTAGTTATTCAGATACTTACTGCGATGGACGTTGATAGACGTCGATGGACGCCGGCGACCGGGTACTTCAACGCGGTGAGACGGTCGTCGAACCCGAACCGCGGCGTTTGAGTTGACGGAGTGCTTATGCAATGTCGTGGCATCGCTTCGACCGCGCTGTCAGGCGCCGGGATCACCGATTGCTGGGACGTCGCCACTGAGGCCACGTCTTAACCGGTCCGACCCAAGCCTCAAGCTGCGAGGCCCGCTCAGCCGGCAGCGGCGGCGTTGGCGGCCTCGGTGGCCGCGTACGAGCCGGAACTGGTGGCCAGCGTGTTCACGAACATCTCGTGAATCGCCGCGGCCTGCGCGCTCACCGCCTGGTACATCTGCGCGTGCGCGGCGAACTGAGCCGCGGTCAGCGCTGAGACCTCGTCGGCGGCAGCGGGCACCACCCCGGTCGTCGGGGCCGCCGCAGCCGCGTTCTGAGCGCTCATCGACGAGCCGATACCCATCAGGTTTCCGGCGGCCGCAGTCAACGCCTCCGGCTGTGTGGTCAAGAACGACATAGCTGATTCCTCCTCGATTAATCCCCAGCACCACTCTGTGCAAGAGAGTAGATGACAGCGCCTTCCGAAACTGTTGCAAAGGCCCGATGTGTTCGCAATTGTTCACGAGACGGCACGACGAATTCACCTTCGGTAACGACACAGTAACAGCGCGTGAGTTGGTTTGTCGTCGACTCAGCAAACTCACAGTCAAGCGCGTGACCGGATCGTCGCCGCCGACGAAACCCCCTCAGCAATGCAGCGTACTTAAGCGCGGCGTTCCTTAAGCACAGCGTGCTTAACCCGCGGGACATGCGGTCGCTGCGGGCCGCAAAGCGGACCGAACCGGACGTTATCCCGCAGAGGGTGGACGTGTCATGACGGTTGGGCGGAATCCGTACCGGGGTCCACTGCTGGCCGCGCCGCGGCCGGCACCCGCCAGCGGCATGCCGCCCAGTAGGTTGCTGGCTCCTGCGTCCGGGGCCTCCCTGATGTTGCTGACTGGTATCGCGGTCGGACCAGCGTGCGCCGCCGGCAGCGCAGCGTTCCAACTGGCGGGAACGGACAGGTGCCCGACTGAGGCTGCGTTGCCCAGCGACCCCGCCACGTGCGCGGCGCCGCCGCCGACCAGCCCGCCCAGGCCGGGCAAGCTTTTGGGGACAGAGGCCGCGGCGGCCGCGGCCGCCGCGCCGAGTGCCCCCGTGGTTTTTGCGGTCTGAGTCAGGAAGTTGGCGATACCGATGCTGAAGTTCGGCAAGCCCTCGGTGTAGTAAAGGAAGCTTGAGTACGGTGCGTAGTCGGTCAGCAACGCAAACATGTTACTGGGGAAGGAGGACGACCCCAACAAAACCGACCACAGCCATGACAGCGGGCCAGACGACGAGGCCAGGTAGTTTCCTTCGTTCTGGAAGGGCGCGTACAGCGGCGCCGCCAGGGCCTGCAGCTGTTTGGTGATCTGGGTGATCAGACTGTTCAGCTGCTGCTGAAGCGTGGGGGTCGTGGCCGCGGCTGCCGCCGCGGCTGGGTTGGCGACCTCGGGTGCCGCGGAGAACGTCGTGAGCTTAGAGGCGCTCGCCGAGGAGGCGGCATAGCTGTACAGCGTCGAAGAGTCTTGGGCCCAAAACTGGCTGTACTCGGCTTCCAGGGCTGCGATCTCCGAGCTGTTTTGACCCAGCACATTGGTCTGCAACGCCTCTGCCAGCTCGGCGCGGTTGGTAGCGACCACCTGCGGGGGGACCACGGACGCCAGCGCCGTCTCAAAGGCCGCCGCAGCCGATTGAGCCTGGGTGGCCGCCTGCTCAGCCTGCGCGGCAGTCGTATTCACCCACCCCACATAGGGTTCGACCGCCGCGGCCGCCGACGCCGACGCCGGGCCCAGCCACTCCTCGCTGGTCAGCTGGGTGAGCACATTCTCGTAGCCGATGGCCGCCGAATTCAACTCGGCGGCCAGGGCGTTCCAGGACGAGGCCGCGGTTAGCAACGGCGTCGACCCGGGTCCGGAATAGACAAGCGCCGAGGCGATCTCCGGTGGCAAAGCACCAAGATCAGTCACAAAAACCCCCTCAGCCGGCCGCGGCCGCATTGGCCGCCTCGGTCGCGGCATACGACGCCGAGCTGATGCCCAACGTATTGACGAACGCCTCGTGAATCGCCGCGGCTTGAGCGCTGACAGCCTGATACACCTGGGCATGAGCGGCGAACTGCGCCGCCGTCAGCGCCGACACTTCATCGGCTGCGGCGGGCACCACACCCGTAGTCGGAGCCGCGGCGGCAGCATTCTGAGCACTGAGGGCAGAACCAATACCCTGCAATGTGCCGGCCGCCGCCGTCAACGCCTCAGGCTGCGTAGTCAAGAACGACATGTTGTCGCCTCCTAAACACTTGTGGGGCGCAGACCTTTAGTTCGCCCCTTGGTTAACTGATGCACGTCACCAACCTTCGGCAGTGACGTTAGTTCGCCTTGGCCGATCAGCCATCGGGCGAAGTCGGTGCGCAGCGCGCCGTAACAAGCTTTTGTTGGCGGCGGTGCCGCGGCGAGGGCCTTCCCGGTGCCAGACGGACGACCTGGCTTGGCGACCCTGACCAGCGATAACCGACAGATGGTGTAAGCGATCAACGCCGTGCGGCGTGGGTGCGGGACGCCGTACTCCCTGCCGGAGTCGGGTTAACAACAGCCCAACCCAGAATAAAATCCTGTCGCGGATAAACACCGATGAGCGGCGCTCAGAGTCGATTGTTCGGCTTTGCCGCGACGCGTTTCGTAACACCAAGCGGACCGCGTGCGATTCGGTCCGATGGGCGCGCCGCCCGCCGTTACCGATCGACGTTGCATTACTCATCGACATTGCTGGGTTATCCGGCAGACGGTGGGCGGGCGAGGACGCTGCGCTTGAATCCGTATTCGCGAGGCGGGAAGGCGCCGGCGGCGCGTCGACCGCCACCGCCGCCTAACGGAATGCCCCGCAGAAGTCCGCTCGCGTCGCCCTGCGGATCGGTGACATAGTCGACGGCCATCGCCTTTGTGGCCGCCGATTCCGCCATCGCGCCGGGTGAGCCGGCCCAATTCGCGGGCACCGACAGCCCGCCGATCTTGCTGGACGAGGCCAAATTCGCCGACACGGCTCCGGTGGTGTGGCCACCCACGCTGCCCAGGTGTAGGCCGGCGAACTGCGGCGTCGCGTACCAGGCTCCACCGGCACCGGCCGTCGCCCCCCCGGGCCCGGTCGCCACCTGCTGCAATATCGAGATGGGGTTGGCCGCAAAGCCCAAATCGAAGTAAGAGGTTTCGTAGCTGCGAGCCGCTGTCGTTTTCATAGTGGTGGTGAACAGGTTGAATTGCTGCACGACGTACCACTGGTTGGGGTTCAGCCCTACAGCCGTGAGCTGTGTCGAAAGTTGTTGTAGCAGTTGATTTATCGACGTGAATATTGACGAGATACTAAGCGAGTCCGGGGTCAGGGTAGCCCCGGAGGTCGCCGACGCCACCGCCTGCGCGGCTGTCGGCGCGGCTGTCGGCGCGGCAAAGGCCTGGCTGACCGCGGCCGCCTGATTGGCCAGTGCGGTTTGGTTGGTGCTTTGGGCCGGCTCGGTGAACGGGGTCAACTGCGTGGCGATCGCCGAGGAGCCGGCATAGCCGTACATCGCGACGGCGTCTTGGGCCCACATCTCGCCGTATTCGGCCTCGGTGGCTGCAATCGCGGCAGTGTTCTGGCCAAAGAAGTTGGTCGCGATCAGCCCGAACAACAATGCGCGGTTGGCGGCGATCAGCGGCGGAGGCACCGTCAGCGCAAACGTGTTCTCATAGGCGGCTGCGGCGGCCCTGGCCTGGTTGCCCGCATGCTCAGCCAGCGTGGCCGCGGTGCTGACCCAGGCTATATAAGGGGTGGCTGCGGCCACCATGGATCGCGAGGCCGGGCCCAGCCACGCTGAACTGGTCAACTCGGTGATCACCGACGTATAGCCGGTCGCGGTCGAACCCAACTCGGCCGCCAGTCCATCCCACGCCGCAGCTGCGGCGATCATCGGACCTGACCCCGGACCAATGTAGATCCGGCTCGAGTTGATCTCCGGCGGTAAGGCCCCGAAGTCCAACACCTACGAACCACCGTTCTCGAACAACATGTGTTTCCTCGCAAGCTGGTTTCACGCGACGATTTTCTTCGAAGTTGCTTGCCTGAGAGGTTAAGTCGCCCCGGTCTCCCGCAACCGATCCTCGGTGCGGCCGACCGCACGGGCCGGTACCACTCATCGGGGGCTTCGGGAGAAATGCGAGCGCCGATCCGTGGTTGGTGACTCTGCCTCAGCACAACCACTACCTGCAGAAATACGTCGGCAACGCGCTCGCGGGCGGTTGGCGTCCGCAGCGCGGCGGGCCGTTTCCCGGGAAGCTCAGCAGGGACAAACGGCGTTGAGCGAGGTAAAAATCCGGCCGCAGATAAAGCCGGCTAGGGCTTCGCTAGGGCCACGGGGCAAGTAGTCGCAGGCCGCTTCCTTCGGAGCCTACTTTCAAAACAACAGTGACTCGTGGGATCAACCGCCATACGCTGTTTCGCGCCGGGAAGTGCTGATTGGGCCACTGAAGCCGGAAGCCAGTGACTGCTCACCAAGCATGTCCGCCGGCCCTGAAGGTGTTCCCGCTGGGGAGCGGGAAAGAACTCGCGCCGACGGCGACTACTTTGCCGCCGTCGGCGCGATGCTTTGTCCGATGCTTATCCGGCCGCAGGTGGGCGGGCCATGATGGTGGGCTTGAATCCGTATCGAGGCCCGCTGCCGTGCCCGCCGGCGCCCGCTCCGGCCAGTGGCATGCCGCCGAGCAGGTTTCCGGGCGCGGCGCCCGCCTCCGGGGCCGCGCTGACGGTGCTGACCGGCACGGCCGCATGGCTTACCGGCGCGGTGGCCCCATTCCATGCGACCGGCACCGACAACTTGCCGACCGAGCCCGCGCCGCCCATCGCCCCCGTCGCGTGCGCAGCGGCGCCGGCGCCACCACCGAGCATTCCGCCCAGGCCGGGCAGGCCCTTCGGGACAGCCGCAGCCGCAGCCGCAGGCGCGACGATCCCCCCTGTACTCTTGGCGATCTGGGTACCGAAGTTGCCCATACCGACGCTGAAGTACGGCAGACCTTCAGTGTTGTAGAAGAAGCTCGCGTAGTTGGCGTAGGCGCTGAAGAAGGCCCCAAAGTTTGAGGGCAGCGTGGTAACCCCGGTTAAAAGGAACCAGATTTCGGTCAGCGCTGAGTTGATCGTGGCGTTCTGCCCGAAGAAGGGGCTTGCGATGTTAGTCAGGCTGCCTTGGATTTGGGTGATAAACAGGCTTAGCTGTTGCTGGATCGAGGCGGCCGGAGTGGTCGCGGCCGCGGCGGCCTGGGTGGCGCTGGCGGCCGGATTGGCAATCGCGGGTGCGGTGGTGAACTGCGTCACCTTGGCCGCTGCCGCAGACTGACCTGCGTAGCTGAACATTGCCGAGGAGTCTTGAGCCCAAAACTCGCTGTATTGGGCTTCCAACTGCGCAATGATCTGATTGTTCTGACCAAACACATTGGTCGTCACCGCCTGTGCCAGCGTGGCACGGTTGGCCGCGATCAACGGCGGAGGCACCACCGAGGCAAACGCGGTCTCGAACGCCCCTGCCGCCGCTTGGGCGAGGGTGGCCGCGTGCTCAGCCGCGGCCGAAGTGGTATTCATCCAGGCCACATACGGCTGCACTGCCGCGGCCATCGATGATGAGGCCGGCCCCAGCCACTCCTCGCCGGCCAGCTGAGTGACCACGTTGTCATAGCCCACGGCAGTAGAATTCAGTTCAGCGGCCAACGCATTCCAGGCCGAGGCCGCAGTCGTCAGTGACGTCGACCCCGGACCGGCATACAGGAGCGCGGAGGTGACCTCCGGCGGTATGGCACTAAAATCGATTGACATATCCTGACCCCTAACCGGCCGCGGCCGCGTTGGCGGCCTCGGTGATCGCATAGGACCCTGAGCTCATGCTCAAGGTGTTGACGAACAATTCGTGAACGGCCGTAGCCTGTGCGCTGATGGCCTGGTACATCTGGGCGTGTGCGGCGAACTGCGCCGCGGTCAACGCCGATACTTGATCCGCGGCCGCAGGCACCACCCCGGTGGTGGGCGCCGCCGCCGCAGCATTCGTGGCGCTCAACGTCGAGCCAATCCCTGACAAGGTGCCCGCCGCTGCCGCCAAGGCTTCTGGTTGCGTAGTCAAAAACGACATCTGAATTCCTCCTAAACCCTCAGGCTCGATGACTTTCAGCAAATAGCTTGATGCTGCAGCTCACTTCAGACAGAGCCCGGAAGTGAGCCTAAATGGATCATGGGCTTGGCGGCCTCCCTAGCGGCGACTGTTCATCGGTGGACAACTGATATTCACCTGCCGGACAGAAAGCCGAACTCGTGGTTGCGCGTGACCGCCGCGAGCACGGCCCGTCACCCTTTTCGGCGCGGTGCTGGGCAGATACGGCCTCAACTGGAAGATCATTCGGCAGCCTCCTGCTAGCCGGCGGACGGCGGGCGGACGAGCACGCTTCGCTTGAATCCGTACTTGTTGGTAAAGGCGGTGGCGACGGCGCCGCGCCGCCCAGCCCCAGCGCCGGCCATCGGCATTCCCCGAAGCAAGCCGTTCTCTCCGGCTCCCCCGGCTCCTCCGAATCCGTCGGGCCTTGCGGCGGCCAAAGCATTGACCTCCACCGCGCGGGTGGCCGATGCCTCTAACTCGCCGCTCGAGGAGGCCCAACCCGCCGGTACCGACAATCCCCCGACCTGGGCGGACGAGCCCAGATTCGCCGACACCGATCCGGCGGTATGGGCACCCAGGCCGCCCAGGGCGCCCAGGTGCAGGCCGGCATATTGCGGCGTCGCGTACCAGGCGCCCGAACCGGCCGTTGATCCCAAGCCGAAGGTCAGCTGCTGTCCTATCTGGAATCCGAAGCTTCCAACACCGACGCCGAAATAGGCCTGCAGGGTTTGCTTGATGATGGCGGTGTAGGCGGCGGGTGCAAGCCCCAACCAGTTGTTGGTCGGGGTAGGGAGTCCAAATTCCTGGAAATCTTGTATTGTGCTCCCAATCAGCGTGAACGGCCAGGTTCCTTGAATCGTCGACTCGAGTTGCGGCAGCGATTGAGGTAGCTGTGAGAGCGTGGCCGCTGTGGTCTGCGCGACATTGCCAGCCGGCGTGGAGCTGGCCTGCTGAACCGCAGCGAACTGTTCGGACTCCGCGTCCGGCGCGGCGGTGTTCGGCGGCGACGTGAACACGGTCAAATCCGAGGCGGCCGCTGACGACCCGGCATAGCTGTACATGGCCGCTGCGTCTTGGGCCCACATTTCCATGTACTGGGCTTCGGTCGCCGCGATCGCCGGGGTGTTCTGCCCGAAGAAATTAGTCGCGATCAGTGTCATCAACGACACCCGATTGGCCGCGATCACCGGCGGAGGCACCGTCATCGCAAACGCGGTCTCAAAGGCGGCTGCGGCCGCCCGGGCCTGGCCGGCGGTCTGCTCAGCCTGGCTTGTCACCGCACTGAGCCAGGTCAGGAATGGTACGACCGCGGACACCATCGAGGCCGACGTGGGCCCCACCCAGGGCCCGCTGGTCAGCTCGTCGATCACCGAACCGTAGTTGGAAGCCGCCGTGTCCAATTCCGCCGCCAGCTCATCCCAGGCCGCCGCGGCAACCATCATCGGCTCCGATCCCGGACCCGAATAGATGCGAGTGGAATTGATCTCGGGCGGCAACGCCCCGAAGTTCAACACCGTGTCCTCCTCAGTGTTGGCCGTGATCGCGCTGGCGATCTCGGCTGTCACGTTAAAACTATGGTGGCCGTAATCAAGACGTCGTCAACAGTTGCTACCTCCGGGCGCCGTTGACCCATTGATGTCACTGCGCAGTCACTGACTGACTCGGATGTCTCGCCGAGCAAACCCAGTCGGCGGGTTAGCCGAGACCCGATGGCGCACCCGTTCGCTGTGCCCGGATAGGTGGTCCACCACCAGGATTCCCGGACTTCTGGTCACGAACGCCATGCACAATCTGCCTCGATTATCCCGTTATCAGCAACCGAGCGGCAGGTCGCTTTCTGGGTGAACTGCCGCTCGCGAATGACATTAATTGGTCATACCGGACACGCCGAACCGAGATGCCAATTGTTCACTCCAGGCCAACCAATGTTCATTCCCGGCCAGCCGCCGTTTGTTCGCTACAACCAAATGTTCATCTGCCGTTTGCCTATCGGTTCAGTTCAGCGGCCGGCTGGGATCATAAGTACGCGTGCAGAGTTGGGCCGCTAGTCTTCTTCGATGATCAGCGCCATTTCCGGGCAGGAGGCCACACCGTCGCGAGTCAACTGCTCATCCTCGGGCCTCACCTCGTGCTCTTCGAGGATCGAATAGCCCGAGTCGTCGATGGGAAACAGGTCTGAGTCGACGGCGTAGCACTGGGCATGGCCCACGCATTTGGACTTTTCGAGACGAACCCTCACAAGGTTCCCTCCCTCGGACGGCGTTGCGGAATGAGCGGGATCGAACGTAGTCGTCAGTCGGTAAAGTCTAGAAGATCGTTTCCGGTCAAGGTCGGCCTTAGACAGCTTGGACGCCTCGGGAAACCTGGCGGCACCCCGCTAGCCGGGTTGGTGTCCCATTTGCCGCACATGCGATATTGGTGTGCCACCGGACGCCGGTGACGACAAAGCTCCAAACACTGAGTGGCCGGGTTGGGGACTATGAAACAAAAAAACAGACACACAAGCGGGGATCAGAGCGCATGAGCACTCTTGGCCAAGGCCAGCCAGGCACGTTCTACCTACCGCGGCTCGAATTCTCCAAGTTACCGATGGCCGCCGATCGAGGTGTCGGATGGAAGACGCTGCGCGACGCCGGGCCGGTGGTGTTCATGAACGGCCACTATTACCTGACACGCCGCGAGGACGTACTCGCTGCGCTGCGCAATCCCAAGGTCTTCTCATCGCGATTGGCGCTTCAGCCTCCCGGAAGCCCAATACCGGTGGTTCCGCTGGCATTCGACCCGCCAGAGCACACCCGTTACCGCAAGATCCTGACACCGTTCTTCAGCCCACACGGGCTGAGTAAGTCCCGGCCCGTACTGGAGCGCCACGCCACTGACATGATCGCCGCCTTTGCCGACCGGCGCGAGTGCGAGGCGATGGCAGAGTTCGCGAGGTTGTACCCGTTTCAGGTGTTCCTCGACCTCTATGGTCTGCCACTCGAGGATCTTGACCGCGTGATCTCCTGGAAGGACGCTATTGTCGCCGACAAGCCCTTCCTCACGCAGGAGGACATGGCCGAGGGGTACAAGCTGATGGAATACCTCGTCGAGGCCATCCAGCAGCGCCGGCAAAACCCGGGCTCTGACATGTTGTCGCAAGTGATGGCGAGCGAGGGCAACTTCACTGATCTCGAGCTGCTGGGCATGAGCCACCTGTTGATCCTGGCGGGTCTGGATACGGTGACCGCGGCGATCGGATTCTGCCTGTTCGAGTTGGCGCGCAGACCGCAGCTACGCGAAGCGCTTCGCGATAATCCCAAGCAGATCAGGGTTTTCATCGAAGAAATCGTCCGATTGGAGCCATCGGCGCCGGTAGCTCCCCGGGTGACGACCCAGATCGTCAACATCGGGGGCATGACGCTGCCGGCAGGCACACCGGTGCGGTTGTGCATGGCCGCGGTCAACCGCGATGACACCGACGCGATGTCCACCAATGATCTGGTCATGGACGGCAAGGTGCACCGACACTGGGGATTCGGCGGTGGACCGCACCGCTGTCTGGGTTCTCATCTGGCGCGGATAGAACTGACCGTGATCGTCGCAGAATGGCTCAAGCAGATCCCGGACTTCGAATTGCCTCCGGGCTACACCCCGGACATCAAATTCCCGTCTAAGACTTTCGCGCTCACGACATTACCGCTGCGCTGGGACTGACAGTAGTCGATTGAAAGGTCAACGCAGTCAGCCCCAGCGCGGCGCCAGCGGTCTACTTGCGTAGCTCGGTCGCTGCCACCTGTACGAACACACCGGTGTCCTCGGCCATCAGCAGGCCTCGACCACGGGGCAGCGGACCACCCTTCATCTTGCCGCGGATGAAACCTTCATCGGGATCGGCGTCCATCACCAGCAATGGCGCATTCGCCTGATGCAATGCCCGCAGAATCGGGTCGCTGCCCGACGAAGACCAGCCTCCGAACGTACGGGTGACGAGCACATGCAAGCCGACGTCGGCGGCCCTGGTCACCCAGGCAGCAGCCTTGTGCAGCGGCGAATCAAAACCTGGCGGTAGCTGCTGGATGTCGTCGACGATCAAGAAGATCTCCGGGCCGCTCCACCACGACCGCGACAACAATTCTTGCGCCGACAGACCAGGCGGGGGCTCACGGCCGGCCAAGACCTCCGCCAGCTCACCCATCATCGCCTGTACACCGTCAAGGTTGTAGGCGAACTTCTCCACATAGTCGGAGCCCAGCGTGGTCAGCAGCTGACGGCGCGGGTCGACCAGCCACACCTGCGCGGAGGGTTGCCCCGCCGGTGGTGTCGGTGCGCTGGTAGCTCCAGGTGCATATATCCGGCCGATTTCCGACATGATCGTCGCCAACGTCGTGGTACGCCCACATTCTCGTCGACCCGTCACCATCAAGTGCGCGTTCTCGGCGAAGTTCAGATAGACCGGCTCCAGGTCCAATTCTGATATCGCCCAGGCGATTCCGCCCACGCCAACGCCTTGACGGGTGTCCCGGGCGGCCAGCTCGCGCACCTGCTCCACGCCGAACCGGGCCGGCAACCGGCGGACCGGCGGGGCCTCGCCACTCGCGAGCCGGCTGACCGCCGCGGCCACGCTGTCGGACTCGAAGATGTTGTCAGATGTGTCGCTCAGCGCCGGCCGGGCTACCAACGTATGTAGACCTGCCTGGGGATCGCTGTCGAGGCGGACGTAGTTGACCGCGACCATGCCACGTCCCGGCTTGACCGGAACCTCTTTGGCGAACCGGGAACGAACCAGCTTGGCGTCTTCCACCGCGGCCAAACGCAACTCGACCCGGGATCCGAAACCACTGCGCACCGGCGGCCGCAGCTCCGATTCGCGATCGGCAGTGACAATCACGTGCACCCCGAACGAGGGCCCCTGGTTGATGATCACGTTCACCTGCTCGATCAGCACCTCGTTTTCCTCGGCAAGTGCCCGGTAGTTGTCGATCACCAGGTAGACATCCCCGAACACATCGGGCACGGGACCCGGGGCGCCGCCGAACTTGCGGCG
>Ga0209448_10000574_pt1 | contig 11954 bp, 10 predicted proteins | sample BogFormECP14_OM2_FD_188245 | JGI IMG/M metagenome (GOLD analysis project Ga0209448, IMG submission 188245) | Bog forest soil microbial communities from Calvert Island, British Columbia, Canada - ECP14_OM2 (SPAdes) (version 2) | ecosystem: Environmental > Aquatic > Freshwater > Wetlands > Bog ... | reverse complement strand
TCGGCTGAGGAGAAGATACGGATCGTGCTGGAAGGCCTGCGCGGCGAGGACAGCATCGCCGAACTGTGTCGCCGCGAGGGAATTCTCGATGCTCATTCGCCGGATCAACGCGCGGATGTCAGCCTCGATCAACGGCCGCCCTCCCCGCTCGGATCAAGCCGGGAACGCCCAATATCCAGCCCTCGACCTGCCCCAGCGTCCGCTCGGGTGGCGCAAGGTCCGGCTCCAGGAAGGCAGCGAGGCGGCCGTCGCGATCGGCGCGGGACAGCCAGGCGGCGATGCTGAAGGCGTCGTGTTGATCCCCCGTACGGCCCTCATTGGCGAAGCTGCGGCTCCACAGCGCCGGATAGACCTCGGCGACGGCCGAGCGTCTCGCCGGGATGGACCATCCGTCGAACGGCCAGAAATGCACGCGCGGGCCGAGCCGCTGGCGGATGAAGCGCAGCCAGGGGATGCCAGCATGGGTCGATTTTGCCACCGATCCCTGCACGTCGAAATGAAACACCGATTTCGCGCCGCCCGCGCGCTCCTCGGTCAGGCGCCGCCAGCGTGAATTGCCCGTGCGAGCTGCTCCGTTGCCGAATGCGCCATCGCGGACGAAATCCACATAGGTGTGATCGTCGTCGGTGGGCCAGTGCCGCTGGAAGTCGTCAAGAAAGCTCGGCCAGTCGGGCAACAGCCCATGCACTTCGAAATAGCGCAGCGGAAAGGAAAAGCCATGGTCGATCCCGACCAGCGTGGGCGTGTCCTCGGCCAGCCGTTCCACCAGCCATTCGGCGATGCCCTTGCGGGTCCAGTATTTGCGAGGACTCGGCGGCGGCAAGACCTCGATCGGCTCCACATCGCCTTCGGACAGATAGGCGCGCAAGCCCTTAAGGCTGGCGGTTGGCGTCTCCGCGCCCGAATAGTCGATGCCGATGTGACGGGCGAAAGCGGACATTCAGGCTGCCGCCTTGAAGCGTTCGAACCGGAGCGCAAGGCGGTCTCGATCGGGCTGGTCCTTGTCACGGATAGGCAAATGGATCGTGCCGCTTTTGAGTTGGCGTACTAGACCAACTTGGCGCGAAGGCGTCCGTACTCGGCCTCGGTTATCGATCCCGACTTTTTTAACTGATCGAGCTTGGTAATTTCGTCGGCAGCACTGAAACCAACGATGCTTCGCAGTTCGTCGCGCGCCTGCTGCGCTTGCTGCGCATTGCGCTCGGCCATGCCTCTGCCCTGAGTGATGAGGTAGGCAAAGATGCCAAGGTAAGAGGTCACAACCAACACCAGCACCCACACCGCTTTACCCCAACCTGAGATGTCATGACGTCTGAACAGGTCGCCATAGATTACAATGAGCAGCCAGAACCAGACGACGAATGCGAACACCGAAAACACATCCATCAGGAAATTTCGATAGGTGAAGCCTTCTTGAACAAAGAACATTGTGATCCTCTTTTGTGGGCTAGAATTTGTTATCGCCAACGAGAGACGTTTCGGTTGCTCTCATTGCCAAGCTGCGGTGACCAATATCCGTTCGTGTAGATGCTCAGCAATATCGGTGGGAAACCCGGTACCACCTGCCGCTAGGGCCATGATAGTAGCAGTTGCCATGGGGCTTTCGTTTATTGGAGGCGGCGGTTTGTGACTCGACGCCGTCCAGGGGTGGATCGTCGTTCTGACAGCGCCGATTAACCGTTGAGGTTCAGAGGGGCCGGAAGGTACCCAATTGTCAGAATAGTCGTGGAAATCATACAGTGCTCGCATGCCTTCCAAGCTTATGACGAGGGTTCGATTCCCTTCACCCGCTCCAACATCTTCAATCACTTAAAGCCGCCCGGCTTAAAATTTGAGACTCGGCCGGGCTGCTGTTTTGAGACTTTTGCCCCACTTTCGTTCTCTGCACGCATCCTCTTTCGCCCCCTCAGTCGCGCCGCATCTGTATCGCACGGCTGTCAATTCGCGGCCAATGTTTTGCCCATTATCCGAGAGGTTCAGGCGGCCGGCCACACCAGTCACAACGCGATTGCTGGCCAGCTCAACGCCCGCAAGATTGCCACGCCGCGCGGAGGTCGCTGGACTCATGTCCAGGTGCGGCAAATCTTGAGCCGCGGAGAGCAAAGAGCCAGTCACCAATAGTCGGTGATATTCCGGCCGGATGCAGGTCAGTGGCGCACTATGCTTGGCTCTAGATAGCCAACGGAGTGCATGGCCTCGCGTAGTCCTTCTTCGGAAAGGATTTCGCCTATCAGCCAAGCCACTTCGTCCTTACGATATTTGCCGGCTTGATGTTCTTCAAGGATCGCCTGCACCTCAACAAGGCGATCACAGATCGCCCACGCCGCTTCTTTCATTTGTTGTTCTCACGCACGCACTAACCCAACACACCCAACAAACAGCTGCGCGGTTCTTAAAGGCCGAAATATGGCCGCGTGTGGAAAACGGACCGTGCCACGGCACTGCCGCCCCGCGCGTGCTCATTTTTTTGATGTAATTGCAATGTCCGCTTTGGAGCGCATAGCAGACTCAAGTCTGACATGGCCCGGTGTCCGCTAAGTGCCAGCAACGGATGTCCGGACGCGCGTTCGAGTTGCAACAAGTAGCGTTCAAACCCCTCCAAAAGGCGGCCTATCCAAAAAGGCGGATTTATCTAAGATTGCAACGGGAACCTCACAGATGCGAGCCCCGGTCGCATGCAGATAGAAGCTGAAGAATCGCTCCGCAATGAACGCAGGTACACGCCGCTGATAAGTGTCCGTAGATAGCTCGTTTCTCGGCTCCATCCAATCAAGAAGGGTAAAAAGACGTGACATATAGGCATCAAAATACGGCTTGCGCGCGATCATCATAGTGTAGAAATGGGCCTCCGATGTTAGGTCAAACCAGTCAAGGTGCGAGCATAGATCCGGGCACGTCTCGCGAATTGCATCCATGAACAGGTCCCAGTCTTTCCGCCTATGAAACCGCGCGTAGTGTTTCGATATGGTCATTCCCAAGTATTGTCGCCGCGGCACGATAACGTCGGTGCTTACCAGGGCATTCACTACGAAGAGGCTAGTTGTTGTAGCACTGAGCATTGCTAGGTTGTTTGCGGTTGGTTCTAAATAAAATTTTTGAGAAGTGAATTATGGGTCATACGGCCAGAGGAAGAAATATCTTCGATAATGACATAGCCCTACAATGTCGAGATCCGAAACGTTTTTCCAGATCCAATACCACCCCGTGAGTTCAGAATATTGAGCGTTCTTATGTGAAATTGAATCTCCGCTGTCGTCGCTTAACGCCTCCAGAGTTGTAGTTGGATGATAGCCACCAAGCCCGAGTGCTGCGAAAATATCGCTTCGCATTGGCAGCGGGGCATCCTTGTGCATCGCTACGAAGAACAAAAGGCGGTTTGCCATAGTATGGAACGTCAATGTACGCGGGATGCTCCGGATGACCCCGCTTACCTGGATAGCAGCGCTCCTCTAGATTGGCCACAAGCCCGATTGGGAGGTGTGGTTAGCGCCCAGCGTTCCATGCCGTTCGAGTTGCAGTGGAAGTCACGGGCCCCACCATGTCGCACCATCCATGTCGCATAGGGGTCATGAGCGGACATCGCGGGCCGCTCGCGGCATGTCCGCTTCGCCCTCGATAGCGGACATCGCTTACAGCACTCCATTGTCGCAGAAATGCAAAAACTGGAGTGTCGACTTTCACTCCAAATCGCCTATTCTTGGTTCTTAAAATGTCTCAACGTACATTGATCTGAGACGATTTCCTGACAGCCTTCCAAGCTTAAGACGAGGGTTCGATTCCGTTCACCCGCTCCAGCCTTCACGCCCTTGGCAGAAGTCAGTGCTTGAACAGCCCGCGTAAAGTCTCCGGCTTGCCGTCGTGCTGCCATGTAATGTCGTGAATGCGCCAAGTGCCGCCAACGGCAATGAGGTCGAGCGCAACCGTGACCGGCTGTCCTGCGTTGACGAATTTAACGGTCGCGGTGGCTTTGCCGTTGCCGGCGTCGCTCACCGTGATGTCGAAGCTTGGAGTTTCCCAGTCCTGGGCGTCGATGAACGGATCGCCGTCGAGGGTGGGGACATCATGGCGCCGCGCGGCATCCTTTTGGTCCTTGCTGATCAGCGCGACCAGCGACGGCTCGAAATAGCGGCGCAGGTCGTCGTCGGTATCGAGCGTAATGCCTTTGGTGTTCTTGCCTTTATAGGGAGCATAGATCGCCTTTACGAAGGCGAGCGCCGCTGCCGTGTCTTCGGCGCGGGCGGAGCCTGCAATGGCGGTCGAAAATGTGCGGGCGGCGCCAAGGATGATGGTTCGTCGCGTCGGCATTGATTTCGGCCCTATCGATTGCGCCGATAGGTCGGTCGCCGGACGGACTCGGTTCAACGGCAGAGGAGCCGAGGCAGCGAGGGGGGTAGGGACCACCTCTGAGGACTTGCTTTGGCTTGCGCCAACAGGCATTTGTCCGCCTCGGCCCGCCTAGGAGTGTAGCTCAATGGCTAGAGCACCGGTCTCCAAAACCGGGGGTTGGGGGTTCGAGTCCCTCCACTCCTGCCAGGCCCAAGCGGCAGAAAGTAGGTATCAGGCATCAAGAATTGGCCCATTCCTGATCCCTGATGCCTAATTCCTGATCCCTGTTCCCTTGACGGTAAGGCCTGCCGGCAGTAGGAAGCGTGCCATCGCTTGTGGCCCGATATCGGACTTCCGCGGCGAACCTGATCCCCAAAAGAACCGCTAGCCGGTCTCGTCCGTAAAATTGGGCGGGGGTGGGGAACTCTATTGGACAAAGCGAATGGCGAAAGTCAGCCCGTTCAAGTTCATGCAGGAAGTGCGCGCCGAGGGCCAGAAGGTCACCTGGCCGACGCGCAAGGAAACCACCGTCACCACCATCATGGTGTTCGTGATGGTGGTCATCGCGTCGCTGTTCTTTCTGGCCGCGGATCAAGTCATGCGCCTGGCCGTGGGCTTCCTGCTCGGCATCAACTCCTGAGTTTTGCAACACGATTTCATGACACGACACGCATGATTTGGATTTCATGACATGACGAACCGGTGGTACGCGGTCCACGCCTACTCGAATTTCGAGAACAAGGTTGCGGATTCGATCCGCGAACAGGCCAAGCAGCGCGGGCTGTCCGGCCTGTTCGAGGAGATTCTGGTGCCCAAGGAGAAGGTCATCGAGGTCCGGCGCGGGCGCAAAGTCGACGCCGAGCGCAAGTTCTTTCCGGGCTATGTGCTGGTGAAGATGCAGCTGACCGACGAAGCCTATCACCTGATCAAGAACACGCCGAAAGTGACCGGCTTCCTCGGCTCCGACAACAAGCCGATGCCGCTGTCGGACGCCGAAGCCGAACGCATCATTCATCAGGTGCAGGAAGGCGTCGAACGGCCGAAGCCCTCGGTGTCGTTCGAAGTGGGCGAGCAGGTGCGCGTGTCGGACGGCCCGTTCGCGTCGTTCAACGGCACGGTCGAGGAGGTCGACGAGGGACGTTCGCGGCTCAAGGTCGCGGTGTCGATTTTCGGCCGCGCCACGCCGGTCGAACTCGAATTCGGCCAGGTCGAGAAATTGTAGAATACCTCGCCCCAGCGAACTTGGGTCCCCAAGTTCGCTCATGAAAGTGACCGAAGTCGGGAACATCCGACTTCGGTGCGGGGTGAGGGTGAAGGCGTGGGAGGTGAGGCGGTCGCCAGCCGTCGATATCCGCACCACTAACAGGAGCAGAGAATGGCGAAGAAGATTACCGGTTATGTGAAACTGCAGGTGCCGGCGGGAGCGGCCAATCCGTCGCCCCCGATCGGTCCTGCCTTGGGCCAACGCGGCCTCAACATCATGGAGTTCTGTAAGGCGTTCAACGCGCAGACCCAGAAGCTCGAGAAAGGCGCGCCGATCCCGGTGACGATCACGGTCTATGCCGACCGCTCGTTCACCTTCGAACTGCGCACCCCTCCGGTGTCGCACTTCCTCAAGAAGGCGGCGAAGCTCGAGAGTGGCTCGAAGACCCCCGGACGCGATATCGCCGGCTCGGTCACCAAAGCGCAGGTGCGCGAGATCGCCGAGCAGAAGATGAAGGACTTGAACTGCGACACGATTGAATCGGCGATGCGCATGATCGAAGGATCGGCGCGCTCGATGGGGCTAGAGGTGAAAGCATGAGCACGCTTGGAAAACGCACGACCAAGGCGCGCGAGGGGATCGATCGCGAGATGCTCTACACGCTCCCCGAGGCCGTGAAGATGGTCAAGGAACGCGCCAAGGCGAAGTTCGACGAGACTGTCGAAGTGGCGATGAATCTCGGCGTCGATCCGCGTCACGCCGATCAGCAGGTGCGCGGCGTCGTCAATCTGCCGAACGGCTCCGGCCGCTCGATGCGGGTCGCGGTGTTCGCGCGCGGCGCCAAGGCCGATGAGGCGAAGGCCGCTGGTGCCGACGTTGTCGGCGCTGAAGACCTTGTGGAGAAGGTGCAGGGCGGCGCCATCGATTTCGATCGTGTGGTGGCAACACCCGACCTGATGCCGCTGGTCGGCCGTCTCGGCAAGATTTTGGGCCCGCGCGGCCTGATGCCGAACCCGAAGGTCGGCACCGTGACCATGGACATCGCCAATGCGGTCAAGGGCGCCAAAGGCGGCTCGGTCGAGTTCCGCGTCGAGAAGGCCGGCATCGTTCAGGCCGGCGTCGGCAAGGCCTCGTTCAGCGAAGAGAAGCTGATCGAGAACATTCGGGCGTTCGCTGATGCGGTGCAGAAATCGCGGCCGCAGGGCGCCAAGGGCCACTACATCAATCGGGTGGCCATTTCCTCGACCATGGGTCCGGGCGTGAAAGTCGAGCCCGGCACGCTGTTCCCGGGATCGGACCAGGCCCACTAGGCCGGCCGCAAGGCCGATAGGTAAGAAGGGTGCCGGCTGGTGGATTCACCACTTGGCAAGCCTGTCGAGAACCGCTAAAGAACGCCTAAGGGCGTGCCGGCCCGGTTTGTCGGCGCGCCTTTGTGCGCCTCTCGAAAATCAGTGAGTGACGCATCCTCTTGGATCTATCCCGGTTGGATTGTCTAAGCGGTTGAATAGCTTGATGGATTTCTAGGGTGCATTCCTGTCCGAGACTGCCGGCGCCGGCAACGGCTTAATCGAGAAAGCCAGCATAGACGGGTGAAGGACTTAGGGCTGGGCCTTTTACGAGGCCCATTGCCCTTCGGTTCTGACCTCGACGGCCCGGGGCGGCGCAAGCTGTGCCCGGGGGGCAGGGTTTAAATGTCGTCCTGCCTCGGTTCGTCGACACCTGTCGATCAATCTATGCGGGACGGCCGGCACAAACCCGGCGGGTTCCGCAGAGACGGACCGCCAACCGGAGAGAGCTGGTGGATCGCGCGGAAAAAAGTGCGGCAGTGGCGTCACTTGGTGAGGTCTTCAAGGCCACCAAGGTCGTCGTCGTTGCTCATTATTCCGGCCTCACGGTCGCTCAGATGCAGAATCTGCGCAGGCAGATGCGGCAGGCTGGGGCGAGCGTGAAGGTCGCGAAGAATAGCCTCGCGAAAATCGCTCTTGAGGGCTCCGACGTCGCTTCGATCGCACCCCTGCTGAAGGGACCGACCGTGATCGCCTATTCGGGCGATCCCATAGCGGCGCCGAAGGTCGCCGTCGATTTCGCCAAGACGAACGAGCGGTTCGTCATTCTTGGCGGGGCGATGGGCAAGACCATGCTCGACACGAACGGGGTCAAGGCGCTTGCCGCCTTGCCGTCGCTTGACGAGCTGCGGGCGAAGATCGTCGGCCTCATCCAGGCGCCGGCGACCAAGATCGCGCAGGTGGTGGTTGCCCCTGCGTCGAAAGTCGCCCGCGTGGTCCAGGCCTATGCCTCCAAGAGCGGTGAAAGCGCGGCAGCCTAAAGCTTGCTTCAATTCATAAGGTTAGAACCGAAGGACATTAGTCATGGCTGATCTGCAGAAAATCGTCGACGACCTCTCCGGCCTCACCGTTCTCGAGGCTGCCGAGCTCGCCAAGTTGCTGGAAGATAAGTGGGGCGTTTCCGCCGCTGCCGCCGTTGCGGTCGCGGCCGGCCCTGCTGGTACGGCGGCGCCTGCCGCCGAGGAGAAGACCGAGTTCACGGTCGTTCTCGCCGCGATCGGGGACAAGAAGATCGAAGTCATTAAGGAAGTCCGCGCCATCACCGGCCTCGGCCTCAAAGAGGCCAAGGACCTGGTCGAGGGCGCTCCGAAGACCGTTAAGGACGGCGTCAACAAGGACGACGCCGCCAAGATCAAGGCGCAGCTCGAAAAAGTCGGCGCCAAGGTTGAGCTTAAGTAAGAAGTACTTACTTAAGGGGGGTCCCCGGGCGCACGCAGCGTGACCGGGAGTCCCAAAAGTGAATAGCGGTGATTTCCGGGCCCAGGCCCGGGAATTGCCTTGTTTGCCGCTAGCGGCAGTGACGTCGAGGTGATTGGGTCTTGCAGCCGAATCACCGGAAAATAGGGCACTCGACGCCTGTCCCGACGGTCGCGATGGATTGCGGCCTTCTGGAGAGTCGCCTTGATCGCCCCGGGTTACCTCGGATCATACCATGTGCGTGATGGGTCCGAGGGTGGTGGTTTGAGCAGACGGTAGAACGGCACACGGCCGGCCGGCGGCTCGGCCCGACGGTTCGATTGAGCGAGAGGACATAATGGCGCAGACGTTTATCGGTCGGAAGCGCGTTCGCAAGTTTTTCGGAAAAATCAAGGAAGTCGCGGAGATGCCGAACCTCATCGAGGTTCAGAAGGCGTCCTACGACCAATTCCTGTTGGTGATTGAGCCGCACGGCGGCCGCCCCAACGAGGGCCTGCAGGCCGTGTTCAAATCGGTGTTCCCGATTTCCGATTTCTCCAACACGTCGATGCTGGAATTCGTCAAATACGAATTCGAGCCGCCGAAATACGACGTCGACGAGTGCCGCCAGCGCGGCATGACTTACGCCGCGCCGCTCAAGGTGACGCTGCGTCTCATCGTATTCGATATCGATGAAGAGACCGGCGCCAAGTCGGTGAAGGACATCAAAGAGCAAGATGTCTACATGGGCGACATTCCGCTCATGACCAATAACGGCACCTTTATCGTCAACGGCACCGAGCGCGTCATCGTTTCGCAGATGCATCGTTCGCCCGGCGTGTTCTTCGATCACGATAAGGGCAAGACGCATTCCTCGGGCAAGCTGTTGTTTGCCGCCCGCATCATCCCCTATCGCGGCTCCTGGCTCGACATCGAGTTCGACGCCAAGGACATCGTCCATGCGCGCGTCGACCGGCGGCGGAAGATTCCCGTCACCTCGCTGCTCTTCGCGCTCGGCCTCACCGGCGAGGAGATCCTCAACACCTTCTACAAGCAGGTGCAGTATAAGCGCACCAAAGATGGTTGGCGCGTGCCGTTCGATGCCAATCGCATGCGCGGTTACAAGTCGATCAAGGATCTGGTCGATGCCGACACCGGCAAGACGGTGCTTGAGGAAGGCAAGAAGCTGACGGTGCGCTCGGCGCGCCAGTTGGCCGAAAAGGGCCTCAAGGCGCTGCGGATGACCGACCCGGAATTGATCGGCCGTTACGTCGCCCAGGATCTGGTCAACACCAAGACTGGCGAAATCTACGTTGAGGCCGGCGAAGAAATCACCGGCACCGAGAAGAAAGACGGCGACTGGGAGGTCAATGTCGGCAAGACGCCGCTCAAGGAATTGCTCGAGCACGGCTATAAGGAATTGCCGATCCTCGACATCGACCACATCAATGTCGGCGCCTATATCCGCAACACGCTCGCCATCGACAAGAACATGACGCGCGAGGATGCGCTGTTCGACATCTATCGCGTCATGCGTCCGGGCGAGCCGCCGACGCTCGATACCGCGCAGAACATGTTCCAGTCGCTGTTCTTCGATCCGGAGCGCTACGACCTGTCCGCGGTCGGCCGCGTCAAGATGAACATGCGTCTCGATCTCACGGTCGACGACACCGTGCGCATCCTGCGCAAGGACGACATTATCTCTGTCATCCGCACGCTGGTCGATCTGCGCGACGGCAAGGGCGAGATCGACGACATCGATCATCTCGGCAACCGCCGGGTGCGCTCGGTCGGCGAACTGATGGAAAATCAGTATCGTATCGGTCTGCTGCGCATGGAGCGCGCCATCAAGGAGCGCATGTCATCGGTCGATATCGACACCGTGATGCCGCAGGACCTGATCAACGCCAAGCCGGCGGCTGCCGCCGTGCGCGAGTTTTTCGGTTCCTCGCAGCTGTCGCAATTCATGGACCAGACCAATCCGCTGTCGGAGATCACGCACAAGCGTCGGCTCTCGGCGCTTGGCCCGGGCGGTTTGACGCGCGAGCGCGCCGGCTTCGAAGTTCGCGACGTGCACACCACGCATTACGGCCGCATCTGCCCGATCGAAACGCCGGAAGGACCGAATATCGGTCTGATCAATTCGCTGGCGACTTTCGCGCGGGTGAACAAATACGGCTTTGTCGAAACGCCTTATCGCAAGGTGAAGGACGGCCGCGTCACCGACGAGGTGATCTACCTCTCGGCGATGGAAGAGGGCCGCTACACGGTCGCACAAGCGAACTCGGCCATCGACGCCAAGGGTCGCTTCACCGACGACCTGGTCGTCGTGCGCCACGCCGGCGACGTCCAGCTCATTCCGCCGGACAAAGTGGACTTCATGGACGTGTCGCCGAAGCAGCTCGTGTCGGTCGCAGCGGCGCTCATTCCATTCCTCGAGAACGATGACGCCAACCGCGCCCTGATGGGCTCGAACATGCAGCGGCAGGCGGTGCCGCTGGTGCAGGCCGAAGCGCCGTTCGTCGGCACCGGCATGGAAGGCGTCGTCGCGCGCGATTCCGGCGCCGCGATCGCCGCCCGCCGTACCGGCACGGTTGATCAGGTCGACGCCACCCGTATCGTCATCCGCGCCACCGACGAGCCGGATCCGACCAAGCCCGGCGTCGACATCTATCGGCTGATGAAGTTCCAGCGCTCCAACCAGAACACCTGCATCAATCAGCGTCCGCTGGTGAAGGTGGGCGATCAGGTCACCAAGGGCGACATCATCGCCGACGGTCCCTCGACCGATCTCGGCGAGCTCGCGCTCGGTAGGAACGCGCTGGTCGCGTTCATGCCGTGGAACGGCTACAACTTCGAGGACTCGATCCTGCTCTCCGAGCGCATCGTCAAGGACGACGTTTTCACCTCGATCCATATCGAGGAATTCGAAGTCATGGCCCGCGACACCAAGCTCGGCCCTGAGGAAATCACCCGCGATATTCCCAACGTCTCGGAAGAGACGCTGAAGAATCTCGACGAGGCCGGCATCGTCTATATCGGCGCCGAAGTCCGCGCTGGCGATATTCTGGTCGGCAAGATCACGCCGAAGGGCGAAAGCCCGATGACGCCGGAGGAAAAGCTGCTGCGCGCCATCTTCGGCGAAAAGGCCTCGGACGTGCGCGACACCTCGCTGCGGGTGCCGCCGGGCGTCCAAGGCACAGTCGTCGAAGTCCGTGTCTTCAATCGCCACGGCGTCGAGAAGGACGAGCGCGCGCTCGCCATCGAGCGTGAAGAGATCGAACGTCTCGCCAAGGACCGCGACGACGAACAGGCGATCCTCGACCGCAACGTCTATGGCCGCCTTGCCGAACTCTTGGAAGGCCGCCAGGGCATCGCCGGGCCGAAGGGCTTCAAGAAGGACACCAAGATCACGCGAGTCATTCTCGACGAATATCCGCGCGCGCAGTGGTGGCTGTTCGCTTCGCCGAACGACAAGATCATGGCGGAGATCGAGGCCATCCGGAAGCAATACGACGAGTCCAAGAAGCGCCTCGAACAGCGCTTCCTCGACAAGGTCGAAAAGCTGCAGCGCGGCGACGAATTGCCGCCCGGCGTCATGAAGATGGTCAAGGTCTTCGTCGCCGTGAAGCGCAAGATCCAGCCCGGCGACAAGATGGCCGGCCGCCACGGCAACAAGGGCG
>Ga0209448_10000570_pt1 | contig 12021 bp, 9 predicted proteins | sample BogFormECP14_OM2_FD_188245 | JGI IMG/M metagenome (GOLD analysis project Ga0209448, IMG submission 188245) | Bog forest soil microbial communities from Calvert Island, British Columbia, Canada - ECP14_OM2 (SPAdes) (version 2) | ecosystem: Environmental > Aquatic > Freshwater > Wetlands > Bog ... | reverse complement strand
GACCGCGTCGCCGTGCGTTACCCCGCGGGTATCAATTGGGTACTGGCGTTTTGGGGCACCGTGATGGCCGGTGGCGTCGCAGTGGCGGTCAATACGCGGTCTGTGCAGCCAGAGGTCGAGTTCATGCTAGCCGACTCCGGTGCGCGAGTGGACCTGGCGCCGGACATGGCGCTGCCCGACGGCCAGCCGTACGTGACCGAACAACTCGGCAGCACGGACACGGCCGCGCTGTTTTACACCTCGGGCACCACCGGTCACCCCAAAGGTGTGCCGACCACCCATGAGGCATTCCTGACCAACACCGAGAACTCGCGCCGGTGTCTCGCACTGCCAAGGGATGTAGGTGAGGGGATGCGTACCCTCATCTCGGTGCCGTTGTTCCACGTAACCGGTTGCAATTCCCAGCTTTTGGCGGCTGCTCGGCTCGGCGGTGCATCGGTGATCATGCCCGCACTCAACCTCGACGAATTGGCGGCCGCACTGCCCCAAGAGCGCGTCTCGCTCATGGTGACCGTCCCGGCAATCTACTCCTTGTTATTGCGCAACAAGGCCTTTGCCAGTGCGGACGTTTCCGAGGTGCGCTGGGTGGGCTATGGAGGTGCGCCGATCGCCCCGTCGTTGGTGCGGTCGGTGAAGGAGGCATTTCCGCAAGCGACAGTGTTCAACGGGTACGGCATGACCGAGACGGCCTCGTTGATGACCGTACTGCCCGACAATGATGCCGTCGAGCACGCCGACTCGGTCGGGTACGCGGTCCCCTCGGTGGACCTCGGCGTGATCCCTTTCGGTGACGATCCGACGGTGGGCGAGTTGGTCGCGCGCGGAGCTAATGTGACCGCCGGATACTGGGATCGGCCGGCGGCCACCTCGGCCGCTTTCGCGGACGGCTGGCTGCACACCGGTGACGTGGTTCGAGTCGACGACGCGGGTCGGGTGCACATCATCGACCGGCTCAAAGACATCATCAACCGCGGTGGCGAGAACATTTCCAGCGTCGAGGTCGAAGCAGTGCTGCTGGCCGCCCCCAACATCGCGGACGCCTGCGTACTGGCGGTTCCCGACGACGTGATGGGCGAGAAGGTCGGAGCCGTGCTGTTCGGTGGCGAAGAGCAGATCGATGTGCGGGCGGTGCTGGACCACTGCCGCGGGCAGCTCGCCGATTTCAAGATTCCGCAGTACGTCACCGTGGTAGACGGCGCACTTCCGCGCAACGCCGGCGGCAAACTGCTCAAGGGCACGCTTCGTGAGCAAGTGCAGTGGGGCGACCCGCTTCGATGAGCGCGACCCTGCTGATCGCGAACCGTGGCGAGATCGCCCTTCGAATCATCCGAACCGCAACCGAACTTGGCATCCAAACGGTAGCGGTTTACGCCGAAGACGACGCTGAGGGCCCACACGTACATGCCGCCGACGAAGCGATCGGTCTGTCTGGTACCGGCCCGGCAGCCTACCTGGACCACTCTGTGTTGCTGGCGGCGGCCAAGAGCGCGGGCGCCGAGATGATTCATCCGGGATACGGATTCCTCAGCGAGAACGCCGAATTCGCCCGCGCTTGTGTGGCTGCCGGGTACACGTTCGTAGGGCCGGACGCCGACGTGCTCGACATGGTCGGCAATAAGTCATCGGCCCGTGCTGCCGCGACTGCCGCGGGCGTGCCGGTGCTGCCCGCGACCAGCGGGGCGAGCAGCGTTGCGGACGTCCGTGCATTTTTCTCCGCTCAGGACGGCCCCATCATGATCAAGGCGCTGGCAGGCGGCGGCGGCCGGGGCATGCGCAAGGTGGACAGCGCCGATCAGATCGATTCTTCCTATCAACAGTGCGCAGCGGAGGCGCGACTGGGCTTCGGTGATCCCGCTGTGTTCGCCGAGGCGGTTCTGGACGCCGCGCGACACATCGAGGTGCAGGTTGTCGCGGCACCGGCCAGGCACCAAACACATGCGCTCGCTCTGGGAGACCGTGACTGCAGCATTCAGCGTCGTTATCAGAAGGTCATTGAAATTGCGCCTGCGCAGGGGCTTTCGGATAGATTGCGTCGTGACCTGCATCTGGCCGCAGCCCGGCTCTGCGCCAGAGTCGGCCTGCGCGGTCTGGCCACTGTCGAATTCCTGGTCGCCGGTGAGAAGTTCGTCTTCCTCGAGGTGAACCCGCGTATCCAGGTGGAACATACGATCACCGAGGAGACCGCCGGGGTGGACCTGGTGGCTGTCCAGTTGGCCGTTGCGGGCGGCGCGTCCTACTACGAACTAGGACTGCCGGCCGGAATTGCTTCTGACGGTGACGAAGTCATCGGCGAGCCGGCCGCGCGACGGGGTATCGCGATTCAGGCCCGGGTCAACATGGAGACTTTTGCCCGCGACGGGTCCGTTTTGCCCTCGGCAGGTACCCTGACAGCGTTCTCGCCGCCCACCGGTCCGGGTGTACGCGTCGACACCTACGGCCGGCCGGGGCTGGTTCTCAGCTCGCGGTACGACTCGCTGCTGGCTAAGGTCATCACCCATGTAAACGGATCGTCGTTGCATGCAGCGGTGCGCAAGACGCGGACCGCGCTGGCTGAGTTCAGCATCGAGGGCGTTCGCACAAACATCAGTTTCCTGCGAGAGCTGCTGTCCGACAGTCAAATTCAGTCAGGTTTGGTGACGACGAGTTTCCTCGATGTCAAGCTCTCCGAGTTTGCGGCTGCAGCGCTCTCGCACCAACACGACACTCGGGCCGCGGCGGTCGAGCTGTACCCGGGTGAGGAAGCGCTGCGTGCGCAGCTGGCCGGGACCGTGGTCGAGGTGGTACCCGATGGCACCGAGTGTGGTCCCGGCGATCAGCTGGTGGTGCTCGAGGCGATGAAGATGCAGCACGTGCTCGTCGCGCCGGATGCGCTGCGGACGGTCCGGAGTCTGGTGACACCCGGCCAAGTCGTCGGAACCGGGGACCCCTTGCTGGTTTTCACCCGGACGGGTGCCGGCGCCGACGGCGAATCCATGGCCGCTGCCGTCGATCTCGACCGATCGCGCGCCGACCTTGACGAGGTCGCCGAACGCCATCTGCTCACCCTCGACAAGGGCCGACAGGCCGCTGTTGCCAAGCGGCACAGGCAAGGTCGCCGCACCGCCCGAGAGAACATCGCTGATCTGATTGATGCCGGCAGCTTCGTCGAATACGGCGCGTTGGCCATTGCCGCGCAGCGCAGCAGGCGATCAGAGGAGGATCTGATCGCAAACACCCCGGCCGACGGCCTGGTCGCCGGCCTGGCGACCATCGGCGCCGACCGCTTCGGAGGGGCGGCGGCCGAGGCTGTCGTGGTGTCCTACGACTACACCGTGCTGGCCGGGACGCAGGGCATGCGCAACCACGCCAAAACCGATCGTGTCTTCGATTTGGCCGCCCGAAAACGGCTACCGGTGATGTTGTTCGCCGAGGGTGGCGGTGGCCGTCCCGGGGACACTGACGTCGGCGGCATGGCCGGATTGGACGTGCCGACTTTCCGGGTACTGGCTGGGCTGTCCGGCCGGGTGCCGTTGGTGTCGATAGTCTCGGGCCGGTGTTTCGCCGGCAACGCCGCGCTGGCGGGGGTGTGCGATGTGATCATCGCCACCCCGGACGCCAATATCGGGATGGGCGGGCCGGCGATGATCGAGGGCGGTGGGCTCGGCGTGTACCCGCCGGAGGCGATCGGGCCGATCGAGGTCCAGCGGCGCAACGGCGTGGTGAGCCTGGTTGCCCGCGACGAGGCGCACGCCGTGTCGCTGGCCAGGCAGTACCTGTCGTATTTTCAGGGCAGCGCGCAGGATTGGGAAGCGCCGGATCCGCGGCTGGCCCGGCATGTGGTCCCGCAGAATCGGCTACGCGCCTACGACGTGCACCGGGCGATCGAGTCGATCGTCGATGTCGGCACAGCCCTGGAGTTGCGCCCCGACTACGGCGTTGGGGTAGTCACCGCGCTCATCCGGGTGGAGGGCGTGGCATATGGGCTGATCGCCAACAGCAGTCACCATCTGGGCGGTGCGATTGACGCCGAGGCGGCGGACAAGGCCGCCGACTTTCTCGCCCTCTGCGAGTCGTTCCGGCTACCGATGATCTCGTTGTGCGACACACCCGGATTCATGGTCGGCCCGGACGCGGAAAAAGAAGCCGCGGTGCGCCGATTCGGGCGGATGTTCGTCGTCGGCGCGCGACTGACGGTGCCGCTCGGAATGATCATCCTGCGCAAGGGCTATGGATTGGGCGCCATGGCGATGGCCGGAGGCTCCTTCCGTGCGCCGCAGTTCACCGTCGCCTGGCCTACCGGAGAAATCGGTGGCATGGGCCTGGAAGGTGCCGTGCGACTCGGGTTCAGCAAGGAGCTAGCCGCCATGCCAGACCCGACCGAACGTCAAAGCTTATTCGATCGTCTCGTGGACGCGGCTTACCAGCACGGGAAGGTGCTGCGGTCGGCCACCGCGTTCGAGCTCGACGACGTGATCGACCCCGCAGAGTCCCGGGCCTGGATCACCAGGTTGCCGGGACCCTGAGGGTCTTCCTGCGGAGGCTCTTATCCGTGGCCGGAGCCGCAGCCGACGCCTGGCAGACAGCCGGTACCGCCCGGCACGCCGCCGGGGCCCGCGAACTGGCCGCCGGAGCCGCAACCAACGCCCGGGATGCAGCCGGTGCCGCCCGGACCGCCACCGGGACCGCCGTTCTGGCCGCCGGTGCCGCAGTTGCCGTTGGCGTCGCAGCCGCCGCCGCCTGGGTCGTCCTTGAAGATAACGTGAGTGGGCGAAGGTCCGGTCATCGCTGGTCCGGCACCAAAAGTGTCGGCCGCGGCCGTTGGCGCGGCAGCAACCGCCGCAGCGACGGCCCCAGCCACGAACAGTGGTTTCATGAGCTTTAATTTCGCTAACATTTTTACCGATTACCACCTACACACGCGTATAAAACATCGAATTAGAGATCCGGTGCAACCGATGCTCGCCGCCGGCGAGAACCCGCTACAACGCAAGAGAAGGCGTCCAAAATGACCTCACTGGATCTGACCGGCCGTACCGCGATTGTCACCGGTGCTTCGCGTGGAATCGGGCTGGCGATCTCGCAACAGCTGGCGACCGCCGGCGCCAATGTGGTACTTACCGCCCGTAAACAGGAGGCAGCGGAGGCGGCCGCGGCGCAGGTCGGCGACCGGGCCCTGGGGGTCGGCGCTCACGCGGTCGACGAGGACGCTGCCCGGGCATGCGTGGACGTCGCACTGGAGCGTTTCGGCAGCGTGGACATTTTGGTGAACAACGCGGGAACCAATCCGGCGTACGGCGCACTGATCGACCAGGACCACGCTCGCTTCGCCAAGATCTTCGACGTCAACTTGTGGGCCCCGCTGCTGTGGACGTCGCTCGTCGTCAAGTCATGGATGGGTGAGCACGGCGGTGCGGTCGTCAACACCGCGTCCACCGGCGGCCTGCACCAATCCCCGGCAATGGGTATGTACAACGCCACCAAGGCTGCGCTGATCCATGTCACCAAACAACTGGCGCTGGAACTCTCACCGGGTATCCGGGTCAATGCCGTCTGCCCGGGGGTGGTTCGGACCAGACTGGCCGAGGCGCTGTGGAAGGACCACGAGGACCCGTTGGCCTCGTCGATAGCGCTCGGGCGCATCGGCGAGCCGGTCGATGTGGCGGGCGCAGTCGCCTTCTTGGTTTCCGACGCGGCGAGCTGGATCACCGGTGAGACGATGGTCATCGACGGCGGTCTGCTGCTCGGCCCCGCGCAGGGCTTCCAGGCAAAACCAGGAACAACGCAATGAGCACGGATGGCGCAGCCGACCTGGACGCGCGGGTGCAGGCACTGCTCGACGAGCACGACCCGGCAACCAGCGACCCGCGGAGTTTCCTCGGCGCACAGTACGACGCTGGGCTGGCCTGGGTGCACTTGCCGCAGGGTTTCGGTGGGCTGGACTTGCCGCGATCTGCCCAGCAGCGGGTTGACGCCAAATTGGCCGCCGCGGGTGCGCCGGTGGGCGGCACCGTCAAGAACTTCATCGGCATGGGCATGGCGGCACCGACGATCGCGGCGGTCGGGACCGACGAGCAGAAGCGAAAGTTCCTGCGCCCGTTGTTCACCGGCGAGCACGTCTACTGCCAGTTGTTCAGCGAGCCGGGTGCGGGTTCGGACCTGGCCGGGGTGGCCACCCGCGCGGTCCGTGACGGCGACGAGTGGATCGTCAACGGGCAGAAGGTGTGGACGTCAATGGCGCAGCACGCGCAGATGGCCATCCTGGTGGCGCGCACTGATCCGACGGTGCCCAAGCACTCGGGCCTGACCTACTTCCTGTGTGACATGACCCAACCTGGTGTCGAAGTCCGGCCGCTGCGCCAGATCACCGGCGAAGCCGAATTCAACGAGGTGTTCCTGACCGACGTCCGGGTGCCCGATTCGAATCGGCTCGGCGCGGAGGGCGGCGGCTGGCGGGTCGCCACCACCACGCTGAACAACGAGCGGGTTGCGATCGGTTCGCGCGCCGGGGTTCCGCGTGAGGGCGGGATCATCGGCAGGGTCACCGAAGCCTGGCGGAAGGAACCGGGGTTACGCAACCCTGCGATGCATGACGAGCTGATGCGGCTCTGGGTCGACGCAGAGGTCCTTCGACTCAGTGGTGAACGGTCGCGTCAGCAGGCCCTCGCCGGTCAGCCCGGACCGGAAGGTGCCGGGATTAAAGTCGCCTTCGCCAGTCTGGCACAGGCGATTTCGGGTTTTGACATCGAACTGCACGGCGAATCCGGACTGCGCTACGACGACTGGACCATGCGCAGAACAGAAGTCGTCGACCTGATCGGGCGCAACCCCGGATACCGCTACCTGCGGGCACGCGGGAACTCGATCGAGGGTGGCACCTCGGAGATCTTGCGTAACACCATCTCGGAGCGGATTCTTGGCTTGCCTGGCGAACACCGCGTCGACAAGGACGTCGCCTGGAAGGATCTGGCCCGATGAGCATCGGCGACCTGCTGTACTCGGACACCGAGGAGGCCTTGCGGGACAGCGTCCGCAATCTGTTCGCCGACCGGTGCCCACCGGAATCCGTTGCTGCGGCCTATGAATCAGCGCCGCAAGACTTTTCAGCTGTGTGGCGAACGCTGGCCGTGGAGCTGGGGGTGGCCGGACTGCTGGTGCCCGAATCGCTCGGCGGCGCGGGGGCGAGCGCGCGCGAGGCCGCGGTCGTCATGGAGGAGATCGGCCGGGCCGTAGCGCCGGTGCCGTTTTTGTCCAGCGCAGTGCTGGCGACGGTCGCGCTGTTGCGTGCCTCGGAAACCGAAACTGCGACCGACACAGACACCGAGACCGTGTCTGAGCTGGCTCAGGGTGCCCTCACCGCGGCGCTGGTAGTGCCACTGTCCACTGCGCCCGGCGATTCCGTCGCCGGGGTCAGCATCGGCGCCGACGGTCTGACCGGCGCGGTCAGCAGCGTCGCGGGTGTCGGCGAGGCTGATGTGCTGGTGGTGCCGGTTGCGGGCCCGGAGGGACCCGAACTGCACACCGTGTCCCGGACCGGGGCCGGTGTCGAGGTGTTGCCAGTGCTGGCGCTGGATATGACCAGACCCCTCGCGGACGTGCGGTTCTCGGGGGCTGCGTCGTCACGCGTTGGCTCGGCGGAGCCCGCACTGCAGGCAGCGCTGGAGACCGGCGCGGCCCTGCTGGCGTCTGAACAACTCGGGGTGGCGCAATGGTGCTTCGACACCACGCTGGCTTACGCCAAGCAACGCAAGCAGTTCGGCCGCGCGATCGGCTCCTACCAGGCGATCAAACACCGGCTGGCTGACCTGTGGTTTGAGGTCAGTTCGGCCACGTCGGCGGCCCGCTATGCCGCCGACACGTGCGCGCTGGGCGACGCGGATGCGTCCGTCGCCGCGGCGATCGCTCAGGCTTACTGCAGCGGCATCGCCGTGCACGCCGCGGAGGAGTGCGTACAGCTGCACGGCGGCATCGGGATGACCTGGGAGTATCCAGCGCACTTGTACCTCAAGCGGGCCAAGAGCGACCAGTTGGCCCTCGGCACCGCCTACCGTCACCGGGCGCGGTTGGCCGAGTTGGTGGACCTGCCGTCGAGCTAGGCCAGTCGTGAGCGACCGCTTGCGCGGCTGAGCCATAGCTCTTCGCTGCGGTTGTGGAGGGCCAGCTAACGCTCAGGCATCAGCCAACGCGGGCAAAGACGTAGGCAACAGATGAGTTGCCCGACCAGCGCCGCTACCTTAACGCGGTAGCGCCGAACCGAAGACCTCCGTCATCGCCGTCCAATGCCGCTCGTCGGCGGCGGCATCGTAGGGCGGATTGTCCGGGACCGCGAAACCGTGGGCCGCCTGGTACCACTCGATGGTGTGCTGCACACCGGCCGCCGTCAGCGCTTTGTCGAGCTGTTCAGCATGGTCGGCCGTGAAGGACGCGTCATTCTCGGCGCCGCCGATGTACACAGTGGCGTTAATCCGGTCAGCCAACAGGTGCGGGCTGTCCGCGGTGTCGGTCACCAGGCCGCCACCGTGGAAGGACGCCGCGGCCGCGACGCGGTCGGGAAGACGGCCGGTCACCACCACCGAAGTCCGCCCACCCATGCAATAGCCGCACACGCCGAATCGCTCCCCGGAAACCTCGGGACGAGCGGCCAGGTAGTCGAAGAAGGCAGCCGCGTCGCTGGCCATCTTGTCCGGTGTGATGCTGCCCATCATGGACATCAACCGCTTACGCTCCTGCTCGTCGCTGAACGCGGTGGCCATCTCGAACGGGGCCCAGTCGCCATTGCGGTAATACACGTCGGGAAGCAATACGGCATAGCCGAATCCGGCCAGCTTGGCCGCCATTTGCTCGAAGGAGTCGCGCGCCCCGCCGGCGTCGGGGTACATGACCACGCCGGGCCAGGGGCCGGTCCCTTCAGGGGTGAACAGCTGGACGGGGCAGGTGCCATCGGGAGTCGTGACGGTGTCGGTGATGTTCGGCATGGTCTCCGTTGTACTCCTACCGCCTCGACGTAAATTCATCGGCGCCGATCCGCCGCGCCCGGCTACGCCGCGCTTGCGATCGCCGCTAAGCTGACCGCGTGCCGATCGCGACTCCCTACGAGGACCTGTTGCGCCTGGTGCTCGAGCAGGGCGCGGCCAAATCAGACCGCACCGGCACCGGGACCCGCAGCCTGTTCGGCCAGCAGTTGCGCTACGACCTGTCGGCCGGGTTCCCGCTACTCACTACCAAAAAGGTGCATTTCAAATCGGTCGTGTACGAGTTGCTGTGGTTCCTGCGCGGCGACTCCAACGTCGGCTGGCTGCAAGAGCATGGAGTCACCATCTGGGACGAGTGGGCCAGCAGCACAGGCGATCTCGGGCCGGTCTACGGTGTGCAGTGGCGATCCTGGCCGACCCCGTCGGGCGAACACATCGACCAGATCAGCGCTGCGCTGGATTTGCTGCGCACCGACCCGAATTCCCGACGCATCATCGTGTCGGCTTGGAACGTCGGCGAGATCCCGCGGATGGCGCTGCCGCCGTGTCACGCGTTCTTCCAGTTCTACGTTGCCGACGGGCGGCTGAGCTGCCAGCTCTACCAGCGCAGCGCCGACCTGTTTCTCGGTGTGCCGTTCAACATCGCCAGTTACGCGCTGCTCACCCACATGATGGCCGCTCAGGCCGGTCTTTCGGTCGGCGACTTCGTCTGGACGGGCGGTGACTGCCACATCTACGACAACCACGTCGAGCAGGTGCAGACCCAGCTCAGTCGCGAGCCGCGCCCGTACCCGGAACTGCTTCTGGCCCAAAGGGATTCGATCTTCGACTACACCTACGACGACGTCGTCGTGAAGAACTACGATCCGCACCCGCCGATCAAAGCTCCCGTCGCTGTATGAAGCTCGTGGGCCTGGTCTGGGCTCAGTCGACATCCGGCGTCATCGGTCGCGGCGGCGACATCCCGTGGCGGGTGCCTGAGGACCTGACCCGATTCAAGCAGGTGACCATGGGACACACCGTGGTGATGGGCCGGCGGACCTGGGATTCTTTGCCGGCCGGAGTTCAGCCGCTGCCGGGTCGCAGAAATGTCGTACTGTCCCGTCAAACTGGTTTCATGGCTGACGGAGCGCAGGTGCTCGGTTCACTCGAGCAGGCCCTGACCGAGCCCGAAACGTGGGTGATCGGCGGCGAGCAGATCTACCGGCTCGCGCTGCCGCGCGCCAGCCGATGCGAGGTCACCGAGGTCGATATCGATCTGCCGCGCGATGACAACGACGCGCTGGCCCCAGTGCTCGACGAGACGTGGCTGGGTGAGACCGGCGAGTGGCTGGTCAGCCGCTCGGGGCTGCGGTACCGGTTTCACAGCTACCACCGGTCATGAGCGCCGCTTCTCCTCATCGCTTCGCTCTGCATCGTCGCGGCGCGCGGTCATGAGCGCTTTGACCGCCGCGCAGGCCCGCCGGGTGGCGGTCGCTGCACAGGGCTTCGCCGAGCCCAAACCGGCGGGCCCGATCACCCGCGCGCATCTCAAGCGGCTCGTTGCTCGGATTCAAGTGCTGCAGCTGGATTCGGTGTCAGTGGCGGTGCGCGCCCACTACGCGCCGGTGTTCAGTCGCCTGGGCCCGTACGACCGCGACGTGCTGGACCGCGCCGCGTGGGGTCCGCGCTCGTCACGGCTGCTGGCCGAGTACTGGGCGCACGAAGCCGCGCTGATGGCCGTCGACGACTGGCCGCTGCTGCGCTGGCGGATGCGCCAGTACCGGCACGGCCGCTGGGGCACCCATATCGTCAAGGCCAACCCAAGGCTCGCCGACGACATCGTCGCCGCCGTCGCCGAGCTCGGGCCGAGTACTGCCGGGCAGATCGAAGCCCATTTGGCCGCCGAACCGCGTGGAGCCAAGGGACCCTGGTGGGGACGTAGCGATACCAAATGGGTCGCCGAGGCTCTGTTCGCCTCTGGGGTGCTCACGACGGCTACCCGGGTCGGCTTTGCGCGTCACTATGACCTGGTGGAGCGGGTGCTGCCGGCTAGCGTGCTGGCTCGGGAGGTCGGCGAAAACGAAGCGGTCCGCGAGCTCACGCTGCGGGCGGCCAGCGCGCTGGGTGTGGGCACCGAGGCCGACATCCGCGACTACTTCAGGCTGTCGGCCCAGCAGGTCAAGCCGGCGATCGCTGAGCTGCTGGCTGCGGGCGAGATTGAGCGGATCAGTGTCGACGGCTGGTCCGGACCGGCGTATCTGCGGATCGGCCGGACGGTGCCACGCCTGGACCGCGGCACCGCGCTGCTCTGCCCGTTCGACCCGTTGATCTTCTTCCGGCCCCGGGTCGAGCGGCTGTTCGGCTTTCATTACCGCATCGAGATCTACACACCCGCCGAAAAGCGCCAGTACGGCTACTACGTGTGGCCGCTGTTGGTAGACGGTCAGCTGGTCGCGCGGGTCGACCTCAAGGCCGACCGAGCCTCGAACGCGCTGCGAGTGGTGGGCGCGTTCGGTGAGTCCGACACGGCACGGGCCCGGGTTGCCGCAGCGCTGGCCGGGGAGCTGGAGTCGATGGCCTCATGGCTGGGATTGGGTGGGTTCAGCGTGTCCAACCGTGGCGATCTGGCGGGGGAGTTACGTGCCGCTGCTAAGCGGGTCAGCTGATGGGCGGAAGTAGTTCGCAGACGCCGTCGACATTCAAGGAGCTCAAAGACACGCTCTGGAAAGCGGCTAACAAGCTGCGCGGGTCCCTTTCCGCCAGCCACTACAAGGACGTGGTACTCGGGCTGGTTTTTCTCAAGTACGTCTCCGACGCTTACGGCGAGCGACCCGACGGCGACTTCACAGTGCCACCCGCAGCGCGTTGGAGCTTCTTGGCGGACAACGTAAAGACCAACATTGGCGAGCTCGCTGACGAGGCGATGGACGCGCTGATGACCGCCAACCCGGCGCTGGCCGGAGATCTGCTGGAGGAACTCGCAACCGGCCGCTCGCAAGCCTGGTACTGGCGCCAGGCGCTGATGGTGATGGTGAGTGGTGTGGCCCGCAACGCCCGCGTCTACCGGAGCTACTTCCAGGCTGTTCTGATC
>Ga0209448_10000568_pt1 | contig 12029 bp, 11 predicted proteins | sample BogFormECP14_OM2_FD_188245 | JGI IMG/M metagenome (GOLD analysis project Ga0209448, IMG submission 188245) | Bog forest soil microbial communities from Calvert Island, British Columbia, Canada - ECP14_OM2 (SPAdes) (version 2) | ecosystem: Environmental > Aquatic > Freshwater > Wetlands > Bog ... | reverse complement strand
GCAATCGCCGGCACGCGAGCGCTGACCGGAATACGGCGGGCCAGTAACGCCAGCACAGGCAATGCCAGGTAGAAGCTGACCTCTACGGAAAGGCTCCACATCTGGGTCAGTCCGCCGGTCAGGGTGAGTGGCACATAGATCTGGGTGAGCGTCAGGTTCGCCAGCCAAACGGTCAGGCTGGCGTGATCCGCGTCGGGCAGCAGGGACAGAATCACCACAACCGCCACCACATATGCCGGCATGATGCGGACAATCCTCGACCGCAGATAGTGGCCCGTTTGCGGGCGTGGCCCCAGATCCCTTGCCGCCGCGGCGTGTCCACGCCACAACAGAAACCCCGACAACGCGAAGAACACCGCCACGGCAAGATCGAAGCGGCCGAACAACCGTCCGGCGACGCCGCTGGAGTGGCCCGTTTGGAAAGCGACATGCGTAACGACCACGCCGACAGCCGCGCATGCGCGCATACCCTCCACGGCGGGCAGGAAGCTGCGGATCCCTCCCACTTGCCGGCCATCGGTCACGATCACAGTCTGCCTCTGACGAGTTAATACACGAATCGGGTGCCTGAAATCACTAGGCAAAGTGGCGCCAGGTTCGTCCGCCGGGCCCTTAGATTCTGCTGTTAGGGTCATTCGTGTTTGCCTCGCTGCTCGGTCGGCTCGGAGCGGGTCGCGGCCGACGAGTCGATGGAACCATTAGGAGGACACAGCAACGTGAACCGAGCAGTCATGTTGCGGTTTGCCGCGTGCGGGATCATTGGACTCGGGGCCGCCCTGCTGATCGCCGCGCTGCTGCTTTCGACGTACACCACCAGCCGAATCACCAAGATCCCGCTGGATATCGACGCCACGTTGACCAGTGACGGAACCGGAACCGCGCTCGACTCGGCGTCTTTGTCCGGCGATCACTTTGTCATCAACCAGAACGTGCCGCTGGCGTCCCAGCAGCAGATCAGTGTCGAGTCGCCGGCCAACGCCGACTTCATCACACTGCAGGTCGGCACTTCGGTCCGGCGCACCGATAAGCAAAAGGACAGCGGACTGCTGCTGGCGATCGTCGACACCGTCACCTTCAACCGCAAAACGGCGATGGCCGTTTCGGACGACACCCATACCGGCGGTGCGGTCCAGAAGCCGCGCACCATCGGTGACGAGAACCCGCCGACCGCCATCGCGCTGCGACACGAAGGGCTGTCCTACCGGTTCCCGTTCCACACCGAGAAGAAGACCTATCCCTATTTCGATCCGATCGCGCAGAAGGCCTTTGACGTCAACTACGACACCCAAGAAGACGTCAACGGTTTGACCACATACCGTTTCACGCAGAACATCGGGTACAACGGCGACGGCAAACTGGTGGCTCCCGTCAGGTACCCGTCGCTGTACGCCGGCGATGAGGACGGCAAAGTCACCGCCTCCGCGGCGATGTGGGGCTTGCAGGGCGATCCGGCTGAGCAAATCACCATGACCCGCTACTACGCCGCGCAGCGGACCTTCTGGGTGGATCCGGTGTCGGGCACCATCGTCAAGGAAACCGAGCACGCTAACCACTACTTCTCCCGCGACGCGCTCAAGCCGGAGGTGACGCTGGCCGATTACAAGGTCACCTCGACCGAAGAAACCGTCGAATCCCAGGTCAATGCGGCCCGCGACGAGCGTGACCGGCTGGCGCTGTGGTCGCGGGTGCTGCCGATCACTTTCACCGCGGTTGGCGTGATCGCGCTGGTCGGCGGAGGCGTGCTCGCCTCGTTCAGCCTGCGGACCGAGAGCGCGCTGACCGACCCCGGCCTGGACAGGGGCGACGAGGACTACCTCGACCGCGTCAGACCCGAGGAACGGGTGCCCGGCGCCGAAGCGGAGACCGAGAAGTTGCCCGCGCACCGCCCTGATCTGCACCAGGATCCCAGCGGAACCGATCCGCCCCAGCCAGGCTCGGGTGACCCGCCGGGTTCAGGGCCGGTTGACCCGCCTGAACGGACATAACGCGGCTGGCCCAAGGGTGACGGACGTACGCGGTCGGGGTCTGCGCTGGGTACAACCGGGGTACGCGTTGCTGCTCGCGGTGTTGGTGGTTGCGCCGCTTTTGGGGCCGGGATACCTATTGCTGCGTGACGCGGTGTCCACGCCGCGGTCGTATTTGTCCGATGCCGCCTTGGGGTTGACGGCGGCACCCCGGGCGACGCCGCAGGATTTCGCGATAGCGCTGGCCTCTCATCTCATCGACGGCGGCATCGTGGTGAAGGCGCTGCTCGTGCTCGGCCTGTGGCTCGGGGGGTGGGGTGCGGCCCGACTGGTCGCGGCGGCACTGCCGTCAGCGGGCTTGGGCGGCCAATTCGTCGCGATCACGCTGGCAATCTGGAATCCCTATGTCGCTGAACGACTCTTGCAGGGCCATTGGAGTCTGCTGGTCGGCTACGGGTGCCTGCCATGGGTTGCCGCGGCAATGCTGACGCTGCGCTCGGAGGGCGGGACCGGCCTTTCCGGCTTTTTCGCGCTGGCATTCTGGGTCGCGGTTGCTGGACTGACTCCGACCGGGCTAATTCTCGCCGCGACGGTGGCGCTGGCCTGCGTAGCCGTGCCCGGCGCGGGCCGGCCACGCTGGCTATGTGCCGCAACGGCATTGAGCGTTGCGCTGGTGGCGGCGCTGCCTTGGTTGACGGCGTCGGCGGTGGGCTCGTCGCTGACGAGCCACACGGCGGCGAACACGCTGGGGGTTAACGCGTTCGCGCCGCGCGCCGAGCCTGGTCTTGGCACGCTTGGCAGCCTGGCCAGCCTGGGCGGGATCTGGAATGGCGAGGCTGTGCCCGGTTCGCGGACAACGCTTTTCGCGATGTCGTCGGCCATCGTGCTGCTGAGTGTGGTGGTGACTGGGCTACCGACGGCGCTGCGTCGTCCGGCTGTGGTGCCGCTGCTGGCGCTGTCGGCGGTGTCGGTGGTGTTACCGGCGGCGCTGGCAACCGGCCCTGGCCTCCATGTGCTGGGCGCCGTGATTGACGCCGTACCCGGCTTGGGTGTGCTGCGGGACGGGCAGAAGTGGGTGGCGCTGGCGGTGCCGGGGTACACGCTGGCGGGCGCAGGCGCGGTGGTGATGCTGCGGCACTGGGTACGGCCCGCAGTGACGGCGTTAGCCTGCTGCCTTGCGCTGCTCCTGGTCTTGCCCGACCTGGCCTGGGGCGTATGGGGCAAGATCCAGCCGGTGCAATACCCGCCCGGCTGGGCTGCCGTAGCGACGGCGATCAACAGGCAGCCCGGGCTGGTCGCGGTGTTGCCGACCGGCACCATGCGGTGCTTCTCCTGGTCGGGTCCGGCGCCGGTACTCGATCCGCTGCCCCGCTGGGTGCGCGCCGACGTACTGACCACCGGTGACCTCGCCATTTCGGGGGTGACCATCCCCGGGGAGGGTAATCGGGCCCGGGCGGTGCAGGAGTTGCTTCTGGCCGGGCCCGCTCCTTCCGCTTTGGCTCCGGCCGGCCTGGCCTGGCTGGTCGTCGAATCGGACAGCGCAGGTGACATGGGTGCGGCGGCACGCACCCTGGACACGCTGACACCGATCTACCGTGACAACGAGTTCGCTTTGTATCGGATCGGCGGCCAGACCGTCGGAGCAGCTCCCGCGCAACGCCGAGCGGCAGCGGTCGCACACCTGGCGTGGCTGGCAATGTTGATGGTGGGTGCAGTTGGCGCAGTGCTCACCGGGGTGCGCCGAGTCCGGCGGAACGGGTCAGACCGGGGTGCTGATTAAGCCACCGACGAACTCGCCGGCTTGCACCGCTTCCAGCACGGTGCGCATCGCATCGGCGCTTTGCGCCCAGGAGAACTCGGCGCTGCGCGCCTGCGCCTTGGCACCGAGTTGATCGCGCAGCACCGGATCGGACAGCAGTTGGTCAAGGCGATCCACCAGCTCGGCACGGTCGTCCACCAATATCCCGGTTACCCCGTCGACGATCGAGTCGGACAGCCCGCCGGAGGATCTATAGCCGATAGTGGGCACCGCGTGCTGGGCTGCCTCGACAACCGCCAGACCCCATCCCTCTTTGCGCGACGGCAGCAAGTGCACCCACGAGCTTTGCATCACATGGTGTTTGGTCACGTCGTCGATATGGCCGTGGAAGGTGACCGCGTCAGAAATGCCGAGCCGGTGCACATGATCGACCAGTCGCCGCCGCCACCACCCGCCGCCGACAATGTCGAGGTGCAGACCCGGTATCCGCGGTCGTAGCTTCGCGAGCGTTTCCAGCGCATCCTCGATCTGTTTGTGCGGGACCAGCCGCGACAGCACGACCACACGCGGAGCGGCCGAGCGGGGACCTGACAACGATTGCGGCGGCGCCTCGTCGAGACCGTTGCGCACCACCGCGATCCGTTCGTCGTCCACGCCGAGAGCGACCAGATCGCGAGCCGACGGCAACGACACCGTCGCGTACTGATTTCGCCGGTTCAGCCGTGGCGACAACGTCGACTCGACATACCACCCGAGCCGACCGAGGATCGGCCCGGCCACCGGCCACTGTTCGCGATGGCAATGATGCACCAGCACCATCACCCGGCGGCCATAAACCAGCCGGGCCAGAAACGGCAGACCGTTTTGCGTATCAACGACCACATCGGGCCGCACTCTGCGCAGCGGCCCGAACCCCAACCGCGCTGCGGCCATCGCCAGCAACGCCCACACGTACACCGAGTAGCGTCCACCGGCACGGCTGATCTGTATGCTGTCGACCACTTCACGTCGCGGCGCACCCGGATAACGCGCGGTGCGCAACGTGACAGCTACGCCCGACGCGGCCAGTTGCGCGCCGATCCGCTGCAAATACGCCTCGCTGCCACCGCCCTGCGGATGCCCGGTGTCGCGCCAACACAGCAGCAATACCGCGCGCACACCACCGGAGCCTGACATCGATAGCCAGCCTAGCGGTCGCGAGCCGTAGGGTTTGGTGAGTGGCTGGCGCCCCTGATGTCACCGGTGTCTTCGCGCGGCGGGCAAAACTCAACCGATCGCTGCGGCTGCTGTCAGAGTTCCGTTACGAGCAGCGGGATCCGGCACGATTCTATGGCGCACTGGCGGCCGACACCGCGACGATGGTCTGTGACCTGTGGCTGGCGAGCCGCGCCGAGCCCCCAATCGGCCGCACACTGCTCGACGTCGGCGGTGGGCCGGGATACTTCGCGGCGGCATTTGCCGATGCCGGTGTCCGCTACGTCGGTGTCGAACCGGACCCAAGCGAGATGCACGCGGCCGGACCCGCTCTGGTCAGTGCGACGGACTCATTCGTCCGAGCTTCGGGCATGGCGCTGCCATTCGCCGATGACTCGGTGGACATCTGCTTGTCGTCTAACGTCGTCGAACACGTGCCGAAGCCCTGGCAGCTCGGTGGCGAGATGCTGCGGGTGACCAAACCGGGCGGCCTCGCGGTGCTGTCCTACACCGTCTGGCTAGGCCCGTTCGGTGGACACGAGATGGGCCTGACCCACTACCTGGGCGGCGCCCGCGCCGCTGCGCGCTATGCCCGCAAACACGGTCATCCGGCAAAAAACAACTACGGGTCGTCGTTGTTCGCGGTGTCCGCCGCCGATGGACTGAACTGGGCGGCGAGTACCGGTGCCGCGGTCGCCGCATTTCCTCGTTACCACCCCCGATGGGCGTGGTGGCTGACATCGGTGCCGGTGCTACGCGAGTTTTTGGTGAGCAATTTGGTGCTGGTGCTCCGGCCACGATAGGCCCGCAGAAAAGCCTCGCAAAAAGGCACTGAAATTAGTTGACTGAAACATGTTCTCGTTTTGCGGATGGCTTGGGTAGGGTGGCGCCATGCCCGCCGGCGACGATGCAGAGCGGAGCGATGAGGAGGAGCGGCGGAATATGAGCGACATTAAGACGGAATACGACAAACTTTTCATCGGCGGAAAATGGACCGAACCGTCAACCTCCGAAGTCATCGAGGTGCACAGTCCGGCCACCGGTGAATACGTCGGCAAGGTGCCAGTGGCAGCAGCAGCCGATGTTGATGCCGCCGTTGCCGCGGCCCGCGCCGCATTCGACAACGGCCCGTGGCCGTCGACGCCGCCCAAACAGCGCGCGGCTGTCCTGGCTTCGGCGGTCAAGTTGATGGAGGACCGCAAGGACCTGCTCACCACCCTGCTCGCCGCCGAGACCGGTCAGCCGCCGACCATCATCGAAACGATGCACTGGATGGGCTCGATGGGGGCGATGAACTTCTTCGCCGACACCGCTGTGGACCAGATCAAGTGGAGAGAGATCCGCAACGGCTCCTACGGGCAGACCATCGTCCATCGCGAGCCGGTTGGCGTGGTGGGCGCGATCGTGGCATGGAACGTGCCGCTGTTCCTGGCAGTCAACAAGCTGGGGCCCGCACTGCTGGCCGGCTGCACGGTGGTGCTCAAGCCGGCTGCCGAAACACCGCTGACCACGAACGCTTTGGCGGAGCTGTTCGCCGAGGCCGGCCTGCCTGAAGGCGTGCTATCGGTGGTGCCCGGCGGGATCGAGACCGGACAGGCGCTGACGTCCAACCGGGACATCGACATGTTCACCTTCACCGGCAGCTCGGCCGTCGGGAAGGAAGTCGGCAAGCGCGCCGCGGACCTGCTCAAGCCGTGCACCTTGGAGCTGGGCGGCAAATCGGCGGCCATCATCCTTGAGGATGTCGATCTGGCTTCGGCGATTCCGATGATGGTGTTCTCCGGGGTGATGAACGCAGGGCAAGGCTGCGTGAACCAGACGCGCGTCCTGGCGCCGCGTTCGCGCTACGACGAAATCGTCGATGCGGTAAGCGCTTTCGTGCAAGCGCTACCGGTGGGGCTACCGTCGGATCCGGCCGCCCAGGTCGGGCCGCTGATCTCGGAGAAGCAGCGGACCCGGGTCGAGGGCTATATCGCCAAGGGCATCGAGGAAGGCGCACGGCTGGTGTGCGGAGGCGGCCGTCCCGAAGGCCTGGACAACGGCTTCTTCGTGCAGCCCACGGTGTTCGCCGACGTCGACAACAAGATGACCATCGCCCAAGAGGAGATCTTCGGGCCGGTGCTCAGCATAATCCCCTACGACACCGAGGACGACGCCATCAGGATCGCCAACGATTCGGTTTACGGACTTGCCGGCAGCGTCTGGACCACCGACGTGCCGAAGGGCATCGAGATCTCGGAGAAGATTCGCACCGGGACATACGGAATCAACTGGTACGCCTTCGATCCCAGCTGCCCGTTCGGCGGCTACAAGAACTCCGGTATCGGCCGCGAGAACGGCCCGGAAGGTGTCGAACACTTCACCCAGCAAAAGAGCGTGCTGATGCCGATGGGCTACACGATCGACGGCTAGCGGCCTTCGAAGCGGGCTTGCCGTCGCTCGATGAACGATTGCACGCCCTCGGCAGCGTCTTCGCTGGCGAAAAGCGCGGTCACGTCGGGGCGCAGTCGCTCGATCGCGGCCGCCTCGCCCCGTTGGCGGGCCAGATGCGCTGAGGCAAGAGTTGCCCGCACACCTAACGGTGCGGCGCGCTCAGCGATGGTGTGCGCGATCTCGCGCGCCCGAGCCAGCGCCGCCGCCGCGTCGTCGGCCACCTCCTGGACCAGCCCGATGCGGTGCGCCTCGGCGGTGTCGAACTCGTCGCCGGTGAGCAGCCACCGCATGGCGTTACCCCACCCTGCCTCGCGGGGAAGCCGGATCGTCGCACCTCCGAAGGGGTAGATCCCACGCTGCACTTCAAGCTGGGTGAATCGGGTGCCGACCGCCGCGATGCGAATGTCGGCGGCCAGCAACAACTCGATGCCCAACGTCATGCACCAGCCTTGCGCGACCGCGACCAGCGGTGTGGTCGGCGCTGGTTTCGAAGCGCCGTCCAGCCGCCAGGGGTCCCGGCCGTCGTCGGGGAGCGGATTCTGCCCGGTCGCGATGCCGGGGCCGACGTCGACGAGATCCAGACCGGCGGTGAAGTGGTCCCCGTGCGCGAACAGCACCCCGGCGCGTACCGATGTGTCGGATTCCAGAACCGCATAGGCGCGGGCCAGGTCGGCCAGCATCGCCCGGTCGAACGAGTTGCGTTTGTGGGGCCGGTTCAGCCCGATCAGCAGAACGTGTCCATCCAGCTCGAGAGACACGGTGTCCAGGGTCGGGAGGGCGGGCCTGGCGGTGGGGCCAGTGGTCTGGGAATTACCGGAAGTGTGGGAAGTGTTGCTCGTAGTAGCCATCGCTACAGTGAACCTCAGCCCTAACCTATTATGCAATAGAGCATAATCGGTGGGTTGCGTAGCTTGGCTGTCAGCGCCTTAATGATCACAAACGCCGCCATTTGCAGCGGTCCAGGCCATCACGCCAAAAATAATTTGCTTACTCTACCGATGTATTATATGGTCCATTGCATAATCATGAGCCGCTGGCCCCGGCGCGTGAGTGCAGCACACAGGCCCGGAGAGAATCATGTGGATCATCGAGCTCAACGTCGCCGGCTATCGATTCAGCCGCGAGATGCCAGACCTGCGGCGCCGGCCGTTCCGGTTCAGCCCGCGCAATAAGCACTGGCCGATGTTGTGGCACTCACACGCCGCATGACATCCGCCAAGACCGGGGGCCCGGCTCCGACGACGCGCGGCGCTACCCGGAAAAAGATGCTGGTCAGTGCCGCCGAGGTAATGCGCGAGCGCGGAGCGGCCGGTGTAACCATCGACGAGGTGCTCGCCCGCAGCGGCGCACCACGCGGCTCGGTTTACTACCACTTTCCCGACGGGCGCAATCAAATCTTGGCCGAGGCATTGCGGTATTCGGGTGATTCCATTACCGCCATGATCGATGACGCCGCTGACCGGGGCGCCAGGTTTCTACTGCAGGAGTTCGTCGATTTCTGGGTTCGTCTGCTGAGCGACGGCAAATTCACCGCGGGCTGCCCCGTGGTGGCAGCCGCGATTGGCTCGGACGACGACGATCCCAGGCTTTCAGCCGAGGCCGGCGTCATCTTGGGCCGCTGGTGTGCCGCGTTGACCCGGGCGTTCGCCAACGACGGCTTCGACGAGGCTGATGCCGCGTCGCTGGCGGTGATGTCGATCGCCGCTCTGGAAGGTGCCATCGTGCTGTCCCGCTCGACTCGCAGCGCCGAACCGCTGCGCCAGGTCGGCGATCAACTCGAATTCCTAGTTAAGGCAAGAGAATTCGTCGTCCGCAATGGAATTCCTGGCGCTCACGACGGTCCGCGCCTCCCTTCGTAGTAGGCGCACGCCGACAAGACCGGCGGGTACGCAGATGCTACGATATCCGTACGGCTCGACGAGGGGCGGACGTCCCGCGAGGAAAGTTCGCTGAAACCTAGTCCTGCTGCGGGGGACGCGATAGGGTTTTTCTGTTCCTGCACGGCTTGCCAAAACCCGGGCTGGGCGAGCGCTGGGTTTGCGATGCGCCGTTGGGAGGTGCCACATGTCGGACCTGTTCGGGGTCCCGGACGAGGTGGCGGCCGCCGCCGGCAATCTGGACGGTATCGGTTCGACGATCAGCGCGGCCAATGCTGCCGCAGCATTCCCGACGACGGGGCTAGCGGCCGCGGGTGCTGACGACGTGTCGATGGCCGTTGCGGCGCTTATGGGCGGGCACGGCCAGGGTTATCAGTCCTTCGCCGCTCAAATCCAGGCGTTTCACCAGGAGTTTGTCCAAAACCTCAGTGCCGGCGCGAGCGCATACGCCGCCGCCGAGGCCGCCAACGCCGCCGCGGTTGCGAACCCGTTGGGAGCCGTGCAGCAAGGTCTACAGAGCGTGGCCAACGCGCCCGCCGCGCTTATCGGCAGCAGCGCCAACGGGTTGCCGGGCGGCGTGGGCGGGGGCTTGGGTGCCATCCCCAACGCCGCTGGTAGCGCCGGCGCCGGTGGCACCGGCGGGCTGTCTGGCATAGGCGGCGCGGGCGGCATGAACCCAACCGTGTTGGGCGGTGCCAGCACTGCCGTTAGCGGCTTCGGGTCCGGCAGCAGCGGCGGACGAGGCGGCAGCGGCGGCGGCGGCGGAGCAAACGGGCAGACGGCGCGCTAGCGCGACGGTCAGTCGCTGGCCGGCAGCGGCTTGACCTCTTTGAGCCGCAACGCAGTCTGTCCGACGCTCAGGCTCCCCGCGCCGGGCTTGGTCACCAGCACTTCGGCACCGGATTCGTCGATATAACGCTTGCCCATCACGGTGCCGCCGGCGAACGCCGGGTCGAGTTCGCCCGAGCGCTCGGCGCCGATCGCCACCATGGGTGCGCCGCCGCAGCGCAGGTCATCGAGGCTGTCGGCGCTCCTGACGACGATGACCTGGGTGTCACACACCTGGCTGGCGAGGCGGGTTCCGTTCTTGATCATGCGCGTAGTCCTTCCAGCGTCTCGATGATCTCCCGGCGAAGCACCTTGCCGGTGGGAGTGGTTGGCAGCTCGTCGCGAAACACTACCCGGTCCGGGGTTCGTGACCCCCGCAAACTCTTGCGGACGTGCTCGCGCAATTCCTCGGGATCCGGTTCGACGCCCGACTTCGGCACCACCACGGCGACAATCGCCTGGCCCCATTGCGGGTCTTCGACACCGACCACGGCGACATCGCGCACGTGCGGGTGCTCGATCAGCACCTCCTCCAACTCTGCGGGCGCGATGTTCTCGCCGCCGCGGATGATGGTGTCGTCAGTGCGTCCACCGATGAACAGGTACCCGTCTTCGTCCAGCATGGCGATGTCTTTGGTTGGGAACCAACCGTTTTCGTCGAGCACCGAGCCGATCCCGGTGTAGCGGCCGGAGACCTGCTCGCCGCGCACGAACAACTCGCCGGTCTCCCCCGGGCCCAATACCGTTCCGTCGTCGGCGCGGATCTCCAACTCGATACCGGGCACCTGCTGTCCGACCGAGCCCAACCGCTTGATGACGGCGGCAACCGACGCCGACTGAGCCGCGCGGTGGTCATCGGGGGTCAGCACCGCGATCGTCGAGCTCGTCTCGGTCAGGCCGTAGGCGTTGACAAAGCCCACATCAGGCAACAGTTCGAGCGCTCGGCGAACCAGCGGCAGACCCACTTTCGAGCCACCGTAGGCCAGGTTGCGCAGCGAGGGCAGCCCCTGGCCGCCCGCCTCGAGCACGGTGACGACGCGATCCAGCATGGTGGGCACCAGAGTCGCGGTAGTCACATGCTCGGCATCGATCAGCCGCACCCATTCCTCGGGATCGAAATTGGGCAGGTAGACCATCTTGCGGCCCGCGTACAGGTTCGACAGCGCGGCGCCGACCCCGGCGATGTGGTACGGCGGGACGCAAATCAGTGCGGCGTCGCTAGCGTCGGCCGATTCGAATTCGACCGTGCCGGTGACATAGCTGGTCAGGTTGTTATGCGAGAGTTCGACGGCCTTGGGCTGCGACGTGGTGCCCGACGTGAAGAGCACGATCGCGACGGAGTCCGGGTCAGGAAACGCGAGACCCTCAGTGGCCGGCTCGCTACTGCGCGCGGCCGTCAGGAAGTCGTCGGACTCCATCACCACCCGCACGGTGGCCTGTTCGGGGGCCTGTTCGGGGGCATCCCCGAGCATGTCCCGGTAGCGGCTGTCGACGATCACCAGGGGTTCGGGCAGCCGTTGGATGAGGGCCTGGATGCCGTCGGCGGACAGCCGGTAGTTGATCGGCGTAAAAGCCAGCCCGGCACGCGCCGCGGCGAAGATCAGCACCGGCAGCATCGCGCCGCCGGTGCCGATGTAAGCCACATGCTTAGCGCTCGATGCCGCGATGACGCCGGCACCGCCGTCGGCGAGATCGCTGAGCTGCTGCGTCGTCAACCGCAGATCTCCGGAGACGACGGCGGTGCGATCGGGGTTGCTCGACGCAGCCATCTCGAGAAGCAATGAAATGCTCATCCTCGATCCTTCTGAATCCCAACCCTTTTGCCGCCCGACGCGGACTCTACGAAGATAGTGTAGTCCATCTGATCTCAAGTGCCGGTCCAGCGTGGCGGGCGCTTCTCCGCGAACGCGATCGCACCTTCCTTGGCGTCATTGGACGCGAACACCGGACCCAGGATCTTTATCTGCTCGGTGT
>Ga0209448_10000567_pt1 | contig 12037 bp, 9 predicted proteins | sample BogFormECP14_OM2_FD_188245 | JGI IMG/M metagenome (GOLD analysis project Ga0209448, IMG submission 188245) | Bog forest soil microbial communities from Calvert Island, British Columbia, Canada - ECP14_OM2 (SPAdes) (version 2) | ecosystem: Environmental > Aquatic > Freshwater > Wetlands > Bog ... | reverse complement strand
TTCTTCCTTCATGAAAACCTCGTCGGTCCCGCTGGCGAGATACATTTTCAGCCCGCGCGCTTTCAGGCTCTCGAGAAACGCGCGCGACCCCGGCACCATGTACGATTCCGGCGAGGCCTTCCCTTCCTTCAACTCTTCAATCCGTCCTCGAATCCGCACCCAGAGCCGGTCCAGGTACATCTTCTTGTACTCCAGCGGATCGAGGGCCTTGCCGCCACGCGCCGCGTGCTCATCAATGTCGGCAGGAGTTTCAAGCTCACGCCGGCGCAGCAGTTCTGGAAGATCCTGTTTCCGTCGGCGCTGCCGACTATCTTCGTCGGCATTCGGCTCGGCATGATCTTCGCGCTGATCAATGTCGTTGGCGTCGAGTTCCTGATCAATTTCGGCGGGCTCGGGCAGGTCATCAATGAACTCGCCGAGCGCTATGATCTGCCGGGCACTTATGCGGCAATCTCGTTTGTCATTCTGGTCAGTATCGTATTCTTCATCGTGACGGAAAGAGCCGAGCGATGGCTGAGATCGTAACCCGAATATCGGCGGCCAAACCCTGGTTCAGCGCGGTCCTGCTGTTGCGCGTCGCGATTGTGCTGTTTGTGCTGGTGGTCTGGCAGATCATGGCGGTTTCGGGCCTGTTCTATCGCGGCGTGGTGCCGTCTTTGCCGGCGATCGGCTTGGCGCTGATCAAGCTGCTCTCGACCGGTGATTTTTATTGGAACCTGTGGGTCACGGCGCGGGAGATTGCCACTGGGCTTATGATCGGCGGCCTGTGCGGCGTGGTGGCGGGACTTGTGATCGGCGCCAACCGGTTCATTGCGCAGGCGTTCGAGCCCTATCTCTATTATCTCGGCCCGACGCCGAAGATCGTGTTCTTTCCGGTCATGATCATGTGGTTCGGCGTCGGCGGCGGCTCCAAGATCGCCATGGGTGCCGTGTCCTGTTTCTTCCCTATCGCCCTTAATGTCGCCGCCGGCATGCGCCAGATCGATCCGGTGCTGATCCGGGTCGGCGACAGTTTTCGTGCCAATCCCTGGCAAATGGCGACGAGAATCTACCTTCCGGCCATGCGCCACCCGATCATCAACGGCTTGCGGCTCGGCCTTGGCGTGGCGCTGATCGGCACGCTGCTCGCGGAAACAAAACTCTCCAATCAGGGCCTCGGCTTTCTCGTCATCCAGGCCTACAACAGTTTCAATATGCCGCAGCTTTACGCCATTCTGGTCGTGCTGTTCGTGCTCGCAATCGGCGTCAATGCGCTGGTTGCGCGGCTCGCCCGGCTCGACGACATCAAGCAGAGATAGGGCGGCAAGAGCTGACTGCGGGTTACAAGAGCGCCGACAAAAACTGGCGCTCCACCATGGGAGGGACGTCATGCGCAATAGAAAGCGCGGCTTTCACGCGTCCACGCTCGAGCAAGTCGCAGGCAACGGTCTCCTGCATCGCCGGGCGCTTCTCGGCGGCGGCGTGGCCTTTGCCGGCGCGCTCACCGCCGGACCGGCACTGACCAGCGCCGCTGCCGATGCGCTCGAAGAGCCGGAATGGAGCCTCGCGCCCGGCGACGTGACGCCGGTGCTGCAAAAGCCGTCGCGCTTTGAGGCCAAGGTCGTGCGCACACTCAGCAATCCAAAAGGCGACGCCCGCACCCAGCATGCGCGTGCGCCGCTGCACATGCTCGAGGGCACGATCACGCCGAACCCGGTGCACTTCACCATCCTGCATTCGGGCATTCCCGATATCGACCCCGACAAGCACATGCTCGTCATCCACGGCCTAGTGAAGCAGCCCTTGAAATTCACCGTCGACGCGCTGCTGCGCTACCCGATGGTGACGCGCAAATGCTTCGTCGAATGCGGCGGCAATAGCGCGCCGATGTTTTCGCCCGAGCCGATCCAGGGCACATTGCAGGCGCTTCACGGACTCGTCTCCTGCGCCGAGTGGACCGGCGTGCCGCTCTCGATCCTGCTCGACGAAGCCGGCGCCGATCCTGCCGCGAAATGGCTGATCGCCGAAGGCGCCGACTCGCTTGCGGTGTCGCGCAGCGTGCCAATGAAGAAGGCCACTGACGACGCCATGGTCGCGCTCTATCAGAACGGCGAGCGCCTGATGCCGGGCAACGGCTATCCGATGCGGTTGTTGTTGCCGGGCTACGAAGGCAATATGAACGTCAAATTCCTGCGCCGGCTGAAAGTCGTCGATCAGCCGGCCATGACCTATTATGAGTCGCGCAACTATTCGCCGCTGTTGCCGGACGGCAAAGCCTACAAATTTTATTTCGTCAACGAAGTGAAGTCGTTTCTCACCCGTCCGTCGTTCGGCTACAGCCTCAAAGGTCCAGGCTTCTACGAGATTTCCGGCATCGCTTATTCGGGCCTCGGGCGCATCGAGAAAGTTCAAGTCTCGGCCGACGGCGGCAAAAGCTGGGGCGACGCCGCGGTCGAAGGCCCCGTCAGTCCCCAGGCTTTCACACGCTTTCGCATGCCGTGGCGCTGGGATGGTCAACCGGCGACGCTGACCAGCAGAGCTTGGGACGATTCCGGCGCGGTGCAGCCGCTGCGCGCCGATTTCATTGCCGTGCGCGGCGAGGCTAAGAAAGTGCCCAACGTGCTCGGCTTCCCCAACCAGCACTATAACAGCCTGACCGCATGGGCGATCGACGGCAGCGGGGAGATCAAACATGTCTATGTCTAATGTCCTCGCCGGCGCGGCGCTCATAGCGCTTGCGATCTCCGCACCCGCGCTTGCCGGCGACAGGCCGGGTCTGGGCAAGCCGATTTCGGAAGCCGACATCAAGCCTTGGGACATCAGCGTCATGCCCGACGGCACTAATCTGCCGCCGGGCAGTGGCACGGCAGTACAAGGCGCCAAGCTCTATGTCGACAAAGGTTGCAATCAATGCCACGGCGACAACGGCAAGGGCGGACCGAGCAATATGCTGGTCGGCAATCCGCCGCTGACCATCGACGGCATCACCTCGAACAAGACGATCGCCAATTTCTGGGCCTATCCGACGACGCTGTTCGACTATATCCGCCGCGCCATGCCGTGGCCGACGCCGCACACGCTGAGCGACGACGAGGTTTACGCGCTTTGCGCCTATCTGTTCGCGGCCAATAATCTCATCCCGCAGGACGAGGTGATGAACGCGCAGACCTTGCCGAAGGTGAAGATGCCGAACCACGACAACTTCATCATCCGCTTTCCGGACCGGATTTAGCAGGCCCGGGCTTCTACAGCTTGAACGTCTCGTAGGTCGCCGGATGGAATAATTCGTCGACCGTCACCCGGTGCGACGAGAGTCCTTCGGCGTGATGCTGCCCGAGGAAATAGTCCAAAACCTTGCGGTTCGGCGCGACGCCGTAGGACCAGAAATCGTGGCCCATCAGGTCGCGCGCTTCCTTCAATCGTTCCTCGACGAAAGGCAATGTGACCTTGGTTGCGGAGGTGTCGGAAAGTTTTTTGAGCCCGGCTTCCTTGGCGGCTTCGAACGCCTTGTACACCGCGCCGGGCAGCCACGGATGCTGTTCGGCGAGTTCGCGGCGGATGCCCAGCACATGCATGATCGGAAAGAAGCCGGTGCGCTTGAAATAATCCTTCGCCACCGCGACCGGATCGGGGAACAGCCAGCCGATATGCGGATGGCCCTGCTCGACCAGAGTCGGCGGCCGCGGCGCGATGAAGCCGTCGATCTCGCCTTCCTCGAGCAGCTTTGAAATCGTCTTGCCTTCGGGCGCATTGTCCAGCCGCACGCCGGCCGGCAGATTGACCGTGATCTTTTCCGGGCGTCCGGCTTCCTCGATGCCGCCGCGAATCCAGTGGATGTCCGAGCGCTTGACGCCGTAATCGTCTTCGAGAAACGCGCGCGCCCACACATTCGCGGTGAGCTGATATTCCGGCACGCCGACTTTGCGGCCCTTGAGATCTTGCGGCTTCTTGATGCGGTCGGTACGGACATAGATAGAGGTGTGGCGAAAGGCGCGCGAGACGAAAGCCGGCACCGCGATATAGGGGCAATTGCCCTGGGCGGTCTTGACCGTATAGCTCGACAGCGACAATTCGCAGATGTCGAACTCCGCCGCGCGAAAGGCGCGAAAGAAAATCTCCTCCGGCACCAGCGTCATATAGACCGGATCGACGCCATCGATCTGGACGTTGCCGTCGATCAGTGCGCGGGTGCGGTCGTAATCGCCGACGGCGACGGAGAGATTGAGCTTGGCCATTTCGCTTCCCTAAATTGCCCGGATTTGCGCACCCAGATAGCCGCTTCAGATGGTCTGTGCCAAGATGCCCTTGTGGCGACGGGCGCACTCGCTTCGCGGCCACCTCGGGATGACGGTTCAGGGTCGCCCTGCAAAAGGCTCGGCCGGCGCAATGTCGGTGAGCTTGAACTGCACGCGTTCCTCGCCCTGCCAGCGATCGATCGCGAAGGATCCCGCGGCGTGCACCTGCCGGCCGCGGCTATTGCGCAGCGCGGCGCCGAGCTTGCCGCCTGAGGCGCGGAAGGCGATGGCGTTGACGCTCGTGCCGTCGGCGGACTTGAGCCGGGCGCGAACATGCGCCTGACCGACCTCCTCCGCATAAGTGACGGTATGCGCGGGCAGCGCGATCACCGGCTCCGGATTGCCCGAGCCGAACGGCCCGGCGCGGCTGATCATGGTGACGAGGTCTGCGTCCGCTGCCGCCGCGGTGACGGCGCCGTCGATCATAAGCCCGCTCGCGCGTCGTGCGATTTCGACATCGGCGCTCAGCGTTGCTTCGAGGTAAGCGCGCCACTCCGCGAGCGCGCCTTTGCGCAGTGTCACGCCGGCGGCCATGGCGTGGCCGCCGCCTTTGACCAGAATCCCCTCGGTGACCGCGCGCCGCACGGCGCGCCCGATATCGACGCCCGCAATCGAGCGGCCGGAGCCTGTCCCCATGCCGCCCGGCTCGAGCGCAATCGCGAAAGCCGGCCGGTTGAATTTCTCCTTGAGCCGCGCGGCGACAAGCCCGACGACGCCGGGATGCCAGCCTTCCGCGGCGGTCACCACCACGGCGCCCTTCTCTTCGATGCCGAGCGCCGCGATCGCCTCGGCTTCCGCCTGCGCCAGCGTGTCCTGCTCGATAACCTGGCGTTCGCGGTTGAGCCGGTCGAGTTCGGCGGCGATCTTTGCCGCCTCGATCGAATCGGCCTCGAGCAAAAGTTTTACGCCGAGATCGGCGCGGCCGATGCGGCCGCCGGCATTGATGCGCGGGCCGAGCAGAAAACCGAGATGCCAGGCCTCGGGCGGTGCAGCGAGCCGCGCCACGTCCATCAGGGCGACAGGCCCCGGCCGTTCGCGGCGCCGCAGCGCGATCAGGCCCTTGGCGACAAAGGCGCGGTTGAGACCGATCAGCGGCACCACGTCGGCGACGGTGCCGAGCGCGACATCGTCGAGCAGTGCAAGGAGATCGGGCTCCGGCCGGTCCGCTTGCCAAAATCCGCGCTCGCGCAGCACGCGGTTGATGGCGACGACGGTCATGAAGGTGAGCCCGACCGCCGCGAGATGGCCGAGACCGGAGAGATCGTCGCGCCGGTTCGGATTGACGATGGCGACGGCCGGCGGCAAGACCTCGTCGGCCTGATGGTGATCGATAACGACGGCATCGACGCCGAGCTTTTTTGCCTCTGCCAGCGGTTCGATGCTGGTGGTGCCGCAATCGACGCAAACCAGAAGCGTCGCGCCGCGCTCGGCGAGCGCCCGCACGGCCTCGACATTGGGGCCATAGCCCTCGAACAGCCGGTCAGGAATGTGAATGAGCGGATCGACGCCGCCTTGGCGCAAGAAGCGCGCCAAGACTGCCGCCGACGTCGCGCCATCGACGTCGTAGTCGCCAAATATGGCGGTGCACTCCCCGCGCTCCACGGCATCAGCGATGCGCGCCGCGGCCTCCTTCATGGCGGTCAGCACATGCGGATCGGGCATCGCGTGTTTGATCGTCGGGTCGAGAAACGCCTCGACCGCGTCGGCCTCGATGTTGCGCCCGGCGATGATGCGCGCCAAGAGTTCGGGAAGGTCGTGGCGCTGCGCGATGGCGAGCGCGCGCGCTGCGCCGCGTTCGTCGAGCCGATCACGCCATGCGCGTCCGGTCGCCGAATTTTCGACGCCAAGGAAAAGGCGAGACTCAGCCATACGCGATTGTAGTGCGAATTGCGCCGCAACACCGGTGTCGAGCGGCAAGAAACCGGACAAATAAGAAGCTAATCGAACTTATCAAGCTTGCGGTGCTCGGCCCAGATCCAGCGGACGGTGCCGGTCGCCGAGCGCATGACCACGGTTTCGGTTTCGATCACGCCCTTGCCGAAGCGCACGCCGTTGAGCATGCGGCCGTCGGTGACGCCCGTTGCCGCGAACAGGCAATCGCCGCTCACCATGTCCACAATCTCGTATCTCTTGCGCGGGTCCTTGATGCCCATTTTGGCGACGCGCTCGCGCTTCTCGTCAGTGTCGACGATGAGCCGGGTCTGCATCTGCCCGCCGATGCATTTGAGCGCGGCTGCGGCCAACACGCCCTCCGGCGCGCCGCCGATGCCGAGATAAATGTCGATGCCAGTCTTGTCCGGATCGGCCGTGTGGATAACGCCGGCGACGTCGCCGTCGCTGATTAGGCTCACCGCCGCGCCGACTTTTCGCACCGCCGCGATGATGTCGGCGTGACGCGGGCGGTCGAGGACCATCGCGGTGATCTCTTCTGGCTTCACGCCCTTGGCTTTGGCGAGCTTGAGGATGTTCTCGTCGGCCGGCGCGTCGAGATCGACGACGCCCTTGGGATAGCCGGGACCGATCCCGATCTTGTCCATGTAGATGTCGGGAGCGTGCAGCATTGTCCCCCCCTCGGCCACGGCAAGCGTCGCGATGGCGCCGGGCATGTTCTTGGCGCACAGCGTTGTGCCCTCGAGCGGATCGACCGCGATGTCGACTTTGGGACCTGATTTGTTGCCGACCTTCTCGCCGATGAACAGCATCGGCGCCTCGTCCATTTCGCCTTCGCCGATGACGACAGTGCCGTCGATGGATAGACGGCCCAGTTCGCGGCGCATGGCATCGACGGCGGCGCCGTCGGATTTCTTCTCGAGCCCGCGTCCGCGCAACCGCGCCGCGGCCACGGCCGCCAATTCGGTCACGCGCGCAATCTCGATCGTCATGATGCGCTCAATAGCGTGATGCGAACGAGCGGGCTTCGAAGGCATGACTTAAATCTCCAATTGACGTTCGATGGTGCGACCTGACGCAGCGACCGAAACTGCATATTGATTGCGCATGATCTTTTCGGAAAACCGGTTTCCACTTTTCCGGATCATGCTCTAGTTCTTCTCGATGCGGATAACCTGCGGCTTGCCGTAAACCACCCGGTCGCGGCGCACCGCGGCGAGCGCCTTGTGCACGGCATCCTCACTGGTGGCATAGGTCGTCATGATAACGGGCACGGCTTCGTTGGAGCGTCCGGGTTGCGCCGCGCCGGACGATCCGGCCGGGTGGCGCTGCACGATGGATTCCAGCGAGATTTTTTGTTGCGCCAGCCGGTGCGCGATGGTCGCCGCGGTGCCGGGCCGGTCGCGCGCCAGAAGGCGGATGTAATAGCCGCCTTCGTGATGCTGCATCGGCGCCTTACGGATCGGCGTCATCCGCGCCACCGGACGGCCGAACGGTGCACTGCACACGCCGCGCGCGATATCGGCGAGGTCGGCGACAATAGCCGAGGCCGTCGCCATGCCGCCGGCGCCGGGCCCAACCAGCGTGATCGGGGCAAGCCCGTGCGCGTCCACGGTGACCGCGTTGGTGACGCCCATCACCTGCGCGATGGCGGACTCCTTCGGCACCATGGTCGGGTGCACGCGTTGTTCGATACCCGCCTCAGTCTTCACCGCGACGCCGAGAAGCTTGATCCGGTAGCCGAGCTCGCCCGCGGCGTCGAGGTCCGCCAGCGCGATGGAGGAAATGCCTTCGACATAGATCGCTTTGGGATCGAGCTTGGTGCCGAACGCGAGGCTCGCCAGGATCGCAAGCTTTTGCGCGGTGTCGTGGCCCTCGATATCGAATGTCGGATCGGCTTCGGCATAGCCGAGGCGCTGCGCGTCGCGCAGAATCTCTTCGAAGGGAAGCCGGTCCTGCTCCATGCGCGAGAGGATATAATTGCAGGTGCCGTTGAGGATGCCGTAGATGCGCGTAAATGATGCACCGTTGAGACCCTCGCGCAGCGTCTTGACGATCGGAATGCCGCCGGCGACGGACGCCTCGAAATTCAGCGCCACGCCTTTGCGTTCGGCGAGCGCGGCAAGCTTTTGGCCGTGCGCGGCAAGCAAGGCCTTGTTGGCGGTGACCACCGGTTTGCCGGCGGCGAGCGCGGTTTCGACCGCGTTTTTCGCCGGATCACCCGCGCCGCCCATGACTTCAACGAACACATCGATCGACGGATCGCGCGCCAGAACTGCGGGATCGGAGAGCCAGCGAAACCTCTTCAGATCGAAATCGCGCTTCTTGCTGCGCGATCGCGCATTCAGCGCGACGATCTCGATTCCGCGGCCGCAGCGCGCCAAAAGCTTGTCGCGTCCCTGGTCGAGGAGATGCACGACAGCACTGCCGACGGTGCCAAGCCCGGCAAGGCCGACTTTCAGCGGTTGCGTCATAACGCGTCGCCCGAATTGGGAGAAACGACGCCCGACTAACGCCGCGTCGCGAGGGGAACGACGTTGTGCAGCATTTCCGGCCCTGTTTCAAGAAAGCGCCGGATATTGCGGGCGGCCTGCCGGATGCGCTGCTCGTTCTCCACAAGCGCGATACGCACATGACCTTCGCCATGCTCGCCAAAGCCCTCGCCCGGCGAGACGGCGACGGAGGCCTTCTCGACAAGAAGCGTGGAGAAATCGATGGTCGAGAGCGTCCGGAACGGCTCGGGAATCGGCGCCCAGGCAAACATCGAGGCCTTCGGCGGCGGCACATGCCAGCCGGCGCGGCCGAAGGAATCGACCAAAGCTTCGCGGCGCCGCTTATAAATGGTGCGCATTTCGTGGATGCAATCGTCCGGGCCGTTGAGCGCGGCGGTCGCCGCCACCTGAACCGGCGTGAACGCGCCGTAATCGAGATAAGATTTGACCCGGCTCAGCGCCGCGATGACGCGTTCATTGCCCACCGCAAAACCGATGCGCCAGCCCGGCATCGAATAGGTTTTCGACATCGAGGTGAATTCCACCGCGACATCCATCGCGCCCGGAACCTGCAAAACCGACGGCGGCGGATCATCGAAATAAACCTCGGCATAAGCGAGATCCGACAGCACCAAGAGCGAGTGCTTTTTCGCAAAGGCAATAAGCTCGCGATAAAAGTCGAGACTCGCCACACAGGCCGTCGGGTTCGACGGGTAGCAAACCACGACCGCAATGGGCTTGGGGATCGAGTGCATAACCGCGCGCTCCAGCGCGCCGAAAAAAGCATCGTTGGCTTCGACCGGCACCGAGCGGATCGAGCCGCCGGCCATCAGGAAGCCGAAGACATGAATCGGATAAGTCGGATTGGGAACGACGATGATATCGCCCGGCGCGGTAATCGCCTGAGCAACATTGGCGAAACCTTCCTTCGAGCCGAGCGTCGTGACGACCTGCGTCTCGGGATTGAGCTTCACGCCGAAGCGGCGCGCATAATAGGCGGCTTGCGCCTTGCGCAGCCCGGGAATCCCCTTGGAGGCCGAGTAGCGGTCGGTGCGCGACTTGCCAACGACCTCCTTGAGTTTCTCGACCACATGCGCGGGGGCCGGCAGGTCGGGATTGCCCATGCCGAGATCGATAATGTCGGCGCCGGCATTGCGCGCGGCCGCCTTGGCGCGGTTCACCGTCTCAAACACATAAGGCGGCAGCCGACGAACACGATAAAATTCCTCCATGGGAGCCCCCGCGGATCGTCTTTTCGATTGAGGGCCAATTATAGGCCCGATTCAGTGGTTTAAGGGCAGAAGTGTATCACGGCTTGAGGTCGGCACCAGCGCTTTGAGCGCTGGCGGCGGTAGCCGGGGGTGCGGCAACAGCCTGTTGCGGCAGCGCTTTGTGGGCCGCCGCCTTGTGCGTTGCCGCCTTGTGCGTTGCCGCAGAACTCGCCGCTTGATTGGCAGCCGGCGGCGCTGCGGCGTTGAGATGATCGCGCTCGGTGATCAGATCTTCCGTCGCTTTTTGCACCTGGAGCTGATCCATTGGCGCTTCGGTGCGCGGCGGCGGCATGTCACGCACCGCTGGAAAGAGCGACGGATAGTCGGCGCCGGGCGAGCAACCTGCGGTGAGCAAGCAGGCCGCCGCGGCAAGCGCGAAGCACAATGGCGTCGAGCACCTGGGCGTCGCGCAGTTGGGCGTCGCGCATAGAAGCGCCAATCGCGCAGGCACAAAGCCCGCGCGCCTGCGCGCCTTTATATTTCGCCACCGCCACACTCTAGGTCTCCGATATGCTCTCAGAAGGCGTCCCGCTTCGGCCTGTTTGCTCTTACTTTGGCCGTCAGATCCCGCCTCGCCACCCCTTGTTGCTGCGCACAAGAATTTCAGAAACGCGTATGACCCCAATAATTTACGATAAACAACTCAGAGATCACACAAGCGGTCAAGCTAAAGTGGTAATATGTCGAAACAAGGACCGCGTATGCAACTGCCTTTTTGCGGCGCTATATCTGATCGGCGACAATCCGGCCGGGCGCGGATGGCGAGCGAGTGCGCTGGCGGATGCCACGCAAGTGCTGCAATAGGCGTTGTCTTATGTAGCGGCGAAGTTGATAAGGCCAATTCCGCCGGAGGCAACAAAGCGCTCCGGCCCATGAGGAACGCTCGTGCGAGTTACATCGCAAGAACCGGAAGCTCCTGTCACCGTGACGCAAGAGACGCCGCAAGGAACGGTACAAGAAACGGTACAAGAAACGGTAAAAGAGACGGTACAAGAGACGACGATAGCGCCGCCGCAGCTACCGGCGGCGGAAGAGACCGTGCCGGCGCCGGCGCAGCAACCGGTAGTGCCGGAGACGGTGATGACGCCGCCGCAGCTACCGGCGGTGCAAGAATCCGCACGACCGGTGACGCCGGCCGCAGAAAGAACCGACACCAAATCCGGTGTCGATTCCGGCCTCAGATACGGCGTCGTCGATGTCGAGCGGTTCTCGCGTAATCTCGCGCGCCTCGTCGAACAAGGCGGACGCGCGCTCGCGGCCTATCTGCGGCCCCGCGAGGAAGGCCGCATCAGCGACGAGGTCGCCGCCGAACTTGGCGAAATCGTCAAGACGCTCGGGCACGTTGCGAAATACTGGCTGGAGGACCCGCAACGCGCCGTGGCAGCACAGAACCGGCTCGGCAAGGCCTATCTCGAACTCTGGGCCTCGGCGTCGCGGCGGCTTGCCGGAGAGCCCATGTCGGACATCATCGCGCCTGCACCGGGCGACAAGAGATTCAGCGATCCCGAATGGACGTCGAATCAGTTCTTCGATTTCCTTAAACAGGGCTATCTGCTCACCTCGGAATGGGCCGACAAATTGGTCGCCGACGCCGCCGACCTTGATCCGCACACGCGGCAAAAGGCGGAGTTTTATGTCCGCCAGATCACCAACGCGATCGCACCGACGAATTTCGTCCTGACCAATCCGGAGCTGTTGCGCGAGACGTTCGCCTCGGGCGCGGAGAACTTGGTGCGCGGCATGAGCATGCTGGCCGAGGATATCGAAGCCGGCCACGGCGAACTCAAAATCCGCCAGTCCGATGCTTCGATGTTCGAGGTCGGACGCAACCTCGCGGTCACGCCCGGCAAAGTCATCTTCCAGAACGAGATGATGCAGCTGATCCAGTACGCGCCGACGACCGAAATGGTGCTCAAGCGTCCGCTGTTGATCGTGCCGCCGTGGATCAACAAGTTCTACGTGCTCGATCTGACGCCGGAAAAATCCTTCATCAAATGGTGCGTCGATCAGGGGATCACCGTGTTCTGCATCTCCTGGGTCAATCCTGACGTCCATCTCGCGCAAAAAACCTTTGAGGACTATGTCCGCCAAGGCCCGCTCGCTGCGCTCG
>Ga0209448_10000566_pt1 | contig 12063 bp, 6 predicted proteins | sample BogFormECP14_OM2_FD_188245 | JGI IMG/M metagenome (GOLD analysis project Ga0209448, IMG submission 188245) | Bog forest soil microbial communities from Calvert Island, British Columbia, Canada - ECP14_OM2 (SPAdes) (version 2) | ecosystem: Environmental > Aquatic > Freshwater > Wetlands > Bog ... | reverse complement strand
CGCCAACGGGCCGTGTTGATCCTGCGCGACGTGGTGCAGTTCAGCGCCGCCGAAGTTGCCGAACTGCTCGAAACCACACCCACCGCGGTCAACAGCTCCCTGCAGCGGGCCCGGGCCCGCCTCGCCGAGGTCGCTCCCACCGAAGAGGACGCCGTCGAGCCCGATGACGCCGAGCGACGTGAACTGCTCGACCGCTACTGCGCGGCGTTTGAAAACGCGGACATGGCCGCACTTACCGAGCTGCTGCGAGCCGACGTCAAGCTCGAAATGCCGCCTCTGGCTGTGTGGTTCACCGGCCGAGACACGGTGATGCGGTTCCTTGCCGCACGTGCTTTCACGAAGGCCGGCGATATTGTCATGGTCCAGACCGCTGCGAATGCGCAACCCGCTGTTGCCGAGTACCGCCGCAATGCCGACGGCGTAATGCGGGCCCATTCGATACATGTCCTCACTATGGGTGCCGCCGGGATCGCGGCAATCACCGTCTTTCTCGACCCGGCGTTGTTTAGCGCGTTCGATTTGCCGCCAAGCCGGTAGGCTTTCCGGCGGGCAAGCGGTTGCGCTCCTGGTGAGTGAGGGAATCCGGGACCACCAGAGTCGTTGGTGTCATCGCACAGCACGCCTTCGGGCCGATATGTGGACAGGCCCCCAACACGCCAGGATTATTAGGCGCGGTAGATGTAATTGAAGGGTGACTGAATGAGGATTCCGGGTGTAGCCAGCGTCGTCGCTGGCGTCACCGGCGGAGCAGCCCAGGTAGTGCGAGCGGGCGTGACCACTGCGGCAGGCGCGGCGGGCGCGGTGCAACTGCTGGCCAGCCCGGTCGTCGAACTGGTCGGCCCAGTGGTGCAGTCAGCGGCTCAATCGACCGGCCAGGCGCTCGGGGTGAGCACTTCCCCTAACGGGTCCCCAGACGCCGTCACGCCGCCGGTGCGTTGGCAGAGCGGGCAGCGGGTGCATCTGGACCTGGATCCGTTGCTGCCGTTCCCCCGCTGGCACGAGTACGCGGCGGTAGTAGAGGAACCGGTTCGCAGGATTCCGGGAGTGGCCAAAGCCCACGTCGAGGGGTCATTGGGCCGGCTGGTGGTCGAAATTGAAGATGACGCAGACAACGACGCCGTCTTAGACCAGGTAAGGGAAGAGGTCGCTTCCATAGCTGCCGACATAACTTTGTCAGGGTCGGGATCGGCACCTAATTCTGCGCCATTCGCCGACCCGGGTAACCCGTTGGCTATTCTGGTGCCGCTAAGCGCTGCGGCGATGGATCTGGTCGCGCTGAGTGCCGCATTTACCGGCTGGGTCACTCGACTGCCCGCTGCACCGCGAACCACCCGGGCTGCGGCCGCTCTCATCAATCATCAACCGCGCATGGTGTCGATCCTGGAGTCGCGACTGGGTCGAGTGGGCACCGACATTGCGCTCAGCGCCACAACGGCCGCGGCCAACGGGCTGACTCAGTCGTTTGGCACACCGCTGATCGACCTCGTGCAACGTAGCCTTCAAATCTCCGAGGCGACGGCCCACCGTCGCGTGTGGCGCGACCGGGAACCTCAGCTGGCCTCGCCCGAGCGGCCGCAAGCACCAGTGGTGCCTATCATCTCATCAGCCGGGGCCACATCGCAGGCGCCGCGGCACAGCTGGGCAGCCGCAGCGGCGGGTGAGGCTTCGCACGTCGTGGTCAGCGGAGCAATCGACAGCGCAATCGACAGCGCGAAAGGGTCAATGGCCGGGCCGGTGGAGAACTATGTCGGTTCGGCCGCCAACGGCTCGTTGATCGCCGCGGCGAGTGCGCTGGTGGCCGGCGGTGGTACGGAAGACGCCGCCGGCGCGATCCTGGCCGGGGTGCCACGAGCGGCGCACATGGGCCGGCAAGCCTTCGCGGCGGTCTTGGGCCGTGGCTTGGCAAACGCCGGCCAACTAGTCCTCGACCCAGGCGCCCTGCGTCGCTTGGATCGGGTAAAGGTGGTCGTCATCGACGGCGCCGCGTTACGTGGTGATCACCGCGCAGTTTTGCATTCACGCGGAGATGCGCCCGGCTGGGACGACGACCGGGTATACGAGGTTGCCGACGCGCTGCTGCATGGTGAGGAAGCACCCGAGCCCGACCCCGATGAACTGCCTGCTACCGGGGCGCGCCTGAGGTGGGTTCGGTCCCAGGGGCCGTCGGCGGCGCCCGCCCAGGGCCTCGAACATGCCGACCTGGTGGTCGATGGCGAATGCGTGGGCAGCGTCGACGTCGGGTGGGAGGTCGACCCCTACGCGATCCCGCTGTTCCAGACCGCGCACCGGACCGGGGCCCGGGTGGTGTTGCGCCACGTCGCCGGCACCGAGGACCTCACCGCCAGCGTTGCGGCGACGCATCCTCCAGGCACGCCCCTGCTCAACGTGGTGCGCGAGCTGCGAACCGATCGCGGACCGGTGCTGCTGATCACCGCACTGCACCGCGATTTCGCATCCACAGATACGTTGGCCGCGCTGGCGATCGCTGACGTCGGTGTGGCCCTTGATGATCCACGCGCGGCCACAGCGTGGACAGCGGACATCATCACCGGCACGGATCTGGCTGATGCGGTGCGGATATTGTCGGCGATTCCGGTGGCCCGGTCGGCTAGTGAAACGGCTGTGCACCTGGCTCAGGGCGGCACGACGCTGGCGGGTCTGCTGCTGGTCACTGGTGAGGAAGACCGAACCGGCAATCCGGCTAGCTTCCGCCGGTGGCTTAATCCGGTCAACGCCGCCGCCGCTACGGCTTTGGTGTCAGGAACCTTCTCGGCTAGCAGGGTGCTACGGCTGCCCGATCCCACGCCGCAGCCGCTGACCGCCTGGCATGCGCTGGACCCGGAGATCGTTTACTCGCGGTTGGCCGGCGGTGCACGACCGTTGGCTGTCGAGGCGGGCCGGTCGTCATGGCGAAGCCGTCTCGATGACCTGTCTTACACCCCGGTGTTAGAGCCGCTGCGCGGACCGGCACGAAACGCAGCGCGGCTGGCGCTCGCGACGCGGGCCGAACTCGCCGATCCGCTGACGCCGATCCTGGCCGTCGGGGCGGCCGCGTCGGCGATCGTTGGCAGCAATATCGACGCGCTTCTGGTCGCGGGCGTGATGACCGCCAACGCGATAATCGGTGGGGCGCAACGGTTACGGGCCGAAGCGGCGGCTGCCGAGCTGTTCGCCGAGCAGGACCAGCTGGTGCGCCGGGTTGTTGTCCCAGCCGTGGCGACGACGCGACGCCGGTTAGAAGCCGCCCAACACGCCACGCGCACCGCCACGGTGTCCGCGAAGTCGCTGCGGCCTGGCGACGTCATCGATCTGGCCGCACCGGAGGTGGTGCCCGCCGACGCTCGGCTGTTGGTGGCCGAAGACCTCGAGGTCGACGAGTCCTTACTCACCGGTGAGTCGCTGCCGGTGGATAAGCAGGTGGAGTCCGTTGCCGTCAACGATGCCGATCGAGCCAGCATGCTGTTCGAGGGCAGCGCAATCGTCGCTGGACATGCCCGCGCGATCGTGGTGGCCACCGGGGTCGGCACAGCCGCCCAGCGCGCGATCTCGGCGGTCGCCGACGTCGAGACCGCGGCCGGTGTGCAGGCCCGGCTGCATGAGCTGACCAGCAAGGTCCTTCCACTCACTCTGGCCGGTGGCGCCGCGGTATCCGGTTTGGCGTTGCTGCGCCGCGCCTCACTGCGGCAAGCGGTCGCCGACGGCGTCGCAATTGCGGTAGCCGCAGTTCCAGAGGGCCTGCCGTTGGTCGCCACTCTGTCTCAACTTTCCGCCGCCCAGCGTCTGACGGCACGCGGAGCATTGGTCCGCGCGCCCCGCACCATCGAAGCGCTGGGCCGGGTCGACACCATATGTTTCGACAAGACTGGAACTCTCACCGAGAACCGGTTGCGTGTCGTGTGCGCCGTTACCGGTGCGGCCAGCCCAGAGGGCCCCTTCCCGGATGCGGCCGACCCGGAGTCCGCCGCAGTGCTTCGGGCAGCCGCGTGGGCATCCACGCAACCCCAGGACGGGCAAGGACATGCGCACGCCACCGACGAAGCCATCCTGACGGCGGCGAGTTCGCTTAACACCCACGGTGATTCGGAATGGACGGTGCTCGCGGAGGTGCCGTTCGAGTCCAGTCGTGGCTTTGCCGCTGCTATAGGCACGATGAGCTCAGACTCTGCATCGCCGATTCTGATGCTCAAAGGTGCTCCTGAGGTGGTGCTGCCGCGCTGCCGGTTCGCCGATCCTGACGCCGACCTAGAGCACGCAGAGTCGTTGGTACACAGCCTTGCCGAGCAGGGCTTGCGGGTGCTGGCAGTGGCGCGACGCAGCTGGGTTCACGACACCGCCGATGATGACGACACTGACGCGGATGCCGTAGATGCTGCTGCGCAAGAACTGGAATTGCTCGGCTATGTCGGTTTGGCGGATACCGCGCGAGCGTCGTCGCGCCCGCTGATCGAAGCGTTGGTGGACGCCGAGCGAAACGTCGTGCTGATCACCGGTGACCACCCCGTCACCGCGCGGGCGATCGCCCGCCAGTTGGGCCTGCCAATGGATGCGCGCGTCGTCACCGGTACCGAACTGGCCGGCCTCGACGAGGACGCGAGCGCCAAACTTGTTGCCGACGTTCAGGTCTTCGCCCGCGTCAGCCCAGAACAAAAGGTGCAGATTGTGGCGGCGCTGCAGCGCTGCGGACGAGTGACCGCGATGGTCGGCGACGGCGCCAACGACGCCGCCGCGATCCGGATGGCGGACGTGGGCATCGGGGTCAGTGGCCGCGGTTCGTCAGCCGCCCGAGGGGCCGCCGACATCGTGTTGACCGACGATGACCTGGGCGTACTGCTGGACGCGCTGGTCGAGGGCCGGAGCATGTGGGCCGGGGTTCGGGACGCGGTCACGATCCTGGTCGGCGGCAATGTGGGCGAAGTGCTCTTCACGATCATCGGCACCGCGTTCGGCTCCGGGCGGGCGCCGGTGGGGACCCGTCAGCTGCTGTTGGTGAACCTGCTTACTGACATGTTCCCCGCGCTTGCCGTCGCGGTCACTTCGCAATATGTCGAACCCGATGAGGCCGAGTACGCAACCGAAGAAGAGGCCGAAGAGGCGCGGCGCGAAGATCGACGCGCGGTGCTCACCGGGCCGACGCCCTCACTTGACGCCCCGCTGATGCGTCAGATCGTCACCCGCGGTGCCGTCACGGCCGCCGGGGCAACGGCAGCCTGGGGCATCGGGCGCTGGACTCCGGGCAGCGAACGCCGCACGTCGACAATGGGTTTGACCGCGTTGGTGACGACACAGCTGGCGCAAACGCTGCTCACGCGCCGGCGCAGCCCGCTCGTGGTGGCGACCGCGCTGGGCAGCGCGGGGGTGCTGGTCGGCATTGTTCAAACCCCAGTTATCAGCCAGTTCTTCGGATGCACACCGCTGGGGCCGGTTGCCTGGTCGGGCGTGTTGGGCGCCACGGCCGGGGCAACCGCGGTCTCTGCGTTGGCGCCCAACTGGTTAGCCAAGACAGTCAGTGCCGTGACACCCGAGGGCGAGATTGAGCTTCCGTTGAACACGCTGAACAGGATTGTGAGCAAAGGCACCACTCCGAAACCGTCGTGAACAGTCGGTCCCCTAGGTGGTCAGCTCCCTGCGCAGCACCTTGCCGGCGGAATTGCGTGGAATGCTGCTGACGACGCGCATATCTCTGGGCTGCTCAAAGCGAGAGACCTTGCCCTTCAAGTACTCTCGCATCGCCGGTATGTCGATGTCGCTCCCCGGCCGGTGGACCATGAACGCGGCCAGTCGTCGCCCGAACTGCTCGTCGGGGACACCGGCGACCGCATTCTCGGCAACAGCGGGAGACTTTGGAGACTGAGCTTGCTCTCTGGGAAGACCGACGCCCGTTAGTCCCTGATGAAGCCCTTGTTGTGCATCAGGACGTCCGCAAGAAACCCGTCGTGCGGCATTTCGGTTGAGGCGTAGAAAGTCGGGTGGCGGCCGTAGTAGACGTTGCCGACCGTCGGTTCGCCGAGTAGATCGTCGATCAAGTCGTCGTCGCCGGTGACCGCGGTGACGACCAACGAATGTCGTAGCGGCTCCATGCCGGCGCCGCGCGACCATGACGACACCCACACGCATGGGAAGGGCAGTTCGGTGTTGATCGTGTCAGTTAGCTTGCCCGAGCCGGGCTCAGCCATGACGTGCACGGCCGGACGCAGCGCGGCATATCCGTCGCCTAACGCGGCGACCACCTGATCGGCGCCGAGCAGCGGCGTTGTTCCCGCGGCCTTGACCGCCAGATAGGTCGCCAGCGCATGCGCCTTTTCGACAGGTTGGGTGGGCAGGATGGCTCGCTCGTCCTCGCTGGGCAGCGGCTCCATCGTCGCCAACCGCTCAGCGATCGCCTGAGCCAGCGGGACAGGATCGCCCTCGCAGAGCACCGCGGTGGTATTGACGCACGCCATCCCGCCCAGGTTGGCGATCGAGTCGACGATCATGTCGAGGTAGTCGCGCCAGTCCCGATCGGCGGTAATCAGGATCTTGGTACGTCCCGGTCCGTTCACCACCACCGTTGGATCGTTCGCGTACTTGTCCACAACGTCCTGACCCCCGTACACCATGGCGATGTCGGCCGATCCGATGATCTCGTCGGCTCCGCTGTGATCGGTCGGCAGAAAAACCGCATCTTCGGCGCGAAATCCCGCCGCACGCAACGCGTGGACAAGCCGGTGTGCGGTCAGGGGCTCGCGTCGCGACGGACGCACCGCCACCCGGTAGCCCAACGCGAGGGCCTGCGGCCACAGGCCGTGCACCCCGGGGCCGTTTCCAGCGGCGTGCACCGCGAACACCTCCCCGCGCCGCGCCCACACCGCACAGCCATTGCGGGTGCGCTCCTCACGCCAGTCGAGCGCCGCACCCTCGGGCCGAGCCGGTCGCACCGCATCGAATGCCGTCGCAACAGAGTCGGCCACGCTGCGGGCACCGGCGCGAGTCACCGAGATCGGCAGCCCCGAAATCCGGCTGGCCAGCTGTATGTAAGCCTCGAAGTCCAATCCTGCGATGACGGCGTTGGCGAAGATTTCGGCCGCTTTGGCTAGTGCCGCTTCGCGCTGTCCGGCCGGCAGCGGTGCCACCTTGCGTTGCGCGCTGATAGTGCGCGAAACATACAGCGGCGGGACCAAGCTCAGCTCGGCGACCGGAACGCCGGCGGTACTCATAATCAGTTCGCGGTTGTGGGTCCGGTACTCCCCCTTGGTCCCCAGCGCGTCGATGAACACCAGATCTGCTGTCAGGGAGGTCTGTCCGCTTGTCATGCTCAGTACACGCCTTCGATGACGGCCTCGCCCTCGAAGGTGGCGACCGGCCGCACCGCACTGACCGAATCGCTGAGCTCGCCTGCGGGTCCGGGCATCCGGATTGCCCTGTCGCGTTCCAGGTTGTTGGGGATGAACATTCCCTTGCTGATGTGGTTCATCACCACCTGGCCAAGCTGCCCGTACGGCACCTGTTCTCCGGTGTCCGGGTCCACAACCCAGAAGACGACGTACGGTGTCCGCGGGTCGAAGACGAACGATTCATCGTCGGCGATTCGGGTGACCGCTTGGGACAGAATCATGGTGCTGCCGAAGGCCATGGTGATCGTCGTGTTCGGGAAGATGTCGCGCAGCACGTCGATGGTGTCGGCGTCCACATGCGCACCGCTGAGCAGCAGGTAGCGGATCTTCTCGTTGACCAGATCCACCACCTTGTCGTCGCGGGCGATCGCTTCGAGCATTGGCGGGGTGGCGTGCAAATTCGCGACATTCTGCGTCTGCAAGATGAACACGGCCTGGTCGATGACGTGGTCGACGTACGCTGCCACTTCCGCGGCGGCGTTGCGGGCCGCGATCTTTTTGACCCAGCGGGGATCGATGTCAATCGGGTGGAACACCGAGCCGAGCCGCTCGGAAACCAACCGCGAGAAGTAACCCACACCGTGCGGGCCGCTCGGCATCAGGCACAGAAAACCCTCACCCCGCAGAAAGCCGCCCGCGGCGAAGTCTTCCGTCTGCCATTGCACGACTTGGGCAACCCAATCGGGCAATTGCGCAGTCCGTTTCGGAGCGCCGGTGGTGCCGCCGGACTCGAATATCTGTGGCAGGGGCGCCGGTGAGCCGTAACCGCGCGGTATCAGATCCTCGATCGGAACATTGCGCAGCTCATTGACAAGATTGGGGAACACCCGCAGATCGGCGAAGGTCTTGATGTCGGTCAACGGGTTGAAGTCCAGCGTCTTGGCGGTGCGCAGCCAGAACGCGGATCCGGTGTCCTCGCCGAAGTGCCACGCGATCGCCGCGTGCAGGTAGGCCTCCGGATCTTCGACCGGTACCGATCGGGGAACGTCCAACAGCGAAAAATCGATATTGGCCATGTCATCGATCCTGTCGTATGCCGGACAGGCCCGCCAAGCGGGCTTGGGGCCGGTTGGGCATACAAAGACTGAACGTTGCCCCGTTGCACGGCGAATTCTGTGCGACAGTCCACGGGGACTGCGAGATTCTCGTCCGAACGCACAGTTCAGCGAGAAGCCAGTTCCCTGAAGTACTCCTCGAGCGATCGGGGTTCGCGACCAAGGATTGCGCGCAGCACCACTGCGTTGCCGCCGGGCAAACCGTGCCGATCGTAGTGGCCCATCATCCGCGTCATGCCGTTACGGAACGCCCCTTCGGGCAGCTGCGACGCGAACTGGTCCAACGGTGTCTGCACCGCGGTGATCGGCCGTCCCAGAACCTCGCTGAGGAGCGAGGCGGTCTCATACGTGTCTTGCATTCCGGGCGCACACAATTCGAAAGTGCCGTAGCTCAGCTCCTCGCCGCTCAGCGCAATGGCGGCGACCTCGGCGACGTCGCGGTAATCCACCGAGCACATCTTCGCCGTCAGCGAATACGGCTGCGGCAATCGATCATGCTCAACGATGTCGTTCCAGGAGCGCTCGAAATTCTGCATGAACCGTGCGGGCTGAAGCACCGTGAAGTCCAGCTCCGAGCTGTAAAGCGCCTCTTCCACGGGCAGTTTTGCGGCGCCGTGATTCGTCATCGCCGAAATCGAGGGGTGAATGACTCCGGAAAATACGAACTTTCGCACACCGCCCGTCCGAGCCGCATCGACCATCGCCAGTCCCATATCGGCTTCACCAGCCGAGTGCGCCGGTCCGATATGAAAGACACCATCCATCCCGGCGACCGCGCGTGTGAGGCCGGCCGGTTTCGTCAGATCGCCGACAACGGTGTCCACGGCACCGTTATTCCGCGCCACCTGCGCCCGTTCCTCGTTGCGGACCAACGCACGGACCTCGACGCCTCGTTTGTTCAGCTCGTCTAAAACCAGGGAGGCATGACGACCTGTTGCCCCCACCATCAAGACTCGCATCAGTGTTCTCCTCGAAGTCCCGCCGTCATCGTCTCGTTGAAACCGGGGTAAATGTTGTCGTATGTTCCGTCGCGCTCGGCGAATCGGAAGCCCTTGGCACGTTCCACGACGATCTCGTCAGCCTGCGGTTGCGTCTGCAACAGGGTCATCGTCTCGTTGACGTACTCATCCAAAGGCATTGCCTTCGGGTTGAATCCGCGCTCGCCTTGCAGCGCGGTCTGCACTTGCGGTGGAATGATTTCGATCACCTGGACCGAGGTCTCGCGAAGCTGAAAACGCAGCGATTGCGTGTACGAGTGAAGGGCCGCTTTGCTTGCGCAGTAAGTCGGTGTGAGCGCGCTCGGCATGAACGCCAGGCCCGAGCCAACATTCACGATCGCAGCGCGCGGCTTGGCCATCAGCAGCGGGAGCAATGCCGCAGTAAGCCGGATCGGCCCCAGCAGATTGATGCCGATCGTCTGCTCTGCCGCGGCGACATCACCGGTGGTGAGGTCCTCGATGCGCTGGATGCCGGCGTTGTTGACGACGACATTGAGGTCCGGATACCGCTCAATCACCTCGGCGGCGAAGCGAGGGATGTCGGCGGGATCACCCTGATCTAGCAACAGATGCTCGATGCTCGGATTGGCCTCCGCGACGACCAGCAGGTGCTCGCGGCGGCGGCCGGCGATCACCACCCGATTGCCGAGCCGGTGGAATGATTCGGCCAAGCCGCGGCCTATTCCGGTTCCGCCGCCGGTAACCAGTACCGTATTGCCCGTCATCTGCATTGCGTTCTCCTTCTTCGGATTTCAGGCTACCTCCCAGTCTCCTCACGTCTCTGCATCGGAAATCGACGCGGGCCCGCGGCCTGCGCTCGATGTCGCGACCTCAGCCGAATTGGTGCTTACGACCTGGCGAAGCCAGCTGTGGGACGGATCATCGTCGAGGCGCGGGTGCCATACCGCATGGAACTGCACGTCGCCGAGTTCGCCCGCTCGGCCGTACGTGAGACATGGCGCTCCTCCAGCAGTGCCACCAACGGTGGCAGCAGGTTCAAATCGACCTGGTCGATATATGTTGAACGCATACTGCTCATGCGAAATATTCATTTCACAAATAGGCGTGCATCACGCAGAGTCGGAAGTGAGACAAGCACACAGTTAGGAAGACCCATGCGTTACATCGCCTTGGAGGAAGCGTTTTTCATCCCCGAGCTGGCCGAGCGTCAGCCCATACTCGCGCTGCCGCTGACGTTCAAGACCGAATTCGCCGAGCATATTCGTCCTCGGCTGACCGATTTCAGTGAATACCGGCTGTTCGAGATGGACAAAGCCGGCATCGACATCCAGGTTTTGTCGCTCACAGTGCCCGGCCTGCAGGTCGACATCGATCCAGGCTTGGCGCGCGACAACGCGCGGTTTGCCAATGAATACCTTGCCAAGACCATCGGCGAACATCCGGATAGGTTCCGCGGGTTTGCCGCGTTGCCATTGCTGGACCCCGCCGCAGCCGCCGCGGAACTCGAGCGCGCCGTCACACAGGACGGATTGTGTGGAGCACTGGTCAACGACTGTGTTTACGGGCCGGGCGGCCGCTACCTCGACGCGCCCGAATACGACGAGCTGTGGTCTGCGCTGGAATCCCTTGGCGTGCCGTTGTATCTGCACCCCGGGGCACCATCGGCCGATCACTGGCGGGTCATCGAGGGCCGTCCGGAACTGTACGGAGCGACCTGGAGCTGGGCGGCCGAGGTCAGCGGGCATGCACTGCGGATCCTGTTCAGCGGCGTGTTCGACCGGCACCCCGGCGCGACGATGATTCTGGGGCACATGGGCGAGTTCTTGCCATTTCAGCGCAGCCGATTGGACTCCCGCTACGCGACCCTCGCCACCAGCGCCCCGCTGAAGCGCACGCCTTCGGAGTATCTCGGTACCAACATCGTTTTCACCAATAGCGGGGTGTTCTCGCCGGCCGTGATGCTGGGAGCGGTGTTGGAGGTCGGCGCCGACGCGCTGATGTTCTCGGTCGACTACCCGTATGAGTCCTCCTACGAGGCGGTCAAAGGATTCGAGCAGACCACGCTCAGCGCCGCCGCCTGGGAGAAGATCGCCCACGGCAACGCCGAACGGCTGTTGGGTATCAGTTAAGCGTCGCGTGGTTGTGGAGCCGGCGCGGATCGACGCCCGTGCGGCGCCATGCTTCGGCCGCCCATGGCGAACTCTTCTTCAGCACGCTGGACAAGGCGACCACCGGCCGTACCCCGCAAGAGGCCGTGATCGAGGCGTTTCCGCTCGGCGCGCGCCTCGTTCAAGACTCGCCCTGTATTCCCGGATCGTCGAAAGCGAACCGAGCTATTCGGGATGTTCTCGCGTACGCGCGTCTTTCCGATCGGCCAATTCGCCGAGGGGATCGCACACACACTGCGGCGGTGCGGCGCCGACATCCCCGAGCCCGACCTGGCCAACGTCGCCGACATCCTGCTGCGCGTCGCCCTCGGCGTCATCGTGTTTCCCACCGACCGCCTCGACACTTCGGACCGTTACAAACGTAGTTGGCCGTTGTTGGCCAGTGCCGGGGTAACGGTTGCCCGGCCCGGTGGTCGCTTTCGTGGTGAGGTGGGTTTACGGCATGTGGTTGCCCGTTTCCCTGTCTCGTGGCGACGACCGGTACTCGCCGTCGGGTTACTCGGCGCGGTCT
>Ga0209448_10000565_pt1 | contig 12064 bp, 12 predicted proteins | sample BogFormECP14_OM2_FD_188245 | JGI IMG/M metagenome (GOLD analysis project Ga0209448, IMG submission 188245) | Bog forest soil microbial communities from Calvert Island, British Columbia, Canada - ECP14_OM2 (SPAdes) (version 2) | ecosystem: Environmental > Aquatic > Freshwater > Wetlands > Bog ... | reverse complement strand
CACTCGTTGGAACTCTTTCTGACTCATCGTCACCATCCTGAGAGGGTGACAAAGTCTCGTTGCAGTTAGGGGGTGACATTATCTTGGAGCATCTACACCATCTCCTCATTTTGTGGTGATCCTCTTTTCCTGCTGCTAAACTCACAGGTTGGCTTCTGGCCAGCCATCTCTTACATAAGCAGGACTCATGTTGAAACCTGGAGACATCGCCATTGTCAGTGGGGCGCGCACGCCCTTTGGACGCTATTGCGGGAAGATCAAAGATTATACGGCGCAGGAACTGGGCGCGGTGGCCGCGAAGGCTGCAATCGAGCGCGCGGGCGTTGACCCGGAACACTTCGACCATGCCGTGTTCGGAAACGCGCAGCAAACTTCGGGCGACGCGATCTATGGAGCGCGGCACGCTGCGTTGCGGGCGGGCTTGTCGATTGAGGCACCGGCGCTGACGGTGAATCGGCTGTGCGGGTCGGGGATGCAGGCGATTGTCAGCGCGGCGCAGATGATCCAGACCGAAGAAGCGAAGGTGGTGCTGGCGGGCGGGATGGAATCGATGTCGCAGGCGCCGTTTTCGATTCGGGGGCGCGATGGATTTACGCTGACTCCGGGCGGGAAGCTGGAAGATTCGCTGATGGTGGCGCTGCTCGATTCTTATTGCGGACTCTACATGGCGAATACGGCGGAATTGTATGGCGAGCAGCAGGGAATCACGCGGCGGGCGCAGGATGAGTTCGCGCTGCGCTCACAGCAGAAGGCCGATGAGGCTTATAAAGCGGGGCGCCTGCAGGAAGAGCTGACGCCGGTTCCGGTGCGGAATTCGAAGGGCGAGGCGACGGGAGAGATGCTGACCGAGGATGATCACCGGCGTCCGCAGACAACGCTGGATGGGCTGGCGAAGCTGCGGGCGGCGTTTGGGAAAAATGGGACGGTGACGGCGGGCAATGCCAGTGGAATCGTCGACGGAGCGGCGGCGGTGGTGGTGATGTCGCTCGATCAGGCGCAGAGAAGGAATCTGAGTCCGCTGGGACGGATTATGAATTGGGGAATTGCGGGCGTCGATCCGAAGCTGATGGGGCGCGGTCCGGTGCCGGCCACAAAGATTGCGCTGCAGCGCGCAGGGCTCACTTTGGATTACATCGATTTGATTGAAGTGAATGAAGCGTTCGCGGCGCAGTATCTGGCGGTGGAGAAAGAGTTGGGACTGGATCGCGAAAAAGTGAACGTGAACGGTGGAGCGATTGCTTTGGGGCATCCACTGGGAGCGACCGGCACGCGGCTGGTGATCACGCTGCTCTATGAGTTGCGGCGGCGGAAGAAGAAATACGGGCTGGCAGCGGCGTGCATTGGCGGCGGGCAGGGGATTGCTATGGTGGTGGAGAGCTTTCAGTAGCTTTGCTCCACGGAGGCACGGAGAAAAACTTTGACTCTTGTCGGAGCGCTGCTACTGTTCTTCGTTCTTCGCCATCATCTTCGTCGGGAGCTACTTGAGGATCCGCTAGCGTCTTATGGATACAACAGAGCGTGGGGGGGTCCGTACACATAGTGCCGGTATCCCATCAACTGAGTTCGCCGGTCCACATCCTCTACCTTCGGAGTCCGTATCAATATGGGGAGTACCCATTCCAGCGTGTCCTTCATGGTATGCAACCGGAAGTAGAGTTCCTCGTGTTTATCTTGCGGTTGGTGCCCACCGCCTTCCTTCTCCAACTCCTTAATCTTGGCGCAGACGGCCTTGTGTTCTTTGCGGATTGCTATGGCGCTTCTCATCTCGGTCATTTTATCTAGGCGGAGACGTACTTGCACGAGCGAAGAAACCGCGCTAGGGTGGAAGGCGTATGAACGATTTGCGAAGCCAGATCAATAGCCTGTCCGCGGCGGAGAAGGCAGAACTGCTGGATACGGTCTGGGAGAGCCTGGAAGCGGATGCGGGATCTCTGACGGATGCGCAACGAGCGGAGCTTGATTACCGCATCACTCGGCATGAGCAAAATCCTTCCGACGTCATCCCGTGGCAGCAAGTCAGGGCGGGCCTGTTTAAGAAACCGTGACACTCTGTCATTCGGCGGTAACCGTCCGCCTGACCCACACATTCGGTTTAGCCCACACATTCGCAAAAAACGCGAATGTGTGGGGCACCCGCTGATGGGATGGTGCGGGCAAACTGCAGATCCCTCGCTTCGCTCGGGATGACAAGTCTTGAAATGGATGGCCAGTCTTAAATAGAAGTGGAGCTATATGGAAATCAAGAAAGTTGGCGTTCTAGGTTGTGGCTTGATGGGTTCCGGCATTGCGCAGGTCTGTGCTACTGCTGGCTTCGAGGTTACCGTGCTCGAAGTCGAGCAGAAGTATCTCGACAAGGGGTTTGCCGGGATTGAGAAGTCGCTGGCTAAGTTTGCTGAGCGACCGGTGGAGAAGGGTGGGATCACTCCGCGGCAGAAGGACGAGATTCGGGCTCGGCTTAAGGGGACTACCAACAAAGCGGATCTGGCCGATTGCGATATCGTCATCGAGGCCATCATCGAGAATGTTGAGGAAAAGAAGAAGATGTATGCGTCGATTGACTCCATAGTCAAAAAGGACGCGATCTTTGCTTCGAATACTTCCTCTATTTCGGTGACTGAGCTTTTGACGGCGGTGAAGCGGCCGGAGAGATTTATCGGGATGCACTTTTTTAATCCGGTGCCGCTGATGAAGCTGGTGGAGGTGGTGAAGACGATTGCTACTTCTCCTGACGTGTACGACGCGGCTTATGAGTTTGCTCAGCGGCTGGGGAAGGTTCCGGTGCGCACTTCGGACAAGACGGGATTCATTGTAAACCGGCTGCTGGTGCCTTATTTGCTCGATGCGATCCGGGCGTATGAAGAGGGCGTGGGGTCGATCGAGGATATCGATAACGCTATGAAGCTGGGGTGCGGGTATCCGATGGGCCCGTTTACTTTGCTGGATTTTGTTGGACTCGATACTACTTACTACATCACGCATGTGATGTATGACGAGTTCAAGGAGCGGCGGTTTGCTTCGCCTCCGTTGTTGAAGCGGCTGGTGATGGCGGGGTGGTATGGGAGGAAATCGGGGCGCGGGTTTTATGATTACTCGGACCCGGCGAAGCCGGTGGCGGGGAAGCTCTGAGATTGCAGAGGTCAGAGGTTAGATTGCAAAGGTAAGAGCGAGGCAAGCCGGGATTCATCGGCTGCTCAAACTCTGCGCTTGTAGACTTCGCGGCGATGGCCGATGCGGAGAACGAGCACTACCAGTCGATCTTGTTCGAGTGCGCAAATGATGCGGTAGTCGCCGACACGGTACCGCCAGAACTCACTGAGAGTCCCTTGCAGTCGTTCGCCAATTTGGCGGGGGTCTTTGAGTTTTCCGATTCGCTCGTAGAGAAACCTGGAAATACGTCGCGCGACGGGTTTATCGAGTTCGTCGAGTTGTCTCTGGGCTTTTGGCGAAACCTCAACGTTCCAGGCCATAGCGGCGCATTACTTTTTCGAGGGGAATCGGCTTGCTGCGTCCGGAACGGATTTCTGCCAGTGCCTTCTCTGCGAAGTAGACGTCTTCCAGGTCGTCCAGATATTGCAGGATGGCCTCCCGCGCGTAATAGGTCTTGGTGCGTCCGGTGCGCTTGGCGAGCCGGTCGAGGCGTTTTTCGATGGTCGCAGGTAGGCGGATGGCTAGCATGGATTCATCTTGCTATACAATTATAGCAGATCCCGTGCCGACTGGAGGAGAAGATAGATGAAGATCATTCAGGCTCTGCAAGGCAACATCTGAAAGATTGGTTAGCATCCATGAGCGAATTCGAAAACATTCTCCTTGATAAGAAAAACTCCATTGCCTACGTCACGGTCAACCGGCCGAAGGTGCTCAACGCACTCAACATGGCGACGATGGAAGAGTTGCGGGCGGCGTTCTCCGACATTCAATCCGACGCCTCAATTCGCGTGGCCATTCTGACTGGAGCTGGCGAGAAGGCTTTCGTGGCGGGCGCGGATATTGGCGAACTGGCGAAGCAGAATGCAGTCTCTGGCAAGGAGTATGCGCATCGCGGGCAAGCGGTGCTCGACCTGATCGAAAATCTCGGCAAGCCGGTGATTGCCTGTATTAATGGATTCGCGCTCGGCGGCGGATGCGAACTGGCTCTCGCTTGCACCATGCGTCTGGCGAGCGACAATGCGAAGCTGGGGCAGCCGGAGGTGAAGCTGGGAATTATTCCGGGATATGGCGGGACGCAGCGGCTGCCGCGCCTAGTGGGCAAGGGGTTGGCGATGCAGATGGTGCTGGCCGGGGAAGTGATTACGGCGCAGGAAGCGCATCGGATCGGGTTGGTGAATGAAGTGAGTTCGGCGGCGGAGCTGATTCCGCGGGCGGAGGCGATTGCGGCTAAGATCATCGCGAACGCTCCGCTGGCGGTGCAGTACGCTATGGAGGCAGTCAACAAAGGGGTGGAGATGACTTTGGCGGAGGGACTGTTTCTGGAGGCTGCTTTGTTTGGGGTTTGCTGCGCTACCTCGGATAAGGCGGAGGGAACTTCGGCATTTTTGGAGAAGCGTCCGGCATCGTTTAAGGGGAAGTAAGTCAAGGGCTTTACCACGGGGAGCACAGAGGGTCACAGGGGAAGGCTTATTCACCACAGAGACACGTCGGCACAGAGGAAAGCCACGAAAGAGAAAATCAAACTCGAGCGTCCTCCTGAGGCGGCGGTTCCTACTATCGAAGGTAGCCTCAACGGTGCTGGCAAGCGCTTTGCCATCGTGGTCTCGCGCTTCAATGCCTTCATCACCGAGAGGCTTTTTCAGAGCGCTTACGACGGGCTGCTCCGCTCAGGCGCTAAGAAGAAGGACATTGTGCTGGTCCGTGTACCCGGAGCGTTTGAAATTCCATTGGCCGCTCGCACGCTCGCGGGGACGAAAAAATACGACGCGATTATTTGCCTGGGCTGCCTGCTGCGCGGCGACACCGCGCATTACGATGTCATTGTCAACGAGGTTACGCGGGGGATTGGACAGTCGGCGCAGGAGACTGGAGTGCCGCATGCCTTTGGCGTGCTGACCTGCAAGACGCTGGAACAGGCAATTGATCGCGCCGGGTTGAAGATGGGGAACAAGGGATTCGAGGCGGCGCTGGCGGCGGTGGAGATGGCGAATCTGAAAGGAGCGGTCGTTGGTCGGCGGTCGCTGGTCGTTGGGAAAAGCAAGGGCAAAGGCAAAAACAGCAAGCAGAAGCGGTGAACCCCACCTGTGGTGCAATCCAACCTTGTACACTAAAGGCGAATCGCGAACGACCAACGACTAGCGACCAACGACTCCCCATGGGCACCCGCCGAAAATCCCGCGAACTGGTTCTGCAGATGCTGTTTCAGGCGGACATGGGGAAGCAGACGCCGGAGCTTGTCCGGAAGACGTTCTGGGCGGAACGAAGTAACGTCGAAGATGAAGTGCGCGGGTTTGCGGACGATCTGTTTCGGGTGGCCAGCGACCGCATGGCGGAGATCGACGGGCTGATCGGGAAGCACACGCAGCACTGGCGGATGGACCGCATGGCGACGGTGGACCGGAATGTGCTGCGAGGAGCGGTGGCGGAGTTGCTGGGGTATCCGGCAACGCCGCGGGCGGTGGTGATTAATGAGGCGCTTGAAATTGCGCGGAAGTTTTCTTCGCCGGAGTCGGTCCAGTTTATCAATGGCGTGCTGGATAGCGTGGGGAAGGATGTCGGGCCGTAGAAAAACCGGCTGTCAGCTCTCAGCTGTCAGCTTTCAGTTAAAGGCTAGGCGGTTTATTTCTCGAGTGCACTACCTCATGGTGCACGCAGTCAGCCAAAATCCACGAACACTAGATTAGAAACACGACTGTCGCGGCGGAGGCGAGGCCGAGCTGTGCTCGGCTTGGACAGCCGGGGGCGGCTGTCCCTACGCGGATCGCGATCACTGCGGGCGGAGCGCTACCAGGTTGGGGAGGCACTGCGGCACCGGGTTGCCCCCGTTGTTGCACATGTTGCGGCTGTTGTTGCCGCCAAGGTTGACGTAAGGGACTTGCTGGAAGTCGCCCTGGCCGATGGTGCTGATGATGTGCACCGAGCCGACCGCGCAAGTGGGGGGCGTAGTGCTCTGGTCATATTGATCGCAAGCGGCGACGAAGACCTGGGTTCCGTCGGTGGAGGCGGCGGCGGAGAGTGGGGCGGCGTTGTTGGCGAGCGCGACGGAGCTGGTGGTGCCATCGCTCACGTTGAAGAGGAGCACGGCGGGAATGTTCTGGGCGACGACTATGACCTGCGCGCCGTTAGCAACGAGCTGCGCGTAGATCGGCGTGAAATTGCCCTGGCCCATGTTGAAGGACTGCACCTTCTGGGGAAAATTCACGGTCGGAGCAATGTTCACGATTGGAGTCGGACCATTGCAGACGAACTGTCCGTCCGGCAGAGGTATCTGATTATCGACAGTGGAGAAAATGTCAATGCCCGGCGGATCGAGCGCGAGCATGTGCTGAGCGTCCGGCGAAATGAAGATCTGAAGCGGGATGCCGGGGGTGGTTACGAAGTCGGAGTTTGGAGACAGGGCGGGATCGGCAATTGTGGGCTGGGCGTTGCAGGTTGCGAAACCGGAAATCGAGGTTGCGGTCGGAGCCCCGGCCACGTAGGCGAAACTGCCATCCGCCGAGAATTTTACGTCAGTTACCGAGGTCTCGACCGGAACCGAGGTGAACGCGTCGACGGTGGAGTAGATGTACATGTTGCCCAGGTTGGTGAGGATGAAGATTTTCGATTGATCGGGAGAGAAGGCGGCGGCGGTAGCGGTTTCGCCGGCGTTGGACAGGATGAGGTCCACTGGGGCGGCGCCGGTGCTGCTGCCGTCGTAGATGTAGACCTGACTGGGGGCGGAAACGGTGTCAGAGACGACCACCAGTTTGCCGTCGTTCGAGATGGTGAGTACTTTGCCGCACAGGGCAACATTGCAGGTGGTGGAGTTGGAGACCGGGGTTGCGGACGGATTGGAGGCGGTGACGTCCACGTACATCAGTCCCTGATCGCTGCCGATGTATACGCGCCCGGCAGCCACATGGTTGAACATCATGGAATTGGGAGTGCGAGGCAAACTCACGATCGTTCCGATGGGGTTGTTTCCAGGCGTCACCGTGAACAGCGCACTGCTGCAGCCAACGGCATTGCCGCAGCCGGTGGTCGCGGCCCAAACGCTGTAAGTGACCGGCTTGGTGTTAGCGGCGGGAACGACATCAACCGAGATTGTGCCAAAGCCTTTGGTCAGGTTCGGGGGCTGGCATTTTGTGGGAGGGGTTGGCGGGAAGTCGCTGGCGTAAATGGGGAGACCAGGTAGAACCCCGATATTACAAGTTGGGGGAGTGCAGGAGGCGAAGATGGTGGCGCCGCCGTAATTACTGCGCGCGGCGGCGCTGTTGCTGCCCGTGCTGCCCGTGGTGCTGCTGAAAGCTATGACCTCAGGGTTGGTCGTGCTCCAGGTAAGGGGCAGGCTGTCTAAGGGTGTGTTATTGGCGGTACCGCACAAAGTGTCGACCGCGACGGCTGTGATCGGCACGCTGCCGCCGTTGTTTACGGTGATCGAGTTTCCTTGCTGGCCTTGGCCCCCGATCTGGAGCCAGATGGCCTGGACGAGGCAGGTGGTGAAGGGATAGCCGCTGCTGGTGACCCCGGAAACGCTGGCGGAAAGCTCGGTGATTCCGGGAGTCTTGGCGGTGACTTGCACCTGGTTGAGCACGTTGGGCTGATTTGGTGGCACGATGGGAGTGGTGGTGACTACACCGCTGTTTTTGGATATCCACTCCATGGGGCCGACGGTACCGGTAATGTCCACACTTTTTGTGCCAATTACGCTATAGGCGGTCGCCTGGTAGTTCCAGGTTTGACTCTGCGAGAAGCAGTCGTACTGCGGCGGGCCTTGGGGGTCGAGGCGGCTGACCTGGATGTTATCGATGTGCTGGTGGACGTAGACGGTAGTTTGCGGGCTTTTGACCCCGTTGATGACGGCAGCTACCAGGGCGATTCCGGGAGTGCCGGGACTGCACATGGTGGCCGTGGGGTCCCAGGTGCCGGCGCAGGCGTTGCCGGCGCTGGTGATTGAGAGTGGCGCCGAGGCATTCGGGTTGCCGCTGGTAACGATAAATTGAATGTCTCCGCCGAGGACGGCGCGGCCGTTGGCATCCCGGCCGCTGGCGCTAAAGACCTGACTGGTGCCAACGTCGATGGAGATTGAGTTGCCCGGACTTATCGTAACGCTGGTTACGCCTCCAATGCCGGAGGTGCTGCTGCTCTTGCCCAGACAGCCGGTGAAGGCGACGACGAAGATGATGGCCAACGTAAGAAGAAAACCGGAACCACAACGATACATGAACCCTCCTCGCGTCCGTTTGCCAGTCGCGAGCATAAGTTGTTGGGCTGAAAACTGTCAGTGTAGAAGGTAAAGTGCTTCAAGTGCAAGGTTTCAAGTAGTGGTGCAGCTTGAAAATTGCCGTCCCTCAGCGGCTAAAGCCGCGATGAAAATAGGCTAGCTATCGCAGCGGTAAACCGCTTCGCCACCCAAAATCAAACGCAACAGCGAGTTTTTCCGCAAGCTGCGAACCCGTACCCTTTCACAACCGATTCAAACTGCACCACGAGGTTTCAAATTTGCGAGGGATAAGCGCCAGGATCGAAATCTCGCTGGCGACTTGGGACCTTGCAATTCTGAAACCTTGAAACTTTGAAAACTTGAAACCTGGCACTTTCCTTTTCTTCGATGCGTCGAACAGTGGTTGACGATGTGCAGTGTAGTTGTTATTATCAAACAGTTCCGCGAGTTAAGTCTGGCTTGCCTGTGCACGGCAGTCCTGTCGGATGCGCAACCTGCGTTGCGCGACAGGCTCCGGGAAATTCCTGGCTGAGCTTTGAAGAAATACGTATCCGGTTGAAAGTTAGACTGGAGACGCCCTCGCTGAAACGTCCTGCGAAAACCTTTGCGCCCGGGGTTTGAAGTAGTAGCCCGGGAACACGCGAGGCTATGCGGGAGAGAGCAGACGAAACGGAACGCCTCCGAACCTGGATTGGGGTAAGGCGTGGCGTCACCGTCGTCGGCGATTTAGTCTGAGCGGGAAACTGAACGAATTCTCACCGGCATTAGTAATGCTGCGCGGGAGAGTATGGCTGGGCGCGATAGGCCTGTGCCAGACCTGAGACGGGGCGAGCCCCGTCTCTACGGGAATGTGTGCGGCCCGCGAAACGCTGCGGTTGCGCGAAGTGTGCGGTAGAGACGCGGCTTACCGCGTCTGGGAGTGGCGAGAGTGCCTACTTTTAATCAGCTGGTGAAATTCGGCCGCGAGCGGACCAAATATAAGACGGCGAGTCCCGCTCTGCAATCGTGTCCGCAAAAACGCGGAGTGTGCACGCGTGTCTATACCCAAACGCCGAAGAAGCCGAACTCGGCGTTGCGCAAAGTGGCGCGAGTTCGCCTGACCAATGGAATCGAAGTGACGACCTACATCCCGGGCGTTGGCCATAACCTGCAGGAGCACTCGATTGTGCTGATCCGTGGGGGCCGCGTGAAGGATCTGCCGGGCGTGCGCTATCACGTGGTGCGTGGAACACTCGACGCGACCGGTGTTGCGGGCCGCAATCAGGGCCGCTCGAAGTACGGCACGAAACGCGCGAAGAAAGCGTAGTAAAAAGCATCGTAGAGACGCGGCTTGCCGCGTCTAAAGGCTCTAGCTAGAAGCTAGCAGCCAGGAGCTGGAAGCAGAATGCCTAGAAAAGGACATACGCCAAAGCGGACGGTCGATGCCGATCCCATCTATGGATCGGATCTGGTGACGAAGTTCATCAACTCGATGATGTGGCAGGGAAAGAAGTCGACTGCCGAGGGCATTTTTTATAAGTCACTCGCGAAGCTGCAGGAAAAGGGCGGCGACGAAGCCCTGAAGCTGTTTACCAAGGCGGTCGAGAACGCGAAGCCTCTGCTCGAAGTGAAGACGCGGCGCGTCGGCGGCGCGAACTATCAGGTGCCGATCGAAGTCGCTCCCGACCGCAGGACGTCGCTGGCGATCCGCTGGATCGTGAGCTATGCGCGCGGCCGCGGCGAAAAAGGAATGATCGAGAAGTTGACGAACGAGTTGCTCGATGCCTCGAACGGCAAAGGCGCTGCCATCAAGAAGAAAGAAGATGTGCATCGCATGGCGGAAGCGAACAAGGCGTTCGCGCATTACAGGTGGTAAAAGAGCTGCGAGCTTCGAGCCGCGAGCTTCGAGCAAGAAGCGAACGACCAACGACCAGCGACTAGCGACAGATTTCAGAGCCCCAGAAAGATTAGAGAAATACAGTGCCTAGAACAGTCCCATTAGAGCGTTGCAGGAACATCGGCATCATGGCCCACATCGATGCCGGGAAGACCACGACGACCGAGCGCATCCTGTTTTATACGGGAAAGACGCATCGTATCGGCGAGGTGCATGAAGGCACGGCCATCATGGACTGGATGGAGCAGGAGCAGGAGCGCGGCATCACGATTACCTCCGCCGCGACGACCTGCACCTGGCGCGACATCCGCATCAATATTATCGATACGCCTGGCCACGTGGACTTTACCGCCGAGGTGGAACGCTCGCTGCGCGTGCTCGATGGTGCCGTGGCGGTGTTTGACGCGGTGCATGGCGTGCAGCCGCAGTCGGAAAAAGTATGGCGGCAGGCCGACAAATACGGCGTCCCGCGAATTTGCTTCATTAACAAGATCGACAAGATGGGTGCAGATTTCGAGCACGCCGTCGATACCCTCCGCAAGCGCCTCAACGCCAAGCCCGTCGCGATTCAAATTCCCATCGGACAAGAAGACAAATTTCGCGGCGTGGTCGACTTGGTGGAGATGAAGTCCATCATCTGGCCAGACGAAACCATCGGCGCGGAGTTTCAGACCGGCGAGATTCCCACGGAACTGCAGAAAAAGGCTGAGGCGTTCCATACTCAGCTGGTTGAAACCGTCGCCGAAAATGACGACGACATTCTGCACAAGTTTTTGGAAGGCGAAGCGATTTCGTCGAACGAACTCAAGGCGTCGCTGCGCAAATCCACCATCGCACTGAAATTGTTTCCGGTCGTGGTCGGAACGGCCTTCAAGAATAAAGGTGTGCAGCCGCTGCTCGATGCGGTGGTGGATTACCTGCCCTCGCCGCTCGACACCAAAGAGACGCATGGCCTCGATCCCGACACCGGGAAGACGATCACGCGTAAAGCGGACGACAAAGATCCTTTTTCGGCGCTGGCCTTCAAGATCATGGCCGACCCGTTTGTCGGCCAGTTGACGTTCATTCGCGTGTACTCGGGACAATTGAAGTCGGGCGAGTCGGTGATGAACTCACGTACGCAGAAGCATGAGCGGATCGGGCGCCTGCTGAAGATGCACGCCAATAAGCGCGAAGACATCCAGGAAATTCTTGCCGGTGATATTTGCGCCGTAGTGGGTTTGAGAAACGTAAGCACGGGCGACACCATTTGCGAGGAGCGGCATCCGATCACTCTGGAGTCGATCGTGTTCGCGGTGCCGGTGATTTCGGTGGCGGTCGAACCGAAGACCAAAGCCGATCAGGAAAAGATGGGCATGGCGCTGGCGCGGCTGGCGCAGGAAGATCCGACCTTCAAGGTTCACACCGATCCGGACAGTGGGCAGACCATCATCAGCGGCATGGGCGAGTTGCATCTGGAAATCATCGTTGACCGCATGATGCGCGAGTACAAGGTCGAAGCCAACGTCGGCAAGCCGCAGGTGGCGTATCGCGAGACCATTCGCAAGCACGCGGAAGCCGAAGGCAAGTACATCCGGCAGACCGGCGGCCGCGGCCAGTACGGACACGCAAAGATTTATCTTGATCCGAACGAACCGGGCAAGGGCTACGAATTCATCAACGAAATCGTAGGCGGTACGGTGCCGAAGGAATACATCAAGCCGATCGACCAGGGCATGCAGGAAGCCATGGAAGGCGGCGTTTTGGCCGGCTATCCGATGGTCGACATCAAGGCGACGCTCTACGACGGCAGCTATCACGACGTCGATTCGAACGAAATGGCGTTCAAGATTGCC
>Ga0209448_10000563_pt1 | contig 12094 bp, 8 predicted proteins | sample BogFormECP14_OM2_FD_188245 | JGI IMG/M metagenome (GOLD analysis project Ga0209448, IMG submission 188245) | Bog forest soil microbial communities from Calvert Island, British Columbia, Canada - ECP14_OM2 (SPAdes) (version 2) | ecosystem: Environmental > Aquatic > Freshwater > Wetlands > Bog ... | reverse complement strand
GGCGTCCCGTAGAAGCCCTCGGGCTCCACATAGTCGGTCAGCGGCGGAAGCGCTGTCCAGGCACCGCCGTCGAGCCGGTAGACCGGCGTTCCCTGCAACGCGGACACGCGCCGGGCGGAGGGACCGCCGCACGCCACAGGCACCGCAACGAAATACACCGTACCGCCCGCGGCGACGAGCCGGCCGAAGCAGGCCGGCATGAGGGGCCCGTCCCGGCGCGAACCGTCCGCGAGCGAGATCGTGAAGAGCCGGGCCGGCAAATCGGGCGCACACGCGCCCGCACTCGTTAGCGTGCATTGGTTGAACTGACCCGAGATCGCGTAGAGGAAGGTCGCGTCGTGCGTGATCTCGTCGCCGGAAGGCGTGAACGTTGCGAGCTTCTGCCAGGCGTTCGAGGAGAGACGATAGAGGGTCCGCTCAGGCGGACCGAGCCAGCCGCTCCCTTCCAGAGCGAAGAACGCGCCGCCCCCGAAGAACGGGACGCCGGGGACCTCGGCCTCGCCGTCGGGCGAGGAGAGCGGAACCCTCGTCCAGGAGCCGAAACGGTATTCGTGGACGCCTGAAGCCGTGAAGGCGAGGGTTCGCGAGTCGTCGCCGAGGATGTTCGCGACGTCCGGCGCCTTCGGTCCGGCGTCCGCGAGCTTCCAGAAGACGTCTCCCGCCGCCTGCAGCGGAACGAGAAGCATCAGCGCGAGAAGCGAAAGCAGTCGTCGGATGCGCATTGGGTTCTCCATCGAAGTGGGGTGAACGAGCACCGTCCCACGGCCCTCGCAGACAAGCATGGGTTGCCGGACGCGTCCCCGACTGATGCACGTGAATCAGGTGCGCCGATCGGCGATCATGGAAGGGGAGGCTCGCCCATGTCCGCTCACGACTGGCCCCGCGCCCAGGCCCTCTCGCTCCACGTCCCCGCTCTCGGCCTCCTCGTGGACCTCTCGAAAACGAGCCTTGCCGACGACGCGCTGCGCAAGCACCCGCTCGTGACCGGCTCCTTTCCCGCCGCCTTCGCCGCGATGGACGCGCTCGAGAAGGGCGCGATCGCGAACCCCGACGAGAACAGGCGCGTCGGCCACTACTGGCTGCGCGCACCCGAGCTCGCGCCGGACGCCGAGACGGCCGAGGCGATTCGCGGGACGCTCACGCGGATCGAGGACTTCGCCGGCGCCGTCCACGTGGGCCGCGTCGCGCCGGAGAAGGCCGGGCGCTTCACGAACCTCCTCGTCGTCGGGATCGGGGGATCGGCGCTCGGGCCGCAGTTCGCCGCGGACGCGCTCGGCTCGCCGCGCGACCCGCTCAGCCCGTTCTTCTTCGACAACACGGACCCGGACGGGATGGCGCGCGAGCTCTCGAGGATCGCCGCGACGGACGGCGGCCTCGCCGCGACGCTCACGGTCGTGATCTCGAAGTCGGGCGGGACGAAGGAGACGCGCAACGGGATGCTCATCGCCTCGGACGCGTACCGACGCGCGGGCCTCGACTTCGGGCGGCACGCGGTCGCCGTCACGGGAGCCGGGAGCGAGCTCGACGAGGTGGCCGCCCGGGGCGCGTGGCTCGAGCGGTTCCCGATGTGGGACTGGGTCGGCGGCCGGACCTCGGAGCTCTCCGCGGTCGGCCTCCTCCCGGCGGCCCTCCAGGGGTTCGACATCCAGGCGATGCTGTCCGGCGCGGCCGCCTGCGACACGGCGACGCGCGTCACGGAGGTCGCGAAAAATCCGGCCGCGATGCTCGCCCTCGCGTGGCACGAGGAGACCGGCGGCCGCGGGGCGAAGGACATGGTCGTCCTTCCGTACCGCGACCGGCTCCTCCTGTTCTCGAGATACCTCCAGCAGCTCGTCATGGAGTCCCTCGGCAAGGAGAAGGACCTCGAAGGGCGCGTCGTGAACCAGGGGATCGCCGTCTACGGGAACAAGGGCTCGACGGACCAGCACGCGTACGTGCAGCAGCTCCGCGAGGGCGTGCCGAATTTTTTCGTCACGTTCATCGAGGTCGAAAGCGACCGCGAGAACGGCGAGCGCTCCCTCGCGGTCGAAGAGGACGTCACGCCCGGCGATTACCTCCACGGCTTTCTCCTCGGCACGCGAAAGGCGCTCCGCGAGAACGGGCGCGGGTCGATCATGCTCACGGTACCCGACGTCTCGCCGCGGACGGTCGGGATCCTGATCGCGCTCTACGAGAGGGCCGTCGGACTCTATGCGCAGCTCGTCGGGATCAACGCGTATCACCAGCCCGGCGTCGAGGCGGGCAAGAAGGCCGCTGCGGCGGTCCTCGCGCTGCAGGGACGGATCCTCGCCGAGCTCCGGAGGCAGAAGGGCGAATTCCGGACCGCCGAGCGCATCGCGGCCTCGACCGGAGCGCCGGACGAGACCGAGACGGTCTTCAAGGTGCTCGCGCACCTCGCGGCGAATCCCGACCACGGCGTCGCGCGAAAGCCGGGTCCGACGTATTTCCTCGCGACGTTCGGGATTCCGTGACCGGTCTCAGGGCTTGAGGCTCGCGACGAGCGCGTCGAAGTCCTTGCCGGCGGCCGCCACGCTCCGGCGCGGGCCGGTGAGCTTGAAGAAGAGGGCTCCGTCCGGCCCCTCGGCGATCGCGCCACGAAGCGCGTAGCCCCTCTTCGCCGGGGAGGCGTCGCCCATCCCGGTGCCGGAGGAATAGGTCCCGGCCGTCTTCACGAGCGTCACGGGCAGCGTCCCGACGCGCATCAGGCTGCGCGTGGGCTTCGGATCGGCGGGCGAGGACGCGAACTGCGAAAACCAGCGCTCCACGTTCGCGTCGACGCTTCCGCCCTGGCCCGGCCCGAACCAGAAGACCGCCAGCTCGGGCCTTTCCACGTCACCGGCCGCAGCGGGAAGAAAGTACGTCGCGAGCCTCATGGCGGACGACGACCCACTCACCCACGTCTTCGGGACGGCCCATGTCAGGCCGCCGCCCGAGGTCACGGGAACGGCGGGCGCCGGCCCCTGAGCCGGGGCGGACGGGCCGCCGTGGGACGAAACGAGCTGGGCGAGGAGCGCAAGGACGGCGGAGACGTGCATGGTCGGGATCATATTTCGTCATACTAAAGGCGTGGCGACACTCTCGGATCTGTCGTTCAGGGACCGCCTCTTCATGGCGACGTACAAGTACCGGGCCCTCGATCCCGTGCCGTTCACGCGCCTCGCAAAACCGCTCCGGAATGCGCGCGTCGCGCTCGTGTCGACGGGAGGCATTCATCTGGCGTCGCAGGCTCCGTTCGACATCGAGTCGAAGGGCGGCGACACGTCGTTCCGCGAGATCCCGGCGGACGCGGCCCCCGCGGCTCTCGGAATCGCCCACAAGTCCGATGCGTTCGACCAGAGCGGCTTTCGCGCGGACCGCAATCTCGGTTTTCCGCTCGAGCGGCTGCGCGAGATGGCCGCAAGCGGCGAAATCGGCTCGCTGAACCGCCGCGCGCTTTCCTTCATGGGCTCGATCACGGCGCCGGGGCGACTCGTGAGAGAAACGGCGCCCGCGTCCGCCGCGCTCTTCGCGGCGGACGGCGTCGACGTGGCCCTCCTCGTCCCGCTCTGACCCATGTGCCATCAGACCGTCGGTCTGGTCGCGGGCGAGCTCGAGCGGCACGGTATCGCGACGACGTCCATCACGATGCTCCGGGAGGTCACCGAGAAGGTCAGGACCCCGCGCGCGCTCGCCGTGCCCTACGCGCTCGGCTATCCGCTCGGGAAGCCGGGCGACCCTGTGCTCCAGACCCGGATCCTCCGCGCCGCCTTCGCGCTCCTCGACGCCCCGGGGCCTCCGCCCGTGCTCGTCGATTTCACCGGAGCATAGAGCCGGAGCGCTCCACCAGGATCCCGAGCGCCTTCTTTCCGATGTCGCGGCGGAAATGGGCGCCGTCGAAGTGGATCCTGCTCGCCGCTTCCTTCGCGGAGGCGAGGGCCTGCGAGAGGCCGCGCCCGCGGGCGCAGACGTCGAGAACCCGGCCGCCCGACGTCACGAGGCGGCCGTCCGCGCTCCGAGCCGTTCCCGCGTGGAAGACGAAGACCCCGTCCATCGCCTCCGCGTCCTCGATCCCGGTGATCACCCGGCCGCGCTCGAACGGCCCCGGGTAGCCTTCGGCGGTCATCACGAGGGCCGCGGTCGCCTCGCGCCGCCAGCCGGGCTGCGCCCCCTCGTCGAAGCGTCCGCGCGCCGACCCCAGAAGGAGCGGCAGGAGATCGCCGTCGAGGCGCAGGAGAACCGCCTGCGTCTCGGGATCGCCGAACCTCACGTTGTATTCGAGCACGTACGGGTTCATCCCGCTCTCGAGGATGAGGCCGACGAAGAGCACGCCGCGGAACGGGCGGCCCTCCTCCGCCATGCCCTTGAGCGTCGGCTGCACGATGAACGCGAGCACGTCGGACGCCGTGGCCGCGTCGAGGAGCACCGACGGGCTGTGCGCGCCCATCCCGCCCGTATTCGGGCCGCGGTCGCCGTCGAAGATCTTCTTGTAATCCATCGCCGTCGCCAGCGGCAGGCCGCGTTCCCCGTCGCACAGGACCATGAAGCTCACCTCGTCGCCCGAGATGAATCGCTCCACGAGGACGCGGTCCCCCGCCGAGCCGAAGACGCGATCCTCGAAGAAGAGCTTCAGCGCGCGCTCGGCTTCCTCGGCCTCCTGCGCCACGACGACCCCCTTGCCGGCCGCGAGGCCGTCCGCCTTGAAGACGCACGGCAGGCCGTAGGCCTTGAGCGCGCGCTCGGCCTCGCCGCGGGTCTGGCACACCTCGGCGTCCGGCGTGGGGATGCCGTACTTCTTCATGAAGAGCTTCGAGAAGACCTTCGAGCCCTCGAGCTCGGCCGCGAGGCGGTTCGGTCCGAAGGCCATGAGGCCGCGGCGCGCGAGCTCGTCCACGATACCGAGCGTGAGCGGCAGCTCGGGCCCGACGACCGTCAGGTCGATCTTCATCGACTCGGCGAAGTCCGCGATCTCGACGACGTTCTCGACGCCGATGGGAAGGCAGGTCGCCTTCGACGCCATGCCCGGATTGCCCGGCGCCGCGAAGACATCCGTCACGCCCGGCGCCTGTGCGAGCTTCCATACGAGCGCGTGCTCGCGACCCCCGGAGCCGACGACGAGGATCCTCATCTGGTCAGGGAGCGAGTCTACCCGACCGGCCCTTGACGGCCCCTGCCGGCGCGCCGTACCCTGACGGCGGCTCTTTGACCGGGTTTCATCCAGAGCGGCGGAGGGACGGGCCCTGCGATGCCGCGGCAACCGGTCCGGTGTCCCGAAGGGGGCGGCGGACGCCAGGTGCCAAATCCCGCTCCAGGCCGCACGACGCGGCCGGAGGAAGATGAGATCGAGGCCGAAATCGGCGCGGAGCGCCCCTTCGTCCTCGAAGGGGCGTTTTTCATGAAGCGAGACATCCGGGAGCGGCTGAAGGCCGAAGTCCTCCTGACCGACGGGGCGATGGGGACGCTGCTCGTGTCCCGTGGCGCACCGGCGGAGGGCCCGCGCTCGCCGAATTCGGTGGCCGCGCCCGACCTCGTGCGCGAGATCCACGACGACTACGTGGCGGCCGGCTCGCAGCTCCTCTCCACGAACACGTGGGATGCGAACCGCGCGAAGCTCGCGCGCTTCGACTGGGCCGACTCGCTGGAGAAGATCAACCGCGCGGCCGTGCGCCTCGCCCACGCGGCGGCAGAAGGGGAGTACGTCTACGTGGCGGGCTCCGTCGGGCCTCTCGGGCAGCTCGTGAAGCCCTACGGACCCCTCACGCGCCTCCACGTCCGCGAGCTCTTCACGGAGCAGATCCGGATCCTCCTCGAGGAAGGCGTCGACCTTCTGTCCTTCGAGACCTTTTCCTCGACGCTCGAGGCCACCGAGGCCGTGCGCGCCGCGCGCGCTCTTTCGGACGGGATCCCGATCGCCGCCTCGATGACGTTCCTCGCGGACGGCAAGACGAGCTTCGGCGAGGACGCGGGCGAAGCGCTCCAGGCGCTCGTCGCCGCCGGCGCCGACGTCGTCGGGATGAACTGCACCGTCGGGCCCCAGGAGGCCTTCGAGAACTTCTCGCGCATCGCCTCGTCGGTCAGCGTCCCGGTTTCCGTGAGGCCGAACGCCGGATATCCCTGGGTCGTCTCGGGGCGCACGGTCTATCCGGCCACGCCCGATTACTTCCGGCAGAGCGCGCGCGATCTCCTGCGAGCCGGCGCCGCGCTCGTCGGGGGCTGCTGCGGCACCGCCCCGGAGCACGTCGCCGCGATGGCCCGCGAGGTCGCGGGGAAAGCGCGTATGGTCCCGGCTCCCGCGCCCGCGGGGCCCGTGACCGTGACGGAAGGCCGCGCGTCGCGCCCGCGCGACGCCGCGCTCGAGACGTCCGGCCTGAAGCGCAAGCTCGCCGACCCGCGCGCGCTCGTCGTGACGGCCGAGGTCGAGCCGCCGAAGGGCATCGACGCCTCGGCGGCCGTGGACGGCGCGCGCATGCTGAAGGCCCTCGGCGTGGACGCCGTCAACGTCACCGACAACCCGATGGCGCGCCTGAGGATGTCGTCCATCGCCGTCGCGCATCTCATCCGGACCGAGACGGGCGCCGAGACGATCTTCCACGTCTCGCCGCGGGACCGGAACGTCCTCGGCATCCAGTCGGACCTCCTCGGCGCGGCCGGGCTCGGCATCAAGGCGCTCCTCGTCGTGGGCGGCGACCCCCTGAAGATCGGCGACTACCCGCAGGCCAAGCCGGTGGGCGAGATCGATACGCTCGGCCTCCTGCGCATCGTGAAGGGTCTGAACGCGGGCACGGACCTCGCCGGAGGCGTGATCGGCTCGGCCACGTCGTTCGCGATCGCGTGCGCGGCGAATCCCGCGGCGAAGGACCTCGACGCCGAGATCTCGAAGCTCGCGGCGAAGATCGAGGCAGGCGCCACGTTCGCCCAGACGCAACCCGTCTACGATGTGGCGGCGCTCGACCGTTTCTATGCGCGCACCGAAGCGCACGCGATTCCCGTCCTCATCGGCCTCATCCCGCCGAAGAGCCTGAAGCAGGCTCTCTACTTCGCGAACGAAGTCCCGGGCATGGTCGTGCCCGAGGAGATCCTCGCGCGGATGCGCCGCGCCGCCGAAAAGGGCCCCGAGTTCGAGGAGGAGGAAGGCCTCGCGATCGGCGTCGAGCTCGCGCGCGCGGTCGCCGAGCGGGCCCGCGGCGTCCACATCATGCCGATGGCACGCTACGGCGCGGTCAAGCGGATTCTCGAGGCCCTCGGCGCCGAGGCGAGGCGAACGTGACCGCCGAGGCCCGCCTTCGCGCGCTTCTGAAGGAGCGCATCGCCGTTCTCGACGGCGCGATGGGCACCATGATCCAGGCCCACCATCTGGACGAGGCGGCGTATCGCGGCGAGCGGTTCCGGAATCACCCGAAGGACCTCAAGGGCGCGAACGATCTCCTCGTCCTCACGCAGCCGGCAGTCGTCGAGGGAATCCACCGGCAATACCTCGAGGCCGGCGCCGACATCGTCGAGACGAACACGTTCAACGCGCAGGCGATCTCGCTCGCGGACTACGGCCTGGAGAGTCACGCCTACGAGCTGAACGTCGCGGCCGCGCGCGTCGCGCGCCGGGCCGTGGACGCGCATCGCGCGGCGACGGGGAAGGACGCCTTCGTGGCGGGCGCAGTCGGCCCCACGAACCGGACGCTCTCGCTCGCGGTGGACGTGAACGACCCGGGAAAGAGAACCCACGTCTTCGATCAGTTCGTCGCGGCCTATGCGGAGCAGATTCGCGGCCTCATCGACGGCGGGGTCGACGTCCTCCTCCTCGAGACCGTCTTCGACACGCTCGTCCTCAAGGCCGCGCTCTTCGCCGCGCTCTCTCACTTCGACGAGGCGGGGCGCCACGTCCCGCTGATGGTCTCCGTCACGATCACGGACAGGTCCGGGCGGACTCTTTCCGGCCAGATGGTCGAGGCGTTCTGGAACTCCGTCTCGCACGCGCCGCTCCTCTCGGTCGGGATCAACTGCGCGCTCGGCGCGAAGGAGATGCGCCCCTACGTCGAGGAGCTGTCCCGGATCGCGCCCGTCTTCCTGAGCGCGTATCCGAACGCGGGGCTCCCGAACGCGTTCGGCGGCTTCGACGAGACGCCCGAGATCATGGCCGTGGACATCGGCGGCTTCGCCCGCGAGGGATGGGTGAACATTGTGGGAGGGTGCTGCGGCACGACACCCGCCCACATCCGCGCGATCAAAGGCGCGGTGAAGGGGCTGCCCCCGCGGCGGACCCCCTCCGTCGAGCGGCGCACCCGCCTCTCGGGCCTCGAGCCGTACACGCTTCGCCCCGAGGAGACGTTCACGCTCGTGGGCGAGCGGACGAACGTCACGGGTTCGCCGAAGTTCGCGAAGCTCGTCCTCGCGGGCGACTACGAGGGCGCGCTCTCCGTGGCGCGCCAGCAGGTCGACGGGGGCGCGAACCTCCTCGACGTGAACATGGACGAGGGGATGCTCGACGGACGAGCCGCGATGACGCGCTTCCTGAACCTCCTCTCGGCCGAGCCGGACATCGCGAAGCTGCCCATCATGCTCGACAGCTCGAAGTGGGACGTGATCGAAGCGGGGCTGAAGTGCCTGCAGGGCAAGTCCGTCGTGAACTCGATCAGCCTGAAGGAGGGCGAGGAGCCGTTCCGGCGTCATGCCCGCCTCGTGCGCCGCTACGGCGCCGCCGTGATCGTCATGGCGTTCGACGAGGAAGGGCAGGCGACGACCGTCCAACGCAAGGTTGCGATCGCCGAGCGCGCGCACAGGATCCTCACGGAGGAGATCGGGTTTCCGCCCGAGGACATCGTCTTCGACCCGAACATCCTCACCGTCGCGACGGGAATCGAAGAGCACGACGCCTACGCGTTGAACTTCCTCGAGGGCACGAAGCTCGTCAAGGCGCGGCTGCCGCACGTGAAAGTGTCGGGCGGCGTCTCGAACATCTCCTTCTCGTTCCGCGGGAACAACGCCGTCCGGGAAGCGATGCACGCCGCGTTTCTCTATTACGCGATCGCGGCCGGCCTCGACATGGGCATCGTGAACGCCGGCCAGCTCGCGGTCTACGAGGAGATCCCGAAGGACCTGCTCGTCCTCGTCGAGGACGTCCTCCTGAACCGCCGCAAGGACGCTACGGAGCGGCTCGTCGCGTTTGCGGACTCCGTGAAGAAGACGGGCAGGGCGGAGGTCGTGGCGGACGCGTGGCGAAGCGGCACGGTGGAGGAACGCCTTTCGCATTCGCTCGTCAAAGGCATCGTCGACTTCATCGACGGCGACGTCGAGGAGGCCCGGAAGAAGTACGGCGCGCCTCTCGCCGTCATCGAGGGCCCCCTGATGGCGGGGATGAACGTCGTGGGCGACCTCTTCGGGGCGGGAAAGATGTTCCTGCCGCAGGTCGTCAAGAGCGCGCGCGTCATGAAGAAGGCCGTCGCGTACCTCCAGCCCTTCCTCGAGGCCGAAAAGAAGCCGGGCGCAGCCTCCTCTCGGGTGAAGGTGCTTCTCGCGACCGTGAAGGGCGACGTCCACGACATCGGCAAGAACATCGTGGGCGTCGTCCTCCAGTGCAACGGCTACGAGGTGATCGACCTCGGCGTCATGGTGCCGGCCGACCGCATCCTCAAGGCCGTGAAGGAGCACGGGGCCCGCGCCGTGGGGCTCTCCGGCCTCATCACGCCGTCGCTCGACGAGATGGTCCACGTGGCGCGCGAGATGGAGCGCGAGGGATTTACCGTGCCCCTCCTCATCGGCGGCGCCACGACGAGCCCCGTCCACACGGCGGTCAGGATCGCGCCCGCGTACGGCCCGCCCGTGGTCCACGTGCTCGACGCCTCGCGCGCGGTCGGCGTCGTGAGCGGCCTCCTCGGCGGCGAGGCCGCTTCCTTCGCCGAGGCGAACAGGAAGAAGCAGAAGCTCCTGATCGAAGAGCACGAGAAGAGGTCGGCAAAGCCCCTCCTTTCCCTCGCGGCCGCCCGCGCCCGCAGGCCGCGCTTCGACTGGCCGGGCGTCGAGATCCCCGTTCCGTCCTTCACGGGCGCGCGCGCCCTCCACGACGTGCCGCTCTCGGACCTCGTGCCGTTCATCGACTGGACGCCGTTTTTCCACGCGTGGGAGCTCCGGGGCCGGTACCCGCAGCTCCTCGACGACCCTGCCTTCGGCGAGAAGGCGAAAGAGCTCTTCGCCGACGCGCAGGCGCTCCTCGACCGCATCGTGAAGGACCGCCTCCTCACCGCGCGCGGCGTCTACGGGTTCTTCCCGGCGCAGGCGGACGGGGACGACATCCGCCTCTTCTCGGACACGGCGAGGACGCGCCCGCTCGTGACGATCCACACGCTGCGCCAGCAGATGGAGAAGCCCGAGGGACAGCCTCTCGAGGCGCTCGCAGACTTCGTGGCGCCGAAGGAAAGCGGGCGCGTGGACTTCGTCGGCGCTTTCGCCGTGACGGCCGGCCTCGGCGTCGATGCGCTCTGCCGCGCGTTCGAGACGGAGCAGGACGACTACAGCTCGATTCTCGTCAAGGCGCTCGCGGACCGCCTCGCCGAGGCGTTCGCCGAAATGCTGCACCAGCGCGCGCGCCAGGACTGGGGCTACGGGCGGAACGAGAGCCTCACGTCCGAGGACCTCCTCAAGGAGCGCTACCGCGGCATCCGCCCCGCGCCCGGGTACCCGGCATGCCCCGACCATACGGAGAAGCGGACTCTGTTCGAGATCCTGGACGCCGAGAAGACTGCCGGCATCCGCCTCACCCAGACCTTCGCGATGCAGCCGGCCAGTTCCGTCAGCGGTTTTTACTTCGCGCATCCCGACGCGCACTACTTCGGCGTCGGCCGCGTCGGCCGCGACCAGATCGAGGACTACGCCGCGCGGAAGCGCTGGACGCTCGAGGAGGCCGAGCGCTGGCTCTCCCCGAACCTCGGATACGAGCCCGCCGGAGTCTCACGCCCCACGGCCGTGGCGCGGTAGGAGTCTTCAGAACCGATAGCCGACGCCGATCTGTCGGACTTCCGTGTCCCTGTCGTAGGTCGTGACGGCCCGGTTCCAACTGAAGCGCGCGTGCCAGTGTTCCGCGAAGCGGTAGCTGACGCTCGGCGTCACCATCCCGGCCAGCGTCTCGGCGCTGCCGCCGGACGCGGTGTTCCGGCGCTTGTCGACGGCGACGTAGAGTCCCGCCCCGACGGCGCCAGCTCCCAGCGCGAGCGAGAGCCGGCGGTCGAAAATGGTCTCGCGCGCCCAGAGCTGAAGGCTGGAGCCGTCGCGGTGATGAGCCGTGACGTGGCCCTCGTTGAGCCAGGAGTATGAAAACTCGAAGAGCTCGCCCAGGCCCTGCCTGTATTCCACTTTCCATGCGTAAGATTCGCCCTTCAGCTTCAGAGGCGAGTCGATGGAATTCGTGGCGCCCTCGAAGTAGGTGAGCTCCTGGGCGGCGACGGGGAAAGCCGGGGCGGCCCAGAGGACGCCTCCGAGCAGACAGGCGGTGCGGGCTCTTGCGCGTCTGTTCAATCGCATGGCGCCGGCCGTCGCGTAGTTTATGCGGGCGTCACACGGGGCGGAGGCGGCGCTCTCCCGCCGTTCACCGGCACCGGGAGTCGATTCGCCGAATCGGGCCGGAGGAACGGGTCCTTGAGACGTATCTTTCTCACAGGAGAATCGCCATGGACGGAACGGAAATCGGAAGACCGGCCCGGGACACCAGCCCGCGCCACGACACCCTGTCCCGGCTCGTCATCGGCCTCGCGCTCATCGCGGGCGGCCTCCTCTTCACGCTCGACAATTTCGGTCTCGTGGACGTCGGCGATCTCTGGAGGTTCTGGCCGCTCGTCCTCGTCGCCCTGGGCCTCGCGAAGCTCGCGAACCGCTCGTTCTTCACCGGGACGATTCTCGTCGCGTTGGGCACGCTCTTTTTCCTGCGGAAGTTCGGCTTCCTTCACTTCGACCTGCGGTACCTGTTTCCGCTCATCTTCGTGTTCATCGGCCTCAGGATCGTGTTCGCGCATCGTCCGGGCGCGCGAACCTGGGACGCTTCGACGAATCCCGGCGGCACGCTGAACGAATGGGCGGTCTTCGGCGGCGGCGAGCGCCGGTTCGTCTCGTCCAACTTCCAGGGGGGGCAGGCGAA
>Ga0209448_10000561_pt1 | contig 12136 bp, 7 predicted proteins | sample BogFormECP14_OM2_FD_188245 | JGI IMG/M metagenome (GOLD analysis project Ga0209448, IMG submission 188245) | Bog forest soil microbial communities from Calvert Island, British Columbia, Canada - ECP14_OM2 (SPAdes) (version 2) | ecosystem: Environmental > Aquatic > Freshwater > Wetlands > Bog ... | reverse complement strand
AGGAGATAGTTGCGACCGGCGCCGACTATCTGGCGCTCGGTCACTGGGACTGGCCGATGCGCGTCGGCGATGGCGTCGTTCCTGCGTATTACTCGGGCTCGCCGGACCTCGCCGGAACGGTCAATCTCGTCCGGCTCACCGCCGTGGGAGCGGTCGTGGTCACGCGTGAGAAGCTGGTGCGCGACACCTGACACTTACCGGCCGTTCAACGCAGCGATCTCCGTCGCGGTGTAGCCGACTCCCGCAAGCAGCTCCTCGGTGTGCTCGCCGAGTGCGGCGACGAACGGTCGGGCCGCGGCCGTCGCCGCGGACATGTGGAACGGCGGATTGAGCGCGAGAAAGGTTCCGCCGGGGTCGCGCACCTCGGCGAACGAGTGGCGGTGCGCGATTTGCGGATCGGCCATCGCCTCCCGGACCGTGCGGTAGGGTGAGGACGGCACGCCGTGGCGATCGAAGATCGTCTGGACCTCGGAGGTCGTTCGCTCCGTCGACCAGCGCTCGATCTCGTCGATCAGTTCTCCCCAATTGGCGCGCCGGTTGGCGTACTCGGCAAAGCGCGGGTCGGTCAGCCAGTGGTGATGACCGGAGGCGGCCGCCAGGTTCTGAAACGTCCTCTCGCTGGCGATCGACAGGTTGATGTAGCCGTCCTTGGTGGCGACGGGCCCGAAGACCGGCCGGCCGGGCGGCGCTACCGCAAACTGCGCCGCCTGGATCTCGCTCAGGGTCAGGCTCAGCATGCTTTCGAGCATCGAGACGTCGATCATCTGACCCTCCCCCGTCGCTTGGCGCTGATAGAGTGCCGTCATGATCGCGCCGAAGGCATAGGTGCCGGTCAGCACGTCGGCGATGTAGATCCCGCAATAATCCGGCCGCCGCATTTCGCCCTGATAGGCCATATGCGCCAGATCGTACCCCGAAGCGGCGTGGATCACCGGGGCATAGGCCGGCAATTCGGCCGAGGGGCCGGTCTGGCCGTAGCCCGAGATCGCGCAGTAGATCAATTCGGGCTTGATCGGCCTGAGGGCCTCGTAATCGAGCCCGAAGCGCCGCATCACACCCGGCCGGAAGTTCTCGACCACGACGTCGGCGGTGGCGACGAGCCGCCGCACCGCCTCGACCGCGCGCGGCGATTTGAGATCGAGAGAGACGCTCTTCTTGCCGGCGTTGAGCTGACCGAAGCTGGTGCTGGCGCCGCTGCGCAGTGGCGGGCGGGTGCGCATCATGTCGCCCTCGGGGGACTCGATCTTGACCACCTCGGCGCCGAGATCGGCCAACAGGCGGGTGCAGTGCGGGCCGGCGATCGTGGTGGTGAAATCGATCACACGAAGGCCGGACAAGGCGCCGTTCATCATCTATCTCCGCCGACTGAGCCGAACGAGCAGGGTCGGGACCGCACGATGAATGTCAAGCCGTGATCCAGCACACCGAGTGCCGATTTTGGCCGCCATACCACCGACCAGGGTGACCGCTCCGCGCGCGCTTTTCTGCTGTGCTTCGCCAACCAAATTCCAAATGTTAATTCGTTGTTACGCCAGGCTCCAATTCGTTGATCAGTTTGCATGAATTCGTTGATCAGTTTGCACGAATTTGTTGTTCCGCCGAGCCACGAGCTCATACGCAATCGATTGAAATAACGTCCCTTTCTATGGTGAAACCCGGCGTGGTTGGTCTGCACGGCCGACAATTCGTTGTATTTCGAGCCGATCGGGGCCGTGCGGGGACATGCGGCTTGCAATTTCGCGCCTTCGGTGCCAAGAGAGCCGCCGGTTTCTCGAGGGAGGTCCAGCATGGCGTTTCGTAACATACAGGCGGGGATGGCGACCTATCGTGGGCACAGCGGCGACCGCGGCGACGCGTATTACGCGCACCCGACCAATGCCGGGCCGCACCCCGGCGTCGTCGTGATCCATCACATGCCGGGTTGGGATGAATGGACCTGCGAGGTCGCCCGCAAATTCGCTCATCACGGCTATGCCGCGATCGCGCCCAGCCTCTATTTCCGGGTCGGCGATGGTGCGGACGAGGCCGTGGTCGCCAAAATCCGCGAGAGCGGCGGCATTGCGGACGAGCAGATGCTCGGCGACGTGACGGGTGCCGTCGATTTCCTACGCTCGCAACCGCATGCCAGCCAGAAGGTCGGCGTGATCGGCTTCTGCTCCGGCGGCAGGCAGGCTTATCTCGTCGCCTGCAAACTCTCCCATCTGATCCAGGGTGCCGTGGATTGCTGGGGCGGCAATGTCGTCGTCGACGACAAATCGCGGCTGACCAAGGCGCAACCGGTAGCACCGGTCGATCTGACCGAAGGGATCAATTGCCCGCTCCTGGGCCTCTTCGGCAACGAGGACCCGAACCCCACGGCCGACCAGGTCAACCGCACCGAGGCCGAACTGAAGCGGCTGGGCAAGAACTACGAGTTCCACCGCTATGACGGGGCCGGGCACGCGTTCTTTGCGCATTATCGCCCGAATTACCGCCCCGAGCCGGCGGTCGACGGCTGGCACAAGGTTTTTGGGTTCTTCCACAAGAATCTCGGTGCGCCTGCCCGCTGAAACTGACATCGCCCGGTTTGATGCCAACTTGGCCGGCCGATGATCGCCGCGGCGATCGTCGGTCTCGGCCGGTGGGGCCAAACCCTCGTCGAGGCGGTTCAGGGCCAGAGCGATAGGCTCCGCTTCACCCGCGCGGTCAGTCGCAACCCCGACGGGTTGCGCGACTTCGCGAGCCGGCATCAGCTCGCGCTGGTCAACGAGCTCCAACCGGTGCTCGCCGATCGCACCATCGATGCGGTCGTGCTGGCGACGCCGCACTCGTGGCATTGTCGGCAGATCATCGCTGTCGCCAACGCAGGAAAGGCGGTCTTCTGCGAGAAGCCGCTGACCCTGACGAAGGCCGAGGCGGCGCGCGCCATCGACGCCTGCCGCGAAGCGGGTGTGGTGCTCGGGACCGGCACCGACAAACGCTTCTTCCCGTCGCTGCGCGAGCTTTTGCAGCTGGTCAAAGGCGGCGAGCTCGGCAGGATCCTGCACCTGGAGGCGCATTTCAGCAACGAGGTCGCCGGGACGTTTTCCGAATGGCGCTACTCGCTCGAGGAGTCACCGGCCGGGGGGATGACCGGGACCGGCATCCACATGCTCGACGCTCTGGTGGCTCTCGCGGGGCCGGTCCGGCGGGTGCAGGCGCTGCTACTGTCGCACAAGCCGCCGCCCGATCCGCGCGACAGCCTCTCGGCGCTGCTCGAATTCGCTAGCGGAGTTAGCGGAACCTTGGCGATGGTGCGCTCGACACCGGCTTACTTTCGCCTTCATGCCTTTGGCCGAAACGCCTCGGCCGAGGTGCTCGGACGGACCGACCTGATCCTCCGGCGCAGCGGCGCGCAGCCGCAGCACCTGAGCTTTCCGCCGGTCGACTCGGTGCGGGCCAACCTCGAAGCCTTCGCCGATGCAGTGGCCGGTGTCTCACCCTATCCAATCTCGACAAGCGAGATGCTCGACACCATCGCCGCCTTTGAAGCCATCGCCGAGGCGGTAAAAGCCGACGGCCGGGTGCGGGAGGTCTAAACCCGCGTTCGGGCTTGGCGGGCGCGCTCGGATTGGCCACATTAGACTGGCGATTTGCGTCAGGGAGCAGCGATGGCGAACGAAACGGCCAAGCCGCAAGCGGGTCGCGACTTCATCCGCGACATCATCGACGCCGACATCGCTGCGGGACGAAACACCGAGGTGGTGACGCGCTTCCCGCCCGAACCCAACGGTTACCTGCACATCGGGCACGCCAAGGCGATCTGGCTCAACTTCGGCGTGGCGCAGGAATATGGCGGCCGCTGCCACTTGCGCTTCGACGACACCAATCCGACCAAGGAAGAACAGGAGTATATCGACGCGATCAAGCGCGATGTCCATTGGCTCGGTTTCGACTGGGGCCGGCACCTCTATTACGCTTCCGACTATTTCGACCGGCTCTACGACTGGGCCGAGCACCTGATCCGCGCTGGGAAAGCCTATGTCGACGATCTTCCCGCCGAGGAGATGCGGGCGATGCGTGGCAGCTTGACCGAGCCCGGGCGCAACAGCCCCTATCGCGACCGGAGCGTCGCCGAAAACCTCGATCTCTTCCGCCGCATGCGGGGCGGCGAATTCCCGAACGGCGCGCGCGTCCTGCGCGCCAAGATCGACATGGCGGCCGGCAACATGAACCTGCGCGACCCGGTGCTTTACCGCATCCTGCACGCCGCTCATCCGCGCACCGGCACGAAATGGTGCATCTATCCGACCTATGACTTCGCGCATGGGCAATCGGATGCGATCGAAGGAGTCACCCATTCACTGTGCTCGCTCGAATTCGAAGATCACCGACCGCTATACGATTGGCTGATCGATAATTTGCCGGTACCGTCGCGGCCAAGGCAGTACGAGTTCGCGCGCCTCAATCTCGGCTATACGGTGCTGTCCAAGCGGGTGCTGACCCAGCTTGTGCGGGTGGGTTGTGTCACGGGTTGGGACGATCCCCGGATGCCGACATTGGCAGGTCTGCGCCGCCGCGGGGTCCCACCTGCGGCGATCGGCGACTTCGTCCGTCGAGTAGGGGTTGCGCGGGCAAACAGTGCCGTCGACATCGCGATGCTCGATCATTCGATCCGTGAGGTGTTGAACAAGACCGCGTTGCGGCGGATGGCCGTGCTGCGCCCGTTGAAGCTCGTCATCGAGAACTATCCCACCAGTGCCAGCGAGGCGCTCGACGCGGTCAACAATCCAGAGGATTTGGGGGCCGGAACGCGCCGCATCCTTTTCAGGCGCGAGCTCTATGTCGAGCGCGACGATTTTATGGAGCATCCACCCAAAAAATTCTATCGCCTTTCACCCGGGCGCGAGGTTCGCCTGCGTTACGCCTACTTCGTCACCTGCCGCGAAGCGGTCAAGAACGCCGCCGGCGAGGTGGTGGAGCTGATCTGTACGTACGACCCCGCGACGCGTGGCGGCAACGCGCCCGACGGGCGCAGGGTCCAGGCGACGCTGCATTGGGTCGCCGCAGCGCACGCGAAATCGGCCGAGATCCGCCTCTATAACCCGCTCTTCAAACGTGCCGAACCGGACACCAGCGGCGATTTGATCGCCGAGCTCAACCCTATGTCGCTGGAGACGCTGACCGGAAGCCAGGTCGAACCCGCACTCGCCGCGGCGACACCGGGGGAACCGGTGCAGTTCGAAAGGCAGGGCTACTTTTGCCTCGACCCGCTGAGTGCGCCGGACCACCTCATATTCAACCGCACCGTCGGGTTGCGCGACAGTTGGACCAAGGCACGCGCAATCGGCAATTAAGGCGTTAAGAAAATATAAGAGAAATTCAATCATGGGCAGTATCTCGATTGAACGAGGTGACGACGTTCGCGAAAATGCGGTCGACGGGATGCGGAGTATGCTGATGCGACCATGGATGATTGTCCTGTCGAGTGCCATCGGCGCCATTGTCGTCGCAGCCGCCATGGTCGGACCCGAGCTGTTGGAGGCTCCGCGCTCCGATTTCGGGTCGATTTTGCTGCCGCATCTCTCCATGCTCGCGGTCGCAGCCCTCGCCGTTTACGCCCTGTGCGCGATGCTGTTGGCAAGCGGAACCTTGATCGGTGACGCATTATTGGTCCGTCGCCGTCTCGGACGCATACGCAGATACCCAAGGCCGACTCTGAGCGACTGGACGACGGCCTTCGGTTCGACAGAGTTGCACCGTCTGGTACCTTCGCCGGTCGCCGAGCCCGCTCGGCGGGCTGGAGCGAACGAGACAATACTGTTGCAGCACCCGTTCTCCGCCGTCGCGGCGAGAGGCGAGATTGCGCGCCTTCATTATCTTTGGCTGGCGCGCACCCATTTTTTCAGCGCGTTGATCGTGCTAACCGCGCTCGTCGGATTAGGGCTAGCGCAAGATCACGGGTCCGTCCCGTTCTTACTAGGCGAAATTCCCGCGATCTCCGCCATTCTGATGCTCGTCGGATTGATACTTCTCGCGATCCTTAGCCGAATCGCCATCGACGTTTCGACCGACCCTCTGATCGAAACGATCTCCCAGCTAGCGGCTGAGCACCTCGAGAATGGTAACCTTCGCCGTCTCGTAGAGGCGATCGAGGCGGTTTGCACAGCCACGGCGGTCAATGTTGGCGCGCCTGCATCGACGCGCCAATTACCTGAGCGGCTCGAAGCAGTGATCGAGGAAGGACAACGTGGTCTGCTCGAAGCTGCCAGACATTTGTCGGTGACCACCGATGCCCTCGGAGCGAGGATAGGATCGTCGGTCGACGCTCTCAATGCCGTTATCAACGCGGTGGCAGGCCAACTCCCGCCGACCGCGGATCAGGGCAATCAGGCCTTTGGGTCTTCGGAGCTGCAGGGCGCAGTAGAGGCGTTGACGGCCGTTCTCGAGCGGTTGATGACAGTGCCGAACACCATGGAGGACACGTCTCTTGGCGCCGATCGAGCCGCTCGCCGCAAGGTTCAAGAGCCGCACCTAGCTCATGAGCTGCGCCAGCTTCTTCAGGAAATCGAAGCGCCCGGGTAGCCCAGCTCAACCGTGCTTCAACTGTAGGAGTAGCTTTTCCGCCTCGTCCTTGTCGGTGAAGGAAACACCGGAGCCGAGAAGGGTCTCGAGCATCGCCTGAGCATCGGCCGGTCGGCCAACGCGCTGGAACGCCACCGCGAGGTGATATTGGATGTCCGGGTTGCGCGGTGCGGCGGAATTGGCGGCGGTGAGATAGGTCATGGCTCTATCGGCCTCACCCTGAGCCAACAAGATCCACCCCAGGGTGTCGTCGATCTGGGCAGCCGCTGGAGCAGCGGCGAAAGCGCGCTCGGCCAATTCTCGAGCCTTCGGCAAATTTCCCTGTCGCTGGTAGAGCCAGGCCAGGTTATTCAGCGCGGCCGGATCGGCCGGGCGTTCGGCGACGAGGCGCGTATATTCGGCGATCGCCGGGTCGTATTTTTTTTGCTCCAGATAGGACCCTGCCAAGATCGAGCGGATGGCAAAGTCCTTCGAATCGGCCTTCAATCGGGCAGTAAGTACCTCCTCGGCCTTTGCGAGATCATCAGCACGAGTGTACAGGCCGAAGAGCGCAAGCACGAGGTTATCGTCCGAAGGTTGGGTCGCAGCGACCTGATCGGCGAGGGCGATGGCTTCGCGCCTGCGCCCAGCATTCTGGTAGAGCTCTGCCGATACCACATCGTAGAGACTGTTGCCTGGGTCGTCGTTTGCGAATCTGCGCGCCTTTGCTAGGCCAGCTTCCAAACCGCCGATTTCGGCTTCCACTCGGATCAGATCGCCTTTCAGCGAGGCATTTTGAGGATCGCGGTCAAGCGCGGCCTGTAACACGGTCCGCTCCTCTGGGAAGCTCTTTGCCGCGTTGAGCAAAGCGAGGTACCGAGACAAGATCGGTCCGGAATTGGGCGCGAGCTCGTGCGCGCGCTTATAGGTCGACAGTGCGCCGTCCTTGTCGCCGGATGCGATCTGCACCCGGCCTTGTGCGTCGAGGACTTCGACATTTGCCGGGAATTGGGCGGCAAGCTCGGCTGCCGCTGATGTCGCGCCCTTCCAATCCTGCTGCAACCCGTACGTGTTAACGAGCAAAAGCCCGGGTGCTGGGTCATTTGGCGCGGCGGTGCGGGCGCGGGTGATATAGTCCGTAGCCTCCGGCCACTTCTTTTGCGCGACGGCGATTTCCGCGAGGCCGAGAAGGGCGGTGACGTCGGTTGGACTCTGGGACAGGAGCTCGTTGTATCCCTTCTTGGCGTCATCGGTCCGCCCGGTTGTCAGGTATAGCCCCGCCAGGGCCGCCCGCGCGGTACGAGCCTTTGGATCGGCCGCCAACCGGCGGGTCAAAACGGCCTCGGCTTTGGTCAGGTCGCCGGTGTTGGTATAGAGGCGAGAAAGTGTGATCGTTAAGCCGTCGTCAGCCCGCCGTGCCGCGACCGCCGTTTCGAGCAGAGCAACTGCGTCCCGGGGCCGCCCCGCCTTTTCGTAGAGCTCGGCCGATACCAGATCATAAATGTTGTTCTCCGGATCGTCCTTTACAAAGGCGCGCGCTTTGGCGAGGGCTGCATCCAAACCATCGATTTCCGCTTCGACTCGGATGAGGTCACCCTTCAAAGGTGCATTCCGCGGATCGCGGGCGATAGCTTCTTGCAACACGGTACGCGCCTCGCGAAATTCCTTCGCCGAGGTCAGCAAGGCGACATAGCGGGACAGAATGGGGATCGAATTGGGTGCGATCTCATAGGCCCGTCTGTAGCTGGAGATTGCGCTTTTGGTATCACCGCTGCCCAAGAACGCGGCGGCTTGCGCAATTTCGACATTAACGTCGCGAGGAAATTGGGCGACTAGCTCGCCTGCGACTGTCCTGGCATTGTTCCAATCCTGCCGCATCTCATAGACGTTGACGAGCTTGACCCCGGCCGCCGGATCGTTCGGCACGGCGGTCCGCGCGCGGTTGATGTAATCGATCGCCTCGGACCATTTCTTTTCCGCTATCGCGATGTCCGCCAACCCGAGAAGGGCAGCACTGTCGCCAGGCCTCTTCGAAAGAAGGTCGCCATAGACTTTCTTGGCATCATCGGTGCGCCCGGTGGCCAGGTAGAGCTTCGCCAAGTCGCGTGTCGCCGCCGCAAAGTCCGGGTTGAGCTTCAGCGCGGCGCGGAACGCCGTTTCCGCCCCGGCATAATCCCGCTGCGCCACTTGCACCAGCCCGAGCAAGGTCTGATAGAGCGGGTTGTTGGCATCGAGCTTGATCAGGGAAGCCGCTACCTCGGAAGCTTTTTGGACCCGTCCAGCGCGTAATTCGGTGAGCACAAGAGCAGGCCCCGCGATAGTTGCGCCGGATTCGCTGGCGAACACCTGCTCTAGTTCAGCGAGACCCTGCGGGCCGCGGCCCGAGTCGATCTCTGAGATCGCAACACGTGCCTTGATCGTCTGGTTTCCCGGATCAAGAGTCGCGGCTTTTTCGAACTGCTCCAGTGCCAACTCCGACTTGCCGGCAGCCATGTAGGCATTCCCGAGCAGGCTTAGCGTCGCCGGGTCCGCTGTCGAGTCGTCAGCCCGCGGCTTGAGGTAATCGATCGCCCGGGATGGGGCACGCTGTTGCAGCGCGGCGCTCGCGATGAGTCGCGAGGCCCGCTGGTCGGTGGGAACATGAGCCAGGTATTTGCTCAGGAGGCTCTCGGCCTGCGCAAATTGTCCGAGCGCCAATTTCGTCGCTCCTTGGAGATAATACCCGGTCCAGAATCTCGGGAAGTCGGGGCTGGCGCGATCGAATATTCGATCTGCCGCGGCATATTGCTGTTGCTTGGCAAGCTCAAACGCGCGTAGGAAGTTTGCCATAAAATTATTTGGAGTGGCTTTGAGAATGGGATCGAGATCCTCGTCCGCTGCCTTGAAATTGCCCCGAACGATGTTGATGTTGGCGCGGCCCAGATGAGCCCGCAGATTTTTGGGATCGATGTTGAGTGCCTCATCGAAAAGGCGCATGGCTCCATCCTGGTCGCCCCGGGTTTGCAGCATTTCCGCCTTGACCCGGAGGATTTCCACCGAGCGCGGGTTGGCGGCGAGCGCCGCGTCTATCAGCTTATCTGCCTCCTCGGGGTTCTCTCTGCTCAGAAGCTGGGCCAGCTGGACTCTTGGCTGTGCCGCCTCCGGATCTAGCCGCATCGCATCGCGAAACATTGCTTCGGCCTTATGCCGATCGTTCAGACCGGCCGCCGCCGCGCCGAGCGCAGTCCGGACCTTGCCCTCGAGAGCGGGGGCACGATCACCCGGTTGGATCAGATCGAGGACGTCCGCGAATTTTCCCTGACGGAGCAAGGCGTCGGCGAGAATTGGCAAATAATCCGCCTCGTCGCCATTGCGCTCGCGGGCGGCGCGCGCCTCGCGCTCGGCGGAGAAAGCGTCACCGAGATCGAGATATACTTGAGCCAACCGCGCGCGAATGACGGGATTTTCCGGTGACTGGCGAACCGCGTTGCGCAGCTCAATCTCGGCGGCCTTGAGATCTCCTTTTGCCAAATATTGCTCCGCATCTTTCACCGAAGTGGAAGAGTCCTTGGCATTGGCGTCAAGGCAGGCGATCGCGAGGAGGACGGCTGCGAAAGCTAGGGTGCGCCATACGTAATGGCGTTGATCCTCGGGCATTGCCTTTCCTTTCATTCGCAAGCGGCCTTCATAAATCGAGGTCGATCCGGTGCTGCTGCATTAGATCGTAAAGCGTCGGCCGGCTTATCCCGAGCAGCTTTGCTGCCTTCGACAGATTGGAGCCGGCTTGGGAGAGAGCTAACTGAAGCGCTTCGCGCTCAGCGCGAGCACGCGCATCGCGAATGGTGAGCGATTGGGTGTCCTCCCCGGGTGCAGTAAGACCGAGATCGGCAGCCGAGAGCAACGGGCCGTCGGTCATCACGACGGCGCGCTTTACGCGGTTCTCAAGCTCGCGCACGTTTCCGGGCCACGGATGATCCCTGAGCGCCGCGAGCGCAGTGGCACTGAAACCACGCGCTAGACGGCCGTATTCGGCGGCGAACCGGCTGAGAAAAACGCTCGCCAGCACGACCACGTCAGCGGCTCGCTCACGCAACGGTGGGACCTGCACTGTGACCTCGTTTAGCCGGTAATACAAATCCTCCCGAAAGCGCCCTTCGGCCATCATCAAGTTGAGGTCCTGGTTCGTCGCACACACGATCCGCACATCGACCTGCACTGGACTGCGCCCGCCGATCCGCTCGACGACCTGGTCTTGCAGAAAGCGCAGCAGTTTCACCTGCATCAGCAACGGCACGTCGCCGATCTCGTCCAGGAACAAGGTCCCGCGATCGGCGCTTTCAATTCTGCCGATCGTCTGCTTGAGCGCTCCAGTGAACGCGCCCTTTTCGTGACCGAAGAGCTCGCTTTCGAGAAGCGTCTCGGGGATCGCCGCACAATTGATTGGCACAAACGGCTCGCGCGCACGGGCACTCAATTTGTGGACTGCCCGGGCGAGCAACTCCTTGCCGGTGCCGCTCTCGCCGCGCAGCAATACTGCAACGTCGGTGGGCGCCATCTTCTCGATGTTGCGCAGCACCCCCAACATCTCCGGGCTGCTCGCGATGATCCCATCGATCGGCGACGCCGCTGTGGCCTCCAGGAGCCTGCGGTTTTCGGCTTCCAGGTCGAATATGCGTTCGGCGCGCGTAACGATTAGTTGTAGCACGTCGATATCGATAGGCTTTTGGTAGAAGTCGTAAGCGCCGAGCGCGATAGCTTGCAAGGCGTGTTCGCGTGTTTCGTTACCAGTGGCGATGATGACTTTGGTCGCCGGTGCAATCGCGAGGATGTCGGCTAAGATCGCCAACCCCTCGGAGGCTCCGTCGGGATCGGGGGGAAGCCCAAGATCGACGATGGCTACGGGAACGGGATCCTTTCTGACGAGAAAGGCGGCTTCCTGGCGCGTGCTCGCAGGATACACTTTGTGGTCCGAAAAGGCCCAGCGAAGTTGGCGCAGAAGGCCCGGATCATCATCGACGATCAGCAACGGTCTATCGGTAGTCGACATCTCGTCATGTCACGACGGAAGGTGCCGCCGGCTCTCTCTCAAGGACAAGGGGTAGGAGGATCCGCATGGTGGTGCCAATATCTCGTTCGGAGAATACTTCAAGGTCACCGCCCGACATGCGGATTAGCTCTCTGGTCTGAAAGGCGCCGATGCCGTAACCGCCCGATTTTGTCGAGCGGAACGGTAAGAACAATTCGTCGCGAATAACCGTGTCGTCCATCCCCTGGCCCCGATCGACAATATCGATGACGAGGTGGGCTCGGTGCCGGAGCGTGGAGATAACAACGCAATCGCCCGGGCGCGAGGCCTCGATCGCGTTCTGGCTGAGGTGGGTCAGAGCGGACCTGAGACGTTCAGGATCAATCGCCACAACACAATCCTCTTGGTCGGTGCGGGTCTCGATGGTCACCGGGCCATGGGCCAACGCCGCCGCGACCGCAGCTACGATCGTATTGGCGTCCGCCAAGCGCGGAGGGCGCGATGCGCCCTCAGCCTTAAGCTGGCTGAGGAGGTGGTTCATTCGGGCGACTGCGTCCTCGATTGTTTGAAGCATATCTTGCTGAAAGTTGGGGTCATCGATGTGCCGTT
>Ga0209448_10000559_pt1 | contig 12175 bp, 7 predicted proteins | sample BogFormECP14_OM2_FD_188245 | JGI IMG/M metagenome (GOLD analysis project Ga0209448, IMG submission 188245) | Bog forest soil microbial communities from Calvert Island, British Columbia, Canada - ECP14_OM2 (SPAdes) (version 2) | ecosystem: Environmental > Aquatic > Freshwater > Wetlands > Bog ... | reverse complement strand
GGCGCGCGCATTCTGGCGGCGGTGGATTTTCTGGACGCACTGGCCTCGGATCGGCAATATCGGCGGGCGCTGCCGCTGCAGGAAGCGATGGCACGGCTGGCGGATGAATCGGGAAAGGCCTTTGATCCGCAAGTGGTCAACGTGCTGCAACGAAAATACGTGGATCTGGAGCAGTTGGTCCATCAACGCACCGACAGCCTGGGCAAACACAAGTTGTCGACGGAAATCAAAGATCGCGACGAAGACACGAAGACTGAGCCGGCCATTAAGCCGGCAGCGGGATTCGAGGCACAAGGGCGGCGGCAGTCGCCGGAGCGCAGTTTCCTCGGTTCGATTGCGGCGGCGCGCCAGGAAGCTCAGACTCTTTTCGAACTCAGCCAGGATCTGGGGGCTTCGCTCAGTCTGGACGAAACGCTCTCGGTGTTTGCGGTAAAACTGCGCCGGTCGATGCCCTACGATGCGATTGCGATCTACGTGCGTCACGGTGATGAGCTGGTGCCCGAGTATGTGAATGGCGACAACTTCCGGCTGTTTGCATCGCTGCGCATTCCGATGGGGCAAGGGCTCTCGGGGTGGGTAGCGCAAAACCTGAAGCCGATTCTGAATGGCAATCCATCGGTGGAGCCCGGGTATCTGAACGATACGTCAAAGTACAGCACGCTGAATTCAGCGCTGGCCGTGCCGCTCGAGGGCTTGCAGGGCGTGGTCGGCGTGGTCGCCTTGTACCATGCGGAAAAAGATTTCTTCACCTCCGACCACATGCGCATTTTGCTGGCGGTAAGTTCGAAGATGGCGCTGGCCATCGAGAACGCGATGAAGTACGAGCAGGCGGAGAGTTCAGCGGTCACCGATTACCTGACGGGTCTTCCCAATGCGCGCTCGCTGTTCCTGCAACTCGACCGGGAACTGGCGCGCTGCAAACGCGAGGGCAACACGCTGACCGTGATGGTCGCCGACCTGGACCGATTCAAGCAGATCAACGACCGCTTTGGACACCTCGAAGGTAACCGTGTGCTGCGGTTGTTTGCGGTCTCGCTCAAGGAAACCAGCCGTAAGTACGACTATGTCGCGCGCATGGGCGGCGACGAGTTCGTAGTCATCGCTCCGGGACTTACGCCGGAAGCGACCGCGCGCAAGGCGGAACAGATGCGCGAACTGGCCCAACAAGCCGGGAAAGACGTGTGCACCGAAGATATTCTTTCGCTGAGCGTGGGCAATGCGGTGTTTCCCGAAGATGGGACGGACGCGGAAAAGATTCTCTCGGAAGCCGACAAACGGATGTATCTGCAGAAGCAGAGTCAGGCGACGCAGAAAAACCGGCGTCTGTATCCGCGGGTGCGGGGCCGGCTGACCACGGAAATTTCGGGGAGCGGTGAAAAACTAGCGATGCTGGGCATCGTCACCAACCTGAGCCTGGGTGGTTGCTATGTGGAAACCAGCGGCCTATTGTTGCCCGGGTCGCAGCTGAAACTCACCTTCTCGCACGAACACACGAACGTCTCGATTTTGAGCGAGGTGGTTCGCATGGATATGGGAATGGGTGCGGCGTTGCGGTTCAATGAAGCGACGCACGAAGTCCGAGCCGCCTTGCAGCGCATCCTGGAGCAGTTGGCCAGCGCGGAAGCGGTGGTTGACTTAAAACGTAGCCAAGCAGCGGCCGGGCACATCTAGGTGCCGCATTTTGACGGAGCCCGCCAGGGCTGGAATGGGCCACTTTGTCCCAAACCGCGTTGCCTCCCACGCCCTTTGTTTATTTCCAATGAGTTGCGAGCCTTCATAACACCATGACCCACCTCGTTGGGCCAAGTTGTCCCGTCGCACCCGATGGTTGCCGCATGGTAACTCGTTGTAAAAAAGCTACTTACCATCCCGGCGTTGGCCTCGCAATTGCCCATTAGAGGCTGGGCACCTAGGGCGTAATCTATCCGTCCCCGGGAAAAAGCCTCGAGAACAACTCTCATGAAGATTGACTTTAAATCGCGGATCACAAACGGGCGCAAATGCCGTCCGTTCAATTCCCCGCTGTTTAGCGCTGCTTGGGGCCGGGCACTCGGATTGGCTGTGCTGATGCTTTCAGCCGTACCGTCCTTCGCAGGCGCCAAGCCAGTTCTGAACAACGACGCACCCACCGCCAAATTTTCCGCAGATCTCCACCAACGAGTGGACGCGAACGGGATGGTGACGGTCATCGTTCAACATCGCCTGATGCCCTCTAACACGCACTTGAAAGGCATGCAGGGCCGTGGCGCGACCATCAAGTCGAAGTTTCACACCATTCGTGCGGTGACCATGCGCGTGCCTATCAGTATGCTGGCGGAATTGGCGAACGATCCCAACGTCGCCTACATCACGCCGGACCGTACGCAAAAAATGACTGCCAATCCTACGACCGAAGAGTTCGCGACCGCAGTCGAAGCGGATATCGCGGCGTCGCAGTATGCGTTCGATGGCACGGGCGTCGGCGTGGCCCTGATTGACAGCGGCATCGCGGTTCATCCCGATCTGAATAATGCCAGCGGCGTCAGCCGCGTGGTTTACAGCCAGAGCTTTGTGGCTGGCGACTCCACCACTTCCGACGCGTACGGGCACGGCACGCACGTGGCCGGCCTGATCGGTGGCACGGGTGCCAACTCCGGTACAGCCAATGGCTATTCGGCGACGTATGCCGGCATGGCCCCCAATGTCAATTTCATCAATCTGCGCGTGCTGGACCAGAACGGATCCGGCACGGACAGCCAGGTGATCGCCGCCATTGAGCAAGCGATCGCGCTGCAGAGTACTTACAATATCCGCGTTATCAACATGTCATTGGGACGCCCGGTGTTCGAGAGCTACACCCTCGATCCAGTTGACCAGGCAGTAGAAGCCGCCTGGAAGGCCGGCATCGTAGTGGTGGCGGCTGCGGGCAACAGCGGGCGCTCGGGGGCAGCCAACGGCTTCGCCACCATCGGGGTTCCGGCCAACGATCCGGCCGTGATTACGGTAGGAGCGACCATGACCATGTTAACGCCGACACGGGTCGACGACCAGATTGCCAGCTACAGTTCGAAAGGTCCGACGGTGCTCGATCATATTGTGAAACCTGACCTGGTTGCGCCGGGAAACCGGCAGGTCTCCTTGCGGGTTGTAGGCAGCACGCTCGACACAACCTATCCGCAATATGAAATTGCCCCGACCAGCGGAACCGCTATGTACTATGAATTGAGCGGCACCAGCATGGCGACGCCGGTGGTGACCGGCGCGGTGGCGCTCATGTTGCAGCAGAACCCCGCGTTGACTCCCGATCAAGTGAAAGCGCGCTTGATGAAGACAGCCTGGAAGAACGTCGGGCAATTCACATCGTCACACGACTTCTTCGGAAACATCTACAACAACGAGTACGACCTCTTCACCTATGGAGCGGGGTATCTGGATATCGACGCCGCGCTTGCCAACACGGACCTGGCGACGGGAGTAGCTCTTTCCCAGACCGCGGTCCTTAACGCTAACGGTAGTGTCACCATAACGAATACTGCTCTCGACTCAATTTTCGCCGGCAGCAGCGTTGTTTGGGGTGCCAAATCAGTGGTCTGGGGAAATTCAGTGGTTTGGGGTGCTCGCTCGCTTTCCGCCGATTCGGTAGTGTGGGGCGCCGCCAGCGTGGTCTGGGGAGCGACCTCCGACGCCGGTTACAGCGTGGTGTGGGGCGCAACTTCTTCCGTCCAAAGTGCGACCACGGCACTTAGCGACGGCGATCCAGGAGACGACTAGACAACCGACTGCAACCATATTCGGAGACTGCCATGACAAATACATTACCAATTAAAGCCAAAGTCATGATCGGAATCGTGGCCGTTGCGAGTCTGTGCGCCTTGTCGTTCGGCGTAGCCAGATGGCAAACGCAAGCCTGGCCACAGTTGGTGCTCCTCTTAGCGGCGGCCGCACTGAGCTCGCGCTTCAAGGTGAAGCTGCCGGGGATGACGAGCTCGATGTCGGGAAATCTGCCCGTCATTCTTCTGGGAGTCACGCAACTGGGATTGATCGCTAGCCTGCTCGTAGCCGTAACGGCGGCAATCGCGCAATCCTATTCCGGCGGGAATAAAACCAAACCGATCCAATTTGTATTTAACGCATGCACACTGCTGAACGCTTCCGGACTCGCTTACCTGGCATACCACAGCCAGATATTCTCCGGCCACGCGACAGCACACACGATGCCTCTGCTAATGGCCGCCGTCATCTACTTCCTGGCGAATACGGCCCCGGTGGCCAGCATCATCGGTCTAACGGAAGGCGGCAATCCTTTTGCCATATGGCACAAGGTCTTTCTGTGGTCGTTCCCGAACTACGTAATCGGTGCGGGATTGACTGCGATCGCTTCCGCCTTCAGCACGATCAACGGACTGGCAACGATGGCACTTCTGCTGGCAGTGCTGTTCGCCGTTTACCAATCGTACAAGATGTATGTGGGACGCACCGACCAGACACAGCCAAGAGCTATGTCCATGTCCATGGCTTCCGGTCGATAACCCTCCAAACACTGTTTCCCGCGCGCAGCCCTCGGGCTGCGCGTTTTTTTGGTTATCCACCGTGGTTGTCATCGGTTCACCGCCGCGGCCGCGCCGTTGTTAAAGGTACCGCCCTCAGTGCAGGCCTTCAGCCATAACCCAAGAAAATCGAGGAGTTCGTCGGGAGGCTTCAGCCACATTTGTGCCGCCGTCTCCCGCCAAGTGGAGCGAACCAGCACGCTGATGCCGCGGCCTTGCATCGCGCGGAAAGCGGACTCGTCGGTGTCGTTGTCGCCTAGATAAGCGACTGGTGTGGCGCGACCGGTTTCACTCAGAAAGGTGCGAACCGCATCACCCTTGTCGGCCTCGGGCGCGCGAATTTCCACGCCACCGTCGAATTCCAGCAGGTCGAGTCCGCTGTATTCCGCCATTGGTGTCCAGCCGAGCAGGACGCGTGCACGTAGATCCTTCGCGCTACTTTCGCTCAGTCCGCGCCAATGAACGGCAATGCTTCCGGCCTTGAATTCCGCGGTATGCCGCACCTGCTGATAGCCCAGCCAGCGGTCGGCGTCTGACAAGCCATCGAGCGTTCGCGCATTGAGGCGCGGCATTTCAGTAGTCCCGTCCGTTTTCAGACGCTGCAGCCCGTGGATTCCCCAAACTTCCGGCCAGGGGTGAATATTGAGCAAAGGCAGAATGTCGCTGGCATCACGGCCGGAGATGACGACTACCCGCGTCCGGCCGTTGCGCACAATCTCTTGCAGAAGGAGCGCAACTCCGGGATATGGAAACGCCTGTTCGCGGTTCGCATCGAATGGCGCCAGCGCTCCTTCGTAAGCGACGAGCAGCACTGCCTGGGATGCACGCGCGACACTTTGCAGAAACGGCGTGAGCTCGGATTGCACTTCAGCCCTCAAAGCGTCGCTCCTTGTCTTTGACAGCTCGCAACCACGGAATCACGCTCCGGACGCACTGGCGCTAACTTTCTCCTGCACATCCTCGGGCACATCCAGGCGGACTTCGCAAAGCTCGGTGATCAGGTTCCCGGCCCAGCGGTAAATGTTGTGCTCCTTGATGACCTTGCGCATGCGCTGCATGCGCAACTGCTTGTCTTCTGGCTCCATCTCCAAAGCTGCGCGGATGGCGTCAGCGGTCTGGTCGATGTCGTAAGGGTTGACCAGCAGGGCATCGCGCAGCTCGCGCGCCGCGCCGGTGAATTGACTAAGGATAAGAACGCCTCGTTCATCCCGGCGCGTGGCGAGAAATTCCTTGGCGACCAGGTTCATGCCATCGTGCAGCGATGTCACCAGGCAGAGATCGGCGGCGCGGTAATAGGGCTCGATCTCCTGGTGGCTGTGCTGGCGCTTGAGAAACACGATGGGCTTCCACTTGCCGCTCCGGAAGCGCCAGTTGATGCGGTCCGCCTCGGCCTCCACTTCCGCAAGCAAATTGTGATAGCGCTTGATGTGGGTGCGGCTGGGCGCTCCGATCTGGACGAATGTGAATTTCCCCTGATAGCTCGGATATTTATCAAGAAAGCGTTCGATCGCCAGGAAGCGCTCCAGAATTCCCTTGGTGTAGTCGACGCGATCGACGCCGATTCCCATGAAGGTTGCCTCCACGTCCAGACTCCGCATCAGAGCGGAACGTTCGAGGTAATCGAAACCCTGGTTGTGATTTCCGGCGGCATCATCGTCCGTGAAAGCAACGCTGATGGGAAAAGGACGCACCATGGTGCGGTGGTCCTGGCGGAGCACGGAAAAGTGCTCCCTGTCCACGCGCGACTCGACCACGCGGTCCACGGTCTCCAGAAAGTTGTTGCAGTGCGATTGAATGTGGAACCCGATCAGGTCCGCGCCGAGCAACCCATCCACCAACTGGCGTTGCCAGGGACAAATGCCAAAGGCCTCCGGATTAGGCCACGGAATATGCCAGAAGATCGCCACGCGCGCATCCGGCCGCATTTCCTTGATCAGGCGCGGCAACAGAGCGAAGTGATAGTCCTGGACGAGCACCACCGGCTTCACTACCTTTTCGATTTCTTCGAGCACGGCAGCCATAAACTTGCGGTTGACGTCCTGGTAGTGCTGCCAGTCGGCGGCCCGAAAAAGCGGGCGGGTGTGCGCGATATGGCAGAGCGGCCAGAGCCCTTCGTTGGCAAAGCCGTAGTAGTAACCCTCCTCTTCTTCTTTGGTCAACCATACGCGGCGCAAGCTGTACCGGGGATCCTCGGGAGGTACGCGTAGCCGGTTATGAGCATCCACGACTTCGGCATCGGCATTGCCGCTGCCGTGCGCGATCCAGGTTCCGTCACATGCATTGAGCACGGATTCGAGCGCGGTGACCAGGCCGCTCGGGGGGACCACCACATTCAGCGTCTTCCCGTCGCGCTGATGAATGTAAGGCTCACGATTCGAGACGACGAACAAGTGACTGTCCTCGAGGCGCGTGCGGAGTTGCACCGAGAGACGATCCGCCGTCCACATGGATTCTCCCGCTTCGCGCAGGCGGGCTTCATTTTCGGCTGCATTGCGCGCCTGGCTAAGGCTCTCGGCCATGGTGGCGACTTCGCGTGCCAGCGGCCGGAATATATCGAGGTCCGGCAACTCCTGGCGGAAGGAAATCTTTCCCGTGCGCAGCGCGCGCATCCACAGCGCGGCCTGTGCGATCGGGCCGGCGATGCTCCAGCGGACAATGAGCAGCGTGATCAGCACGATCAGAAAGACCTGAACCAGCACACGGAAAAATGTCCGACGCCATACCAGAACGATTTGCGCACGGATGTAGCCCACGTCGTGCACGACCGCCAAGCCGCCCACCACTTCATCCTCGCGACGAATGGGCAACGCGAGAATATGCACCGGCACACTTCCCAGGCGAGCGAACGAACTTTCCTCATGACCCTGCGTGATGGCCTGCATTACCGGTGGCGGACTCACGGTGAGTGTTTTTGTGAGTTCCGGAGTCATGGCCACCAGCGCGCCCTGCCGATCGTAGATCACGACGCCCAGCAGATGTTCCCGGTTTCCGAAACGCTGCACCAGTCGCTGCAGTTCCTTGTTCGGGACGTTGTTAGGAGCGTTGTTCGGAACGCTGCTGTTAGTGACTATGTCCGAGCCAGCATTCCAGGACCGCTCAACATTGCCGACCAGGCTTTCGCCAAGCATCTCGGCGCGGCGCTCCAGATCATTGCGCAGCGCGCGCTTTTCACCCAGCACGTCGTAGTATGAGAAACCAGCGGAAACCAGCGTGATGCCGAGAATAAGAGAAACGATGAGGCGAACACTCAGCAATCGCATGCATAGTCCTCCTGCCGGGAACTTGACCGTGGAGCCATTCGAAAAAGAAGTCAAAAAGTGAGATGGGAAAAGGGGGCGGCAACGCACCACCCCCACCCTCGGGCGCGCTCATCGGCGGTTTGAGGGGATCACACGGGCTCGATCGCTCTGACGCGAATCGTTCCGGTGGAGGCATCCAGGACTCCGGTCACCTTCACACTCTTGTTCAGGAAGTCCTGGGCCTTTTGCTGGTCGTCGAGTTGATAGGTGGTCTTGTTGTCGGCGTCCGAAAGGACAAGTTTGTTTCCGGATTTCACGATCTTTCCGCTGAAAGTCTTCATCGAAGCTGCATTAGCAGCGTTCTGATCGTCCGGTTGCATCGGTTGTTGTTGAGTGGTCGTGTTGCGCGAAGAGTCGTGTGTGCTCTGCGCAAACATCGGCTGGCTGGCAAAACACAATGCAGCCGTTAGTGCCATCACCGGCAACATCATGGACAAAGCGAATTGTGTCTTCTTCATCGCAGTCTCCTTAGGGGGAGGGATTTGTGTCTGTGACGCTGGAGATGCAAGTCCGCTGCCACGAGAGGCGCGAGCCCTAAGTTGTTGATACGCCGCTCACGCGAGGTGATCTGAGAGAATTCGCACAGTGCAAGGATGACCGGTAGGGAGAAAATTGTTCGCGCGGTCCGTTCTTGCATTTCATTGGCCGCTGCTCAGCTCATTTCGGCGACTAGGAAGGAAACGACTTTGCAGATTGCAGCCTGGCGAGCGCTGCGAAGGCGCCAAATCGCTCGCGAACGCTCCCGCTTCCTGACAAGAATTGTGCAAATAGGTGACACTGCGTTGACAACCTGCCTGCAGCCACGGAACTAGCATTCGATGGCCAGCCGGACGGAGAAATTGTCGTTCGAGTTGTCGTGCCGCTCAGCGACCGACGTGCTCTTTATCCCGGCGCACAATTCAAGGAGGATTCTGTTATGCAGCGTCGCAAGATAGGTTTCACGATTTGCCTGGGGCTCGCGGTAATGCTCGTTTCGAGTACGGCCCTGGCGCAGTATCAACTCACGAATCTGGATTCGAATCAGGCAAAAACGGCCAAGTTCATGGATCCGTTGCAGGTGAACGGCTGGGGATTGGCTCGCAGCTCGGGCAGCCCCTTCTGGGTCAGCGATCAAGGTTCAGGCTGGTCGACACTCTATACCGGCCAGGGAGTCAAGGAAGGATTGGAGGTCCTGATTCCATCGGCCTCCGGCGCAGGCCCTGGTCAGCCGACTGGAATTGTCTTCAACGGAACGGGAGAATTTCCGGTGCAGGGATGGTCCGCCTTCTTCATTTTCGCAACCTTGGACGGAACCATCAGTGGATGGGCTCCGCAGTCAAATCCCAACGCAGCGATTATCGCGGTGAATAACTCAGCGTCCAAATCGATGTTCACCGCCCTCGCCATTACCAACAGGCCTTCTGGGAACCTTCTTTATGCCGCCGATCTGGCCAACAACGTAGTTGATGTGTACGACGCAAACTTCAACCTGGTCAATTCGTTTACTGACAGCGCGCTGCCCGCGGGCTATGCACCGTTCGGCATTCAGGATATCAATGGCTTGGTCTATGTTGCGTTTGCCCAGGCAGATGAAGCCCCGGGCGGCTACATCGACATCTTCCGGGAGGATGGAACGTTCGTAAAAACGCTTGCGCAGGGCGCGCCCTTAAACCAACCCTGGGGCTTCGCCGTGGCGCCCAACAATTTTGGGCCGCTCGGCAACACTCTGTTGGTTTCGAACAACACGAACAACGGAACCATCAATGCCTTTAGTCTCGAAACCGGCCAGTTCGCGGGTACGGTCAGAGACACCAACGGCAAGAATATCGTCATCAACCAACTCTGGGCCATTGAGTTCGGCGGAGGCTCGGCAACCAACGGCCGAACCAACCAACTTTTCTTCACCGCCGGTCCATTCAACAATCTGGCTGGTACGTTCGGTGTGATCAATTTGAAATAGGTCGCAAGAAAAATGGCGCGAAGGCCGCCCGAGTGGAGGCGGCCTTTTGCGCTCTCTGCAAAAACACGCTAGCGTTGCTGCTCGTACACAGAGTTGTTGGGCGTAGACTCGTCGTACTCGCGTCCATACTTGTTCTTATGCGCCATGCTCTGCCCATTGGCTTCCGGAACTCGAATCACTCCCAAAGACGACGCATTTTCTGCGATCGTGATCTCCCGCGTAAGCGGCTGCGCGTTTTCCGGACCCATGCCCTCGCTCCACACGTGCAACCTGTAGCGGCCAAAGGGAACCCCCGCCAGGCTGAGTTGACCGTCCGCGTTTGAAATGGCATACAGCGGCGTCGCCATCGTAATAACCACCGCGTTCATCTCGGGGTGAATATTGCAGAAGATGTAGCTGATTCCGGGCCGGTCGAATCGCACCATACGCGAGGTGCCGGCCTCGTACAGGCCGAGATCAAACCGTTTTCCTTCGAAGAGCGAAAAGACGTTATGGAAGAAAGGATCGCGATTGGGAAACTCCACCACCGACCCCGCTGGAACCACCAGGATGTGCGGCTCGAAGCTCTTGTTCTTCTGTACCAGCCGCGGGTTTTGCGCCGGACTCGCAGGCGCGCCGGCGGAGGATTCTGCCGCCACCACAGTCGCTTCGCCTCTGGCTCCCATCACTGGTAGCGGCGTCAGCCACACCACTGTCCCAGGAATCGTTCCATGCCGCCTTTTGCCCTTGCCCGTCGCATCCATGACTTCGACGCGGCCGCGTACCGTCGTTGTCGCTGCCCGCGTCGTGTCCTGCGCGCGCAACCCGGCCGCGCCAGCCCACAACATCGCGACCCAGATCAAGATTCTTCTATGGCTCATTGTTGCTGGCCCGTCTTGGTTCGTGGTTCCTTGTTCTCTGCTGCGGCTTCTTACCCTGCCGTTTCCTTCGAGCTGCTCAAAAAAGAACTCCCATCATCAAATTCAGATGCCCTGCGCTGTTCCCGCCGTCGGTAAGCGAAACCGTCGTCAGGTGCCGATACTCAGCGGAAAACAACAGATCCGATCGGGGACGGTAAATCATGTTCACAAAGCTCCCCTGATTTCTTGCCAGCGTCGGATCCCCGTAGGACCGCGGATACGCGAAATATTTCAGATCGCTGGCATACGGATTATCCATCCCAAACGCCGCATTGAACTCCCATTTATTCGCGGGCCGGTATTTCAATTGCACCCAGCCCCCGAGCGAGTTCAACGCTTGCACTTCCGTGCTGGGCAATGTCGGATCGCCGCTGAACAACACGCTTTGTCCGAATGCACCGTCCAGTCCACCAACCGCCCTTCCCCGATAAAACTTTCCGCTCAACGAAAGCTGGCGGCTGAGCGGCAGTTCAATGTCCGTCATTCCGGCCCAGCCATCGACGTTCCGATTGAAGCCATAATCCTGCCGCGTGTAGTACCCTCCAACTCCCACCCGCAACGGTTGTCCGAAAACATTCCGCGTCCATGCGATTCGCGTGCCGTACGCCGGTTGACGCGATGCTTCCCCAGGGCCCGCCTGCCGGTAATAACTTGAACCTGGCTCGGCGCCCGGCACCTCCCCGCTCACCGGATCGAGAATCCCGCCCTGGAATATCAGGCTTGACTCTTCTCCCAGCGCCACTTTATGTTCCACCCTTATCTGCGGCACCCAGCTCCACAAATTGCCCGCATAGGTCAGCGCCGGAATCGCCAGCGTGGCAAATGATGTGGGTGAGTTCGGTGAAAAGAAAATCGTATCTTGCCCAACCACAACCGAGGTGTTTGTCCAATCCATTCGCATCGTGGCTGTCCGCAAGCGCACGAGTGCGGAGTTGATCCCGTTCGGAATCGACGGGAACCCGCCCGCCAGATCGAGTTGCAGGTCCGCCGTCGTCTTCGCACCCGCCACCGTCGGCCCAAATGCCTCCAACCCGATCTCCGATTGTCGCAGCGTCGCACCAAAACTTCCTCCTGAGCTGCCTGGCGGCTGCACATTCGCGAGCGTGGGAAGATCAACGCTGTCCACCACACCCTGATTGCTCACCAGATTCATCAAGACAATGCCCGACAGCCGCACCCGGTACTTCGATGCGCTTTCCACTTTTGTCTGATACTGGTCGTCCACTTTTCCGCTCAGTAATTGGTATTCCTCGTCCAAGCTGGCGGTACGCTCGGCTTTTTTCTGAGCTTCCTTCTGACTTTCCGTGCTTTGACCTTGCGGAATGCCGCTCTGCAAGCTTCCCGCAGCCGCCCCAGAGTTGCCCGTCTCAACTTTCGCCACCGCATTGCTTAGCACCACATTCCGCAGTCCCGCTCCGCCGCGGACTTCTCCTATGCGAATCTCGTCGAGCTCCCGCCGCAGTTCCGCCGTTTCCGCGCGAGCTCGCTGCCAGTCGGAGTGCATCTCGGCAA
>Ga0209448_10000558_pt1 | contig 12186 bp, 6 predicted proteins | sample BogFormECP14_OM2_FD_188245 | JGI IMG/M metagenome (GOLD analysis project Ga0209448, IMG submission 188245) | Bog forest soil microbial communities from Calvert Island, British Columbia, Canada - ECP14_OM2 (SPAdes) (version 2) | ecosystem: Environmental > Aquatic > Freshwater > Wetlands > Bog ... | reverse complement strand
TGCAGGTCTCGGGGACTCCCGGCGAGATGGGCGTGCAGCTCGGCTCGCTGGTCGGCAAGCCGGCGCGCGACCTCCTCTCGAGCTGGCGGTTCGCGGACTTCTTTCGCTCCCTGGCCGAGACGAGCACCGCCCCGGCCGAGGACCTCGATGACCCCGGCGAGATCACGGGGCCCGGCCCCGAGGGAACGCCGGGCGACGAGACGTTACTCGCGAGCCGCCCGGACCTCGCCGCGCTCGAGGCGGCCGCCCGGAAGGCTGAGGCCGACCTCGCGCTTCAGAAGGCCTTCCGCGTGCCCGACCCCACGCTCCTCGCGCAATACGAGAGGGAGCCGCCCGCCCAGCGGAACACCGTGGGATTCGGCGTCTCGTTCCCGCTTCCCGTCCTCAACCTCAACGGCGGCGCGATCCGAGCGGCCGAGGTCGCCGTCGAATCTGCCAGGCGCGACCTCGCCCGCGGGCAGGTGCGCGTCCGGCAGGACCTCGCGGCCACGCGCGACGCCTTCGAGACGGCTCGCACGCGGGCGCTCCGCCTCGTGAACGATCTCCTCCCGAAGGCCCAGGCGGTTCGCGACACCGTGCGCTTCGCGTACGAGCAGGGGGCCGCCTCGCTGCTCGAGCTCCTCGAAGCCGAACGAAATGCCAACGACATCCGCCTCGCCGCGGTCTCCGCGCGGGGAGATCTCGCCGCCGCCCGCGCCGACTTCTTCGCCGCGCGCCCCGGCGTCGACAAGGACCATCCATGACGCAACGCCTCCTCACGGGCCTTCTGGCCGCCATCCTTCTCGGCGCCTGCGCCAAACGCGCGCCGGACTCCACGGAGCTCCGGCCTCCCGCGCGTCAGGGCGACACGCTCACGTTCGAAGCCGGATCTCCGCAGCTCGCGGCCTTCAAGGTCGAACCCGTGGCCGGGCAGAAGCTCGTGCCGCTCGCCGTGACCGGCCGCCTCACGTGGAACGAGGACGCGACCGTGCGTGTTCTCCCGCCTCTCTCGGGCCGCCTCGTCGCCCTCACGGCGCCCGTCGGGGTCCGTGTCGCGGCCGGAGACCTTCTCGCGCAGATTTCCTCGCCGGACTTCGGACAGGCGCAGTCCGACGCGGCGCGGGCCGCCACCGACCTCGCGGCCGCCGAGCGTACCAAGGACCGCATGGAGCGCCTCGTCGCGCGCGGCGCCGCGCCCCGCAAGGACCTCGACGCGGCCGAAGCCGACCTCTCCCGCGCCCGCGCCGAGGCGAGCCGGACCTCGGCCCGGCTCGCGCGCTGGGGAGGCGACGGGGCGGCGAATGCCGGCCGGGGACCGGACCAGCTCTTCCGTCTCACCTCGCCCATCGCGGGAATCGTCGTCGAGCGCAACGCAAATCCGGGCCAGGAAGCGCGGCCCGATGCCGCCGTTCCGCTCTTCGTCGTGAGCGAGCCGCGAACCCTGTGGGTCCTTCTCGACGTGACCGAGCGGGACCTCGCCTCGGTGAAGGCGGGCGACCGCCTGGCGCTCCGGACGGACGCCTACCCTGGTCGCACGTTTCCCGGGCGCCTCGACCTCGTCGGAGATGCGCTCGACCCCGCCTCCCGCACCGTGAAGGCACGCGGGAGCGTGGACAATTCCGCGTCGCTGCTGAAGGCCGAGATGTACGTCACGGTGGAAGTCGAAAGCCGCGCGGCGAAGGCGTCCGCGGTCGTCCCCGCCCGGGCGGTTCTCACGGAGGACGGCAAGCGCTTCTGCTTCGTCGCGGACGGGCCCGCCCGATTCCGGCGCGTCGCCGTCGAGGTCGGTGTCGAGCGCGACGGCAAGGTGCCCGTCCTCTCGGGCCTGCCCGAAGGCGCGGGAGTCGTCACGGACGGGAGCCTTCTCCTCGCGTCGCTCTTCGCCTCCGGAAAAAGCTCGTGATCCGCGCGGTCGTCTCGTACGCGCTCCACAGGCGCGTCATCGTCCTCGCGCTTCTCGCGGTCTTCGCGGCCTTCGGCGTCCTCGCGTTCCTGCGCCTGCCGGTCGAGGCGTATCCCGACGTCACGAACGTGCAGGCGCAGATCATCACGCTCTTTCCCGGCCACGCGGCCGAGGAAGTCGAGCGCCTCGTCACGATTCCCGTCGAGAACGAGATGAACGGGATCCCGAAGCGCGCCTCGCTGCGCTCGATCTCGATCTTCGGGCTCTCCGTCGTGACGATCGTCTTCGAGGACGACGCCGACCGCGCCTACGTCAGAAACCAGGCCTTCGAACGGCTGCAGTCCGTGACGCTCCCGCAGGGCGCCCAGGCGAACCTGTCACCGGATTCGACGCCCGTCGGCGAGATCTACCGTTACACGCTCGTGGGCCCTCCCGGCTTCTCGCCGCTCGAGCTCAAGTCCCTCGAAGACTGGGTCGTGGAGCGGAAGCTGCGCACCGTGCCGGGCGTCGTCGACGTCGTGGGCTTCGGAGGGCCGACGAAGCAGTACCAGGTGAACGTCGATCCCCTGAAGCTCAAGTCCTACGCGCTCACCCTGGCGCAGGTCTTCGACGCGCTCTCGAAAGGCAATCGCAACGCGGGCGGGGCCTACATCGAGCACGGCGCCGAGATGTACGTCGTGCGGGGGCTCGGGCTCGTCCAGAGCCTCGACGACATCGGGGAGATCGCCGTCGCGACTCGGGCCGGCACGCCGATTCGCATCCGCGACATCGCGACCGTCAGCGTGGGTCCCCGCATCCGGCTCGGGCGCGTCGGGAAGACCGTCGCGAAGGAGGACGAGGACGACGTCGTCCAGGGCATCGTACTTCTCCGCAAGGGGGAGAACGCGCTCGAGGTCCTCGAGCGCGTCCGTGCCAAGGTGGACGAGATCGACCGCACGGCACTCCCCCGGGGCGTCCGCATCGTGCCCCATTACGACCGCACCGCCCTCATCGACCGCACGCTTCACACGGTGCGCAAGAACATGGCCGAGGGCATCGGATTCGTCCTCGTCGTTCTCGTCGCGTTCCTCGGGCTCAAGAACGCCCGGTCCGCGCTCGTCGTCGCGGCGGTCGTCCCCCTCTCCCTGCTCGGCGCGTTCCTGCTCCTCGATCTGCGCGGCGTCCCCGCGAACCTCATCTCGATGGGGGCGATCGATTTCGGGATCATCGTCGACTCCGCGGTCGTCGTCATCGAGAACCTGCTGCGCATCCTCGAAGAGCATGGCGGGAAGGTCCGGTCGCTCTCCGCGGCGATCGTCCGGGCGACGAGCGAGGTCGGAAAGCCGATCCTGTTCTCGAAGGCGATCCTCATCACCGCCTTCCTGCCGCTCTTCACGCTCCAGCGGGTCGAGGGAAAGATCTTCCGGCCGATGGCCTTGACGCTCATCTTCGCGCTTTTCTGGGGCACGATTCTCGCGCTCACGGTCGTGCCGGTCCTCGCGAGCTTTGCCGTGAAGAGGCGTCGGGCGGAGTCGCCGGCACCCGAGAACGCCGGGCCCGCGCCGCCTGGGGACTCCGAATCCGTCGTCGTGCGAACCCTGACGCGGCTCTACGAGCCCGCGCTCGCCTTCGTCCTCTCTCGCCGCAAGGCGGTTCTCGCGTCCGCCGTCGTCCTTCTCGCGCTCGGCGGCACGGTCGCCGCGCTGCTCGGCTCGGAATTCCTGCCGAAGCTCGACGAGGGCGCTCTCTGGGTCCGGGCGACGTTTCCGGAGTCGATCTCCCTCTCCGAGGCCTCCCGCCTCACGAGCCAGATCCGGGCGACGCTCGCGGCGTTCCCGGAGGTGAAGACGGTCGTGAGCCAGCTCGGCAGACCCGACGACGGCACGGACGTCAACGGGTTCGACACGTCCGAGTTCTACGTCGACCTCGTCCCGCGCGATCGCTGGACGACCGCGAAGACGCGGGACGCCCTTTCGGACGCGATGAACGGGAAGCTGTCCGCGATTCCCGGAATCGAGCTCACGTTTTCGCAGGTCATCGAGGACAACGTGAACGAGGCGATCTCCGGCGTCAAGAGCGAGCTGTCGGTGAAGATCTTCGGCGAGAATCCCGTCGTCCTGCAGGACCTCGCAGACCGGACGGCCGCCGTGCTCGAGGCCGTGCCGGGCGCCGTGGACGTCGCGCCCGAGCGCCTCTCGGGGCAGCCCCAGATCCAGATTTCAGTCGACCGCGCGGCCATCGGCCGGTACGGCTTGTCCGTTTCGGACGTGCAGACGGTCATCGAGACGGCGCTCGGCGGGGCCGTGGCGACGCAGATCCTCGAGGGAGAGAAGACGTTCGACCTCGTCGTGCGTGTCGACCCTGGCGCGGTGTCGGACCAGGAGACCATCCGCGCGATCCCGATTCTCGGCCCGAACGGCGAGAAGCTCACGTTGGGCTCCGTCGCCGACGTGCGCCTGGCACCCGGCTCGGCGCGCGTCTACCGCGACGAGAACTCCCGGCGCATCGCCGTGAAGTTCTCCGTCCGCGGGCGGGATCTCGGTTCGCTCGTCGGCGAGGCGCAGAAGAAGGTCGAGGCCGCCGTGAACCTCCCGCCGGGGTACCGGCGCGAGTGGACCGGGGCCTTCGAGAACCAGCAGCGCGCCCTCAAGCGGCTCATGGTCGTCCTTCCGATCACGATCGCGGCGATCTTCTTCCTGCTCTTCGCCGCGTTCGACTCGCCGCGCCTCGCGACGCTCATCCTGCTCAACGTGCCCTTCGCCGCCGTGGGCGGCCTCTTCGCCCTCCCGCTCGCAGGTCTCACGCTCTCGGTCTCGGCCCTCGTCGGGTTCATCGCGCTCTTCGGCGTCTCCGTGCAGAACGGCGTGCTCCTCGTCGAGCGCATCCGTGAACTGCGCCGGGCCGGGCGGACGCTCTTCGACGCCGTCACGCAGGGCGCGCTCACGCGCTTCCGGCCCGTGCTGATGACCGCCGCGATGGCCGCCTTCGGCCTGCTTCCCGCCGCGCTGTCGCACGAGGTCGGCGCGGAGACCCAGCGGCCGTTCGCCGTCGTCATCATCGGCGGCCTCGTGACCGCCACGCTGCTCACGCTGTTCGTCCTGCCGGTTCTCTACGATCTCTTCGAACGCGAGGAGGAGGAATACTGATGCGATACGTCGTCGGCTTCTTTCCGCCGGACCGTGTCTTCGCCATCGTGGACGCGCTCTCGGAGGGCCACGTCCACGGGCTCACGATCTCCGACGCGCGCGGATTCGGTCAGGAGCACGACGCGTCGCACCCCGACCACCACGAGCACCTCGGCGTGGAGATGACCAAGAAGATCCGCGTGGAGATCTTCTGCCGCGACGAGGAGGTCGCGGCCATCCTCGACGCGCTCTACGCCTCGGGCCACAGCGGGCACCGCGGCGACGGCAAGGTTTTCGTCCTTCCCGTTTTCGACGCGCTGCGCCTGAAGACCGGCGAGCGCGGCGAGGACGCGCTCGGCCCTCCGGTGAGAGAGTAGGCGTCAGCCCCGCTTCAGCACGTCCTTCGCGATCGTGTTGAGCTGCATGAACGAGGTCCCTTCGTAGATCTTGCCGATCTTCGCGTCCCGGTACATCTTCTCGAGCGGGTAGTCCTTGACGTAGCCGTAGCCGCCGAGGAGCTCGAGGCCGCGCGACGTGCACATCTCGGCGACCTCGGAGCCCTTCAGCTTCGCGATCGCGGACTCGCGGACGAACGGGAGGCCGGCCTCCTTGAGGCGGGCCGCGTTGTAGACGGCGAGGCGGGCGCACTCGACCTCCATGTCCATGCGGGCGAGCTCGTGCTGGACCGCCTGGAACTGCGCGATCGGCTGGCCGAACTGCCTGCGCTCCTTGACGTACTTCGTCGTGTAGTCGAGCGCGGCCCGGGCGATCCCGACCATCTGGGCGCCGATCCCGATGCGCCCCTCGTTCAGCGTCTCGATCGCGATCCTGTAACCCTCCCCGACGTTTCCGACGACGTTCTCGGCGGGCACCTCGACGTCCTCGAACGCGAGCGCGAGCGTCGAGGACGCGCGGATTCCGAGCTTGTCCTCCTTCTTGCCCTTGTGGAAGCCCTTCCACTGCGACTCGACGAAGAACGCCGTGATTCCCTTGTAGCCCTTGCTTCGGTCGATGCTCGCGAAGACGAGGAAGAGCTCGGCTTCGAGGCCATTCGTGATCCAGAGCTTGCCGCCGTTCAGGAGGTAGCGGTCGCCCTTCGGCGTCGCCGTCGTCGTGAGGGCGAACGCGTCGGACCCCGAACCGGCCTCGGACAGCGCATACGAGGCGACTTTCTGCTTCGCGAGCTGCGGAAAGTACTTTTTCTGCAGCGCCGGCGAGGCCCAGCGCAGGATCGCGTTGTTCACGAGGGTGTTCTGGACGTCCACGACGACGGCGCAGGCCGCGTCGACGCGGGCGATCGCCTCGATGATGGCGATGGAGGTGCCGAAGTTCGCGCCGAGCCCGCCGAATTCCTCCGGAATCTCGATTCCCATGAGATCGAGGTCGAAGAACCTCCGGATGAGGTCCGGGTCCATGACGTTCGCCTGGTCCATCTCGCGCACCTTCGGGCCGATCGTCTCCACGGCGAAGTCGTAGACGCCTTCGGCCAGCTCCCGCTCGTGGTCGGGGAGGACGGAGACGGGTGGCGCCGCGGACTTTTCGGTGATGGTGGACATCGGGTGGCCTCCGGGAACGAGGATACAGAAAAAGAAAGCGCCGGGGCGTCGAGCCCCGGCGCAATCCTGAACGAGGTCGAGGTTCGCTAGAACGAAAGGCGCGCGCCCCACTTCAGCTGGTAGCGCGAGCGGATGTCGTTGGTGCTGTACTGAACCCCCGTGTTGAGCGCGTTCGCATTGACCGTGTAGATGGGCTTGCCCGTGGTCGCGTCGATCCCCGAGTAATTGAGCGCGGTGTACGTCTGGAAGCTGACGTAACGGAGGAGCCCCGAGTTGTGGTTGATCAGGTTGATCAGGTTCAGGACGTCGAACGTGAGCTGCACCTGGACCACCGTGATCGGCAGCGTCACGTCGTAGTGGAAGTCGAGCGAATGGATCCACGGGGCGTCGAGCGCATTGCGCGGCGCGACCTCGCCGCGGTACTTGTCGAGGCCCGTCGTCGAGAGGAAGGTGTTCCACTGGGCTTCGGTCGGAGCGCCCGCTCCCTTCCAGACGACGTCGCTGTAGTTCTGTGGGACGAAGAGCTGGTCGTTGCCCGAGGCCCCGTCCTTGTTCGGGTCGCCGCCCATCAGGATCGAGTAGGGCTGCCCCGACTGGGCGAAGTAGACCAGCCCGACGTTGTGGCTCACGGGCCCCGTCTTGAAGGCCTGCATCACGACGAGGTTGAAGCGATCCGGCACATCGAAGAAGGAGCGCGTGAGCTGCTGGGTGTAGATGTCGCCGTTCCCCGTCTGGAACTGCCAGTTCGAGAGCGCCACGCTGGACGTCGCCTCGAATGCGGACTTGGCGTTCATGTAGGCGTACGAACCGTTGACGTAGAGGCCGAACGGGAAGCGCTTCTCGAGCTGCACGACGAGATCCTGCTGCTCGCCCTTCGTGGTGTTGGAAAGGAAGATCATGTTGCTGAACGCGGGATTCAGGTTCTGGTAGATGGGCGCGCCGTAGAACGTCGTGTTGCCCGAGGGCACCTTGTTGATGTTGTAGTAGAAGACGTCCTCGAGCGTCTTCGTGTACATCGCCTCGACGCTCGCGCGGATCCCGAACGGGAGCTCGCGGTCGTAGCCGAGCGTGCTGCGAAGGACCCGGGGGAACTTGAACTTGGGATCGATCCCGTTGACCGTGATCGCGGCCGTTCCCGGAGCGAAGTTCGTCGGCGGAGGCTGGGACGGGTTGAAGGGGACGTTCGAGGCGCTCAGGTTCGTGATCCCGATCCCCGTGTTCCCGTAGTTGTTTGAGATCCAGACGAACGGGGTGCGGCCCGCGAAGACACCGACCCCGCCACGCACCTGGTCCACGCCCGACCCGGTCGGGTTCCAGTTGAACCCCAGGCGGGGCGAGATGACCACCTGATTGTTGGGCACGTTGCTCGTGTCGACCCCGAAGGTGTTGAAGACGAGCGGGTTGTAGGTCGGCCTGTCGGTGAGCCGCGGGAGATCTCCCCGGATGCCCAGGTTCAGCGTGAAGCTGTTGCTGACCCGCCACTGGTCGCCCACGTAGAGGCCCCACTGCTGGGCGCCGAACTGGGACGCCGGATTGAATCCGGGGGTTCCGAACTGGACCTGGTACCGGGCGGCGACGCCGCCGGCGAGGCTGTACGGGTCGCCGGGGGTGTTGATGCTGTTGAAGAAGTACGTCCCGTAGACGTCCTGGATGAAGAGGTTGTCGAACTTGAAGAACTCGTCGTGGGTTCCGACCGTGATCGTGTGGTTCCCCTTGATCAGCGTGAAGTCGTCGGTCACCTCGGTGATCTTCTGATCGAGCGAGTTCGCCCCGGAAGAGCGTTCGGTCCCGGCGACCAGGGAGTAGGTTCCGCCCCCGGTGCAGTTCGTGTTGGGCGAATTGCAGACGTAGATCGACGGGAAGGCCACCGGCACCGCGCGGACGTCCTTGATCGTCTGGTAGCCGACGCGGCCCTGGTTGAACGAGTCGGCGCCGAAGACGCTGTTGACCTGCAACACCCCCGAGTTCGTCTTGTCGGTGATCGTGTAATCGGAGTTCTGGAAGGTATACGCGCTGGAGCTGCGGCTCTGACTGACGACGTCTTCCAGGGCGTCGACGTAGTTGTACCGGAACGTCACCTGGTCGGAGCTCGTGGCGTTCAAATCGAGCCGGCCGAAGAGCAGGTTGCTGTTCGTCCTCAGGTTGAAGTCCCCGAGCCCGCCCGGGTTGTAGCCGTACTGGTTCGTCAGGATGCTCTGGAACTGGGCGGCGCCCGCCGGGTCCTTGTACGTGTTGACCGTCGAGCCGTCCGCGGACCCTCCGGTCGGCTGCGAGAGCCTGTTCCTCTCTCCGCTGGCGAAGAAGAACAGCTTGTCTGTCAGGATCGGGCCGCCCAGGCGGGCGCCGAGCTGGTCGTAGTCGAAGGACGCGATCGGCTTGTCGAGCGCGTCGCCGGAGGCCTGCGGCACGTTGCTGCCGATGTATTTCTGGTTCCGCTTCGAGCCGTACGCAGACCCGTGGAACTCGTTCGATCCGCTCCGCGTGATCGCGTTGATGGAGCCGCCGGTGAACCCGCCCTGCTTGATGTCGTAGGGGGAGATCGCGACCTGGATCTCCTGGATCGTATCGAGCGAGATGGGCTGCGTGTCGGTCAGGCCGCCCGGCGTGCCGGTCGAGGAGAGCCCGAACAGGTCGTTGTTGACCGCGCCGTCGATCTGGATCGAGTTGTACCGGTTGTTCATTCCCGCTATCGAGAGGCTCGTCTGCGTGGAATCGCCGGGCTGCACGTTGACGTAGGGGTTCGTCCGGACGAAGTCCTGGAACTGACGGCGGATGGTCGGCAGGGTCTTGATCTCGTCCTGCGGGACCGACTGGGTGGACCCCATCCGCTCCGGGCTGATGAACGGGATCTCCTTGGCGGACACGTCGACGGACTGCTGCACACTCACCATCTCCATAGCGAATTCCAGTTCCCGCGTTTCTCCGAGACGGATTTCGACGTCCTTCTGCGTCTCTGCCTTGAAGCCGCTGATCCTGGTGGAAACCGTATACGGGCCTCCTACGCGGAGGTGCAGCATGCTGAAGCGTCCGTTGGCCTCCGTGACGGCGGTGTAGCGCGTGCCCGTGGGCACGTGAACGGCCTCCACCGATACGCCGGGGAGAGGGCTCTTGTCGGACTTGATCGTCACGAGCCCTGTGAGATCACCGGTGGTCACCTGGCTGACCGCGGGCGCGGACGACAAGACGAGGGCTGCGATCGCGGCAAGGGCGAAAGAAAGGCGGAGACGGGAGCGAAATGTCATGTAATCACCTCTGCTGAAATTGGAAGTGAATGAACGGAAATCGAAACGCAGACTTGCAGTCGGCTGTAAACAATGCGTGAAGGCGGCTTCATGAAAGCGTCTTTTCGGGGGCCGTCCCCGATCCTATCGCGTGTTCTCGGGGCGTCGTCAATCAGGTCCTTCTTCGTAACCTGTGGCCCGGCGGTCGACCCGGGCCACTGGATCAGATGCATCAGTCTTTCGGGGCCACTCCGGACCCATGATGGAAGTTGTTGCACTCCGATCGTTCCCCCGTTCGACACCCCGTACGCCGAAAAAACCGGCAGACTCAATAGAAACTAGAGGAGGTTTCATGTCAGATACTGTCAAGACCCTCGACGCCGAGGTCGAGCTCGGGAAAAAGCCGGGGCGCCCCTCAGGAGGATCCAAATCCGTGTACGTCAAGAACTTGATGGCCGAGGTCAAGGCCAAGAACCCAGCCGAGCCCGAATTCCACCAGGCCGTCGAGGAGGTCGCCGAGTCGCTTCAGCTCGTTCTCGAGCAGCGGCCGGAATACCGGAGCGCGAAGATCCTCGAGCGCATCATCGAGCCGGAGCGGGTCCTCATGTTCCGGGTGCCCTGGCAGGACGACCAGGGGACCTACAGGGTCAACCGGGGATTCCGGATCCAGATGAACAGCGCGATCGGGCCCTACAAGGGCGGACTCCGCTTCCACCCCTCGGTCAACCTCGGAATCCTGAAGTTCCTCGCCTTCGAGCAGGTCCTGAAGAACTCGCTGACGACGCTGCCGATGGGCGGCGGCAAGGGCGGCTCGGACTTCGACCCGAAGGGCAAGAGCGACGGCGAGGTCATGCGCTTCTGCCAGAGCTTCATGACGGAGCTCTGCCGCCACATCGGACCCGACACCGACGTCCCGGCCGGTGACATCGGCGTCGGCGGGCGGGAGATCGGCTTCCTGTTCGGCCAGTACCGGAGGCTGAGAAACGAGTTTTCCGGCGTCCTCACCGGCAAGGGTCTCAACTGGGGCGGCTCGCTCATTCGCCCGGAGGCCACCGGCTACGGCGCCGTGTACTTCGCGTCCGAGATGCTCGGCACGCGTGGCCAGACGCTGGAGGGCAAGACCTGCCTCGTCTCGGGCAGCGGCAACGTGTCGCAGTACACGGTCGAGAAGCTCCTCCAGCTCAAGGCGAAACCCGTGACGCTCTCCGACTCGGCCGGCTACATCTACGACGAGGCCGGAATCACCTCCGAAAAGCTGGCCTTCGTGATGGACCTCAAGAACGTCCGCCGCGGCCGCATCAAGGAATACGCCGACAAGTTCAAGGGCACCGTGTACACGCCGGTGGACCCGAAGCTCGACCACAACCCTCTCTGGACCCACAAGGCGCAGTGCGCCTTCCCGAGCGCCACCCAGAACGAGATCAACGGCTTCGACGCGGCGCATCTCCTCCGGGGCGGCGTCTACGCCGTGGCCGAGGGCGCCAACATGCCGACGACGCTCGACGGCGTGAAGGTGTTCCTCGACGCCGGCATCCTCTACGGGCCCGGAAAAGCCGCGAACGCGGGCGGCGTCGCGACCTCGGGGCTGGAGATGTCGCAGAACAGCATGCGCATGTCCTGGACCCGCGAGGAAGTGGACAACCGGCTGCACCTGATCATGAAGTCCATTCACAGGGCCTGTCGCGAAACGGCCGATCAGTTCGGGACACCCGGCAACTACGTCAACGGGGCGAACATCGCCGGCTTCCTCAAAGTCGCCGACGCGATGATCGACCAGGGACTCGTCTAATCTAAGCCCCGGAGGCGGCGCGGGGGATCCTCCCTCCACGCCGCCTTTCGGGGAGCAATCGATGTCCGAACGAGGCCCGGACGACCCGACCCTCCGCTCGGAGAGTCCGTGGGGCGGGTTCCACGACCTGATGCAGTACCGGGTCCTGGACATCCTGCTCGTCTCCAGCCTCTACGACTACTTCATCCTCGCGGAAGACGGCCAGCTCAACGAGCGGATCCTTTCCGAATCTCTCGAGCTGAACCTCCGGCACGTTCCCGGCATCACCCGCGTCTCGACGGGCGAGGAGGCGCTCGAGAAGGCGCGTCAGGAGCCCCGCTTCAACCTCGTCATCACGTCGCTGCACGTGGGCGACATGGATGCCTCGGGCCTCGCCCGCCGGCTCAAGGAGGCCGGCGTGAAGGCCCATGTCGTCCTCCTCGCCTACGACCACCGTGAGCTCGGCCTCTTCCTCGAGCGGCACGACGTCTCCGCGCTCGACGGGATCTACCTGTGGCGCGGAGACGTGAGGATCCTCCTCGCCATCGTGAAGGTCATCGAGGACCGCATGAACCTCGCGCACGACACGGGCGTGAAGGGGGTCCAGGCGATTATCCTCGTCGAGGACAGCGTTCCGTTCGCCTCGTCCTTCCTG
>Ga0209448_10000557_pt1 | contig 12189 bp, 9 predicted proteins | sample BogFormECP14_OM2_FD_188245 | JGI IMG/M metagenome (GOLD analysis project Ga0209448, IMG submission 188245) | Bog forest soil microbial communities from Calvert Island, British Columbia, Canada - ECP14_OM2 (SPAdes) (version 2) | ecosystem: Environmental > Aquatic > Freshwater > Wetlands > Bog ... | reverse complement strand
GTCTTTGCGCAGAAAACTGTAATAAGCCACCATTCCGCCCATGCCTCGCCACTGTCGCCGGTGGATCGGAACAAACGCCCGCCAGTTTGACCAGCTGTTCCCCTTGAAAAACCAGTACAGGCGCAGCAGAAAAGCACTAATGAACACAAAACCTGCGACCACGTGAATGAAGCGCATCGTCGCCATGAGGAAGGTTGTGGTGCTCTTGGCAACGATAAATGGATTGTGGATGTAGTATCCGGTGAAGGAGAGCACAACGATCGGCAGGAATATAAACCAGTGCGAGACGCGGACTGGCAGTTCCCACACATAGACCCGCACCGTAGGAAACCCGGGTTCCGGCCGGTGGGCCTCGCCCCAACCGTAGTGTCTTAACTCAGCCATCTCGGTCTCCTTTCAGCGCGTCCTGGGTACGGTATAGCGCCGCCCTTGGCCATCGACCACGTGCACAGCGCAAGCCAAACAAGGATCGAAGGAGTGAATGGTGCGCAGAATCTCCACCGGCCGCTCCGGGTCGGCGATCGGAGTCTTGAGCAAAGACGCTTCATACGCGCCACGCTGTCCCTTGGCGTCCCGCGGTCCCGCGTTCCAGGTCGTGGGCACCACACACTGGTAGTTCTTGATCTTCTTGTCTTCAATTTCGACCCAATGCGCCAACGCACCGCGCGGTGCCTCATGGAAACCCCAGCCCTGCGCCTCTTTCGGCCAGGTGTCGGGGTCCCATTTCTCACCGTTGTGCACTCGCAAGTCGCCGTGCCCGAGCTTGTCGCCGAGTTCCGCCACCCACTTGCTGACTTGTCCAGCCATCACATGAGCTTCGATTGCACGGGCCGCGATTCTTCCCAATGTCGAAAAGAGTGCGGTTGCCGGAGCGTTGAGTTTAGCGAGAACGCCGTCGACCGCAGCCTTCACTTCCGCATGCCCGGAGGCGTAGGCCACCAGCATGCGGGAGAGCGGCCCGACTTCCATCGGAACATCCTGGTAGCGCGGCGCCTTCAACCAGGAGTACTTCTGGTCGGTCTGCAGATTCTCAAAGGGCGGCTTCGGTCCCGTGTACTTAGGATTGGTTTCCCCTTGATAGGGATTCTTCCCCTTCTGGTCTCCGTCCGAATACTCATACCAGGAGTGAGACACATACTCTGTTACATTGCCTGGATCGACATGGTGAACCTTGGAAAGATCGCGGTTGAAGATGGCTCCACGCGGCAGGAAGAATCGAGCAGAATCCTTGATGCCCCCCTGCGGAAAATCGCCGTAGGAGAGGAAATTCCCCAGTCCCTCGCCTCGTCCGAACCAGTCGCGATAAAACCCGGCAACCGCCAGGACGTCAGGGACGTAGACCTGATCGACAAAGGCCTGCGCCTTGCTGGCAAGCTCGGCAAGAAAAGTGATGCGCTCGGGATTGATCGTCGCTTGCGGTTCGTCGGGATCCATCGCGGTTGACATGCCGCCGACAAGATAGGTCTGCAGATGCGGGTTCTTCCCACCCAGCACGGCATGGATGCGGATGTAGTCTCTCTGAAATTCCAGCGCTTCCACATAGTGCGCAACGGCCAGCAGGTTGGCCTCGGGCGGGAGGTGGTAGGCGGGATGGCCCCAATACCCGCTGCTGAACAAGCTCAACTGCTTGCTTTCGACAAGAGCCTTCACCCGATCCTGGATTGCTTTGAAGTATGCGCGGCTGGATTTCGGCCAGGGCGAAATCGATTCGGCCAGTTGCGAAGTTTTCCCCGGATCAGCTTTGAGCGCCAGGGTCACATCCACCCAATCCAGCGCATGCAAGTGGTAGAAGTGGATCACGTGGTCCTGCACGTATTGGCTGGCGCCAATGATATTGCGGATCAGGCTGGCATTCGCCGGGACCTCGATGCCGAGCGCATCCTCGACCGCGCGCACCGAAGTTAGCGCATGGACCGTGGTGCACACGCCGCAGATGCGTTGCGTCCAGATCCAGGCCTCACGCGGATCACGGCCGCGCAGTATCATTTCGATGCCACGGAACATGGTTCCTGAACTCCAAGCATCGGACACCGCACCACCATTGATTTCCGCCTCAATGCGCAGATGGCCTTCAATACGAGTCACTGGATCAACCACGATGCGTGCCATAGGTTCCTCCTACGCTTTTCTCGGCGGCTCACTGCTCGCCGAGGGTGCTGCTGCTGTGGGCATGGGCCGCATGCGGTCACGAACCGCGCTAGCGATCCCATGCACCACGGTTGCGCCCGCCACGGCGGCGGTGACTCCCAACCCGATCTCGCCGGCGGTCACGTCTACTCCGAAACCCGGAACTGTAGGTAGCCGATCGTAAAACGGAGAGCGCGTATCCCAGAAGCGGTGCGAGGCGCAGCCCAGACAGCCGTGACCGGCCTTCACCGGCCAACTCGTACCGTCATTCCAACGCACCGACGGACAATTGAAGGTCGCCTGCGGGCCCTTGCAGCCCATCTTGTACAAGCACCAGCCCCTGCGATGGCCTTCGTCATCCCACTCCTGAACGTAACGCCCGGCGTCGTAGTGCGCGCGCCGTTCGCATTGGTCATGGATGATGCGTCCGTAAGCGAACAGAGGACGGTTGTACTGGTCCAATGCGGGCAACTGCCCAAACGTCAGGTAGTGAACCAGCACGGCGGCAGTGTTCACCGGATTCTGCGGACAGCCGCCGAGATTAACCACGGTGGCCTCAGGCACTGCCTCTGAAATCCCTACGGCGCCAGTGGGATTGGGAGAAGCGGCCACCAGTCCGCCATCCCACGCGCATGCTCCGGCGGCAATCGTGGCGGCGGCGTTCGGGCACACGTGGCGCGCGATATCGAGTGCAGTCCGGCCGCCTACGGTGCAGTACACTCCGTCGTCAGCGAGCGGGATTGCACCCTCGACGACGGCAATGAACTTGCCCTTTTCCTCGCGTACGACCCGCTCCAGCGCGGCCTCTGCCTGATGCCCGGCGCCGGCCATCACCAACTCGTGGTACTCCCAGGAAAACAGATCTAATACCACTTCCAGCACAGTGGGGTGGCTGGAACGGAGGATGGACTCAGAGTTCCCGGCGCAGTCCTGAAATTGCAACCAGACCAGCACCGGTTTCCTGGCTTTCTCCAGAGCGGCGGCTACTTGGGCGACGTAGCGCGGAGGCAGCGCCAGAGTGGCCGTCATCAAGCTGCAGAATTTCAGGAAGCGACGACGGTCGATGCCTTTTTGTTGTAAGGCCCGAGACAACGAATGATTCGGCGGGAGCATGGGCTCACCTCTCGGTCATTTTTTCCAGGGAGGAAGATGGCCCCTGGTCTCCAGAAATCGGGGCCCGAGTCTCTTTATCCCTGGGCGCAGTGTCTGCTTCTATACCATCCGAATCCCTGCAGCGCAGTGACTTCAATCACCGTTTAATGTGAGGCCACGAACATTCGAGGGTCAAACTGGCTCCGAAGGGCGATGCAACGATTATCGGAGGGGGCCACGCTACGGAGTCGGGATGACTGCCGTGGCTTGATTCGAGTATCCGCTCTCCTCCGACTTGCTATTCACTGCCGTGGCCACGTAGTAGTAGGTTTGGCCAGAGACGACTGTGCTGTCGGTGTACGCGGTCGTGCCATCGAGCGAACTATTGATCATCGTGTATGGACCACCCGATACGGTGCCGCGGTAGATGTTGTAGCCAACCGCGTCAGCCGCGGCGGTCCAGGTGAGATCCACGGTGTGCTGACTCGCCGCTTTTCCCGTGCCGGTCATTGTTTGCACGGTGGGCGAGTTCGATGCGTTGCTCGAGAACGACAAAGTCGCCGAAGTGGCTCCACTGGCCTGCGGCGTGAAAGTGACGGTGAAAGAAGTGGAGTGCCCGGCGGCGAGCGTGACCGGGAGCGAAATTCCGGAGAGCACAAACTCACCGTTATTAAGACTTGCCGATGAAACCTTGACCGCCGCGCCGCTGGCGGTTAGGCTGCCGTTGAGCGCCGAACTCGTCCCTACCGTCACGTTGCCAAAGCTGAGACTGGTTGGGGACACCGCCAACTGCCCTGCGGCGGTTCCGGTTCCCGAGAGCGCGATGTTCAGCGGAGAGTTCGATGCGTTCGACACCACCGACAGGCTTCCGCTTGCCGCACCGGCACTAGTCGGCGCAAAGGTCGCGGTAAACGTTACGCTTTGGTTTGCCTTGAGTGTGAGAGGCAAGCTCAACCCACTGATCGAGAACACAGCCCCAGTCACATTCGCTTGCGTGATGGTAAGCGACGATCCACCAGTGTTGGTCAGCGTTTCCGATAAGTTCGTGCTATTGCCGACCTGGACGCTACCGAACGCCAGGCTCGTGGGATTTGCCGCCAGCGCTCCCGGCGTCACGCCGGTTCCCGAGAGTGGAATGCTCAAGTTGGGATTCGAGCCGGTGGATGTAATGCTCACGCTGCCGCTGGCTGCCCCGCTCGCGGTCGGAGAGAAAAGCACGGTGAACGACGTGCTCTGCCCCGCGGTTAATGTCAAAGGCAAAGACGAAGACAGGCCGCTCATACCGAATTCTGTGCCGCTGACAGTGGCGGCCGAAATCGTGAGGCTCGATCCGCCGGTGTTCGAAAGGGTCACAGTGCTAGTTTGATCGGATCCAACATTGATGTTTCCAAAGGCCACCGACGAGGGACTCGGGGAAAGCGTGCCCGGCGCAACCGCAGTGGCAGAGGCGGACAGCGAAGCATAGGGCTGGGCATTCGGCCCATCAAAGGAAATCGTGACGGTCGGATCGCCGGCACTGGTGGATTTGAACTGAACGTTGAATGAAGCGCTTTGTCCCGCACCCAAAGTCAGCGGTGTCGCAAGGCCAGTGACCGTAAAGCCGGAGCCCAATCCTTGAATCGAGTTGATGGTAATGGCAGACGAGGTGTTGTTCGTTATCGTGTCAGACAGCGTCTTGCTGGTGCCGACTGGCACTGACCCGAAGTTCAGGCTGCCGCTCCCCAGCCCGACCGTGCCGCCGCCATTCGAACCAGAGGATAGGCCCTGGCATCCTGTGAGCAGCAACAGTCCGCCCGCAACAACAAAGAAAATGGCCAAGCGTCGATACAACCGGATAACCTTTTTCTGCGATCTATGTGTGCCGTTACGCAAGCCACGGCGGCCGATTTCGGGTCGCCGAGACCCCCGAAATCCAAGCTCCGGCGAGACCAGTGTCGCTCCTGGCTGCCACGAGCCTCAGAGTCCGCGATGACGCGTTCGGTGCTTGCAGTGTATTCAAGTCGAGTGTGCTCAGCGAGGTTACGACCGTGTTTCGGGCGGGCTCTGAGTGCGAGCACCCGAGCCATCCGAAGCCAGATCAGGCACTTAGAAGAGGTGCAGGGCAGAAAAATAGTTTGGGCATGTTGCTTCTTCCTACCGGCCAGCGCCACGACTCGACGACGGCTGCGCTACAATCTCAGCCGCGGAACTTAAACGATGAACATGACAGCACGAACTCAAGTTCCGGGCTTCGCGTTCTTGTCTGCTCTGTCGATCCTGTTCTGGTGGCATTCTCTGGTCACGACGTGGGGACTCGCGTTGGCGAACGACGCCTACACTCACATCCTGCTGATTCTCCCCCTGAGCGGTGCACTCATTTATATGAACGCGAAGTATATCGATGAGAAAGCACTCCGGACGAGCCCGGTGCCGCGCCCGCGCCTCGGTTCGGCTCTGCTGGCTCTGGCGTTGGTCATCGGTTGTTGCACGAGATGGGGGATGGGCGCTGCACCCGATGATGTGCGGCTGACGCTCGCAATGTTGGCTCTCGTGATCTGGTGGATCGCCAGCGTCCTATTATGTTTTGGAGCAAGAACTTTTCAGTCGTTTCTGTTTCCGCTTTGCTTTCTGTTTCTTCTGGTCCCCATTCCTGACTTCGCTTTGAGCTGGATTATCGAATTCTTGCAACATCAATCCGCGTCAGCGGCGCAGATCATGTTTCGCGCGGCTGGGGTTCCGGCGACTCAGGATGGAATCATGCTGTCGATCCCAGGGCTGGACATCGAAGTTGCGCGCGAGTGCAGCAGCATTCGATCCAGTCTGATGCTCGTTGTCACGACTATCGTCTTGGCCCATCTGTTCCTGCGCTCGTGGTGGCGGAAACTCCTGCTCATCGCGGCCACGATTCCCCTCTCCGTCGCCAAGAACGGACTTCGCATCTTCACGATTGTGGAGCTTGGAACTCGCATGGACCCTGGGTTCCTCAACGGTAAACTCCATCACAACGGAGGAATCATCTTCTTTGGCATCGCGGTCGTTGCGATGATGGCGCTGCTCTGGGTCCTGAGGAGAACCGAGTTCCTCGCATAGTTTAATCTGGTGATTCGCTTTACCGGAGATTCGGTGAACATATTTCACATTGTTGGGGCCCGTCCCAACTTCATGAAGGTCGCTCCCGTCCTGAATGCTCTGAGAGAGCGGAAAAATGTGCTGCAGACCCTCATTCACACCGGTCAGCATTACGACGTTAATATGTCCGACGTGTTTTTCCAGCAACTGGGCATACCTGCCCCCGATGTGAATCTGGCGGTCGGGTCGGGCACGCATGCCAAGCAAACGGCCGAAATCATGATCCGGCTGGAGCCGATCGTGCTCGAGCGGCGCCCCGACATCGTCCTCGTCTACGGGGATGTCAACTCGACCGTTGCTACCGCGCTGGTTTGCGCCAAGCTGGGCGTTCAAATCGGCCACGTCGAAGCCGGACTGCGTTCGTTCGATCGCACCATGCCCGAGGAGGTCAATCGCCTGGTGACCGATCAGCTTGCCAACTTGCTGTTCACGCCGTCGGAAGATGGGGACGAGAATCTTCGGCGAGAGGGAATTCCCGCGGAGAAGGTCTTCCGCGTCGGCAACGTGATGATTGACTCCCTGGTGCGCCTGTTGCCTTCAGCGCAGAAGGTGAAAGTGGAGGCGCTGCCCGCGCGCTACGCCCTGGTTACGCTGCACCGCCCGGCCAACGTTGATGACAGTGCCACGCTGAAGGGAATCCTGGAATCGCTGCTCGAAGTCAACCGGGATCTGGCCGTGGTGTTTCCCGCCCATCCCCGAACCCGGCAACGAATCGCCGATTTTGGATTGAATGCCGGGCAACTGCGCGTGCTCGATCCTCTCCCCTATATTGATTTTCTGGGATTGCAATCACACGCGACAGTGGTGATCACCGATTCAGGAGGCATTCAGGAAGAGGCCACATATCTTGGCATCCCTTGTCTTACACTGCGCGACAACACCGAGCGACCGATTACTGTTCTTATGGGGACGAACGTTCTGGTCGGCCGCGATCCGGAAAAGCTGCGCAGGGAATTGTCGAGGGTACTCGAGGGCAAAGCAAAACAAGGAACTGTGCCGCCCCTTTGGGATGGGCACGCAGGGCAGCGTATCGCAGATATTCTCATTGGACGGCCGTCACGCGGTTGAACGGTTACCTGAATTGTTACTTCACCCTCCAATGCAATTCGGCCCGTCACGTTGTCGCGCTACCGCCATAAAAGACTTCGACTTGAAACCCTGGCGAAGTAACCTATTACCAGGAGATCGCCGACCTACAGAGCAACTCTCAAAGGACGTGTTCTAAGTCCCAGTGGCGAGCAACCAACGTAACCTGAAACCAAATAAAAACAGATGTAGGCTTGTAACTGACATAGGGCACGACCAACTCGCGCACTCTGTCGCACGCAGCTATGCTGAACATGAGGGCCGAATCGAGACCGGATTGACAATTATGCGAAGAATCTTCGCTTGCCTTTTCTTGCTCGTCGCGCCGCTTCTGGCGCAATCTCACATGGGACCCGGCGAACCCGCGGCCGGGGCCACAGGTCCGGCTTTTGAGGCGGGTGTCGGCTACGTCTACCTCAGCATGCCCACGCCATCGCAACGTATAGGGCTCGCCGGCCTGGATGCCAACGGTCTTGTCAGGTTTGCCACGCGTTGGGGAGTGACCGTGGACTCTACTTATGCCGTCACTAGCAACGTGCTCGGCACGGGTCACAGCGGCAATATGCTCAGCTGTCTGGCTGGCCCCGTTTTCTATCCGTTTGGGCACGGGCAGGCCGGGATCTTTGTTCACGCCCTGGCCGGCGCCAGTTGGGTCGACAGCGCCGTCCCGGTTAGCAGCACTAACTACCTGGGGGGCTGGGTAGCCCGTCCCTCGTACGCAGCCGGCGGAGGGTTCGAGCACTACCTCTTCCGACCGATTGCCGTCCGCGTCCAGGCTGACTATCAGCGCACGACCTTTGTTGACTCGACCGGCGCGATGCAGGGCCAAAACGATCTGCGTCTCACCTCGAGTATCGTTTATCGCTTTGGAAACCGCTGAACAATTGCCCTTCGAAAGAAATCACGCACTAGTGAGAATCATCCCCGTCTAACTATCTCACTAAGATTGAAGTCGAATTTTGTGTAGCCTCAATGAACGCCAGCAAGCGCGGGTGAAGTAGGCGATGGGCCCGACCAGGGTCACAGCGGCGGTGACGACTCCGTCCCACCCGCTCCAAATTCTCTAAATCGGCGGCCAACATCCAGCGCATCCGGGGGCCGATCGACCGGGCATAAAGCAGGACCAAAACCACAGAAAAAAGAGCCTGCTCAGCGAACGAACTCGCGAAGGTGGCTCTCTGTGTTTGCGGCTGAATTTACGATTGGGTTGGCTTGGTCACTCTAGACCGGAGGAACATGGCCCCGATACACGTGAGTCCGGCCCCGACAAGATAGATTGCGGACGATCCACCTTCCGGAACCTGCTGGCAATTCCTCTGGTACCATTCGCATCGCTGATGGTGGTCTCGGTCTCGGTCAGCGAAAGCAGCGGGAGCCAGACAACAAATCACGACGATTGCCAGCCACAATTTCCCCCCACGGTTGCTCATGTAATGCTCCCTGCTATTTCGGAACCCACGCCGGACGGGGAGTGTCGGGGGCCTTCCCTAAGGTTCTTCTTCAGCTTGTTACATTGAACTGCCAATGTTAACGTGCTGTCAAGATGATAGTTTTTGCGACAGTTGCACGAAAATGCAACCTTAGCAAACTCGTATTTGTCGCAGCCCCCAGAAACAGGTCCGGATCACTCCAGGTTACTTAATGGACCATGCCGGGCCAACGCTACGGAGTCGGAATCGCGGCCTGTGCTTGGTTCGAGTATCCACTCTCCACCGACTCGCTATTAACGGCCGTAGCTACGTAGTAATAGGTCTGGCCGGAGACGACTGCGCTGTCGGTGTAAGTGACCGTGCCGTCGAGCGAACTATTGATCATCGTGTACGGTCCTCCCGGCGCGGTCCCGCGATAGATGTTGTAGCCGACTGCGCTCGGCGACGCAGTCCAGGTGAGGTCCACAGTATGCTGGGTCGCCGCTGTTCCCGTGCCGGTCATCGTTTGCACGGCAGGCGAGTTCAAGGCGTTGCTCGAGAACGACAAGGACCCCGAGGTGGCTCCGCTCGCCTGCGGTGTGAAAGTGACGGTGAAAGAACTGGATTGCCCGGCGGGAATCGTTACCGGCAGCGAAATTCCGGAGAGCACAAACTCACCGTTATTGAGGCCTGCCGATGCCACCGTGACCGCTGCGCCGCTGGCGATCAGGCTGCCATTGAGCGCCGAACTCGTCCCGTCAACCACGTTGCCAAAGCTGAGACTGGTTGGCGACACCGCCAGTTGGCCCGTGGCCGTTCCGGTTCCCGAGAGCGCGATGTTCAGCGGAGAGTTCGATGCGTTGGACACCACCGACAGGCTCCCGCTCGCCGCGCCGGCACTGGTCGGCGTAAAGGTGGCAGTAAACGTCACGCTTTGGTTGGACGTGAGCGTGAGGGGCAAGCTCAACCCACTGATCGAGAACACAGCCCCAGTCACATTTGCTTGCGTAATGGTGACCGACGATCCGCCAGTGTTGGTCAGCGTTTCCGACAAGTTCGCGCTATTGCTGACCTGGACGCTACCAAACGCCAGGCTCGTGGGATTTGCCGCCAGCGCTCCCGGCGTCACGCCGGTTCCCGAGAGTGGAATGCTCAAGTTGGGATTCGAGCCGTTGGAAGTAATGCTCACGCTGCCACTGGCCGCTCCGCTCGCGGTCGGAGAGAAAAGCACGGTGAACGATGTGCTCTGGCCCGCGGGTAATGTCAAAGGCAAAGACGCGAGCCCGCTCAAACTGAATCCGCTGCCACTCGCAGTCGCAGCCGAGATCGTGAGGCTTGAACCACCTGTGTTGGTCAGGGTTTCGCTCAACGAGTTCGAAGTGTTGATCTGAACGCTGCCGAAGGCGAGGCTGGTCGGATTCGCAACCAAGTCTCCCTGCGCCACGCCCGTTCCAGAGAGTGGAATGCTCAAGTTGGGATTCGAGCCGTTGGACGTGATGCTCACGCTGCCGCTGGCTGCCCCGCTCGCGGTCGGAGAGAAAAGCACGGTGAACGACGTGCTCTGGCCTGCGGTTAATGTCAAAGGCAAAGACGCGAGCCCGCTCAAACTGAATCCGCTGCCGCTGGCAGTTGCAGCTGAGATCGTGAGGCTTGAACCACCTGTGTTAGTCAGGGTCTCGCTCAACGAGTTCGAAGTGTTGATCTGAACGCTGCCGAAGGCGAGGCTGGTCGGATTCGCAACCAAGGCCCCTTGCGCGACGGCAGTCCCGGAAAGTGGAAGATTCATGGCGGGGTTCGAGGCATTGGAAGCGAAAGCTACGTTGCCGCTTGAACCGCCCGTCGACTGAGGGCTAAAGGCTACCGAGAAAGTTGCACTCTGGCCCGCTCCCAGCGTCAGCGGTAGGGCTAAACCGCCCAGAGTAAAACTGGCGCCGGTGAGTGTGGCCTGAGAGACCGTTAGATTGGAACTCCCTGAGTTGGTCAGGACTGCGGATTGCGTTTGTGTGCTTCCCACTTGGACGTTGGCAAAGTTCGCACTGTTGGGATTGGCGGTGAGTTGACCGGGAGTTATGCCCGTACCGCTGAGAGGTATCGCCAGCGCGGGACCAGAAACAAACAGGCTACCTCCGGTCGTGCCGGACGATTGTGGGGCGAAGGCAACGTTCAACGTAACGCTTTGCCTAGCGCCTAAAGTCAAAGGGAATGCAGGCCCGCTCATCGAGAATCCGCCGCCCGTTATCTGAAGTGCCGAGAGGGTCACCTTCCAGGAACGCGCGTTCGTGAGCACGACAGGTACGGTGGAACTGGTTCCTATCGCCACTTGGCCAAACGAAACAATCGACGGGCTCGCGGTCACGGGCTCGCTGCTCAGGCCTGCACCACCAACCTCAAGCTGAACACCAGCATTCGATGAACCGCTGGAGAACTTGATCATGCCTCCGGCCCATCCCGTCGCCGTGGGAGTGAAGCTCACACTTAGATCGACACTCTGTCCCGCAGGCAAGACCAGCGGCAGGCTCAAGTAGGACGTGGTGAATTCGGCGTTGCCCACAGTGATTCCCGAGATCGTCGCACTCGTCTGTCCATGATTCGTCAACGTGACAAGCAAGGTTTCGGTCTGGCCGACGGCGACAGCGCCAAATTGAAGGCGCGTGGGTGTGCACGCGAGTTGTGATGCAGCAGCGGCGGTGGCCACGGGCACTATTCCGAGGAGCACGATCGCCATGCAGATGGTTAGAAAGTGGACTGTGTGGACGGAGAAAGACTGCTTGATGGACTGGGGGAGTCGCATTCCTCTAGTGTGGAAGTCTTGCGACCCCGCGAACAGATTCCGGGAGTACAACGAGCCTCGGTCCGATAGGTCAGTACAAGATTCGTCCCGTTAGGTGCCCTTCTGATTATCGACGATGGCGCGAATTTCAACGAAGACGTCAACAACAAATTCTCTTCGACGCTTAAAGTTGGCTTTTTTCGAAAGGCGTGACGGCGAGAATCTGTGGAAGGCGGAGCGCTAAGTCATTTCTTTGCCAACACACGATTTGAGCAGGTCACGAAAGGACTGACCGACTCGATCGCGACGCTTCACGGAGTTGGAATGACTGCCGTAGCTTGATTCGAGTATCCGCTCTCCTCTGAGGCGGAATTTACGGCCGTGGCAACGTAGTAGTAAGTCTGGCCGGAGACGACTGTGCTGTCGGTGTATGCGGTCGTGCTGTCGGCTGACGTGTTGATCATCGTGTACGGACCACCCGAAACGGTGCCACGGTAGATGTTGTAGCTGACCGCGTCAACCGAGGCGGTCCAGGTGAGGTCCACAGTATGCTGGGTCGCCGCTGTTCCCGTGCCGGTCATCGTTTGCACGGCAGGC
>Ga0209448_10000556_pt1 | contig 12200 bp, 7 predicted proteins | sample BogFormECP14_OM2_FD_188245 | JGI IMG/M metagenome (GOLD analysis project Ga0209448, IMG submission 188245) | Bog forest soil microbial communities from Calvert Island, British Columbia, Canada - ECP14_OM2 (SPAdes) (version 2) | ecosystem: Environmental > Aquatic > Freshwater > Wetlands > Bog ... | reverse complement strand
GTTCGCACCCGCGCCAGAAGTTCTCGCGGACTGAACGGTTTCGTCACGTAGTCATGCGCGCCCAATTCCAGCAGCAGCACCTTGTCCATCACTTCCGTCTTCGCACTAAGAATGAGGATCGGCAGCGAGGGTGCCGCCTGGCTGATTTCGCGGCACACGTCCTGGCCCGGCGTCCCCGGCAAACTCAAGTCCAGCACCAGTACGGACGGCGCTGCCGCCCGAAACATTTCCAGACCCGTTGCGCCGTTCCCCGCAATATCCACCGCAAAGCCTTCAGCTTCAAACAATCGCTTTAGAGCTTTTTGTACCGCGCGATCGTCCTCGATCACCAGGATCCGCTCCGAACCAGCCGAAACCGCGTCCACCGTCGTGGTCCCTGTCGTTGTCGCTAAAGATACGCCCTTGTTCACGACCACCCCCGCGCCGTAATTGCCATGAATCATATCCCTAAACTCTAGCCTGCTATCGGGTTAATGACGCATTTCGGGCAAGAAAGTGACATCAATTTGACAATTTGTTGACAAAGGTCAAACCTCGGAGACGACGGGAAGAATGAAAGCAACAGCTTTCCTGACGCGAGACGCATTGCAGAGCGAACCTCGCCTCAACTTAGCCCGTTCCTTGCCGGCGGCAACCTGCGTTACCCGCTCATTATATGAAGCTCCGGTCGGTTTCAAAAGCTCAGGTCGACGAAACGGCAGTACAATGGGTGTTGTTTTTGTCTCGAAGAAGAAAATCAAGAGGGGAATTCCAACTCCCATGTTCCGGCCGCTGAGCATCGCGCTTCTTGCAGTGACCGTATCCGCGCCGCTCTCAATCGCGCAGAGGCGCGGGGCGATGGGGATGCCGGTTTCCGCGGCGCATGCCGGCTTTGCACGTGGGATGGGCCTACATCATGGAACGCGACCATTCACCAGAGGAATTTTTCTCGGCTCGCCCTGGCCCTATTCGGACTACGATCTCGATGAGCCGTACGTGGTTGAAGGCGCTCCGCCCCAGTTTGTGATCGTGCAGTCGCCCTCAGCTGACGATTCTCCGCGAAGAACCCGGCCCGCACCCTTGCTGATCGAGTGGCAGGGCGATCGTTATGTGCGATTCGGCGGTACCGCGCAAACAGTGGGACGTCGAACCTCGGCGCATCCCGATTATGCGGAGCCAGCGCGAACAAAACTGCCCACGAAATCGCCGTCGAAACCGACAATGTCAGTCACGCAGAAAGAGCCGCCCGCAGTACTCGTCTATCGCGACGGTCATCGCGAGGAGATCCCCGACTATGCCATCGCGGACGGCCTCATCTACGTCCGCGGCATCGACTGGCAAGACGGTTATTGGACAAAGCGCATCCCGCTCTCCACGCTCGACCCGCCTGCCACAATCCAAGCCAACCGGCAGCGTGGCGTAAAATTCCTGCTTCCAACTGCGCCCAACGTGGTAATCGCCAGTTTCTAGCCGCCGGGAGGCACTCGACTTCCAGTGACCACCGGAGTATGCTGCGTTCGCCAGAAATACACGGCGAGGCGGATTGCCACGATGCATGTCCAAACATCACCGAGTCAACCAAGCACAGGCGAGAGAGACGCGCCCTTAACGAGAAATCAAATACGCGGCTTCTGGGCGTCCTGGGGAGGTTGGACGCTTGACGGCATGGATTCCGTTATCTATGCGTTGGTATTGGTGCCGTCACTGCGAGAACTGCTGCCCAACTCCGGGATTGCAGCCACCAAAGGAAACATTGGCTATTACGGCGGTCTGTTGTTCGCTCTATTTCTAATCGGCTGGGGTCTCGCCTTCCTTTGGGGACCAGTGGGAGATAAGTTCGGCCGCGTGCGTACCCTGATGCTGACAATTCTGTGCTATTCCACGTTTACTTTGCTGAGCGCCTTCGCGGTCACCGTGTGGCAGCTCGCCATTCTGCGTCTGCTGGCTGGCATCGGCATTGGCGGCGAGTGGGCCATGGGCGGCACTTTTGTTGCAGAAGAATGGCCCGAGCATCGCCGCGTTGCCGGTGCCGGATTCATGCACACCGGATACTACTTTGGATTTTTGCTGGCAGCGCTAGCCAATTACAGCATCGGAAGCCACTTCGGCTGGCGCTACATGTTTGCCTTCGGAGGATTGCCCGCACTCTTGCTGGCGTGGATCCGCTATGGCGTGACCGAGCCGGCGCGCTGGGTGCAGAAAGAGAAAGTTGTTCAGAGCTGGGCCTGGTGGCGTCCACTGGCCACGCTCTTCAATCCAACGTTGCGCCGTCGCACCATTTTGAATTCCTTGTTCATGCTGGTTTCGATCTGCGGCCTGTGGGCGGGCACGGTCTACGTTCCCACAGCGGTTACCAACCTCGCCGAAGCCAGCGGCCGAGTTGGACCACAAGCGGCACAGATGGCTTCGTATGCAACCATGCTGGTGGCCGTTGCCACCATTCTCGGCTGTCTTGCCATGCCGACCCTTGCCGAACGATTTGGGCGCCGCGGAGCACTGGCCTTTTACTTCACTCTGATGATGGTGTTTATCGTCGTCACCTTCGGCAAGGTTTACTATCTCGGCGGAGCCGGACTGCCGTGGTTTTTTGTTTGTCTGTTTTTTCTCGGACTTGGAGGGGCTAACTTCTCGGTCTACACGCTGTGGCTGCCCGAGCAATATCCCACCGAGTGCCGCGCCAGCGCGTTCGCCTTTTCGACTTCCTTCGCCCGCTTCGCTGGAGCCGGAATCACGTTTCTGGTTGGCGCCGGAGTACGCCACTTCGGTTCGGTCGGAACGCCGGTGGCACTCACTGGTATCGCCTTTGCTATCGGCCTGCTGCTAACTCCGCTAGGTGCGGAGACTCGCGGGCAACCGTTGCCGTCATAAGTTGGACCAGGATTGGACCACGCGCTAGATTGGGTTACTTCATCGGAGGAGTCTCTGGTTCGGCGGAGCCATCGGCGCGCGCGTCAGAAGCTCCGTAGTTTACATTGGCCTTCGAGTCGTGCATCACGGCCTGCCCCCGACCCATGGCGGTGGTGTATTCGCGCCGCACGTCGAGTTGATGTCCCATCGCGGAAAGTTTTTGCCGCACCTCGGGCGTCACTCGCGACTCGATCACGATGTTGCACCCACGCTCGGGACTGACCGTGAAACGCGCGTTCTCCAGCGCCTCCTGGATGTTCATGCCGTAGTCGACAACGTTGGAAACGAATTGTGCATGTGCAAGCGGCTGGTTCGCTCCTCCCATAATCCCGAACCCAACGTGCTGATCTCCATGCTCCATGAATGCCGGAATGATGGTGTGGAACGGCCGCTTGCGCGGGGCCAGCGCATTCGGAGAAAGGGGATCAAGCGAAAACAGCGCACCGCGATCCTGCAGCACGAATCCCATGCCACGCACCACAACGCCCGCCCCGAACGCTTCATAATTGCTTTGAATCAACGAGACGATGTTGCCCTCGCGATCCACGACCGAAAGATAAGTCGTGTCACTAGTGGGCGGCGTGCCGGCCGCAACCTTGCAGTTGGCTTTGCCGGCATCGATCAGCTGGGCACGCTGCCGCGCGTATTCCTTCGAGAGCATCCCTTTCACCGGCACCTTCGCAAAGCGTGGATCGGCGTTGTAACGTCCCAGATCGGCGTATGCCAGCTTCATGGCTTCGATCTTTTTATGCAGTTCCGCGACGCTGAGCGGCCCATCGGGCGACGCCGGAGAAGTCTCCATAATGTTCAGCATCTCCAGGGCCGCCATTCCTTGTCCGTTGGGAGGGAGCTCGTAAACGGTCCAGTCGCGATAAGTGGTCGAGATCGGCTCGACCCATTCCGGCGCAAACTCGGCCAGATCCTCCGTCACCATTGTTCCGCCCAGATTCTGTGAAGTGCTTAAAATCGCGCGTGCGATCTCACCCTTATAAAAATCAGCCGCGCCATTCTGCGCCACCAGCCGCAAGGCCTTCGCGAGATCACGATTCTGGAACACTTGTCCCACCACCGGTGGCTTGTCATTGGGCAGATAGACCCGTCGGCCTTCCGGATCCTTCGCGATCCATTCCGCCGACTCGTTCCAATAGGACGCAATGATTTCAGGAACGGGATAGCCATCCTCGGCATAGAAAATCGCCGATTGGAAAAGATCCTTCCAAGTCAACCGTCCGAAGCGTTCGTGGAGCGCGTGCCAACCCGCCACTGCACCCGGGACCGTGACCGAGTCAATGCCTGCCGGCGGCATCGAGGTCGCGCCCTTCGCCCGCAAGTGTTCGATCGTCAATCCTCGTGGAACCCATCCGCTGGCATTAAGACCGTACAGCTTGCCGGTTTTTGCGTCCCAGTAAATCGCAAACAGATCGCCGCCCATGCCATTCATCATGGGTTCCGTCACCCCAAGTACGGCATTCGCGGCAATCGCCGCATCCACGGCAGACCCGCCCCGAGCCAGTATCTGCGAACCCGCTACCGAAGCTTGCACATGGCTGGTGGCCACAATGCCATAGCGTGTGACAACCATCGAGCGTGCGGACGAGCGATCTTGTGCCGACATAGAAGACGTAATCAGGACAACAGCGAGTGTAGTTCGAATCGAGATTCGAATCGAAATGTTCATGCTACCCCTGCGCGCGCGTATTCTAACAGGCTGCGGAAAAAGTCGGCGCTGCACTTGATTCTTTATGCTGCACTTTTGATTTTGGGTGGCGCAGCGGTTTACCGCTGCGATAGCTGGCGTGCCTTCAGAATCGGCTTTAGCCGCTGAGGTGAGACTCCGACGCGGAGAACGCCTGATTTTACGGCTGCGAACTGACTTCGAGCAGCAGATGATCATTGAACTCCGTCGCCAGTTTCGCCACGCCATCCGCCGCTGCATCCACCGTGCCCAGGTCTTTTCCCTCGCCGTACTCACTCACCCGATACTTCCCGGGCTTCAATCCGCGCAGTTCGACGTCGCCTTTCCAGTTGGACGAGGTAAAGAACGCGTAATACATTTTGCCGTCTTTCGCGATCGCGTAGCCCTCGGGAGTGTCGTAGCCGGTCACGTAAAGGTCCCTGAACTCGCCCTTCGAAAGCATTTTCTGGTTATACAAACCGATCCACTTCTTCCAGCGCTCCTCTTTAGCCGAAGTCAGGTTCACATCCTTGAATTGCGGACCGGGGTCGGGCCAGACAAACTTCGTCCCCACCACGCCTCCCGCTCCAATCGTGGAAGCGAAATCGTCGCCGTGTTCCTTATAGTTATCGCCCACCTTGGTCATCGCAGAAAGTTCGACGTGATCGCCGTAGACAGCCGACTCGGGCCCGAGCAATGCTTTATACATCTTGATCCGCCGCCGCACCTGCACGGCTCCCACCGGGTCGGCCGTCACCGCCTGGTCCATGAACGGCAGCCAGGCCAGCGATGGCGGCGTGCCGCACGGGCAAGCCTGCGTCACGCTCTCTGGCTTCAGCGCGCGCGTCGTCTGGAAAATTTCCTTGTACACATCCCCCATCGCATTCACCGAATCCTGCGGCGACTTATGATGGTGCGCCGGGTTGTAACACTCCGGAACGCTGTAAATATTGTCCAGCTTGCTGCCGTCGAATCCCCAGTCGCGAATGAATTTTTCCGTCAGCTGCTTGTGATACGCTCGCACTTCCGGCACCGCCGGACACATCACCGCCAAGCCACGAGTCATGTGCGCATGCTTGCCGTTCTTGTCCAGAATCAACCACTCCGGATGCTCGTGCGCAATCTTCGAAACCGCGTACTTGTGCGAATCCCATTTTCCCTGGCCATCCTCCACCCCGAGCGGCAGCCACCACAATTGCGCCAGCATGCCTTGCTTGTGGAAGTCGTCGGTCATCTTCTTGATGGAATCTCCGGGAAAAGTATCCGCGCGGGGATTCCAGTCGCCATAAGCATCGAACCAGCGATCGTCAAGCGTCACCCACTTGATGCCCATCTCCTTCAGTTTCGGAACCGTGCCCAGCATCTGCGCCGGCGTTACGTTGAACTCGTATCCCCAGCCGCACCAACTCACGTTGTATGCTTCGCTCGATGGCTTCGGAAGGTCCCACCCCTCTTTCTGCAGCACGCTCGACCAGATTCGCAGCGGCTCATAGAAATCGCCCGCAAAGACCGAGACGAAACTACGCGGAGTGGAGTACGTCTCGCCCGGCTTCAGCGTGATATTGGCGTCGTAGTCCACCTCGGTATTCACGCGTACATCGGTTCCAACTTTTGCCGGGATCGCAGCGGAAATCGGGAGAGTCTCCACGTGTCCGACCGCTTCGCCCACCTGGCGCGTCCAGAAAGCCACCACCGGAATCCCGCCACCATAGCCGCCTTTAACCATTTCTCCCATGATATTGGGCTGCGAAAAAGCCGGCGTCAGTTTCACGACATCGTCTTTCCCCCAGTCGTAGCTCGCGCCATGAAACGACCACATTTCCCACGGATGTGCCTTCGTGTCGCTCAGCGCAGCATTCAACCGGCGCCGCTGATTCACACTTTTTTCGAGGGCCACTTCACTCGCTCCTGTGTTCTTGTACTCCACGGTGCTCAGCAGAATGTTCGGGAATTTGTCATAGACTTCGAGCGCCAGTACGCGCTGCAGTTCCGTCCCCGATGGCCCCAGCGGACGCGCCGGAATCTCCACCCGCTTCCCGGCTCCCATCTTTCCGATCGCTTCATGCACCTGCGCCTGCTGAAAATCGAGCGTGAAGTGCACATCCTTGCCCCCCAGTCGCACAAAATCGCTGTCGGCAGGAGCGCCTATGTTCGGTTCGTCCAGCGAAAGTCTCTTCCCGTCCTTCAGCAGAAACGCCTGAACGTACCCGTCTGGCCTCACCTGAAACTCGGCCGCGCCGGTAGTCAGCACCACCGGGCCGCCGTCCTTCACCTCCACGTTGATGGTAGAAGGCTGCGTGGGTTCTGGCTTAGCGGTCGCGGTCTTCAGCGGCAACTGCAGAGGCGATTTTGGCAACTTCGAGCAAGCCGCTTGCAGAACCATGAAACCAAGCGCCATGCCGAACGTTGTAGCGATCAGGGCAATCCCTTGCCTGCGGGGGATCATGAATAACCTCTCTCCTTGCCGTTCTACCTGATGTTTTACCATCTATGACTCCGCTAGCCTGTGCAACTGTGCTTCCGGCAGTTTCACTAGAATACCGCGGCGGCCAAAAGCTACGAAACGAAAGTAACAGTAATGGTTCGTAATGTCACACCGAGAGCTCGCAGTTCGATAGGTCCAAGAATCAGCGATCCGAATTTCAGCCAGCTAATGGTGCGAATAGCCCTTGACAATTCTGCCAACCATCAACGAAAGTTACTATTCGAAACAAATCGAAACATCATGCCTTCGAACGGTCTGCTCAACGAAGAACGCCGCCGTGAAATCCTTGGAGTCCTGCACCGCGACGGACGTGTACTCGTCAAGGATCTCGCCCGGCAGTTCCGTATTTCGCAGATCACCATCCGCAAAGATCTGGAGTTCCTCGACGGCCAGGGGATCATCCAGCGTACCCACGGTGGCGCGCTACCCGTGCAAGGTGGTGCTCTGCTCGATCCGACGCTGCGTGAGAAAGAGAAGCTTCACCGCAGGGAGAAGATCCAGATTGCCCAAGCTGCGGTGCACCTTGTGGAAGAAGGGCAGTCCGTGTTGCTCGATTCCGGAACTACGACGACCGCCATTGCGCGCGCCCTGAAAGACATGGCGCGACTCACCGTGATCACCAACGCGATCAACATCGCCGCCGAACTGGCAGGCACGCACATCGAAGTGATCCTTACCGGAGGCATGCTGCGCAAGAACTCGTTTTCTCTGGTCGGTCCTCTGGCCGAACAAACGCTGCGCCAGCTCAGCGCCGACATCTTGTTTCTGGGCGTCGATGGCTTCGACACCAAGGCCGGCCTTTTCACTCCGAATCTATTGGAGTCAGAAGTGAACCGAGCCATGGTCGATATTGCCCGCCGGACGATAGCGGTTTGCGACTCGAGTAAGTTCGGCCGTCGCAGCCTCTGCAATATCATGCCGCTCGCCGCGGTCCATGAAGTGATTACCGATAAGCAAATCCCGAAAGCAGATTTGCACGCGCTGAAAGAGGCAGGAGTAAAAGTAACGCTGGTGTAAGCGGAGTTGAAGACCCAATGAAATCGGTGGAAATCGCGGAACAAGGCCAGCGCACGCTGAGCGAGATTTTTTCTCAGCCCCAGTGCTGGAGCGCGTCTCTTGCCCAGTTGGCAGCCAGCGCGGAATTGCGTGCGGCCATACAACTCGCGAGGCCAGCAGCGGATCGGCCCGGATTAGATCGGCCCGGACCAGAGTGGATATTCGTCGGCTGCGGAACAAGTTACTATCTCGCGCAGGCCGCCGCGTCGAGTTTCAACCATCTCAACCTGCCCGCACGCGCCGTCCCTGCTTCTGACCTGCTGCTGTATCCTGCACTAACTCTGCACGCCGGACGGGATTATGTTCCGGTTGTGATTTCGCGCTCCGGCCTCACGTCGGAGGCAGTCCGCGCCGCGCAGGCATTGGAGAAGGATCACAATCTTCGCACCATCGCCATCACCTGTGCCGAGGGGCAACCGCTGGAGGCGGCGTGCAGCGTTACCTTGAAGCTTCTCGACGCCGACGAACAGAGCACGGTCATGACGCGGTCGTTCACGTCAATGCTGCTTGGGCTGCAATACCTCGCGGCGATTGTCTCGGGCAACAATCCGTTCCGCCGCGCGCTGACCGAACTCGCGCCACAAGTCGAGCCGCTTTTGAATGACATTCCGCAGCGTTTGCGGTTGTTTGTCGAGTCTCGCAGTTTCTCTGACTTCGTTTTCCTGGCGCAGGGCCCCCTGTTCGGCATTGCCTCGGAATGCATGTTGAAGGTGACCGAATCCTCGTCCTCTTATGCCCAGGTATTTCACTCTCTGGAGTTCCGTCATGGTCCAAAATCGATTGCAAGTCCGGACACGCTGATCACGTTTCTTATTTCGGAAACCTCTTATGACGCGGAAGTTGAGTTACTCGAAGAAATGAAAGCCCTCGGCGCGGCCACCATGGTGATTGCGAATCGCGTCGATAGCCGGGCTCAGCAGGCCGCTGACTTCGCCATCGAATTTGGCCTCCAGTCGCCCGAGTACGCGCTCCCCGCGGCTTTCGCGATTTGGGGTCAACTGTACGGCGTTTACTACGGACTCAAAAAGGGCCTCAATCCCGACTCGCCGAAAAACCTGACGCGCGTCGTCGAACTAAAGCCGGAAATAAGCAGATAGCACTTAGCGGTAGCAAAACGCAGGAAGACCCGCCTCCATGTCCAAGCTCGATATCGCAATCGCCGGGGAGATCAATCTTGACCTGATCCTCTACGGTCTCCCCGAGCAAATGCCCACGGAACGCGAACTGCTGGCCAGTGACTTCGCCATCACGTTAGGCAGTTCGTCGGCCATCGTGGCGCATAATCTCGCCGCTCTTGGCAGCCGCGTGGGGTTCATCACCAAGGTTGGCGACGACGCTTTCGGAGCCCTCGCGATGGAGCGCCTGCGTGAACCTGGTGTAGACCTCGCGAACATCGCGCATGGCGCCAAATCCGGCGTAACCCTCATTCTGCCCCATGGACCCCGACGCCACATGTTCACGTATCCGGGCACAATCTCGGAGTTGCGCTTTGAGGATCTCGATCTCGACTATCTGGCCTCCGCCCGTCACTTTCATATGTCGTCGCTGTTTTTGCAACGTGAACTGTCGCCGCGTGTGCCCGAGATTTTTCGGCGGATGAAGTCCGCCGGCCTGACCACCTCGCTCGACACCAACGACGATCCCGACGACCGCTGGGACGGCGTACTCCAAGAGATTCTTCCCCACCTGGATATCCTGCTACCGAACGAACGCGAAGCGATGAAGATTTCGAGAGCCGACGACGTGGAATCCGCGCTCTCGCGGCTTGCGCAAAAGGTGCCAACCGTCGCGGTCAAAATGGGCGCCAGCGGAGCCGTTGCCATTCGGGATGGGCACCGAGTCAGCGTACCCGCCGTGCCGATAACGGTCATCGATACGGTTGGTGCAGGCGACAGCTTCGACGCCGGATTTCTCCACCAATTTCTGCGCGGAGCCGATCTCGCGACTTGCCTGACCCACGGAAACCTGTGCGGCGCATTCTCCACCACCGCCTGCGGCGGCACGGAAGCATTCCGCGACGCGGCCCGCCTGGGGGAATTTCTCCGTCGACACAACACCAACGCCAACGATTAAACGCAATGGATTGGCAAAAAAAAGCAGTGGGACGCGCAGTTTGCGCGTCTCACTGCTGGGAAGAGTGTTGCTATGCTGCGTCACTACGCCGGGAAAGAATCCGCCGCAGTGTTACCGCCCATGTCCATGTCCGCCACCACCGCCACCGCCATGCGACGATCCGCCGCCGTGCGATCCACCTCCGTGCGACGATCCGCCGCCGTGGCTGCTCGGCGCCGAATGCCCGCCCCCGTAGCTAGGAGCAGATCGTCCGCCACCGTAACTTGGGGCTGACCGTCCGCCGCCATAAGGACCCCCGCCGTAGGATCGCTGGGTCACGATGGGCTGCCTCATGTTGAGTGGCGGGCGAGAGTATCCGCCGGAGCCACGGCCCGCGGAACCATACCCACCTGAACCGTAACTGCGGGACGAACTGCGGTCTTCTGTGCGCCCGGACGATGTGCGACCCGACGACTCACCCGCTCTGCTTGACTCAGCAGAAGCAGATGAGCGTGGAGCCATCGGCGCAAATTTCTGCCAGCCTCCGTTGCTGCCGCTCTCGCGAGCGGTGCTCGAGCCACCCGAGTTGCCGGGCCTCGCCGCCGAACCTGCGTTCGAATTGCCGTGCGATTCCAAATTTCGTTCCGAACTTTGGCTGGAATGCTGGGGCCCATTGTTCGAATTAATATTCGAATTAACGCTCGAATGAACGTTCGAGCCGGAGTTTCCGGGCCTCGCACCTCCACCTTCGCGGCCGGTTTCAGCCGACCTGCCATTGGACGCTCCTGTCGTGCCTCGGGCCGAGAAGAAGTGCTGATTCTGCGACACGTTCCGAGTCGTCGAGGCAGCCGCCGGACGTCCGCTGGCCGAGAAGCTCTCACGGCTGGGACTCATCGGTAGTTTGCCGGTAGCCAACCGCGCATTCTGGAACTGCCCGTGAGTCATCGCCTGCGCGCTCATATGGCCGGTGCCGAATTCTCTGCCCGAGACGGTCGTCCCGCCGCGGAAGTTCGCGTCATGCATCGCCAGATTTACGTTCGAGAATCGTGTGCCGCCGTGCAGCGCCGCATAACCGCCGCGGTTGTACGCGCCAAAACCAACAGCGCCGTAGCGCCCGCCGTAGGGGCCATACCAAGGATGGAAACGGTCACACGGTCCGAGGGGAAGCCAGCCGACCGATCCCCAGCCGAATCCAAATCCAAATCCGAAACCACCGCCGAATCCGAGGAACGAAACATAAGCCGGCGCCCAAATCGGACGGTAGTACGGATATCCATAGGCTGGCCCAGGCCACCATCCCCACCCGCCGTTAAGATACATCCAGCGGCCGTAGTGATAAGGTGCCCAGCCCCAGGAATCATAAGAAACCCACGTCCATCCCCAATAAGGCTCATACACCCAGCGCCCGGCGCGATATGGAGCCCAGCCCGGTGCCTCGTTTGGCCGCCACACTGGGCCGTAATCCGGAACTTCCGACCAGGTGCCGTTCGCATCGAGATCTTCGGTTCCGACGTAATAGTCGTTAGTCTGCCGCCGCGAGACCGAGTTGCGGATCATGTTGTCGCGATCGGTGTTCCACTGATCCCAGTCATCCCGAGCCGGCGCTTCGCCAATCTTGTATTGGGCCTGATCGCCAACGCCCTGAATGGTAATGAACTGTCCCGCTCCCACCCGCGTGCCGCCTTGCGGAGTAGTAACTTCGACTTCGCCTCTGCGGACCAGCACCTCAGTGTGATCGTCGGCAGTCACCAAAATTCGAAAGCTTGATTCACGCCGCTCGGTGCGAATGGCAACATTGGGCGTATCGATTTCCGTGTCCGCATCGCTGTTCTTGTAGACGGAGTAGTTCGCCATTCCGTGCCCAAGTTGAATCTGAATCTGCGAGTGCGTCAGCTGCATGATATTGGCCTGCGAATGCTCAGCCAGCCGAAGCATGTTGGCATAGTCGAGCTCAAGTTCGGTGCGCGCTTTGTCGCCGGTAGAAACGCGGTCACCCGCGAGTACAGGAGCATTGATCACAGCCGCAGACCAGTCCTTGGAGTCGCC
>Ga0209448_10000554_pt1 | contig 12258 bp, 14 predicted proteins | sample BogFormECP14_OM2_FD_188245 | JGI IMG/M metagenome (GOLD analysis project Ga0209448, IMG submission 188245) | Bog forest soil microbial communities from Calvert Island, British Columbia, Canada - ECP14_OM2 (SPAdes) (version 2) | ecosystem: Environmental > Aquatic > Freshwater > Wetlands > Bog ... | reverse complement strand
ATTGGCCGCCTTGAGCGTAGGGCCCGACGGCATCTCAACTTTGCCGTCGGCCAGATAGAACAGCGACGATTTGGTCGCGATCTTATCGTTGAGCTCGTCCATCATTTTTTCTTCGAGCTCGTCGGCGCGCTCCGAAAGCGTAATGGGCTTTGCGTGTTCATTCATGGAGACCCTGCCTTTTCCGCCCGCCTAAGGGCTACGGATTCGATCGCGTCCACGATCGCCTGGTACCCGGTACAGCGGCAGTAATTGCCGGAAAGATGTTTGCGGATCATATCACGAGACGGCACGCCGCCGCGCGACAAAAGCTCTTGCGCACCGATCAGCATGCCGGGTGTGCAGAAGCCGCATTGCAAGGCATTGCGCCTTTGGAATGCCTCCTGCAGGTCGGTAATGAGGCCGGAATCCGAGATGCCCTCGATGGTCTCGACCGCGGCGCCGTCGCATTGCACCGCGAGCACCAGGCAGCCGCGCACGACCTCGCCGTCGACCAGCACCGTGCAAGCGCCGCACACGCCCTGCTCGCAGCCGATATGGCTGCCGGTCAGTCCCAAATCGTCGCGCAGAAAATCGACCAGCGTCTGGCGCACGTCGACGCGCTCGCGCACGTCCTCGCCGTTGACGCGGATGCCGACGTCGAGCTGGCGCTCTCCCATGACCCGATCCGGGCGGTTGTTGCTTGATAGCCTCATAGCACCGCCACCGCGGCGCGTTAAGCCGCTCCCTTGGCAACGATCTCGCGCACGATGTCGATTGAGCGGCGCAATAGCGTCTGCGAGGCTTCGAGCGTGCGGAAGGCGGCGTGGGCCGTCAGCGTCACGTTCTCCATCCGGGCCAACGGATGGTCGGGTTTGAGCGGCTCGGCATGAAACACGTCGAGCCCGGCATGGCGGATCCGGCCGCTACGTAAGGCCTCGACGAGGGCTGATTCGTCCACCAGCGCGGCACGTGCTGTGTTGACGAAAACGACCCCTGGCTTCATGCGCGCGAATTGCGCAGGCCCGAGAAAACCGCGGGTCGCGTCGCTCAGCGTGAGGTTCATCGAGATCACATCCGAGCGCCCCAATAATTCATCAAGCGAAACCAGCGGCACACCCGGCCGCGCTGAGCGGTTCCAGGCGATCACCGCCATGCCGAGGCCCTGCCCCATCCGCAACACTTCGGCCCCGATACCGCCGAGACCGATGATGCCGAGCGTCTTGCCGAGAAGCTGCACGCCGCCGTGCGGGATCCAGGTTCCCCCGCGCACCTCGCGATCCATGGCGGCGACATCGCGGCAGGCGGCGAACATCAGCGCAATGGTGTGCTCGGCGACCGCGGTGCCGCCGTAATTCCTGATGGTATGGACCTTGATGCCGAGCGCCGCCAATTCGGCGAGATTCATGTAGCTCGCCGGCCCGGTGCCGAGAAAAACCACGTGCTTGAGCATGTCGCATTGCGCGACCAGATCGGTCGGCAGATAGGAGTGATCGTCGATGCAGATGTCGTAGCCCTTAAGCACGGCCGGCAGTTCGGCCGGCACATGAGGCTTGCGGTTGACGTCGATCGGCGGATCGCCCGGGCGGGCAACGCTGTCCCACACCGGCGCGAGCTGGTCGTTGCAGTCGATGAAAAGCGATTTCATCCCCTCACCCCGACCCTCTCCCCGCGCAGCGGGGAGAGGGAGATCGGCGTTGACGCTGCTTGCGCCTGCTTCTAACACATCGTCCGGATCGCGGAAGGCGGCCGGCTTTGTTCTAGGGGATTTTGACATGCGTCTTGCAAGCTACGCGCTGCGCGGCCGGCCGAGTTTCGGAGCGGTGAGCGGCGACGGCATCGTGGATTTGCGGCCGCGGCTGCATAAGTTTCACAGCCTCGTGGAGGTCTTTCGCGCGCAGGCACTGGACGAGGCGAGAGCCGCGTCGGACGGCGTGCGCCCGGACGTGCCGCTGTCCGAGGTCGAACTCCTGCCGCCGCTTTCGGCGCCGGAGAAGATCCTTTGCATCGGCATCAATTACGCCAATCGCGGCCAGGATTATAATGTCACCAATAATCCGAAATATCCGAGCATGTTCTACCGTGCGCCGAACTCGCTGGTCGGCTCGGGACAACATCTGATTGTGCCGAAGATCTCCGAACAACTCGATTACGAGGGCGAGATCGCTCTGGTGATCGGGCGCGACTGCAAGCACGTGCCGAAGGAGCGTGCGTTCGACGTCATTGCCGGCATCACCCTGTGCAACGAAGGCACGATCCGCGATTGGACGCGCCACGGCCAATTCAACGTCACCCAAGGGAAGAACTTCGACGCCTCAGGCGGTATCGGACCCTGGATCGTCACCGGTGTCGATCTGGGAAAGCCGCTGCACCTTCTCGCGCGCAAGAACGGCGAAGTGACGCAGGAAGACACCACCGCGAACATGATCTTCTCGTTCAGCGACATCATCGCCTATGTAACGACGTTCATGACGCTCAAAGCCGGCGACGTGATCTGCACCGGCACCCCGGTGAAGAAGACGAAATCCGATCCTCCGGTCTGGCTCAAGCCGGGCGACACGATCGAGGTCGAGTGCCCCGAGATCGGCACGCTGCGCAATTCCGTGGTGGCCGAGGCGTGACCACGAACGCCCGCGCGGCCTGCGTCATCGGCTGGCCGATCGGACATTCGCGCTCGCCGCTCATTCATAATTATTGGCTTAAAGCTTATCACATCGCCGGCGCGTATCGCCGCGAGGCGGTGCCGCCGGAGCAATTTGCTGCATTTGTGGAGTCGCTGGCGGCGCGCGGCTATGTCGGCGCCAACGTGACGGTGCCGCACAAGGAGGTGGCGCTCGCTTGCTCACGTCCCGACGACCGCGCGCGCGCGGTCGGCGCCGCCAATACTTTATGGCTCGACGGCGGGGAGTTGCGCTCGACCAATACCGACGTCGAAGCGTTCTTGGATAATCTTGATGCCTGCGCACCGCGCTGGGACAGCGGCTTGAACAAAGCGGTCGTGCTTGGCGCCGGCGGCGCGGCGCGGGCAGTTGTCTATGGTCTCCTGCAGCGCGGCGTCCCGCACATCGTCGTCGTCAATCGCACCCGCGAGCGCGCCGAGGCTGTGCGTGAACGGCTTGGCGCGAGCATTCGCACCTTGCATTGGGATGAACGCAATGCCGCGCTGAGTGATGCGACGCTTCTCGTCAATACGACGACGCTCGGCATGCATGGCGAGCCTGATCTTGCGATCGAGGCGGGCCGCCTGCCCCCTCGCGCCATCGTGGCCGACCTCGTCTATGTGCCGATGTTGACGCCGCTTCTGCGAGCAGCGCAGGCCCGCAAGCTGCGCACCGCCGACGGGCTTGGCATGTTGTTGCACCAAGCGGTGCGCGGCTTCTCGCTGTGGTTCGGCAAAAGACCTGAAATCACAGCGGAATTGCGGGCAGTGCTGGAAGCCGATCTCGGCACTTAATCCGCAAAAGCGCTGGAATAAGTCCGACAGCCTCGGGGTTTCAAACACTGTCCGAGGGGCGTTACACGCACGGTTACAGACAGAGTCGGGAGGACGGAAATCATGACATTCGGAAAATCCGGGAAAGTGACTGCGGCCGCTTTTGCGCTGCTGCTCATCGCTTCGTTCGCGGCGGCGCAGGCGCCGCAAACAGTGCGTATTCGCGGCGAGATCGAAGCGGTGGACGGTCCGATGCTGACCATCAAGGCCCGCAACGGCGACCGCGTGAAGGTCAAGCTCGCCGACAACGCGCGTGTTATCGCAATGGTCAAGGCCTCGCTCGCCGACATCAAGCCAGGAGCTTTCATCGGCGTAACGGCCATGCCGCAGCCCGATGGCAGCCAGAAAGCGATTGGGCTTCACATCTTCATGGATGCGCAGCGCGGCGTGGTGCCGGCGCGCTCTACGCCATGGGATCGTGAGCCAGGCAGCACAATGACCAATGCCGATGTGGAGTCCACAGTTGCCAGCGTCGACGGCCAAGTCATCATGGTCAAATATCCTGACGGCGAGAAAAAGATCATCGTTCCCCCCAACACGCCGGTCGTTGCATTCGCGCCGGGAACCACCGGCGATCTCAAGCCGGGCGCGCAGATGATCATTTTCGCGGCGCAGAAAATGCCCGACGATTCCCTCATGGCATCCGGCATCAATGTCGGTCGCGATGGCGCCGCGCCGCCGATGTAGAACGAAATAAGCGCGCGACTTGGAGAAACTCATGAACATGAAAAGTAAGCTGACCGGCATTGTCTTGCTCGTAGCGTGCGTCACTACGACAGCACTTGCGCAGCAGCCGCCGACGGTACGCGCAAGCGGTACGGTCGGTAGCGTCACCGGCACGTCATTCGTCCTCAAGCCAAGTAATGGCGAGGACGTGACGGTGAAGCTCGCCGACAAGGCCCAGATATTCGGAGCCGAGCCCGCGAAAATCGCCGACATAAAGACCGGCGATTTCATCGCGGTCGGCGCCATGCCGCAGCCGGACGGCAGTCAGAAGGCCATCCAGGTCACAATCTTCGCCGAATCCATGCGCGGCGTCGGCGAAGGTTTCCATCCCTGGGATCGGCCGAATTCGACTATGACCAATGCCACCGTCGACACCACGGTGGCCGGTGTCGACGGTCAGGTGGTGACCGTCAAATACAAGGACGGCGACAAGAAAATCGTCATCGATCCCGATGCCGAGATCCGACGCTATGTTCCAAGCGACATCAGCGAATTGAAAGCTGGTGCTGTTGTCGCCATGCCGCGGGCGGAAAAGCAGGTCGATGGCTCGCTGCAAACCGGACGCATCTATATCGGGCGTAACGGCGTGAAGCCGTAGACAATCTAGGCTCCAGACAGCTGTCATTTGGCCCGGCGCTCGCAGACGGATCAGGCTGTCGTTGTCGGAAAAATTCCCGCCGTACGAATACTACGGCGCGACCGGCAATGCGTAGGCCTACAGCGCTTATTGCCAATGCCTATCGCAGTGCCGACGGAAATCGCTGTCGGTCCAGCAATGACCCCTGCTGATCGAGGGGCCCCAAAACGGCTTGCCCCACACCGCGCCAACCACGCCGCCGACCACGGCGCCGGGAGGACCGGCGACGATCAAGCCGGTTCCGGCGCCGGCCACCGCGCCCACCATATCGGCGCGGGCGCTTGAAGCCGCCATCACACCGGCAAAGATCGCGGTCGCCACCAAAAGTTTACGCATGAACTACTCCTTCCACCCTGCAACGCCTTTACGGGCGCCGTCGTAAGGTTCGATAAGCATGATCTTCTCGGAAAACCGGTTTCCACTTTTCCGGATCATGCTCTGAAGAATTTTAGTAACACGCGATACCTTTTCATAAGGTTGACGGGTGGAACCCACCCCCTGCCCCGAAGGTAGTATCTTTCCACCTACATTGCGGCAATCACGCGGCGGTCGATCTCGTCCACGCTGTTGACGCCCATGAGCGCCATGGTGATGTCGAGCTCGTTGCGCATGATGTCGATGGCACGGGCGACGCCCGCCTGCCCGCCGGCGCCGAGGCCGTAAATGTAAGCGCGGCCGCTCATGCAGGAATGGGCGCCGAGCGCCAGCGCCCGCGCGATATCCTGGCCGGAGCGAATGCCGCCGTCGAGCATGACCTCGAGCTCTGAGCCAGCCGCCTCGACGATCGGCGGCAGCGAAGCGATCGAGGATTGCGCGCCGTCGAGCTGACGGCCGCCGTGATTTGATACGACGATCGCCGCGGCGCCGGTCTTCGCGGCAATGCGCGCATCTTCGACGTCGAGAATGCCTTTGAGGATGAGCTTGCCCGGCCAAATGCTCCTGATCCAGTCGACGTCTTTCCAATTCAGCGTCGCGTCGAATTGTTCGGAAATCCACTTCGACAATACGGTGACGCGCTCCATGCCGGGATAGTGCCCGGCAATATTGCCGAAGGTCTTGCGCTTGCCGCGTAATATGCTGAGCGTCCAGGCCGGCTTGGTCGCGATGTCGATCACGTTCTTCAACCGAATCTCCGGCGGCACGGTCATGCCGTTGCGAATGTCTTGATGACGCTGGCCGATCACTTGCAGGTCGACGGTAAGAACGAGCGCGCTGCATTTGGCCGCCGCGGCGCGCTCGATAAGAGCGCGAATGTAGCCGCGGTCCTTCATGACATAGAGCTGAAACCAGAACGGCTTTTCGACGGCTGCCGCGACATCCTCGATCGAGCAGATCGACATCGTCGACAGCGTGAATGGAATTCCCGCGTTCTGTGCGGCGCGGCAAGCCAATATCTCGCCGTCGCCGTGCTGCATGCCGCACAGCCCGATCGGCGCCAGCGCCAGCGGCAGCGCCGCAGCCTCGCCGAGAATGGTGGTCTTGGTGCTGCGATTGCTGACGTCGCACAATATCCGTTGCCGAAACGTGATGCGCTCGAGATCGGCCCGGTTGGCGCGCAGCGTCTCTTCGGCATAGGAGCCGGCTTCTGCATAATCGATGAACGCGCGCGGCACCTTGCGGTGCGCGGCCTGCCGCAAGTCCTCGATGCAGGTCATGTATTTCATGGCGAGGTTCTCAGCTCTCGCCTAGTTTTAGCACACGATGCTCCCTGTTTCGCCAATGCAGCGAGGGAACCGGCGCGAGATTCGGGCGTTATTTCACAGGTTTGACCTGCCGGGCTGACGGGATTTTCCCCGCCAGCCTTTTTCGGCGATTGCGGAAGGCACGTGATGGATCAGTGGAACAAGCATCGCTCCCACCAAGTGGCTTATGCGGGCTTCGAGGACACCGGGCGCAGCGAACAGAAAGCCAAGCGCCGGGAAAAAGAAGAGCGGCAAGCGCGGGAAGCCAAGCACCAAGCGGTGCTCGATGAGGCGCTCGAACTGGGGCTCGAGGAGACCTTTCCGGGCTCCGACCCGGTTTCCGTCACCCAGCCGCCGCCCAGCGTCTACGACAAGCCCGAGACCTGAAAACTCTGCCACGGGCCCGGCCCAACCACGGAACAGTTGCCCTAGCGTGTTGATTTCAGAGCATTTTATGCTGAACAAGGCATTATTTGGAAAGGTAAGATTACCCAATATTTTTTGAAGCGATAAAGACCCATTACGGGCTAGTATCGCCGACCGGAGTGGTCGGCGTGGGGCCCAGACAATGGTTGGCAAGTATTTCGGCACGGACGGCATTCGTGGCCTCGCCAATGGCGTGATCACGCCCGAATTGGCGTTGCGCGTGGGCCAGGCGACGGGTCTCGTATTTCGCCGCGGCGAGCATCGCCATCGCGTGGTGATCGGCAAGGATACCCGCCTCTCCGGCTACATGATCGAAACCGCGCTGGTCGCCGGTTTCACCTCGGTGGGCATGGACGTGCTCCTGCTCGGCCCGATCCCGACGCCCGCGGTCGCCATGCTGACGCGCTCAATGCGCGCCGACCTCGGCGTCATGATTTCGGCCTCGCACAACCCTTACGATGACAACGGCATCAAGCTGTTCGGTCCGGACGGCTACAAATTGTCGGACGAGGTCGAACACAAGATCGAAAAGATGATCGACGCCGACAAGGCCAAGCAATTGGCGAAGAGCGCGGAACTCGGCCGCGCCAGGCGCATCGACGGCGTTCACGACCGTTACATCGAATTCGCCAAGCGCACCATGCCGCGCAATCTCTCGCTCGACGGCCTGCGCGTCGTGATCGATTGCGCCAACGGCGCCGCTTATCGGGTGGCGCCCGAAGCGCTGTGGGAGCTCGGCGCCGACGTAGTGTCGATTGGTGTCGAGCCGAACGGCTTCAACATCAACCGCGAATGCGGCTCGACCGCGCCGGATACGCTGTGCCGCAAGGTGCGCGAAATGCGCGCCGATATCGGCATTGCGCTAGACGGCGATGCCGACCGCGTCGTCATCGCCGACGAGCACGGCCACCTCATCGACGGTGACCAGCTTCTCGCGGTGATCGCCGAAAGCTGGGCGGAAGATCGCCTTCTCACCAAGCCGGGCATCGTCGGCACCGTGATGACCAATCTGGGCCTGGAGCGGCATCTGCAATCGCTCAAACTCTTGCTGGTGCGCACGCCGGTCGGTGACCGCTATGTGCTCGAGCATATGCGCGAGAACGGCTACAATGTCGGCGGCGAGCAGTCCGGCCACATCATCCTGTCCAACTACACCACCACCGGCGACGGCTTCATTGCCGCGCTGCAATTGCTGGCGGTCGTGAAAAAGAAGAACAAGCCGGTATCGGAGGTCTGCCACCGCTTCGAACCGCTGCCGCAGGTGCTGCGCAATGTGCGCTACCGCAGCGGCAAGCCGCTCGAACATTTGCAGGTGCGCTCCGCGATCGCCGACGGCGAAAGCCGTCTTAACGGCCACGGCCGCCTGGTCATCCGGCCGTCCGGCACCGAGCCCGTGATCCGCATCATGGGCGAAGGCGACGACAAGGCGATGGTCGAGGAAGTGGTCGACGGTATCGCCGAAGTGCTCGCCGCGCACGCGGCGTGACGTCCTGCCCCGCGACGGCGGGGCAAATCATCATCCCCGCGTTTTCAAGAACTGCGCGAAGGCTTTCAGCGTCGTCTCCGAGACATAATGCTCGATGCCCTCGGCGTCGGCCTCCGCCGCTTCCGTCGGCACGCCGAGCGCGCGCAGGAGATCGACCACGAGCCGGTGGCGCACCCGCACCCGATTGGCCAGCGCGTGGCCCTTCTCGGTCAGAAACACGCCGCGATAGGGGCGCGCCGTCGCCAGCCCAGCGCGTTTGACTCGGGCAATGGTTTTGATCGCCGTAGCGTGCGATACCCCGAGCCGCCGGGCAATGTCGGTCGGCCGGGCCTCGCCTTCGCTCTCGAGCAGATCCGCGATCAGCTCGACGTAATCCTCAAGCAGCGCGGTCGATTGCGCCGACCGCGTCTTGCCGAAGCGGCGTGCCTGGGTTCCTTCCGCCGGAAGCTTGCCCATAACGACCTGATACGAGGGAATCTGCTGCGTCACGCCGGAGCGAGAACATATTTTTCTTTTCGTGTCAAAATGTAGTCTAGGCTACATTGTGCAGCCATTGACGAAAAGCGCCACAGTCATTATACTGTAACCGATGCTACATTTTGGTGTAATTGCTGCATGAGGCCGCCGGAAATGAACAGCCTGCCGGCGAACGAGGCGGTAGCACGGCCGCCGTCGCTGACCGAGCGGACCGTCGCTGCCGCCCATCAGGCGCTAGCCGGGAAGCGCCGCGGTTTTGGCGCGGCGCTGGCTTTCACCGGGCCGGCCATCATCGCCTCGATCGCCTATATGGATCCCGGCAATTTCGCCACCAACATCCAGGCCGGGGCCAAATACGGCTACGGACTGTTATGGGTGGTGCTGCTCGCCAATGTCATCGCCATGCTGTTCCAGGGCCTTTCGGCCAAGCTCGGCATCGTGACCGGCCGAAACCTCGCCGAACTGTGCCGCGATCACTTTCCCCAGCCGGTGGTGTGGGCAATGTGGGGGGTCAGCGAAATCGCCGCCATGGCGACCGATCTCGCCGAGTTCCTCGGCGGCGCCATCGGACTGTCATTGCTGTTTCACCTGCCGCTCTTCGGCGGAATGATCGTGACCGCGATCGCGACCTACGGGCTTTTGATGCTCGATGCCTATGGTTTCCGGCCGATCGAGCTGATCATTGCCGCGATCGTGGGGGTCATCGGGCTTTGTTATCTCGCCGAGATGTTCATTGCGCCGGTGGATTGGGCATCGGCGGCGTTCCATGCCGTCACGCCGCAGCTCGCCGACGCCGAAGCTTTGTTACTCGCGGTCGGCATTATCGGCGCGACCGTGATGCCGCACGCTATCTATCTGCATTCCGGCTTGATGCAGGCGCGGGTGCCGCTGCGCAACGACACCGAACGGCGTAAGGTCTTGAGCTTCTCCAACCGGGAAGTCGTCATCGCGCTCAGCATCGCCGGATTGATCAACATGGCGATGGTCATGATGGCGTCGAGTGCCTTTCACGCCGGCCATCCCGAGGTCGCCGAGATCGAAACGGCCTATCACACGCTCACGCCGCTCCTCGGCGGCGCCGCGGCGGGAATTTTCCTGGTGTCGCTGATCGCGTCGGGCATCTCGGCCTCGACGGTGGGAACCATGGCCGGGCAAATGATCATGCAAGGCTTTGTCGGATTTCGCATCCCGATCTGGCTGCGCCGGGTCGTCACCATGCTGCCGGCCTTTGTCGTCGTCGCTCTCGGCGCCAACGCGACCAACGCGCTCGTCATCAGTCAGGTGGTTTTGAGTATCGTGTTACCACTGCCGATGATCTCGCTGATTATTTTCACCAGCAGAGCCGACATCATGGGCGCATTTGCCAACGGCAAGGTGACGCGCGCCATGGCGGTGATCGCAACGGGCGTGGTGCTCATGCTCAATGTCGTTTTGATTGCTGAGAGTCTCTAGGAAAGAGTCTCTGGGAAATATTGCCCGAGCGGACGGGATCGCTCGCACATTCCCTCTGAGCCGCTTGGCCATCCCAACTCCACAAAATTCAGAGCTAGCGGAAGGCCGATCCCGGATTGCCAAGATTCAATCCGGGCTATTTCCTCATTCGATCAACCAACTCGCGGTACTTTCGTACCGCAACGTCACTAAAGCGTCTTCAGATTTTCTGCTGCCGACTTGCCGGTCTTGCGGTCCACCACGACTTCGAAGGAAACGCGTTGACCCTCCCTCAACTCGCGGAGGCCGGCGCGTTCGACGGCGCTGACATGGACGAATACGTCCTTACCACCGCCTTCGGGTTGAATGAATCCATAACCCTTCTGCGCGTTGAACCACTTCACGGTACCGTCGTTCACGGGTATCTCCTCACAGACATGTCAGTCTGAGCCGCGCGATCGTGCTCGGCTCGGTTCGCTCGAGATTTTGGTGAAAGATCGTCAGTCAGGCGCGCTTATCAGCTCGCTGCTAGGCCAAGTCGTCCGGGCCGAAAACTCGATGCGATCTTTTAACCGCAACGCATAATCTCTGCAAGGCCGCGTGCGCGCGATTGTGACAGTTGCGTGAGAGCGTAAATGAAATCAAAACATATATGCGCGCGAAATTATTCGCTAACCGCGATCGCATCGCCGCCGCGTTTTGCGGATGCAACGATCGCATCGAATACCGCCATACCATGAAGCACGTCGGCGATCGGTACCGGATACGCGTTGCCGTCGCGGATGGCGTGTGCGAATGCCGTCAACTGCGCGCGCAACATATCGAATTCGGAAAATTCCAAAACCTCATCGGGTGGAGCAGTGACCAGTCCAGTCGGAGCTGCGGTCGAGGCCGGCGTGAAACGGAAATGGGAAAGATCGGCGCGCGCGATTTCCGCGAAGCCCTTGGTGCCGTAACTCGCAAACGAAAAATTCGTCGCCGTCGCAACCGAACAAAATATCAGGCCGGTGACGCCGGTCGCGAACCGCAGCATGATCGTTGTGGTGTCGTCGGACGGCCCCGGATAATTGCGCGCCGTGACGCAACGTACGTCACGCACGTGGCCGACGAATTCGATCATGTGGTCGAGCGCGTGCACGCCGACGGCGGTGAACGCGCCGGCCGGCGCCTCTTCGGGCTCCGCGCGCCAATTGTCCGGCGCGATGAATTGCGCCGTCGACGTCGTGTGCTGTGCCACAAGCGCAATGACATTGCCGAGCCGGCCGTCCGCAATGCGCGCCCGCAATTCGCCGATGCTGGGATGAAAACGCCGCGTGAAGCCAACCGCCAGGATCAGACCGGATTTGTGCGCGGCATCGGCGACGATACGCGCGCTGGCCAGATCGAGCGTCAGCGGTTTCTCGACGAAAACGTGCTTTTTCGCGGCTATGGCTGACAGCGCCTGCGCTTGATGCTGGCTGTGCGGCGTCGCCAGAACGACGGCGTCGATGTCGGGGTCGCGCAGAATGTCGTCATAACTGTCGACCAGCTTGATCTGTTTTGAGCGGCAAAACTCCTCGGCCGTGGCGGGCGTGCGCGTCGTGCCGGCTACGAAAAGAAGCTCGTGATCGCCACCGTTGCCTTTGCCGGTCACGGCATTGACCAGCGAGCGGCCCCAGCGGCCCAACCCGACGATAGCGGCTCGGATCATCGCGCCTCAAAATTGCGTCGGGCGCGTTGCGCGCCGCCGCAGCGGTCGTTGCTCAGCATCCGAGCCATGAATCCGAACATGATTGATTATAACACATTTGTTACGCGGTGGCCGAGCCCTCGGCCCTAGTTCGGGGACTTGTTCAGGGACTTGCCGGGCGATGACGTCAATGCAACAAACCCGGCAGTCAAACGGAGGAATTCGCCATGCGGATAGTTGCGCTCGAAGAGCATT
>Ga0209448_10000551_pt1 | contig 12341 bp, 10 predicted proteins | sample BogFormECP14_OM2_FD_188245 | JGI IMG/M metagenome (GOLD analysis project Ga0209448, IMG submission 188245) | Bog forest soil microbial communities from Calvert Island, British Columbia, Canada - ECP14_OM2 (SPAdes) (version 2) | ecosystem: Environmental > Aquatic > Freshwater > Wetlands > Bog ... | reverse complement strand
CGGCCGACGGGCTATCACCCGTCAACTACGAGATCAGGGAATCCAAGACCAAGCCGGAAGCGGCATAGGAAACCCTCCACGATTTCGGGGGAACCACAAACACCGTCGAAGTCGCTTGACTCCCCTTAGGAACTCAACCCCCGCCCACTGCGAACTGTGCGACGCAACACGCCGACGACGCGTCGCGTGATTCACGCTCGGCGCAGAAGACAGGTTAAAGGCGCTCGATGATCGTGACGTTCGCCGTGCCACCGCCCTCGCACATAGTCTGCAACCCATAGCGGCCGCCGATGCGCTCCAGCTCGTTGAGCATGGTGGTGAACAGCTTGGCCCCGGTGGCGCCCAGCGGGTGACCGAGCGCGATCGCGCCGCCATTGGGGTTGACCTTCTCTGGATCGGCCTTGATCTCCTTGAGCCACGCCAGCACAACCGGTGCGAACGCCTCGTTGATTTCGACGGTGTCTATGTCGCCGATGGACAGCCCGGTCTTTTCTAATGCGTAACGGGTGGCGGGGATCGGCCCGGTGAGCATGAATACCGGGTCGGCGGCGCGGGCGCTGATGTGGTGGAGGCGAGCGCGGGGCGTCAGCTTGTGGTCTTTGACGGCCTGCTCGGAAGCCAGCAGCACAGCACTGGCGCCGTCGGAGATCTGACTGGCCATAGCCGCCGTCAGCCGACCCCCCTCGACCAGCGGCTTCAAGCCGGCCATCTTCTCCAGCGACGACTCGCGCGGGCCCTCGTCGACCCGGAACGGCCCGGATTCGGTTTCAACAGTGATGATTTCGTTGTCGAAGTGGCCGCCGCGGATCGCCGCGAACGCACGCTCGTGGCTGGTCAGCGCGTACTGCTCCATCTCTTCACGCGACAGATTCCACTTCTTGGCGATGAGCTCCGAGCCACGGAACTGTGAAATCTCCTGGTCGCCGTAGCGGTGCAGCCACTGCGTGGACTCGTTGGTCGGCGATGTGAACCCGAACTGCTCGCCGACGGTCATCGCCGACGAGATCGGGATCTGGCTCATGTTCTGCACGCCGCCGGCCACGATGAGGTCGGCCGTACCGGACATCACCGCCTGCGCACCAAAGGAAATCGCCTGTTGGCTGGAACCGCATTGCCGATCCACGGTAACGCCGGGAACCTCTTCGGGGTAGCCGGCGGCCAGCCACGAGAGCCGGGCGATGTTGCCCGCCTGTCCCCCAATGGCGTCGACACAACCGGCGATCACATCTTCAACGGCGACGGGGTCGACGTCGGCCCGGTCGAGCAGTCCACGCCACGCCAGGGCACCCAAGTCGACGGGATGTATCCCGGCCAGCGCGCCATTGCGCTTGCCAACCGCGGTACGTACAGCGTCGATGACGTACGCCTCGGGCATTTTTCAGACTCCTTCTTCAGTCTTCTTATTCCGCGGTGATCCCGCCAAGGACAATGGCGAGATATTGCTGACCCACCTGTTCTGCGGTGAGTGGTCCGCCGGGTTGATACCAGCGCACCGACACCCAGGTGGTGTCACGGATGAAACGGTAGACGAGGTCGACGTCCAGGTCGGGCCGCAAGTAGCCCTCCTCGATGCCCTGATTGAGCACGTCGACCCACATCTTGCGCTGCTGCTTGTTCAGGTCCTCGATATAGGAGAACCGGGGCTGGGACCGCAGGTGTTTGGCCTCGTCCTGGTAGATGACAACCTGCGCATGCCGATGCTCGATGGCCTCGAACGAGGCCATGAACAACCCCTTGAGCCGCTCCAACGGATTGGCCTCGCTGTCCACAATCTCGCGGTAGCGGGCAAAAAGCCAGTCCAGAAACCCGCGCACCAGCTCATCGACCATCTCCTCTTTGGAGGAGAAGTGATGGTACAGGCTGCCGGACAGGATGCCGGCACCGTCGGCGATATCGCGCACCGTGGTGGCCCGCAGGCCGCGGTCGGCGAACATCGCCGCGGCGAGCTCCAGCAACTCGTCTCGTCGGCTGTTCGCCTGACCGGTCACTCGGTCCACCCGACCAGCGTATCAACCAAGCGCTTGCTCGGCACGCCGGGTCCGCCCAAAGCCCAAGGATGTTCACCGCGGCGCCGGGAACGCGGGCGGCGGTGACACAGGCTCCTGCTCACGGGTGTTGGCTGGATACCGAGATCACTTCTCCGGTCAGGTAACTGGAGTAGTCGCTGGCCAAGAACGCGATGGTGGCGGCCACTTCCCAGGGTTCGGCGGCGCGCCCGAACGCCTCGCCGGCAGACAGCCGGTCGAGCAGTTCGGTCGACGTTGTCTTGTCCAGGAATTTGTGCCGGGCGATGCTGGGTGAGACCGCATTGATCCGGACCCCGTACTCGGCGGCTTCTATTGCGCTGCAGCGGGTCAGCGCCATCACCCCGGCTTTGGCGGCCGCGTAGTGTGACTGCGAGTGCTGGGCTCGCCAGCCCAGAACGCTGGCGTTGTTGACGATCACCCCGCCGTGTGGCGCGTCACGAAAGTACCGCAGCGCCGCACGGGTGGCCCGGAACACCGACGTCAGGGTCACGTCCAGAACTCGGTCCCATTCGTTGTCGGTCATGTCGGCCACCGGCGTCTGCCCGCCCAACCCGGCATTGTTGACCAGCACGTCGATGCGCCCCATCCGCGCAGTGGCCGAATCGATGAGGGCGTCGACCTGGGCGGTGGACGTCACGTCGCACACCACGCTCTCCACCCGACCCAGTCCTAGCGCGGACAGTTCGTCGCCGGTCTCCCCCAGCCGTCGTTCGTGGTGGTCGGAGACCACGACGTCGGCGCCCTCGGCCAACGCCCGCCGCGCGGTGGCCGACCCGATGCCGGTGCCCGCCGCTGCGGTCACCACCACTACTTTGCCGGTCAGAAGCCCGTGTCCGGCAATCTCTTTCGGCGCTTCGGAGAGATTCATCCCTTAACCTCTTTGGGCAGGCCAAGCACCCGCTCGGCGATGATGTTGCGCTGTATCTCGTTGGAACCGCCGTAGATGGTGTCGGCGCGGGTGAACAGGAACAGCCGCTGCCATTCGTCGAGCTCGCCGTCCGACATGATCATTCCGGGCTTGCCGATCACGTCCATCGCCAGCTCGCCCAGATCGCGATGCCAGTTGGCCCACAACAACTTCGACACGTTGTCCTGGCCGGGCTGCTCGACGTCCATAGTGGCCAGCGCATAGCTGCGCATGGCCCGCAGGCCGGTCCACGCCCGCGTCAGCCGCTCCCTGATGAATGGGTCGTCGGCTGCGCCAGTGCGCTGTGCGAGCTCGGCCAGCCTGGAAAGCTCACGCGCATAGACGATCTGCTGCCCGAGAGTCGAAACGCCGCGCTCGAAGGTCAGCGTTCCCATCGCGACCCGCCAGCCGTCGCCCGGCCGGCCGACCACCAGGTCGGCGTCGGTACGGGCGTCGTCGAAGAACACCTCGTTGAACTCCGAGGTGCCGGTGATCTGGACGATCGGCCGGACCTGGATGCCGGGCTGGTCCAACGGCACCAGCAGGTAGGACAGCCCGGCGTGCCGCTTGGAGCCCTTCTCAGTGCGCGCGATCACGAAGCACCATTGCGACAGGTGCGCCAGCGACGTCCACACCTTCTGGCCGTTGATCACCCATTGGTCGCCATCAATCTCGGCGGTGGTCGACACGTTCGCCAGGTCGCTGCCAGCGCCGGGCTCCGAATATCCCTGGCACCAAAGCTCGGTGACATCCAGTATCCGTGGCAGGAAGCGCTGCTGCTGCTCGGGCGTGCCGAACGCGATCAGCGTCGGTCCCAGCAGCTCCTCGCCGAAGTGGTTGACCTTGACCGGTGCATCGGCGCGGGCGTACTCCTCGTAGAACGCCACTCGGTGCGCGGTTGGAAGGCCCCGCCCGCCATGCTCGACCGGCCACCCCAGACAGGTCAGTCCCGCGGCCGCGAGATGCTGGTTCCATGCACGGCGCTCTTCGAATGCCTCGTGCTCGCGCGCAGGTCCGCCAAGGCCCCGCAGGGCTGCGAATTCGCCAACCAGATTGTCGGCGAGCCAACCGCGGACCTCCGCCCGGAACTCCTCGACGTCCTGCATGCCCTGTAGGCTAACCTACCAAGCACTTGCTTCGTTAGAATGGCGTCGATGACCAGCGATCCCCGCACCGTACCCGCGGCACTGGATCGTTTCGCACGCCTACTCCCCGACCAAGACGCGTTGATCACCGAAGACCGCTCCTTCACCGCCGCCGCGCTGCGCGACGAAGTACATCGCGCAGCCGCCGCGCTCGTCACGCTCGGCGTCCAGGCCGGCGACCGGGTGGCCATCTGGTCGCCGAACACCTGGCACTGGGTAGTGGCCTGCCTGGCGATTCACCACGCCGGCGCTGCCGTAGTGCCAGTGAACACCCGCTACACCGCGGCGGAAGCCAGTGACATCCTGGCCCGCACCCGGGCGCCGGTGTTGTTCGGAATGGGTCAGTTCCTGGGCGCCGACCGGGTCGCCGGCCTGGACCGCGACGCCCTGCCTGCACTGCGGCACATCGTGCGAGTGCCGATCGAAGCGGAAGACGGGACATGGGACGACTTCATCGCCAGAGGCTCTGAACCGGCAGGCCTCGACGCGGTCCGCAGCCGCGCTGCCGCGGTCACGCCCGACGACGTCAGCGACATTCTGTTCACCTCCGGCACGACCGGCCGCAGCAAAGGCGTGCTGTGCGCGCATCGGCAATCGCTATCGGGCTCGGCGTCGTGGGCTGCCAACGGCAAGATCACCAGCGACGACCGCTACCTGTGCATCAATCCGTTATTCCACAATTTCGGTTACAAGGCCGGCATCCTGGCCTGCCTGCAAACCGGTGCGACGCTGATCCCGCACCTGACGTTCGATCCGCTGCGCGCACTGCAAGCGATCGAGCAACACCGCATCACCGTGTTGCCCGGGCCGCCCACCATCTACCAGACCCTGCTTGACCACCCGGCACGCCACGACTACGACCTGAGCTCGCTGCGGTTCGCGGTGACCGGGGCGGCTACCGTGCCGATCGTGCTGGTGGAACGCATGCAGTCTGAACTCGACATCGACATCGTGCTGACCGCCTACGGTCTGACCGAGGCCAACGGCATGGGGACCATGTGCCGCGCCGACGACGACGCGGTGACCGTCGCCACCACCTGCGGGCGCCCGTTCGCGGACTTCGAATTGCGCATCGATTCGCCAGGCTCGGGCGAAGCCGGCTCAGAAACAGGAGAAGTGCTGTTGCGCGGGCCGAACGTGATGCTGGGCTACCTCGACGACCCGGAGGCCACCGCCGCTGCCATCGACGCCGACGGCTGGTTGCACACCGGCGACATCGGTACCGTCGACGAGCGAGGCAACCTGCGCATCACCGACCGGCTCAAGGACATGTACATCTGTGGCGGATTCAACGTCTACCCCGCCGAGGTCGAGCAGGTGCTGGCCCGGTTGGAGGGGGTGGCCGACGCCGCGGTGATCGGAGTTCCCGACGAGCGGCTGGGCGAGGTGGGCCGTGCGTTTCTGGTTACCCGGCCCGGCGCCAGCCTTGACGAGCAAGCTGTGATCGCTTATACCCTTGATCATTTGGCGAACTTCAAGGCACCCCGTTCGGTGCGCTTCGTCGACGTGTTGCCGCGCAATGCGGGCGGCAAAGTGGTCAAGCCACAACTGCGAGAGCGGGCCTGAATGCGACTTCACATGGACCTAAAATGGATCTAGCACTGGACGATGAGACACTGGCCTTCCAAGCCGAGGTGCGTGAATTCCTCTCGGCCTACGTCGAGTCGATCCCGACGAAGTCCTACGACAACGCGGAAGGGTTTGCACAGCACCGGCATTGGGACCGTGTGCTCTTCGACGCCGGCCTGTCGGTGATCAACTGGCCGAAGAAGTACGGAGGCCGGGACGCACCGCTGCTGCACTGGGTGGTGTTTGAGGAGGAGTACTTCCGCGCCGGAGCGCCGGGCCGGGCCAGCGCCAACGGCACCTCGATGCTGGCCCCGACGCTTTTCGCGTACGGTACCGAGGAACAGCTGGACCGGATTTTGCCAAAAATGGCCAGCGGCGAACAGATCTGGGCGCAAGCCTGGTCGGAGCCTGAATCCGGGAGCGATCTCGCGTCGCTGCGATCCACCGCAACCAAAACCGACGGCGGCTGGCTACTGAACGGGCAGAAGATCTGGAGTTCGCGCGCGCCGTTCGCCGAGATGGGATTCGGGCTGTTCCGGTCCGACCCCGCGGCTGAACGGCATAACGGGCTGACGTACTTCATGTTCGACCTGAAGACCAAGGGCGTCACCGTGCGGCCCATCGTTGCGCTGGGCGGGGATACCGGCTTCGGCGAGATCTTCCTCGACGACGTGTTCGTGCCCGACGAGGACGTCATCGGCATCCCGAACGACGGCTGGCGCGCGGCGATGAGCACGTCGAGCAATGAGCGCGGCATGTCACTGCGCAGCCCGGCCCGCTTCCTGGCGGCCGCCGAGCGCCTGGTGCAGCTGTGGAAAGACACCGGCTCCCACGCGGCATCCGCGGACCGGGTTGCCGATGCGTGGATCAAGGCGCAGGCCTACCGGCTGCAAACCTTCGCAACCGTGACCAGGCTGGCCGGCGGCGGCGAGCTGGGTGCGGAATCGTCGGTAACCAAAGTGTTCTGGTCCGACCTCGACGTAGCGATACATCAGACCGCGCTCGACATCCGAGGGGCCGACGGCGAGCTTGCAGGCCCGTGGACCGACGGCTTGTTGTTCGCACTGGGCGGCCCGATCTACGCCGGCACCAACGAAATTCAGCGCAATATCATCTCCGAGCGGTTGCTGGGCCTGCCACGCGAAAAGTCCGGGGGCAAGAAGTGAAATTCGCGCTAGACGAACAGCAGCGCGACTTCGCGGCCAGCATCGATGCCGCGCTCAGCGCTGCGGACCTGTCCGGTGCGATCCGTGCTTGGTCGGCAGGTGATGTCGCACCTGGCCGTAAGGTGTGGGAGCAGCTGGCCAACCTGGGCGTCACCGCGCTCGCCGTGCCGGAGCGGTTCGACGGCCTGGACGCCGGTCCGGTTGACCTGGTGGTCGCGCTGGAGCGGCTCGGACGCTGGTGTGTGCCCGGCCCGGTGACCGAATCCATAGCTGTGGCACCGGTTTTGCTGGCCTGTGAAGATCAGGCCGATCGCTGCGCCGCGCTGGCTTCCGGTGAACTGATCGCCACTGTCGCGCTGCCTCCGCACACGCCGCGCGCGGTCGACGCTGACACATCCGGGCTGGTCCTACGGGCGACCGACGGCGGCGTCACCGAGTGTGCGATCGGTGAACAGCACGAGTCCGTCGACCCCAGCCGCCGTCTTTTCGACGTGACACCGACCGGCGGATCCTGGCAAGCAGATGTGCAGCGCGCCTATGAGTTCGGCGCATTGGCCACCGCCGCGCAGCTGGTCGGCGCCGCCGAGGCGCTGCTGAACGCGGCCGTCGACTACGCCAAGCAACGGATGCAGTTCGGCCGGGTGATCGGCTCGTATCAGGCGATCAAACACAAGCTCGCCGACGTGCACATCGCGATCGAGCTGGCCCGCCCCTTGGTGTACGGCGCGGCCTTGTCGCTGCAGCCCCGCGATGTGAGCGCGGCCAAAGCGGCAGCATCCGAGGCGGCCCTGCTGGCGGCACGCTCGGGTTTGCAGACCCACGGCGCCATCGGTTTCACCCAGGAACACGACCTGTCACTGACGCTGCTTCGGGTGCAAGCATTGCGATCGGCCTGGGGTACTCCCGAGGCGCACCGCCGAAGGGTACTGGAGGCGTTGTGAGCGAAGAACGGCAAATGCTGCGCGACACCGTTGCCGGACTGGTGGCCAAGCACGCAAGCCCGGCGGCGGTGCGTACGGCGATGGAATCGGACCGCGGCTACGACGAGGCGCTGTGGCAGCTGCTGTGCGAGCAAGTCGGCGCCGCCGCGCTGGTGATACCCGAGGAACTGGGTGGGGCTGGTGGCGAACTGGCCGACGCCGCAACGGTTTTACAGGAGCTGGGCCGTGTTCTGGTGCCCACTCCGCTGCTGGGCACCACGCTGGCCGAGCTGGCACTACTGGCTGCACCCGAGCCGGACGCCGAAACACTGGCATCCCTCGCCGGGGGTAGCTCAATCGGCGCGCTGGTGCTGGACGCCGACTACGTGGTTAATGGCGATATTGCCGACGTCGTCGTAGCGGCCGCCGATGGCCAACTGAGCAGGTGGACCCGCTTCAGCGCGCAGCCCGTTGCCACGATGGACCCGACCCGGCGGCTGGCCCGGGTGCACCCCGCAGAAACCTCTGAGATCATTATGTTGGGCCCCGACCCGGGAATCGCAGACAGCGCGGCCATTCTGCTGGCGGCTGAGCAGATCGGCGCCGCCGAACGGTGTCTGCAACTGACTGTCGAATACGCCAAGAGCCGAGTTCAATTCGGCCGGCCCATTGGTAGCTTTCAGGCGCTCAAGCATCGGATGGCCGATCTGTATGTGGCTATTGCCGCGGCCCGGGCCGTTGTCTCAGACGCGTGCGATGACCCCGGGCCCACCAGCGCGGCCACTGCGCGCCTCGCCGCCACTGAGGGGTTGTGTACTGTTGCGAGCGAGGGCATTCAGCTGCACGGTGGTATCGCGATCACCTGGGAACACGACATGCACTTATATTTCAAACGCGCACATGGCAGTGCGCAACTGCTCGGCTCGCCGCGAGAGCTGCTGGGCCAGCTCGAATCCGAGGTGCGGCAAAAGTCGTGAACGATCGTGTCGCACTGCGCGCCGGCATCCCGCCGTTCCATGTGATGGATGTGTGGCTGGCGGCCGCGGAGCGCCAGCGCAGCCATGGCGATCTGGTGAACCTATCGGCAGGCCAGCCCAGCGTGGGCGCTCCCGAGCCGGTGCGGGCGGCAGCGGCGGCTGCCCTGCAGGTCAACGAACTGGGTTACACGGTGGCACTGGGCATCCCCGAGCTGCGCGCCGCGATCGCGGCGGATTACCAGCGCCAGCACGAAATCTCTGTCGAGTCCGACGCGGTGGTGGTCACCACCGGTTCCTCGGGCGGGTTCCTGCTCGCCTTTCTGGCGTGCTTCGACGTGGGCGATCGGGTGGCGCTGGCAAGTCCGGGCTACCCGTGCTATCGAAACATTTTGTCGGCGTTGGGATGTGAGGTAGTAGAGATCCCTTGCGGCCCGCAGACCAGGTTCCAGCCCACCGCGCAAATGCTCGCCGAACTCGACCCGCCAGTGCAGGGCGTTATTGTCGCGAGCCCCGCCAATCCCACCGGAACGGTCATACCACCTGCCGAGCTGGCGGCGATCGCTTCGTGGTGTGACGCCTCCGGAGCCCGGTTGATCAGCGATGAGGTTTACCACGGTTTGGTCTACGAGGGCGCGCCGCAGACTAGCTGCGCTTGGCGGACGTCGCGAAACGCTGTGGTGGTCAATAGCTTTTCCAAGTACTACGCGATGACGGGCTGGCGGCTGGGTTGGCTGCTGGTGCCGCCCGAGCTGCGCCGTGCGGTGGACTGCCTGACGGGCAACTTCACCATCTGCCCGCCGGTGCTGTCTCAGATCGCCGCGGTGGCGGCGTTCACCCCCGAAGCGACCGCCGAAGCCGACGGAAATCTGCACCACTACACAGTCAACCGCTCGCTGCTGCTGGACGGTCTGCGCCGGATCGGCATCGACCGGTTGGCCCCCACCGACGGTGCATTTTACGTGTACGCCGATGTCTCGGACTTCACCACCGACTCCATGTCGTTCTGCTCAAAGTTGCTGGCCGACACCGGAGTTGCTATCGCACCGGGCATCGACTTCGACACCGCGCGCGGCAATTCGTTCGTGCGCTTGTCGTTCGCCGGACCGACCAGTGACATCGAAGAAGCGCTACGGCGAACCGGACCCTGGCTGTCGGGGCCGATGGGTCGCTGACCGTCGGTCAGCGACTGAACCGCCCCGCGATGTAATCGGCGCGGCAGGCACTGCGGGCGAGTTTGCCGCTCGTCGTGCGCGGGATCGAGCCGGCGGCCACGAGTCGCAGGTCGGCGATTCGGATGTGGTGCCGACGCGAGACGGCCGCCCGCACCGTCTCAGCGATCGACCCCGGGTCGACACGGCCCGCGCCCGCGGCACGCTCGGCGATTATGATCAGTTGCTCGCCAGTGTGACTGCTGGTTGGGTCGAACACGTCGGCAGGAACGGAAAACGCGGCGACATAGCCGGTGCGGATGGCGGTCGAAGCTTCACTGACCGTGGCTTCGATGTCGGTCGGATAGTGGTTGCGACCATCGATGATGATGAGGTCTTTGATCCGCCCCGTCAGGTAGAGCTCGCCGCCGAGGTAGACGCCTAGATCACCGGTAGCCAGCCAGGAGCCATTGTCCGGAGCGCCCTCGGCGTGGCTGTCGCATTCGAGCCGGGACTGCAGCCTATTGCGAAATACCCGCTGTGTTTCGTCTTCGCGGCCGAAATATCCGCGTCCGATGTTGTCGCCGTGCAACCAGATCTCACCCACAGAACCGTCAGGCAGTTCGGCGCCGTCTGAGTCGACGATGACCAGCCACTGATCAGTGAGCGGCTGGCCGCACGATACATGGGCGACCGCGTCCGGTGTCGTGGGCGCGACAGTAACTGCGCGGCCGGCGCTGAGCTGCTCGCGGTCGAGCAGGATGGCACTGGCCGCTGCATCCATGGCGGTGCTGGCGACCGACAAGGTCGCTTCCGCCAACCCGTAGGACGGCTTGATCGCGGTCTCGGGCAGACCATACGGAGCGAACGCTTTTGTGAATGTCTCGATGGCCGACATCACCACCGGCTCGGACCCGTTGAGCATGCTGACAACGTTGCTGAGGTCGACGGTCTCGCCCTCCGGAGGCAGTCCACGCTGGGCTGTCATTTCGAAGGCGAAGTTTGGCGCGGCCGTATAGGTCCGGCCGCTGGTCGCTGCAATATCTAGCTGTTTGATCCATCGGTAGGGCCGACGAAGGAACGCCATCGGGTCCATCAGCACGATGTGTGCCCCGGTCAGCGCCGTGAACATGATCATCACCAATCCCATGTCGTGATACAGCGGCAGCCAGCTGACACAGCGGACTCCCGTGTCCAGTCCGCCCTTCAAGATCATCTGCATCACGTTCGTGTACAGGGCACGATGGGTGATCTCCACTCCGGCGGGTGTGCGCGTCGAGCCTGAGGTGTACTGCAGATAGGCGACATCATCAGTATCCCGGGTCACGGCAGTGAACATCGAACTGAGTGTTGTGGGTACCGCGTCCACCGCGATCATCCGCGGCCGCTCGTTGGGCGCCAATGTCCGAATGAACGTTCGAACCGACTCGGCCGACGCGGTCGTGGTCAACACCACTGAGGGGCGGGCGTCGGCCAGCACCGCCGCCAACCGCTCAGCGTGCCCTGACAACATCGGCGCAAAGAGTGGGATCGCGATATTGCCTGCGTGGACGGTACCGAAGAAAGCCGCCACATAGTCGAGACCCTGCGGCGCAAGGATCGCCACCCGATCGCCAGGCACGGTGACCTGCTGCAAGCGGGCGCCGATCGCGCAGACCCGCGACCATAGATCGTTCCAAGTGAGCTGGACTACCCGCCCATCTTGGTCCTGCGAGTAGTCGACGAAGCGGTACGACAGATTGTCACCGAGCTCATCTCGGTAGCGCTCGAAATACGACGTCAACGTCACGCCCTCGGGCACTATGATCGTTCCGCCGCTGAACACGTCAGCGCCCGGGTCGCCCGCAGCAGGCGCGTCAATATCGTTCAACAACTGATCCCGACTCACGATAGGACAGATTAGCCGCAACGTTTTCTACGCGACTCTCGGTACAGTATGGCGGGAATCACAATCGAGCTCCAATCGCGACACGGACCCTGTTGTGGGTCACCAGGGCTTTTCGGATCCCGTATGACGAGCTTCCAAATCCCCTCGTCAGAAGCCATTTGAACCCTTGCACTTCTCGTCTGAGACAAAAACCTGAAATTGCCTACTTTGCAATGGTCTCGAAACCTGAGTATGTCCCAACCCCGGTGTCTAATTTTCGAGAATCTTGTCGATGCGTGCCTCGAGCATACTGCGCTCGCCAATATCGTCGATGTTGATCCCGAACCGGTCGCGGAGCGTGTCGACGACCGCGGCTGCGCCGTCCAGCTGGATTTTCTCGGTTGTGCCGGCGCCGTGGATGGCCAGATTGCGATCAGCCAGGTTCAACCGCGTGTCATCTGTGACCCGCGCAGCCAACAGGTTGGTCACGAAATGCGAAGACGGGTGGGTTGAGGCAAACCAGCTCCCCACCTTCAGATCGATCTGCGGCTGGGTCCGTGTGGTCAATTCGTAGAGATCCTGCCACTCACCGCGGACCTGCGCTTGTAGCACCAA
>Ga0209448_10000550_pt1 | contig 12348 bp, 13 predicted proteins | sample BogFormECP14_OM2_FD_188245 | JGI IMG/M metagenome (GOLD analysis project Ga0209448, IMG submission 188245) | Bog forest soil microbial communities from Calvert Island, British Columbia, Canada - ECP14_OM2 (SPAdes) (version 2) | ecosystem: Environmental > Aquatic > Freshwater > Wetlands > Bog ... | reverse complement strand
CTGAATCAGGGCAAAGTCCCTCAGGCCATCGCCGAATACCAGCAAATTCTCAAGTTTGAGCCGCGCGATCAGGTCACGCTCATGACCATCGGCGAGCTCTATATCCGCCAGGGTGAAACTTTTCAGGCCATCGACTATTTCGAACGCCTCGCCCAGATATTTGTTGGCGACGGTTTTCTCACCAAAGCCATCGCTGTTTACAAACGCATCGCCAAACTTGCTCCGGAAGAGATTCGTCCCCTCGAAAAGCTGGCCGATCTTTACGTACAGCAAGGGGTCATGAGCGAGGCCCGCCCGCTCTTCTTGCAGCTCGCGGAAATCCATCTCAAGAACAATCGCCAACCCGAAGCAGTCGGCCTCCTAAAAAAACTTCTCCTCGCCGAGCCGGATAATCTTCGTATTCAGGTTCGCTTGGCCGATCTCTACCAGGCTATGGGCCAGTCGCGCGAAGCCGTCGACGCCTACGTTTCTGCCGCGCAGCGCGCCCTGGCCCGCGGAGACCAGGCTGAATCCGATAAGCTTGCCGACAAAGCCCTGAAGATTGACCCTAATTGCCTGGCCGCCACCATTGTGAGAGCCCGTTCCTTTTCCTCGCAGGGCAATCTCACGCAAGCCGCGGAGCTCCTTGAGCGCGTCCCCGATCTTGATAAAGGCGGCGAACAGACCGAGCTGCTCCTCGATCTTTATGTCAAAGACGCAAATTGGGATAAAGCCACCGCCCTCGCGCTCCGCGTTCTGGGGGCCGACAGCAAAAATTTCGGCCCCGCGCAGAAAATCGTCGAATCCCTCCTCGAATCAGGCCAGGGCGACCGCGCCATGGCCATTATTGGCCAGATTCGCGTCCCCATGATCGATGCCGGCGAGCATGAAGTTATCGGCCGCCTGCAAAACGAACTGGCTGGGCGCATGCCAGGTCGTCTCGAGCCCCTCGAATGGCTCGTCGACTTTTACGGCCGCACAAGCGACTCCTTCCGCCTTCCCGACGCCTTGGCCCACTTGGGCGACGCACTCCTTGCAGCCAATCAGCTCGAGCGCGCAAAAGCCATCTTTGAACAACTCGTCGACCGCCAGCCCGACAGCGATTCCGCCAAGCGCAAACTGGATAGCTGTCTCCGCAAGATGGGCTTGCTCGGCACCGAGCCGGAGCCCGTCGCTCCCGAAGAAGATCTCCAGGCAGAAATTCCCAAAGCTCCTGCGCCAAAACTACGCCCGGACACGGAGCCAACTTTTGCACCCGTCGCCGGGGATAAGCCCGGGGTCGCCTCGACTCCGGCCGAGCCTCAGCTTGACGAAGAGACCCAGAAGTTCATCGCTCAGTCCCTCACAGACGTCGATCTATTCGCCAGCTACGGTCTCACGCAAAAGGCCATCGGCCTTCTGGAAGCTATTTTGCGCCGCGCGCCTCGCCACACTCCCACCCTCGAAAAGCTTCTCGACTTTGTCCTCGGCGCGGGAGACGACCGCCGTACCGCCGAGCTCGCCTCCCAGCTCGAGCAAATCCATATCGAACGCGCTGATCTGCGTGGCGCTGAGCGCTTCGGAGAGCTTCGCCGCCGGTTCCAGCGCGCCGCCGGTCTTACCGACGCGGAATTGGCAGCCAGTGCCGCGCCTGTTCAGCCGGAACCTCCAGCGGCAACCATCCCGGAAGTCCCGATGATGGAAGCTGCCGCCGAGCCCGAACCAATCGTCGAAGAACCGGTGCTTGAGTTTGAAGCAACAGTCGAGGCCGAACCGGCTCCAGCAGCGAAGTTGCAAGCCAGTGCTTCCCCGGACGCTTCCGGTGCTCAAGAGGAGGTCGACCTTTCCGCCGAATGGGACTCGATGCTGGAGGATTCTCATCCAGCGGAACCTGCCGTAAAGCCGCCTCCGGCAAGGCCCGCTGCACCCGCTCCTCCGCCTCCTCACGAAGTCGCCGCCGAGCCTGTTGCCGCCGAAGAATTTTCAATTGCAGAAGAACCGGTCGCCGCCGCACCGTCCGGGTCCCACGAAGTCTCGGAATTCGAACTGCCTGTGGAAGAACCCACGGCTCCTGAAAAAGAGTCCAGTTCATTTGCCGACATTTCCGCGGAGCTTCCTCCAGCATCGGCCGAGAAAATCCCTGCGCCGGTCAAGGAAAGTCACGCACCCGCAGTCCCGGAAAAGCCCCACGTCCACGAAAAGCCGCCCGTTCCTGAAAAACCGGCACCTCCTGCGGCGATCGTACCGGAACCCGAATTCGAGCTCGATCAGGATTTCGAGCTGGTCCTCGAGCCGGAACCGCTCGTCCCCGCTTACGATCAGAAGCCGCCTGCGACTCCCCTTGCTGTGCCACCGCCCGAGCCGGAACATGCTCCTGCGGCGACGGATTCTGCTGCTGCCCCGCCCGCAGCCGGTTTCGCCTCCGACAAGTTCCTCGCGGACCTGGCAAAAGAGATCGACGACCTTGGTCTCGACGCGCTGACGCCTTCCCACTCGGAAGCGGCGCCTCTAGCCGCTCCGCCTAAAGCGGAAGAAAAACCCGCCGCACTGGGTGAACATAGCCCGCTCAAGGAAGTCTTTGACGATTTCCGTGCCGAGCTCGGCGAAATGGGAGCCGAAGACGAAGACCTCGAGACCCACTACAATCTCGGCATCGCCTTCCGCGAAATGGGCTTGGTCGATGAAGCCATCAGTGAATTTCAAAAAGTGGCTAAAGCTACAGAGAACGGAAAGCCCTTCCGCTATGTTATGCAGTGCTGCACGCTGCTGGGTCTTGCCTTCACGGAAAAAGGTCAGCCGGGAATAGCCGCCATCTGGTACGAGCGCGCCCTACGCGTCCCTGGCATTGAACCGGAAAGCATTCTCGCATTGCGGTATGATTTGGGTGTTGCCCAGGAATCCGCGGGTGAGCCGGAAGCGGCGCTGAAGAGCTTTTCCCAGGTCTATGCGATGAACATCGATTATCGCGACGTCGCTGATCGCATCGCCGCTCTCCAGAAGCCCAGCCGTTGATACACGGTATTCACTGATGCAGGCGATTCCCTCCTAACCATGAACCGTGTCTTCCGCGCGCTGCTGGTCATCGTTTGCTTCGAAATGGGAGCCTTGCTCCTCTATCTTCCGTGGTCCGCCTTCTGGGAACAGAATTTCTTCCTCAACCACTTTCCTTCGCTCATTCACGTTGTCCTTCATCCCTCGTTTCGCGGGGCCGTCAGCGGCATTGGTGTGCTAGACATTCTGCTGGCTCTAAGCTTCATTGGTTCGCGTTCCGGTCCTTCCAGTGTCCCTCCCCAATAGTTCGGCGCCCGATATCAAGCTACGCCCGGACAGCAAGCCCATCCTTTGCTACGTCACCGACCGCCATAGTTTGTCCGCCGAGCCCCAAAAAGATTTGATGGATCTGCTTCAAAAGAAAATCGAACGACTAGCCGCCGCTGGCATCGATTGGATACAGCTTCGAGAGAAAGATTTATCGGGGAAACAGTTGGCTTCGCTGGCCCGCGAGGCATTGAACGTCGTTTCAAAACAGGCAAGTCACTCTAAATCTGCTGCACGAATTGTCGTGAACGACCGCCTCGATGTGGCCCTCGCCGAACAAGCTGGCGGCGTCCATCTGGGCGAAAACTCGTTGTCTTTGGAAGAGGCGAAACGCCTCCTGCTCACGTCACCTGCCGCGCAAACGCTCGCGCACGATTTTATCCTCGGCGTTTCCTGCCATTCGCTCGAAGCCGCAAAATCCGCCTCCTCCTCTGGCGCGGACTACATCTTCTTCGGCCCCGTCTTCGCCACACCCTCAAAAGCCGCCTACGGTGCGCCTCAGGGTCTCGATCGCCTCGCCGAAGTCTGCAGCGCCGTAAACATTCCCGTCCTCGCCATCGGTGGAATCACTCTGGCAAACGTTTCCTCATGCTTCTCTGCCGGAGCATCCGGCATCGCCGCCATCCGCCTGTTTCAGGACTCCGCCGATCCCGCCGGCCTCGTGCGCGCAATTCGCTGACAAAGTTCATAACCTCGCGCCGCCCGCCTCCGCACCTCAGCGAGCCATCAACCGGCGCAGCAGCCGAATTTGCCCAGCGTGATAAACATCGTGAAAAGCCACGCCATAAATTTGCCTTACGAACTTCGCTCCCCGGTGCGCATCCAGAACTCGCTCGATAGCCGCCCTCAATGCGCGGTGCTCCCGCTCGAGTAATTCCTTGTCTGTGCGCCAGGCAGCTTCGCTGGCCCTGCCTTTCTCTGGCCGCGGGAAAAAATTGCTCCCCGGCAGCGCAAATGATCCTTTTTTGCCGCCTTCGATTCGTCTCCGCACCGCGTATTTCCAATACGCGGCGTGCACCGTCTCTTCCCAAATGTTGTGCCGCCCCGCCCCCGGACGCCACGCAGCCTGCTTTGCGCTCACTCCCCGGATCGCTTGTCTGAGGTTGGGTCCGTGCCAGGTTTTCTTTTTGTACGCTTCGTCGAACAACCTCAACATTAGTTCCCGCGCCTTCACGGTGTGCTCCCCTGGACGATACCTTTTCGCCAGTTCTCCATCGTTCCCAAGTTTAACTCTCTCCTCCTTTTCTCGCAGTTAGAGAGCACACGCGGCGCGGACGCGCACACCTCGCCACATAACCCATCACTGATCATTCCAGCTCTTCGCTCTGTTTCCTCACCGTGATATCCAGCCCAACTCCGATGCACCCGATGGTTTCCCCCGACGGCGCGCGCAGTGGATCCAGGTGAATGTCCAGAATCCGGCCCTGGCGTTTGTACTCGAAGTGCGCCGACTCTCCCCGCAACGCCGCATAGTGGTGAGCTATCGGCCCCGCATTCGTGTCACGACACTTCAAGTACTCCGACACCGTGCGCCCCACCAGGTCTCCCGCATGTACGTCGGAGTGCTGCAGACCGGAACCCCAGTTTGAAGTGATCCGCAAGCTCTGATCTGTTGTCCACAGCAGCACCGGCATCTGCTCCACGAGCAGCCGCAGTTGTGTTTCGGACGGTGTGTCTTGCGTTTTCTGGCGCGTCGCCCGGCCAATCTCCAGAATGCCCGTTATGATTCCCGGCCCGTCACGCATGGCCTGCCGCCTTACCCCCACGCTCAACTTGGAACCCATCTTGTGCAGCCGCTCGATCGTTTCGCAATCGATCATCTTTCCTTCGCGCGCTGCTTCCAGAACTGCCTGCAGTGATGGCCTTTCGTAAATGGGCAGCAATGAGATCAGCGCAACGCCAGTAACCTCCGCCGCCGTGTATCCATACAAACGCTCCCCGGCTCCACAATTCAATCGAGCCATCGAGCGCTATACCTATGATTGCTTCTTCGGCTGATTCCAGAATGGCAGCAAGCACTTGCTCGCACCGCAGGCTAGGCAGCATGAGAACCTGATGTACTTTCAGAACGGAGAGGGCGTTCGAGTCGTAAGGCTGGGTTTCTCGAAGGCGAGAGGAGGGACCTGCGAGTTTTTATTCAACCAGGAAGCGTTACATCCACTGCGTCATTGAGTTTATCACTGAGCGCTCGACGCGAAACACGCCTGTCTGTGGCGATGTTCCAAAGTGCACACTCTTAGATGGGCGTGGTCGGACTCCCCGTCCGATGCTGCTATGGATTCGCCTTCGCCGCTTCGTTCAGGATTATCGCCAGCCGGACACCGCCCTCTGCAATGCGCTTTTCGGTCACTGCAGCCGCCTTTTCCTGGTACTCCTCGCCGGCTACGATATTTTGGCGCAGCAGCCGTTCGCCGATGTTGTTGTCGTCCGAGCAACTGTGCACTACCACATTCGGTTCGATGGCGACCTTCGGCGTCAGGTCTCCATAAACCACGTTTTCCGCAAAGTCATAGCCTTCCCACACCCATTCATCAACATGAATCCCCGCTTTCTGCCAACCTTCAATATCCGCCGCGAATTGCGCGTCGAGCGTTTCGGCATACTCCGCCGGATCAGCGCCCTCCGCGTCGCGTTCGAGAATTGCCGTATCCCAAATGCTATGCAGGTTTGGCGAAAACGAATGATTGTGCTCATGTGGGCCGCGCCGGAAGTACTTTACCGGCACGCAATTCCCGCCTTCATCGGCGTTTGTAACCGTGTGCAGCGGCTGGTGCAAATCTCCAACGAAATGGATGATGTAGCGTAGCGCCTCCGCGCGTTTTGCCGCATCGGCTTTGGGATCCTTCAGAATAGTCAGTTGCTCGCTGATCGCTCTCGTGACGCATCCTTCCGCTCCGCAATAGGGTTCGAGTGGGCCGCGCTTTGAACCTCGCGGTATGTCGATGTAGTGCCACGGCCCGTTCTTGCGCTCTCCTCGCACGTCGTCCGCCCACGTGGCTGCATCCGCCATCGCGTCGCGGCTTGCTCCTCCGCAATAGCGGTTCAATTTCGGATCGATTGGATTCTCGCTCAGCAGCTTCAGAACCCATTGCCGCGTTTCCGGCGTCAAATGCTTCTCCGCGATCAGAGCCACCGTCTGATGCCCCTTGCATCCCCACGCCTGCGCCACAGTCGGCCAGAAGAGCAACACGAGCGCCCACAAGGAACACAAATTGATCCCAAACCGTTTCATGGAATGCTCCCATTCTTGAAGTGCAAATTTTCGAGAGACAGGATTGATTCTCAAGGTCTTTTCTCATTCTCAAGAGAAAAGTAGTTTAAAGAAGGATTCCTGAAGAAGAAAGTGCCATGCCCAAAAGTAGTGAGCTTTTTTCTACTCACTACTCACCACCCACTACTCACTTCCTCAAGCACTCAGCCATCGTCCGATCGGCCGCCAGGACTCCGTGTGATCGCAAATCACGCGCAATGCGGCTGTGATGGGAATCGCCAGTATCAATCCCATGCCGCCCCACACCCAGCCCCAAAAAAGCAACGAAATCGTAATCGCCACGGCATTCAGGCGCACGCGACGCCCCACCAGTTGCGGTGCCACTAGATTCAGCGCCAGCACGTGAATGGTCATCAATCCCCCGGCAATCAGCGCGAACTGCCCAAACGTTTTCCATTTGGCCAGCGCGATGATAAACGCAGGCAGCCAGGCCAGCACAGCCCCGATGTACGGCACCATATTCAGCAAGCCGGACGCAATCCCCGTGAGGACTGGGAAGTCCAGCCCCAGAAACCAGAAAAACGCGCTGCTCGCCGTAATCACCATAAACGTCAGCAGCGTCATTCCCGCCAGATAGTCCCGCAGAACTTCCCGCAAATCTTCCAGCGTCTCCTTCACTTGCGTCCGTTTCGACACGGGAAACAGTTGTAGCGTTCCGTGCCAAACCTCCCGTTTTCCCGCGAGCATAAAAAATACCAGGAACGGCACAAATGTGATTTCCAGAAACAACGCATAGAGGGATCCGATTCCACGGTATAACATCGCGCGCAGGGCAGCTGCCTCCGGGTGCTCGCCCCCCTGTTGTTGTGCACCAACTCCTGGTTCTGTCGGCGTGACCTGCTTTTCCAGTCCGCTAATTCTGCCTTCCACCGCTCCTGCTGCTTGCCTCACCAGCGCGCTGTATTTCGGCCAGTTCGCCGCAAAATCTTCCGTTCGCGATCCCAGTGCGTAGCCGACCGCCACTAAGACCGCGATCAGCAAAAGCACCATCACCATTGCGCCCACGGTGCGCGGCAAGTGCATTCTTTCCAGCAGTTCCACCGCGGGATCGAGAAAGTACGCTAGCAAGATCGAGAGCAGCACCGTAATCACGACGCCCGCTGCGTAATAGAAGAACAGCAGGATGATCGCTGCCGCGAGAATCCGCAAACTGAACGTGGAACCGGCGATTCGAACTGTGGATGTTGGCGTCTCTGTCTCAGGCACGAGGCACTCCGTTCCCTTCACGTTAGCATACTCATGCAAACTCGTAACGCCATCGCTCGCCGCCGTTTCGTATCTTGAATCGTTTTCCAGGAGCGCTCGAACCAGTGCGCCGCGGAAGCCTCTTGCCGCGTGTTTACCCAAGCGAACCCGCGCAATCCCCGCTACAGGTCTCTTCCAGAGCGTATGCTAAACTTTCGTATGGTCGGTCCTTCAGGTTTTGGCCGCTAACCTCTCATGCCCAAAGAACTTTTCGGAACCGACGGCATTCGCGGCGTTCCCGGCACACCGCCTCTCGACGACGCCACTCTTTTCGCCACCGGCCGTTCTCTTGCCGCCTATTTGCTACGCGAGCACACCGCCGCACACGTGCTCATCGGCATGGACACACGCGAATCAGGCCCCCACATTGCCGCTCTCCTCGCCGCCGGCCTCGCGCAAGCCGGCGCCTCGGTCGCCTTTGCCGGAATCATCACCACTCCAGGCGTGGCTTGCCTCGTCCGCCAGAATGATTTTCAAGCCGGCGTCGTCATTTCCGCTTCTCACAATCCTTATCACGACAACGGCGTAAAACTTTTCTCCCACGCAGGCATGAAGTTCCCGGACTCCGTCGAAGAAACCCTCGAAGCCGACATCTTCAAGCATCGCTCCGATCCCCCGCCGAAAAACCCTCCTTTTCTCGTGGCCGATGCCTCTCTCGACGCCGAATATCTCGACTTCCTTCGCAGCCGCGTGATTCCTGGAGCCAAACTCTCCGGTTTCCGCATCGTCCTAGATTGCGCCAACGGCGCCGCCTACAAGCTCGGCCCCGAACTCTTTCATTCTCTTGGCGCGAATGTCGTCTCGATGGGTGTTTCCCCCGATGGCCGCAACATCAACGCCGGATGCGGCTCGCTTTATCTGGATGGTTTACAAAAGCGCATGCTCTCCGAGCGCGCCCAGCTCGGCGTGGCCTTCGATGGCGATGCTGACCGCGCTCTCTTCGTCTGCGAAACCGGCAAAATCATCAACGGCGATGGCGTTCTCCTCGCCGTCGCGCGTCACCTCAAGTCCCAAAACAAACTCAAAGGCGATCGTGTGGTCGCCACCTCCATGTCCAATCTCGGCCTCGAACGCGTCCTGGCACGTGAGGGCATCACTCTCGCTCGCGCTTCCGTCGGCGATCGCTACGTCCTCGAAGAAATGCTTCGCAGCGGCAACGTCATCGGCGGCGAACAATCCGGCCACGTCATTTTTCTGGAAGACAGCCCTGCCGGCGACGGCCTTCTCACCGCTCTAAAAATCGCCTCGCTCGTTTCCATGCACGGCAAAATCGAATCGCTCGTCGAAGGCCTCAAGGACTACCCGCAAACGATCGTCAACGTCAAAGTAAAATCCAAGCCCCCGCTCGAAACCTTACCCGAAGTCTCCCGCGCCCTCGCCGAAGCCCAATCCGCCCTCGGCGAAAATGGCCGCGTCGTTCTCCGCTATTCCGGTACCGAGCAACTCGCCCGCGTCATGGTCGAAGCCGAACACGACGCCGACGTCCAACGCTTTAGCCAATCTCTCGCCAACGCCCTCCGCTCCTCCATCGGCGCCTAGAAAAAGGCAGTGTCCAAACGGCCGTCCGATCTTTCAGCGGCCCTTTGGGCACCAACTTGAATACAGATTTTTTAAATTCAGACCTCGTTTAGCCCTTCGCGCTCTTCACCTCAACGATGTTGCTCTCCGGATACCGGTCGTGATGCCGCACCCACGCCATTCCGTGCGGCAGTCCCGCCTCATCGCGTCCTTTCGGTACTCGGTCGAGAACTACATACAAACCCATCAGGTCCTCCAGCCCACGCCCATACATCGAATACGTATGAAACACTTCGCCGTTCGCGTTTTTATAGAACACGCTCATCCCCGGCCGCTCGTCGCTCGGAAACTTGGCCGGGGCATAGTTGTAGACGGTCTCCTTCGCTGCATCTTCTTTGGTCACCGACACGCCAAAATCAAAATTAAACTTGCTCCCGAAAGAAGAGACCCATGGAAACTTCCATCCCATTCGCTTCTTGAACTCTTCTATCTTCGAAAGCGGCGCCCTCGAAACAATCATGAACCTCACGTCTCTCTGCGCCAGATGGATCCCCATGCCATCCATGTGATCTCCCAGCAGGGAGCAGCTCGGGCACCCTTGCTCCCAATCCGGCCCTAGCATGAAGTGGTAAATCACCAGCTGGCTCTTGCCGCCAAACAAATCCGCTAAACTCTTCTTCCCGCTCGGCGTGTCAAACTCATACTTCGCGTTGACCTTCACCCACGGCAGCTTGCGCCTCTCCTCAGCAAGCGCGTCTCTCTGCCTCGTCAAATTCTTTTCCTTGACCAGCAGCTCTTTCCGCGCCTCGACCCACTCTTCTTGCGAAACTACTTTCGGATTTTCGATCGTGCTCTGACTCATGGCTTCTCCTCCTTAAGAATTTGTCCTCGACCACTCGGAAAGTGCGGAAGCCCGCAGCTTCATGCCTCACAAGCTCCCACACCTCAATCAACTCCGCCGTCAGTTGCTCGCCGCGCGCGCCTTGCTCTCCTGCACCGCTTCGCTCATTTGCGCGTACACCTTGCGCAATGCCTCGACCGATCCCGGATTGCGCTTCTCTCTCCACGCGTCCAGCCGCTTGCAATGCTCTTCCAAATTCCCCAAAAACTGTGGATTCGCAAACATCGTCCTCCACGCACCGACCAGCGCCTTCACCTGCTCCCAAACTCCCCATTGCTCGCCCGAATTTTCAAAAAACAATTCCTCATCCACCAGTCCGCGGTTTGCGATGCTCGCCACCATCTCCCAGTAGCCCATCACCATCCGCATGTAGGCGTTTTCCTTGCTTCCAGGAGGCGTCAGCCGCATCGCCTCCTCGGGACCCTTGGGATGAAAATTCACGGACATCCACTCCCGCGCTTCCCTTAGCTTCGGCTCTCTCCTCAATTCATACAAATGCAGCATCAAGTTCACTTGCTCATGTGTTGCTCCCATGTCTTCTCCTTTTCTTATCTGCCAAACATTTTCTTCGCGATTTCCTTCCAGCGAAGTTTGTTCACCAAAACAGCCGCCACTCCGCCCGCTGAAACCGCCGATGTGATCAGCATTGCCGTTGTCGCTATGCACGCAGGACACATACACTCCTCCTAAAAGCCAACCAACTAGGCTGATCGAGCCTTTTGCGCGAAAGCGGGAGGCTCGTCCGCGCTCGGTCCCCAACTCGCCGGCACGGCCACGTCGAGCATTCGCAAGTACACGCTGAATTGGCCGCGGTGTTGGTACCAGTGGCTCAGCATCAAGTCGCGCAGAGACTCGGCTCGAGGTTGCGCCAGGAGTTCCTGTCCGCCGGCAACCATGCGCCAGGTTTCCTTCATCGCCCGGTCATCGAACTTTGGCAAAACGCTCCGCACCGTCGCGATGCTTTCCTCCAGCGTCTTGAGAATCTCCTCTCGGCTCGCGGGCTGCGGAAAATGGAAAGACTCCGGAGCTTGCGCCGGATTGTTCTGCACGAAGCGAACGATTCCGCCCGGCACGGAGGCCAGATGGTAAGCGAGCTGCCCGGCGGTCATGGATTTGTTGTGCGGCTTCCACGTCAATTTATCTTCCGGCAGCCGTTCCAGAAACTTCCGTGTGACAGGCGCTTGTACTTCAAACTCTGCGAGCAATGCTTGTGCAATCGACATATTGATTCTCCGTTCGTTCCGAAAGAAAATTTCCGATTCGCTGAAAGCGCAACGGAAACGCGATCTCTCCGCGTTACTGCTTCTTCCCGCTTCCGACTGCGAACAAGCCGTGCGCCTCTGCCGCCTTCCGCACCCGCTCGTTGATCGTTCCCCACCCGCCCGTCACGCCTTTTCTATGCTCATCCAGAATCAGTCCCAGCGCCGTGTGGTGAAACTTGATCATTGTTCCGCCCTCCGTCTCGTTCAACCGGTACTGCACATTGGAACTCACCGGATACGACATGAACATCGGTCCCGTAAACTCCAGCAGCGTCGGCCGCTTGATCGCCTGCACATGTCCCCAGAAGTGCCCGTTCCCATCGCCCAAATCCCGGAACCACCTACCACCCGGCCAAGCCTCCAGCTTCATCGGCATCGGCGTCCCGTTCATCACCTCATTCCTCGGCCCAAGCTGCTCCAGCAGCGTCTCGAACGTCACCTCCAGCGAAGCCTTCACATAAATTTCTTGCACAATATTCAACGTCAAGCTATCGATTGCCACCATTGCTGCTGCCATCGAACTCATCGTTCCTCCTCGAGAAAGTTTATTCTTCCCAGCTAAGTCCAAAATCCTTCAATTCCTCAGTCCTTCTTCACCGCCCCGCTCTTCTCTTCAGCCCGTTCCTTCACCCGGATCAATTGATGCTTCCAGTACCGCTCAAACGTGCCCGCCCAGTCATGCAAAGGCCGGATCGCCTCTGCATTCGTCCTATAAAACATCTGTCTCCCATCCCGCCGCGCATGCACCAGCCCAACATCCTTTAAGACGCGCAAATGCTTCGAAACGGAAGGCTGCTCCATCTCCAAGGCATCCACAATCTCCCCCACCGGCCGCTCCTGCAGTGCCACGTAGTTGAGTATCTCTCTCCGCCGCG
>Ga0209448_10000549_pt1 | contig 12368 bp, 5 predicted proteins | sample BogFormECP14_OM2_FD_188245 | JGI IMG/M metagenome (GOLD analysis project Ga0209448, IMG submission 188245) | Bog forest soil microbial communities from Calvert Island, British Columbia, Canada - ECP14_OM2 (SPAdes) (version 2) | ecosystem: Environmental > Aquatic > Freshwater > Wetlands > Bog ... | reverse complement strand
CCCTCTGATCTACTCCGCAGCCGTGTTTCGTGTTCCAGGCATGAATTAGGACTCAAGGGTATGGGACGGTACGTGCCCCGCTCCGGGTGGGCTGAGCAAAAAAATTCACGCGAAAGCTGCTGCGGAAAAACAGCAATCCATCACACTTGTCAACCAGAGTTTCGATGAGCGAAAAATTGTAGTTTTGCGCTCAGACGCCTCGGACAAAACCGCGAAGCAAAAGGAGTCCGACGATCACTTCCGGTTAGCCGACGATAGGGTCAGAATCGTCTGGCCCGCTGCGTACCGTCGAACGGCGAATCTGTGTTACTACATATGCGAACATTCGTCGTTTTGCGGAGTGGTTGCCTGAAGGCGAGAGCATGCCGATATGAAATCAAGCATGGTAATATCCGGTGCTACATGACCGCGAACAATCTCACTTCTCAGTACGCCTTGGGCAGCACGGAGGTCGAGCACGAAAGACTCATCCGTCAGGCGGCCTGGCTCAGTGCGCACACTGAGAGGCTCTTTCGCGAGGCTGGCATCGGTCCGGGTCAACGCGTCCTGGACTTGGGCTCCGGCGTTGGAGACGTATCTTTGATAGCCGCCCGGCTCGTTGGTCCTTCAGGGGAAGTGGTAGGGATCGAACGCGACGAACGCTCGCTCGCCCGAGCCACCGCGCGCATGGCGGAAGCGGGCCTGCGCAATGTCAGCTTTACTCAGTCCGATGCGGCACAACTCCCTCGCGACAAATCATTTGATGCCGCCGTTGGCCGTTACATCCTGTGTTTTCTTCCCGATCCCGTCGCGGTTCTGCTATCTCTGTCTCAGTTGGTTCGTCCCGCCGGAGTCTTGGCCTTCCAAGAACCCTATTGGGAAGCTTTTCATCGGGAGGCTGCGCGGTTGCCGCTTTGGAGCGCGGGCGCTGCGCTGATGGAAGAGACCTTCCGGCGTTCAGGCGCGAACACTCATATGGGACCCGAACTTTCTCGGGTTTTTCAAGAGGCAGGTTTGCCGCCCCCTTCCACGCGTACGGATACTCTGCTTGGTGCAGAGCAGTGGATGCCCGATTGTCTTCACAGTCTTCGTCCGCAGATGAGGCAGCTCAATCTTTCGCTGGAGCCTCTCGGCGACTTCGAAACTCTGTCCGAGCGGCTTCATGCTGAAGTGAAAGCGTTCAATATAACCACACCGCTGCCGGACCTCGCCAGCGCCTGGTCCCGGAAGCCGGTAAGGGAAGGGCTCCACTAACATTCTCTGCTACTCCGCTGGTGCGCGCGCCTCCTTCGGAAGAAACACGAGCAGTGCGAAGGACACGAGCATGCAAACACTAACGAACACCAATCCGCTATAAATACTGCCGGTTCTTTGATTCATGAACCCAACCGTCGAAGGGCCCACGAACCCGCCGAGGTTTCCAACGGAATTGATCAAGGCGAAGCCGGTCGCGACGGCGGAGCCTGAAAGAAACCCGCTCGGCATGGCCCAAAAAGGGGCCAGAAAGCCACAGAGGCCGATCTCCACGAAGGATAAGAGCGCCACCGCAAACATGGGCGAGCGAGTTGTGCCCAGTAGCGCTAGGGCCAAAGCTGCCCCGAGTACCGGTATCGCCGCGTGGAATTTTCGCTCCAGTCTTCGATCGGAACTGAGGGAAATGAGAACCATCGCTGCCGCAGCCACCAAGCTCGGGATCATGACCAGCAGTCCGACAGTCGTATTGGAGTACGCACTCGACAGGGACTTGATGATTTGAGGCGTCCAAAAACTCATCGTATATCTGCCGATCATTAGCCCCGAATAGAGCAACACCAGATACCAAACACGGCCATTCGTTAGTGTCTCGAGTACGGAATATCGGCGCTTTTTCAACTTTTCCTGTTCTTCGCTTCTCAATTCCGTCTGAATCCATTCCTTCTCCTCTGTGGTCAGAAAACCAGCTTCCTGCGGCCGGCTTGGCAGGACAAAGTAAGTGAGGAATCCAAACAGTATGGGAGGAAGTCCTTCAAGTATCAGCAGCCATCGCCAGCTCCCGACCCCCAGCCAGTGGACATGGTCCAGAATGTAGCCTGACAGAGGCGATCCCACGATGCTGGACACTGGCAGCCCAAGCAGAAACAGCGCAAGCGCGCGCGCTTGTTCCCTCTTGGGAAACCAATACGTCAGATACAAACAGACTCCCGGAACGTAGCCTGCCTCGGCCAGACCGAGCAGAAATCGTGCCCAGTACAATTGGTGAACGTTCTGCACGAAGCCGTTCAGCGTGGCAATAACCCCCCAACTGATCAGAATGCGAGCGATCCAGATTCGTGCGCCGATCTTGTGTAGCAGCAGATTGCTTGGAATTTCAAAAAGGAAGTATCCGATAAAGAAAATTCCTGTCAGCAGACCGAACTGCCTACTAGTGATAGCCAGGTCCCGGTTCATGGTCAGCGCAGCGATGCTGATGTTGACGCGGTCTAGATAACAAATGACGTACAGGACGAAGAGGAAGGGGAGAATCCGGATTTGCACTTTCCGAATCGTTTGCGTTCCGATCGGGATGGTAGCTAATTCGGGAGTGGATGCCATGCTCTCCTCATTGGGAGCTTGACCGCCATATAAGCGCTTCCTTCAGCAGACTTGGTTGATCGGTGACAAGTTGAGATTGCGCATACAGTATGCTTCGAATGCATTTCCGTCAACCGATAGCGAGCACGGTAAGCGCCAAGCCAAACCATCCAGCCGTTTCGTGGGCTCTGGGAGACAGGCGGCTCAGTGGCGGTATTACGGGCTATACGGAAGTAATTCCAGGAGACCGGATCGCGCCATTACTTCCGGGTTGCCGACTACTCGCTCACAAATTTCAGCTTCCCACACGGATAGGGCACGGTCAGAATCCGCTTACGGTATTGGCTGTCCCGGCCTGCAGGACAGAGGCGGTGCGAGCTTCCTGGTCTCTGAACAGGGTCTCTGGATGAAATTGTCAAAGCTCTAGGAACGGCTTTGAGCCCAGGAATTTTCGACGTAACCGGTCATCGCGAATCGACTCAGCGAGTGATTGGATGACAGCACGCGCCCGCCCGAGTAGTTCTTCGCCCGTTGAGTCACTCTTGGCGTGCCGAGCGGCTTTCGCGGAAGCCTTCAAAATTTGCCACTCGATCATTGGGCACGGGTTTCGTGCGAGCATGTCCAGTGCAGTTTGATACTCCTGACGGGACTCATCCATACGTTCTTCGAGCACGGCGATGTCGCCCAGAAGCTTGTGTCCCCAGGCCACGTACTTGCGGGCGCGAGGCATCTTTGCGGCCTGGAGACAGGCGGCGGCGTGCATCGCCGCCATCTTCAAATCCCCTCGATGGATCCAGTAATTGGTCATCTCTGCCTGCATCCGGATGGCATAGCGCCAGCGGAACCAGACATCCTGTTTGAACAGTTGCTCGGCTTGCTGGAGGTGTTCAATTGCCCGGCCGGGCTCGCCGAGTGCGAGATAGTCGTGTCCCAGGTTCACGTGGGCGTTGGCGCGCCCCTCCACCATGCCCATCTCTTCGGCCAGACGAACATTCTCGGTATCGAGCTGAAGAGCAGTCTCCAGGTCCTGCATTTCGCGGTAGATCCAACCCAGCGTATTGGGAATGCGGGGAAGCCAGTAACGCTCGCCGTTCAACTCAGCGAGCCTGCGCGCTTCTTCCAGCGTCCCCAATGCATCCGACAGACGTCCCTGATTGCCCAGAGCCATTCCCCGAAAGAATAGATTTGCAACAATGTGGAAGGTGGCGCCGAGTTCCCGCGCTTTTTCCAGGGCCCAGCTCGTGACGCGCGCGGCTTCCGTATAGTCCAGGCGCCAGGTGTGAAGAGCACCCAGGTAGCTGAGGGCATCGACTACACCCAACTGCACGCCTTTTTCCTGCATGACGGGAATGGCTCGTTGATAATATTGTTCGGCCACGTCAAGATCACCGGTGCACAGCCGATCGCAGGCCAAGACCGATTCCGCAGAAGCTACGCCCGCGTTTGACCCAGCAGCTCGGGCGATGTCCAGTGCACGATTGGCCTGCTGCCGCATTTCCGCCATGCGATGAATGTAGAAAAGCGACATCGCAGTCCCGCAGATGGCATCGATCTGCGCCTCCTTATCTCCTAATTCGAGGGCCGCTTTTTCGGCCAATGCGAAATCCTCGATCGCCTCATCAAATTGGGAGAGCGTCAGGTGGAGTCGGGCGAGATGGAGAGCTGCCACCAGTACCCGGGACAATCGCTCTGCGCCGCGAAGCTTCTCCGCATTCGCGATGGCTCGGCGCGAAAGAGAGATCGCTTCGTGATTGGCGAACACGCGGGCGGAGTTCTGTGAAGCCACCATGAAGTAGTCTGCGGCACGTACGAAATCCCGCGCTCCCTCGAAGAGAAATGCAAGTGTGGAAGCGATTTCTCCGCTGCGCTCGCCGTAGAGAGATTGCAAGGTTCCCGCCACCGCCGCGCTCAGGGAGGTTCTGCGTGCTGGCGCGAGCGTGGCATACAATGCGTTTTGATAGAGAGCGTGCACAAAGACACAGCGTAGCGTCAATTGTGAGTCGGGAAATTCGTGTTCCTCGATCTTGCGGACGAAAAGATGAACGCGTTCGAGGACTTCAAGTTGTTCCTCAACCTCGGCGGCATCGATCTCCAGGGCTCGTGCCACAACCACTGAATCGAACTCTTGCCCCTGCACGCTGGCGACCGTGAGCAACCTGCGTTGGGCATCGCTGAGCTGCTCGATCTTCCGCTGAATCATGCTGCGGACGGATTCGGGTAATTCGTGCTCGATCTTCGGAACCGACTCAGCCAACGACCAGCGTCCTTGCTCGTCTTGGGCGATCACCCCTCGGTTCCGGAGGTATCGGATCAAATCCACCATGAAGAGCGGGCTGCCTTCCGTTTTGCCGTGGATGAGCGAGGCAAATTCCAGTGGGAATCGATGCTGCGGGAATTCCTGGGTGAGGTAGAGTTCGACATCCGCTGGGGTCAAAAAAGTAACGGCCACGTCGCGGCAGACGCCACGCTCCTGAAGTACGAGCTTCGCTTCGGCAAACGGGTGCTTTGCCAACAACAAGTCTGAAGGACGGTACGTCGCAATGATTAACATTCGTAATGAGCCGAGTTTGCCGCCAATATAGGCGAGCAGGTCCACGGTCGAGACATCGGCCCAATGCAAGTCGTCGAGGAAGAATACCAGCGGCCGGACTCGCGACGCTTCCTGTAGGAAGGAACTCAGCTCGCGCTTCAAGCGTTCTTGTGAGGCCGCCTTCGCATCCTCCATCACTCGAGAAACCGAGGAATCGTTCGCGGCCAGAGGTGCTATCTGGACGTACCAGGTTGGCGCCACCCGTTTCAGGACACCTGCGAGTGAAACGCTTCCTTCTGCGTGAAGCAAACTTTCAAGCGCTTCCAGAATCGGCAGGTACGCCTCCGTGCCGGCGAGGCGCTCAGAACATCTTCCCCGCGCAATGCTGCTATTCAGGCCTTCCGCGACGAGACCTGCGAGGAAATCCTCCGCTAAGGTTGTCTTCCCGATTCCGGGCTCCCCAGCGACGCACATCAGCAGGCCACGGCCCGACTCGGCGGAGTCAAAAGCGGCGCGCAGTTCTGCAAGCTCACGCTTGCGGCCTACCGTGTGGCGCTCGATCGACACGACGCCGCGAGTCCCTTTGCTGGTGGCGGGAGTTCCGGTGAGCGCGTAGAGGTCAGACTCCACTTCCGGCGCGGTGGGCCGAAGGCGCGCATCCTTTTCGAGCAGCCGCAAGATCAGAGAATCGAGAACAGCAGGGACTTCCGCGTTGAGGCGAGAGGGGGGAACCGGTGATTGCGATAGAATCGCGTGCAGCACGCCAATTTGTGAATCCGCCGGAAACGGGTGCTGGCCAGTGCTCAACTCATAGAGGACGATCCCCAAGGAGAACATGTCCGTGGCGCTGTCGGTCGCCTCTCCACGCGCTTGCTCCGGCGACATGTACCGCGCCGTCCCCAGAACGGTTCCCGCTTCGGTGTTGTCGACGACCGTCGCAAGTGTCGGCGAAGAGCCGCTCGGAACAAGACGAGCCAACCCGAAATCGAGCACTTTCACGTATCCGTCATCGCGGACCATGATGTTATCGGGCTTGATATCGCGGTGAACAATCCCGGCGGCATGTGCTACCGCCAGCGCCTTGGCAACTTGCTCACCGATACGCGGGAGCGACGCGAGGTCTACGCCCTGCTCGATCATTTTCCGGAGCGTGCGCCCCATGATGAGTTCCATCACGATGAATCGGTTCGTTCCGCTCTCACCGATTTCGTGAACGGTCACGATGTTGGGGTGGTTCAACGCAGACGCGGCCCGCGCCTCACGGATGAATCGCTCAACCGCCGTGGCGTCGCCCACGATTCGTTCCGGCAGGAGCTTTAGGGCCACGCGACGGTGGAGACGGGAGTCTTCTGCTTCATATATCTCACCCATCCCACCGGCGCCGATTTTCTCGACGATGCGATAGTGGCCGAGCGCTTGGCCAATCATAAGAAAGGAGGATCTACTCTCGTCGCGTATCTTAGGCGCTGCTGATCGAGCAAGTCAACTCGCGTAAAGAGCAGCAACCCGATCACTTCTCTTGTGGAAGCTCGATTGACGCTTGCCTGATTCTGGGTGGATGACGGGCTACTCTTCCCTTATCGGATTGGGGAAGATTGTGCCGACCAAACGTCCCCTATGCGAGATTTGGGCGCGAATGTCGCACCCCGACCCGAAGGCCCGCCGGATCGCAGACCGATAAAAGTCGGCGAGGTCTGGGAGAATCCCGTTACAGGGGAACGCTCGGTGATCCTGGAGCGTCCCTGGGACAACCCTGCTAGCCGCGTGACCGGCGAGCTGACAGCACTCGTTGGCGCGCGTGTGATGGGGGAACACCGCCATCCTGCTCTTGTGGAGCAATCCACCGTGCTGGAGGGGGCCTTAAGCATTTTTTGAGATTTGGTGGACGAGATGGGATTCGAACCCCCGGCCTCCTCATTGCGAACAGTGGGGAAAATAAGCTAAGGCAAGGCGCCACAATCACTTAGCTGTTTTCACGGGCCTCTTAATTGGCAAACCTGGCAAACCGGTTTTCTCTTTGTCTTTTCAATGCAGTTCGACAGTGAGAAGCCGCTAGCGGCAAGGCTTTAGAGTCTTAGGTCGTGGGTTCGATCCCCATAGTTTGACTGACTATCCTTCTTTTTTTTCAATCTGATAGCAAAACTTTCAAGGGGCATTAAGAGGGCGCTAAGCCGAGCCGCTGCCCCCCTAGGCAAGCCTGATTGTCAGCGAATAGCTTCCGAGTTGCGGTTTTGAAGATGACCGCGAATCGATCTCCGGTAATGGCGTCTTTTATCAGACATTGGCTACGCGGGTGTAGACTTTTGGGGTAAAGGATCCCAAGAACACAGGGTTTACAGGCTAACAATCCAAATGCGGGACGAAACCATGAGGGAACAGAATGTTTGTAACTTTTGCAATCGACCTCAGCAGGATGCCCACACGGCGATCAGTCTCTATAGCGCTGCTGACTTGCTAACCAATCTACACATCGGAGTTAGGTGATGGAAACCGAGCCTAATCGTTCCACTTGGACCGCCGCGAATCTGAATTCTCCGTGGCGTGCAGCGATCCTATTGTGCGTCGTGGCCATGCTGTCATATTTCGCAGCAAATCTCGGAGGGATGCTGACTATAGGTCCGCAGGGGGACTGGCCGCTCTGGCTCGGTAACGTATTCCTGGTGTCCATATTGCTGCTGGTGCCGCGTAAGATGTGGCCAATACTCATCGCGGCATCGTTTGCAGCATCTCTTCTCTATAACCTGCAGACAGGCTTGACGATTCGTTGGAGTGCTCTGCTCATTCTGTCTGATACGGTCGAGGTCCTCACCGCCGCGTTGTGTCTCAGCTACGCCTTTGGGGGTGTGCCTCGGCTAAACAGTGTAAGAGCCCTGGCCAAGTTTTCGTTGTTCGCGGTGATCCTGGCGCCTTTCATTGGAGCATTCGCCGTCGCGATGGCCACCAAGAGAAACTATTGGGCAAGTTGGAGGATTTCTTTTTTTTCGGAGGCGATAGTATACCTCACCCTGATGCCGGCTATTTTAGGTTGGTTTAGCAAAGGACCGACGCGGGGCCAGAAATCACGCGCTTACTACCTCGAAGCCGCCGCACTGATCGCTGGGTTGGTGGTTTTCGGATATCTCACGTTTGCCGGTCCTGGGAGATACAGCTCTGAAGCACTGCTCTATACACTCGTGCCATTCATGCTTTGGTCCGCTTTGCGTTTCGGATCAACGGGGGTGAGCACTTCGGCGATTGTAATCGCAGTTCTGGCGATTTGGGGCGCAATCCACGGCCGAGGTCCATTCATCGAATCGGGGCCGCTCAATAACGTGTTGTCTCTACAGCTATTCTTATTCTTCACGGCCGCGCCCTTCATGGTTCTAGCAGCCGTTGTCGAAGAAAATAAGCAGGCAAGCGATCAGCTCTTCCGTTCGATTTTCGAGAATGCCCAGATCGGGATCAGCTTCTTCAATATTAATGGCCAGGCGGTTTTCACGAACCGCGCGTTCCAGGAGATGTTGGGTTACACCGAGAAGGAACTGAGCCACCTAGAAAAATGGGACGAGATTATTCACCCCGATGAACGTGCTTCCGGGGCGGAACGATACGGCGAACTCGTCCAGGGGAAGCATGAAAAAGACGAGTGGGAACAACGCTTCGTACACCGCGACGGCCGCGCCGTCGTTACGAACGCGCGGTTCTCGTTGATCAGGGATACATCCGGAAAGCCACATTACGTTGGGTCCTTAACGGAAGACATTACGGAGAGCAGGCGGGCGCAAGAGGAACGAAACCACCTCACGCGGCGAATGCAGCTGCTCCTTGAATCTACCGGGCAGGGCATTTACGGGATCGATCTGGAAGGGAAATGCACATTCATCAACCGTGCTACCTGTGAATTGGTTTGCTGCCGCCCCGAGGAGGCGTTAGGCCAGAATATGCATGATCTGGTGCATCACCACAAGCCGGACGGCTCCGTCTATCCCGTTGATCAATGCCCCGTTTACCGCGCAATCAAGAAGGGGGAGGGCTGCCGCGTGGACGATGAGGTGATGTGGCGGCGGGACGGCACCCCGATCCCGGTCGAATATTCCTCGTTTCCAATTCTTGACGGTGGAAGGATCACTGGCGCTGTCGTCACGGTTGTTGATGTCACTGAGCGAAAGCGGGCTGAGGAAAAGGTACGGGCGAGTGAGCAGCTTTTCCGTTCGATATTCGAGAATGCCCAGATCGGTATCAGCATCTTTGGAGTGGATTCTCAGGAACACATATGCAACCACGCCATGGAAGAGATGTTGGGCTACTCCGAGAAAGAACTGAGGCGCTTGGAGCAATGGGATGAAATTGTTCACCCGGATGAACGCGAATCCGGTGCAGAGCGATATGCCGCACTCATCCAAGGGAAGCGCGAGACGGACGAATACGAACACCGCTTCGTCCATCGTGACGGCCGAATCGTGATCGTAAACGGGCGATTCAAGTTGCTCCGCGATGCCGCAGGCAAGCCCCAGCACCTCGTCGCTTTAACGGAAGACATTACGGAACGCAAGCGAGCCGAGGAAAAGCTGCGGGCGAGTGAGCAGCTCTTCCGTTCGATATTCGAGAATGCCCAGATCGGGATCGGTGTCTTCAACATCGATAGACAGGAACTTAGCCCCAACCGCGCGCTCCAGGAGATGTTGGGTTACACCGAGAAAGAGCTAAGCCGCTTGGAGACGTGGGACCAGATCACCCCTCCTGACGAGAGTGCCTTAGACGCGAAGCGATATGGCGAACTCGTCCAGGGGAAGTGTGAAAAGGATGAATGGGAACAACGCTTAATTCGCAGAGACGGCCGTATCGCAGTTACGAGCGTGAGATTCTCTTTACTCCGGGATGCGGCGGGCAGACCGCAGTATGTGGCCTCCTTGCAGGAAGATATTACGGAGCGCAAGCGGCTAGAGGCGGAACTCGTCGCCGCGAAGGATGTGGCCGAAGCCGCCACGAAAGCCAAGTCCGACTTCCTAGCCAACATGAGCCACGAGATCCGGACTCCGATGAACGCCATCCTCGGGATGACCCACCTGGCTCTGAAGACGGAGTTGACACCAAAACAGAGCGACTATCTGACCAAAACGAAGATTGCCGCCCAGGCTCTGCTCGGCATCATCAATGACATCCTAGATTTTTCAAAAATCGAGGCTGGGAAGCTGGAGATGGAAAAGACGGATTTCCGCCTCGAAGAAGTCCTTGAGAATGTCTCCAGCGTGGTTAGCCAGAAAGCTCACGACAAGAATCTGGAGTTCCTCATCGCTGCGCAACCAGATCTGCCTCCGAATCTCCTGGGAGACCCTTTGCGGCTTGGTCAAATCCTGATCAACCTTGTCAACAACGCCGTGAAGTTCACGGAACGCGGCGAGATCGTGGTGACCGTCGCCCTGGCGGAAAAACTCCAGGACAGAGTGAATTTGAAGTTTTCGGTCCGTGACAGTGGGATCGGCATGACCCCCGAGCAGACCGCCCGCCTGTTCCAGGCTTTCAGCCAGGCCGACAGCTCCACCACCAGAAAGTACGGTGGCACTGGCCTGGGTCTCTCAATCTCCAAACGGCTTGTAGAAATGATGGGAGGCGAAATCTGGGCCGAGAGCAATTACGGCGCGGGCAGCACGTTCCTGTTCACTACGTGGTTTGGAATCGGGTCGGCGGAGGCGGAACGGAGGCGATTCATACCAGATCTGACAGGCATCCGGGCCCTGGTGGTGGATGACAACGCACTGGCCTGTGAGATTCTCACCAATGCACTAAAGGCATTCTTGCTCAGGGTTGACTCGGTTTCTTCCGGCGAGGCCGCACTCCGAGAACTGGCCGCTTCTGATTCGCGGGATCCCTATCAAATAGTCTTGATGGACTGGCACATGCCGGGCATGGACGGCCTAGACGCAAGCCGCCATATCCTGCGCGGTGGCCGTTTAAAGCACGTGCCCAAGATCGTGATGGTGACGGCGTTTGGACGGGAAGAGGTCCGCGCGCAGGCGGAGGAGATGGGGATCAAGGGCTACCTTATGAAGCCGGTCAGTCCATCGATGCTGTACGACACGCTGATGGACGTGTTCGGAGTGGCGGAACAGAAGAGCGGTCGCTCGCGGCCCACAAACACAGAAGAATATATTCTTCCGCTCAATGCCAGCGGGCTCCGGATCCTGCTTGTCGAAGACAACGAGGTGAATCAGCAAGTGGCGACCGAACTTCTTGAGAGTGCGGGAGCCGTTGTGACAATCGCCAACCACGGTGGCGAAGCAGTGAGGATCCTGACGGAAGGCGAAGGGCCCCCGCCGTTCGATGTCGTCCTCATGGATCTGCAAATGCCCGAGATGGATGGTTTCACAGCTACAAGGCTTCTTCGGGCCCAGCCCCGGCTTCAAAGTTTGCCGATCATTGCGATGACTGCACATGCCTTCGCGGAGGAGCGGCACCGCTGTCTGGAAGCGGGGATGAACGACCACGTGAGCAAGCCCATCGATCCCGATACGGTGTTTGAGACGCTGATGCGTTGGGCGAAGCCACGGCAGGTGCAGGCTGCCGGAATCGAAGCCAGACCCGCGAAAGTAGCCGACGACGTGATTCTTCCCGAGATTGACGGGGTTGACGTGGCGGGGGGCCTGAAGCGCGTCGCCGGGAACAAGCGGCTTTACCGCGACTTGCTCGTGCAGTTCGCGGCGCAGCAGGGCGATGCAAATGTGAAGATGTCAGCCGCAATCGAGAGCGGAGACCGCAAGCTGGCCGAGCGCATCGCGCACACGGTGAAGGGCGTTGCGGGAAATATCGGACTCGGACAGGTATTTGCGGTCGCGGAAAAACTGGAAAAAGCAATTCGCGAGGAAGATCCGGTCGTACCGGAGTTGCTCGAAGAATTTGTTCGGATCGTAAACTGCCAGGTTCAGGCCATACAGCAGGCGATACACGATGTGACGGATGACGGGCTAAAGAAGGAACAGAGCGCGGAATTCGACACGCAGGCGGCATCAGTGGCAATCGCGCATCTCAGGGCTCTCCTTGAGTCGAGCGACGCAGATGCTGCAGAGGCATTTCTCGCCCTCGAAAATATACTGGCTGGCACGGTGGACAAGGCGTGGATGGGCGCTCTTAGCACAGCCATCGGCGAGTTCGATTTTCAAGGAGCACTCCTGAATTTGAATGAGATCAGCAAGGAATATGGCGCGGGTGGCAGCGCCCACAAGCGGAAGGCAAACTCCATCTGATTGAGTCGGGTTACCGTGCTTTTTGGTCAATTCCGCATCTTCGGTTACCAGGCAGATTAGGAGTTTGCTCCGCGACGGGCTACATCATG
>Ga0209448_10000548_pt1 | contig 12383 bp, 9 predicted proteins | sample BogFormECP14_OM2_FD_188245 | JGI IMG/M metagenome (GOLD analysis project Ga0209448, IMG submission 188245) | Bog forest soil microbial communities from Calvert Island, British Columbia, Canada - ECP14_OM2 (SPAdes) (version 2) | ecosystem: Environmental > Aquatic > Freshwater > Wetlands > Bog ... | reverse complement strand
CTGTTCATGGACAACCTGACCCACGTCATCGAGATGGGCCATGTGCGATCCGTTCTTAGGGTGCCCGACTCGTGGGGAATCGCGTTGCTCTATCTGTGCTGCTCCGGCTCCTTCCTCGGTTTCGCGTTCGCTTTCGGCCAGGTGCTACAGCACAACTTGGTGGCCGGTGGGCAAAGCCATGCGCAGGCGTCGCTACACGCCGCTGAGATCGCCTTCATCGGGCCGCTGCTGGGGTCGCTGACGCGCGTAGTCGGCGGTAGGTTGGGCGACCGCTTGGGTGGCGGCCGGGTCACCCTGGGCGCTTTGGCCGCCATGATCGTGGCTGGCGCGTTCCTGGTCGCCGTCAGCACCCACGACGACCTCACCCGCGGCCCCGGCGGCCCCACGGCTTATACGATGAGCGGCTACATCGTCGGATTCATCGCGCTGTTCATCTTCTGCGGCATGGGTAAGGGATCGGTGTTCAAGCTGATCCCGTCGGTCTTCGGGGAGCGCAGTCGCGCGCTGGACGTCAGCGACGCTGAACGCCGCCACTGGGAGCGCGTTATGTCGGGTGCGTTGATCGGGTTCGCAGGTGCGCTCGGCGCGCTGGGCGCTATGGGGATCAACCTGGCGCTGCGGCAGTCGTATTTGAGCACCGGCACTCAGACGCCGGCATTCTGGATCTTCTTGATGTGCTACATCGGCGCCGCGACCCTGACCTGGGCGCGTTACGTCCGGCCGCAGGGCCCAGGTGTGCCGATACCGAGGTCGCAGCAGCCGACGGTGGGGGAGCCGGTCAAGACGTGACTGCGTCCCGCCCCCGGGCGGCCTGGGGGAAGGCAGCTACTGGCTGGTGACCCGGCCGAGGACTCTCGTTAAACCGAGAAACTCTCGTTAAACCGAGAAGGGGAGCAGCTATTAAAGACAGAATGAGCTGACTTGCAACAAGGCTAATTTAAAGAACGACAGCTTTGTCATAGCCCTTCGATAAGCTCGGCCCACTGGTGCTGCGGCCGATCCTCGCCCCTCAATTGGTGTCGCTCAAGGACTACTTTCCGCTTGCTTGGGCTTGAGCTGAAGATGGTGCGCCACTGCGTTGACATTCTTCGTCGGATATCACTCGAACCAGCACGGCCGAGAACGAGCATGCGGTCGCACTGGGCGACATGCGTGGAGGCGCGCGAACGATGACGTGGACCGCTCGACTGACGCCACAGTACTTGCTGCACAGCCTGTTTCGTCACAGCGAGGCAACGGTCGCGTGGGGAAAGGTCGGTGGCCGTATCCGTCGCCATTGCGCTAGCCGGTTTTGGGCGCTGAGCGCTTACTCGCATCCAAGAAGCAGGAAGCACCCAACCAAAACACAGCCCGCCGTAAGCTTTCGCCTCCACAATAATAATCATGGTGAGCGAAACTGCCGTGGAGAGAGCGAAACTGCCGCGGAGAGATGGTCGACGAGACAGGTGCGACGACGATCTGGGGCGACCCGCACCTGATTTAAAGCAAGAAACTCCAGTTCAGAGGCCATTCAGCATCGCTGAGAGACAGCATTATATCTAGGTAGCGTGCTATATGCAAACTATGCTGGCTGCAACTCTCGGAAAGGGAGGGCCCGTGGTCTGGGCCCCTTTTCTGAACCCATTTCAAGTTCTTCTTACCGACTTTCGTCCATCAAATGGGTTATTACGGGTGACCCTTTACGGAAGGTGAATTCTATGGCGAATAAGCAGCTGCTCGCTCCGACCAGAGTCGTTAGAGACTATCTCTCTAATTCCATGGTTTGGGAAGACTTCCTGGCCCAGGGCGGCTTTGTCGAGCGAGACATTGTTGTTGCGGACCCATTTAAGGCCGGCACCACCTGGACCCAGCGGATCATCCAGCAAATACTCCAAAACGGAGAGGAGGCGGACGGGGGGCTCTCGGATACGTCTCCGTGGCTCGACTCCAGTTGGGGTGATTACTCCGAGATGCTCAGAGTACTGAAGGAGCAGCGCGAAGCCGGGAAGCGTCGGGTAATGAAATCGCATCTGCCCGCGGACGCCCTTCCGATCGCGCCTGAGGCCCGTTACGTGTTTGTCGGTAGAAACGGCAAAGATCTTGGTATCAGCTTCCACAATTATCTCTATAACTTTTCCGGACCAACTATGGCGACCATCAACCGGATTCATGCCGAGTGGTCTGGTAGCTCCGTTCCTCTGGTGATCCCGAAGGAACTGCAGCTGTTCTTCGACCAGTGGCTCGACACCAATGGCTATGGGTGCTGCGACCTGCTCGATATCATGAAATCGTGGTGGGAGCTCAGGAGCGAGCCGAACGTGCTACTCCTTCATTACCGACAGCTGAAAGATGACTCAAGGGGTCAAATCGCCCGGCTCGCGGAATTCCTCTCGATCGATCCCAACTCGCTCCGAATGGACGCCATTGTCGAACATAGTTCCTTCGATTACATGAGCGCGCGTGCGGAAAAGATGGCGCCGTTTGGCGGGGCACACATGTCCAGCGCCAAGGCCTTCTTCCACAAAGGGCTGAAGCGTGATCATCGCAACGAGTTAACTCCGGCGCAGGTCGAGCGCTTCGATCGCGTTGCGCTCGAAAAGCTAGGGGAGGAATGTGCCCACTGGTTGGAGACGGGTGAAACCGCCGCAGCACAGTGGCGTTAGCTCATTCGACGTGAAGTGCCGCGGAACTTCGCCCCGCAGCGAAGTTCCGCGACATGGCATAAGGACCCCACGGTCTATGGCTGACCGAGCTCTGGTACGGCGTGACCGCCTCCTCATGGACGGTCTAGCCCTGCTCTATATGGTGGCGATCGCGGTGGTGGCACAGGGCAGCAGCTGGTATTACTTGCTCTTCCCCGAGCTTGGCGCAATTTCGCATGACGTGTTGACCCGACCTTGGGGAAAGTGGGCGATTCAGCCCGCGCGGCTTGTCTTAACGCCAGCCCTCGGGGCGGCCATCGGTACCTGGATTACGCGAGAACTTCCTTATCACGTTCTGACAATCGAGCTCATCGTTATTCTGTGCCTGCTTCTTCTTGCCCTCCTCAAGTCGAATATTGCCCCTGCGATGTCAGCTGGTGTGCTGCCGCTCGTCTTAGGCATAAAGAGCTGGCTCTATCCCGCCTCGATAATGCTCGGCTTGGTCGCCTTGGTGAGCATTTTTCTGCTGTGGCGGTGGCGTTACCGCCGGAAGTATCAGGGCACTTCTGAGGCTTCAGCGACCGACCTCGACGATGTTCTTGAAACGCCCTCCACGGGAAAAAAATGGATCCTCCCTTTCTTCCTCTTCTTAACGGTGATGGGCTCCTGCGCTGCAGCTTCGGGCCTTCGTTATATCTTGTTTCCCCCTCTCATTGTCATGGCCTATGAGATGTTCGCCCACCCGACCACGTGCCCCTGGGCCGGAAAGCCGCTAGCCCTTCCCGTCGCGTGTTTTCTGACATCGACAGCAGGATTGCTGGCCGTGAGCTTGTTGAGGAGTCATGGCATCGCGGCCGGATGCTGCATGCTATTCGGCATTGTTGTGCTTCGCGTCCTGAAAATTCACATGCCGCCTGCGCTGGCGGTCGGACTACTTCCGCTCATCATCGATTCGCCCAGTATCAAATATCCGGTCTCCGTGAGCATCGGGACAGGAGCCCTGACGCTCGCTTTTCTATTTTACCGACGTTGGATTCTCGGCAATGAAGCCGCCGGCGGCGATGTCTTGATAAAATAAGGAGTGCATCGTGACTAATGCGCAGTTGACTGCGATTATTGTTGTCTTACTGCTGCTTGTTGGCCTCGCCCAATTGCTGGGCTATCTCTTCATGAAGCTGCGCCAACCTAAAGTGGTTGGCGAAATCCTGGCCGGCGTTGTGCTGGGACCGGCGCTGCTCGGCCGGCTGCCTTTTATGGCGCACCTATTTGACACTGCCAGGCACCCGGGTCACATCCTGACGTTCGTCTATTGGCTGGGCCTGCTACTGCTGATGTTTGTTTCCGGCGCCGAGATGCACCAGCTGTTCAGCCGCGGCGAGCGGCGCACCGTGAGTTGGCTCGTCATCGTGGGCACCGGCATCCCATTCCTACTTGGGCTGCTCTTCGGGCCGCATTTGATTCGTCCCAGCCTGGCCGGCCCGCACGGCAACCGCGTGTCGCTCATCATCATTCTCGCGGTCGGCATCGCCGTCACGTCAGTGCCAGTGGTATCAAAAATCTTCGCCGACCTCAAAATCCTGCACACACGTTTCGCCCGGCTCATCCTAGGCGTCGCCGTGCTCGAAGACATCGTGCTATGGCTCGCACTTGCTGTCGCGACGGCAATCGCCAGCAACACCACCCTGAATCCATGGCAGATGTCCTGGCACCTGTTCTTGACAGTGGCCTATTTCGTCCTCGGGCTCACACTTGTTCCACGCATCATCAAGCGCATCAACACGGCCAGCTGGAACACTTTCGCGCAGCAATCACCCACCGGCTACGCCATCACAGTCCTGCTGGCCTACTGCGCAGTCGCCGGAGCGCTCGATGTCAACCTCGTCTTCGCCGCATTCCTGGCAGGTTTCGCCGTTACGCACAAGAAGCGCAGGATCTTCGAAGACGCTCTCGACGCGATCGGCAAAGTCTCCTTTGCCTTCTTCATCCCCGTCTACTTCGCAATCGTGGGCCTCAAGCTAGACCTGATCCGCGGCGTCTCGTTGCCGATGATCGCCATCTTCATCATCGGCACCTGCGCGATCAAAGTGATGTCAGTCTCGCTCGCCGGGCGGTTCGCCGGTTTCCGAGGCCTCGACCTGATCAACCTTGCGATCACCACGAACGCCCGCGGCGGCCCGGGCATTGTGCTGGCCAGTGTCGCCTTCGACGCCGGCATCATCAGCTCGAAGTTCTACACCACGCTCGTGATCGCAGCCGTACTCACCTCGCAGCTCGCCGGCGCCTGGCTCGACTATGTCCTGCGAAAAGGCTGGCCGCTGCTGAAACCCGACGCGGCAAAGGAAGCCGCGGATGTGTCGTCCGAGGGCCTTTCGACGGCTAAATCCGCCCGCCTACAAAACAACCCCGATGTAGGACAGCTGGTAGTTGTGGATCCTGGGGATCAGCCCACTCGAGCGCAGTAAGCGGGCCCGTCCGGAGACCTTTGAAAACTGTTCTGAAAACTCTTGGGCGGCAACGCCCTGCGTCTACGGTGTGCCGGGTAGTGGCACATTGTCTGGGTCCCAGCATTTTGACGAGATCGTCAAATATGATGGAATCAGCCTAAAGTGAGCGAAATGGCAGACCAGATTCAGGACACCGCGCTCATCGACGTGCATGCGCATTTCCTGACCGATCATTATGTGCGCGCCGCGCAAGCCGCGGGTATGACCCAACCCGACGGCATGCCGATGTGGCCCAGTTGGACCGTCGACGACCACCTCCAGTTGATGGACGACAGCCGCATTGCCCGGGCGATCCTCTCGATTTCCTCGCCTGGTGTGCACTTCGGCGACGACACTGCCGCGGCTGAACTGGGTCGTCACGTCAACCAGTTCGCCGCCGACGTGACCGCCGAACATGAAGACCGGTTCGCCTTTTTCGCATCGCTTCCGCTGCCGTGCGTCGACGCCGCGGTGGACGAAGTCACCTACGCCATGGACACCCTCGGCGCCCTTGGGGTGGTGTTGATGAGCAACAGCGCTGGGGTCTACCTGGGTGATCCCGCATTGGATCCGTTGTGGGATGTGTTGGATCGGCGCCGCGGCATCGTGTTCGTGCATCCAACGTCGCCGCCGCACGTTGACTCGACTGCCCTGGGCAGGCCGAGTCCGATGCTGGAGTTCATGTTCGAGACCACCCGCTCGGTGACCGACCTGATCTTCGCGGGAGTCCAGGAGCGCTATTCGGACATCCGGTTCCTGATCCCGCACTGTGGTGCGACGCTGTCTGTCGTGGTTGATCGCGTCGAGCTTTTCCGCGGACTTCTGCCCGGGTCCCACGACCGCGCTCAGTCGGTACTGACCACCAGACAACAGCTGCAACGGTTTTGGTACGACCTGGCGGGCACACCGTTCCCCGCGCCCGCGAAGGCCCCTCGTCGACGTCGTCGGATCAGAGCAGTTGCTCTACGGCAGCGACTTCTGCTGGACGCCTGCCATGGGCGCCGCCCACCAGGTGACGGTCATGGAACAGCAGTCGATGGACTGGCGGTCGGTGACCACTGCCAACGCCAAGCGTCTCCTGGCCTAGGCGCCGACGAGCTTGAGCGGTGGGTGGTCGTGTCGTCGGTGGTTTCCAGCCGCGCCAAACCCTGACCAGCGCGCAGCGCCTTTCGCGAGAACGCCCGCAAGGGCGGCTCCTAGCGGACGAGGGAAGCACGCCGGCTATGTCAGCTGCCGTTGCTGCCAGGGCCACTGTCCCTGGGCGCGTGCAGCTTTTTGAGCGATCGCACCAAAGAGGCCTCGATCAACTTGTCGTTGTCCTTGGAGATGAAGTCGTGGACCCGCTTCTCAAATAGGGCCCGCATCAACGGGTTGAACACCTGATAGGTCTCGCGGAAGTAGACCCGGGTCTTGCCGTCTCCGAGATCCTCCAGCCGGGTCCAGCCGGAGGCCTTGGACCACAGCGGCTTGCCGATGGCGTCGTACCGCCACGACACCGGGCGTTGGGCCTCGGTGATCCACTCCCAGGACTGGGCCTTGCCGCCCGAGAGCAAATACTTCGGCACGGGAAAGTAGCAGTGCCGCACCAGTCCGTTGCCTTCGTCGTCGCCGGGGTGGAAGATCTCGATCTTCACGGTGTCCGTCTCGATGCCCGCCCGGGTGCTCTTCCACATCACGTCCCACACCTCTTCGGGTGTGCCGTCGACGACGAAGTCAAATCTGTGGTCCTGCACGGCCTCTCCTTCTGCTCGTGATGTCCTTGGAGCTCATGTCGGGCCTTTCGTGCCTTCCGGGGCACTGGCCAATCGGGACTTCAGCACTTTGCCTCCGGGGTTCCTCGGCAGTGCCGGAAGGTAGTGCACCTGACGGGGCACCTTGTAGTCGGCGAGCCGCTCACCGGCAAAGCCCTTGAGCTCGGCGGTCGATACGGTTGCCCCCGGTCGCAGAACGACATAGGCGGCGATGTCCTCACCCAGCACCTCGTGCGGAATGCCAACCACCGCGGCCTCTACCACGTCCGGGTGGGCCTGCAGGACCGCCTCGACGTCGTCCGCGTAGACGTTCATGCCACCGCGGACGACCATCTCCTTCTTGCGTCCGACGATGTACAGGTAGCCGTCGGCGTCGAGATGGCCGACGTCGCCGGTGTGCAACCAGCCGCCCTCCCACATGTGCGCGGTGGCCTCGGGATTGCGGTAGTACTCGCGGTGACCGCGGGGGTTCCGAGTGATGACTTCGCCGACCTCTCCGGCAGGCAGCACCTCGCCCTCGTCGTCGACGATCCGCACCTGCACGGGCGGCGTCGGCCGCCCGACGGCACCCGGCCGCGTGCGGGCCCCCTCGGGATCCATCGAGAACGTGGCATGCCCACCTTCGGTCATGCCGTAGGTGTTCAGGACGGCGGCTCCGGGCAATCGGGCCTGCAGACGCGCCACGGTGTCCGGGGACAACGGGGCACTGCCCAGGACTAGACGCTTCAGACTCGAGAGGTCGGCCGAGTCGAAACCGGGGTGGTGGATGAGGAGCCTGGCCATGGCCGGCACCACAAAGGCGATGACCGGCCGCTCGTGTGCGACGAGGTCGAGCCATCGACCGGCGTCGAATTTGGGCAGGTACAGCACCGTCATGCCCGTCTTCATCGGGTTGTAGATGAAGCCGAGGCCGGCGAAGGTGAACACCGGGGTGGCGGTCAGCCACTTCAATCCGTTCCATGACGGAAGTGCGTTGGGCAGCAAGGCGATGTTGCCGTGCCGCACGGCCACCCCTTTCGGCATGCCCGTGGTGCCCGACGTGTACATGACGTCGGCCAGATCGGTCGCGTCGATGGGTACCTGGATAGGTGACGCGTCTTCGCTCTTCAGGTCCTCGAGGTCGGCGAACCGCCCGTGCTCCGATGAGCCGACGGTGGCCACGACGGCCAACGACGCGAGAGACGCCGACAGCGGGGCGACAGCGTCCTCGAAAGCGCTGCTGCAGATGACCGCGGTGACCTCGGCGTGCTCGAGGATGGCCCGCATCTCGGGAGGGGAGAGCCGGTTGTTCATCGGCACGGACACGGCGCCGATCTTGTGGACCGCGCTATAGGTGACGATGAAGTCGAGGATCTGTTCAGCCTCGAGATCGATGGCGACCAGGTCCCCCTTCCGGACACCCTTGGCTTGCAGACCATGGGCCAACCGGTTCGACTCCCGCTCCCAGCAGCCGAACGTGATGGACGACCCGTCGCCGAGGTTGCGGTACGCCACCTCGTCCGGGTAGGCCGATGCCATCAGCCGCAGCTGGTCCGGCAGGAGGTCAACCATGGGGCTGCTTTTGCAGGAGCCGCTCGGCTGTGCCGCCGAGGAAGTCGGCCATGGGCCCTTCCTCCAGCGCAAGCGAACGGGCGGCCGACAGGGCCTTTTCCATCGGGAGGAACGGATGGTCCGAGGCGAACAGGACCCGGCCCCTGCCACGGCGCGAGCCCATGAACTTGACCATCGAAGGATGCATGTACTTGGCCAGGTAGGCCGAGTTCGAAAGGTAGAGGTTGGGCCACTTGAGCATGTACTCGATGAGCAGCTCCTCGAAGGGATGGCCCATGTGGGCGCCGATGACGACCAGATCGGGGAAGTCGATCAACACGTCCTCGAGGAGCACTGGGTCCTGGCACCGGGACCGGACCCTCGGTCCGGGGATGCCGATATTGATCGAGACGGGGAGGCCCAGCTCTTCGCAGGTGGCGTAGACCGGGTAGTAGAGGGCGTGGTTGAGGGGGTACTGGTCGACAAGCGGCGACACCCGGACGAGATCGACGGTTCCCTCGGCGGCCCGCTGGCGGATGGCCATGCTCTGCCGTCTGGGCCGGTCGGGCCGGTCGACCGAAGTGGCCAGATAGAGCCGGCCGCGTTGTTCGGCGGCAAAGGCCAAGGTGTCGTCCTCCACCCTGGACAGCGAGGTGCTCAGCACCGCGCGGTCTACGCCGACCCGGTCCATCTCGGTCACCAGGTCGAGTGGGGTCATCCCCTCCCGGACGTCGACGCCGAAGAACCCCTCGACCGACCCGAACCCCGACTTATCCAAAAACGCGGCCGCTGCCTCTTTGGAGAGCGAATTCACCCAGAGATCGATGACCATGTCTGCTCCTCGGGTCGGGGCCATCGCGGATCGTACCGCCGCAAAGCCCGCGCGTAACCTCATTGCCGACCGATCTGTTGTTGGACAAGGCTCCGGCCGAATGCACGAGGGAAGGGCGCCGTCATGCCCATTGCGATCACTGCCGAACACCAGGACCTGGCCGACTCGGTGCAGTCCCTGGTGGGGCGGATGGTGTCGTCCGATGTGCTGCACCAAGCGTTGAAGACGCCGATCGCCACGCCGCCACCGTACTGGCGGGCCGCCGCGGATCAGGGACTGCAGGGTGTCCATCTGGCGGAATCCGTTGGCGGGCAAGGGTTCGGCATCCTCGAGCTGGCCGTGGTCTTGGCTGAGTTCGGCCGCGGTGCCGTGCCGGGCCCGTTCGTCCCGTCGGCGATCGCCAGCGCTTTGATCTCGGCCCACGATCCGGACTCGAACCTGCTCGGCGACCTCGCGTCGGGCGCGGTGATTGCCGCGTACGCGCTGGAGTCGTCGCTGACGGCCAACCGGCAGGGCGATGTGCTGGTGGTGCACGGCGAAGGGCGTTCGGTGCCGGCGGCTGCACAGGCGACGCTGCTGGTGTTGCCGGTGGCCACCGATGCCGGCATCGAATGGGTGGTGCTCGATGCCGGCATGCTCGATGTCGAGCCGATCGCAAGCGTGGACCCGCTGCGGCCGGTCGCCCATCTTCGTGCAGAAGCCGTCGAGGTCGGCAAGGACCGCGTGCTGAGCAACCTGACCCCCAACGCCGCGCGGGCGATCGTGTCCACGCTGCTGTCGGCCGACGCCATCGGCGTCGCGCGCTGGGCCACCGAGACTGCTTCGGCCTACGCCAAGATCCGCGAGCAGTTCGGCCGGCCCATCGGTCAATTCCAGGCGATCAAGCACAAGTGTGCCGAGATGATGGCCCGCACCGAGCGGGCAACCGCGGCGGTGTGGGATGCCGCCCGCGCCATCGACGAAGGGATCGACAAGCCGGAATCCGCCTTGAAAACCGGCTGGGAATTCGCCGCTGCCGTGGCGGCGACGTTGGCCCCGGCCGCCGCCCAGACCTGCGTCCAGGATTGTATCCAGATACACGGAGGTATCGGCTTCACCTGGGAGCACGACACCAACATCTATTACCGCCGGGCGCTCGGCATCGCCGCCGCGTTTGGGCGCGCGGCAGACTATCGGCAGCGCGTCGTCGACACGGCCACCGCCACCGGGGTGCGCAAGCTCGACATCGACCTCGACCCCGAGACCGAGAAACTGCGCGAGGAGATCCGCGCCGAAGTCACTGCCCTCAAGGCGATTCCGTCCGAGGAACGCACGACTGCGATCGTTGAGGGCGGCTGGGTAATGCCGTATCTGCCCAAGCCGTGGGGCCGTTCGGCCACCCCTGTCGAGCAGATCATCACCGCGCAGGAATTCAGCGCTCTACGGGTCCGGCGCCCAATGCTGGGCATCGCGAGTTTTCTCGTCCCTTCCATCGTCGCGTTCGGCAACGAAGACCAGAAGCAGCGCTTCCTGCCGCCGACACTGCGCGCTGAAATGATCTGGTGTCAGCTGTTTTCCGAGCCCGGCGCCGGTTCGGACCTGGCCAGCCTGTCCACCAAGGCCGTCAAGGTCGACGGCGGCTGGCGAATCACTGGCCAGAAGATCTGGACCACGCTCGCGCAGTACGCTCAGTGGGGTGCCCTGCTGGCGAGAACGGAGCCGAACGCTCCGAAACACAATGGCATCACGTACTTCCTACTGGATATGGCCAGCGAGGGGGTTGAGGTACGGCCGTTGCGCGAGCTCACCGGCGCCGAATTCTTCAACGAAGTGTTCATCGACGACGTCTTCGTGCCGGACGGCATGGTGCTCGGCGAGGTCAATCGTGGCTGGGAGGTCAGCCGCAACACGCTCACTGCGGAGCGGGTGACCATCGGTGGCAGCGAGAACCCGAACCTGCCCAGCCTGGACCGTCTGGTTGAGTTCATGCGCGACGGTCAGTTCGACCAGATCGCGCAAAACCGCGCCGGCCAACTGATGGCCGAGGGCCACGCGGTCAAGGTTCTCAACATGCGCTCGACGCTGCTGACGCTCGCCGGTGGGGACGCGCTGCCGTCGGCCGCGATATCCAAGCTGCTCGCTATGCGCACCGCCCAGGACTACGCCGAATTCGGGTTGGCATCGTTCGGCGTCGACGGCGCCATCGGCGACACCGGGCAACCGCAAGGCGAGTGGGCTCAGTATCTTCTGGGCAGCCGCGCCACCACAATTTACGGCGGTACCTCGGAGGTGCAGCTGAATATCATCGCCGAGCGCTTGTTGGGGTTGCCCCGCGACGCGTGACCCAACCGCATCAGTTCGCGGCCAGACACAACCCGCCGATTAGGTTTTGGCCCCATTTCGCATTAGTCTTGCGCGCGGTTTGTCGTCGACTCAGGAAAAGCCCTCATGCCTATTCAGACCACTCTGTGGCGTACACAATCGCTGCGCAGCGGCCATACCCAACGTGTCGCTCGTCGGATGAACTTCCCGACGGTCGGTCAGTGCTTCGACATCGAAGTCACTCGCGAGACGGACGGGTGGATGATCCGGATCCCCGAAATCGGTGGCGTCGCCCGCGCTAGCCGCCGAGCCGCGGTCGAGTTGGCGGCGCGAGAATGCATCGCCGCCGGGACGGGCATTCCCATCGGTTACGTCGCCATCTTTGTGGCAAGCGAGACCCGTTAGCGCCGTGTAGCTTTCGCTGCCCGACGCCGCCCAAACCGGACGGTTCAGATCTTCACGGTCAGCGGCCAGACATCCCAGATCTCTTCGCAGTACTCGGCGATAGCGCGGTCCGACGAGAACTTGCCGCTGCGTGCGGTATTCAGGATGGACATCTTCGTCCATGACTCCCGGTCCTGCCACGCCGCGCTCACCTGGTCCTGGCAGTTCACGTAGGACGCGTAGTCGGCGAGGACCAGGAATGGGTCGTCGTAGCGCAGGTTGTCCACCAGCGGCTTGAACACCTCAGTGTCGCCGTGCGAGAACGTCCCGCCGGCAATCAGATCCAGCACCGCGCGCAGTTCGTCGTTGCCGTCGATGTAGTCGGCCGGGCGGTATCCGTGTGCCTTGACGTCCTCGACCTCGGACTCGGTCAGACCGAACAGGAAGAAGTTCTCCGGCCCGACCTCGTCGCGCATCTCGA
>Ga0209448_10000545_pt1 | contig 12441 bp, 11 predicted proteins | sample BogFormECP14_OM2_FD_188245 | JGI IMG/M metagenome (GOLD analysis project Ga0209448, IMG submission 188245) | Bog forest soil microbial communities from Calvert Island, British Columbia, Canada - ECP14_OM2 (SPAdes) (version 2) | ecosystem: Environmental > Aquatic > Freshwater > Wetlands > Bog ... | reverse complement strand
GGCAATAACGCACTGGTCGTACCGCTCCAAGGCTTCCTCAACTTTGGCAAGGAACCGCTCTTCATTGAAGACGACCTCGGGTAGCAGCAGGATGTGTGGAGCATCGCCTTCGTGTTCAGCGGCGAGCGCGCAGGCGGCGGTCGGCCAGCCGGCATGCCGGCCCATCACTTCCAGAGTGAACACTTTGGTCGAGGTCCGGCTCATCGCCGCCAGATCGAGCGCCGCCTCGCGAAGCGAAGTAGCAACGTATTTCGCCACCGAGCCAAAGCCTGGGGAACAATCGGTGATCGGCAGGTCATTGTCGATTGTCTTGGGAATGCCGACGCACACGATTTGGTAGGCCATTTCAGCGCCCAATTGGCTGACTTTGTAAGCTGTATCTTGCGAGTCGCCGCCACCATTGTAGAAAAAATAGCCGATGTCGTGCGCACGAAACACTTCGATCAGGCGTTCGTACTGCGCGCGGTCCTCGCGAATTGAACCGAGCTTATATCGACAGGACCCGAACGCCGCACCCGGGGTGTGTTTAAGCGCGGCGATCGCGGCTTCGGACTCAATTCTCGTATCGATCAGGTCTTCTGTCAGGGCGCCGATGATGCCATTGCGCCCGGCATAGACCTTGCCGATCTGCTCCGGATGTTGGCGCGCAGTTTCCAGCACGCCACAAGCCGAGGCGTTGATTACAGCGCTAACCCCGCCTGACTGGGCATAAAGCGCATTCTTGGGGACCATGACAACCTCCTGGAGGACAACTCTAACCGTAAATCCCGCACCGGAAATCACCGCTTCATCGGGAATGTGGGGGTCGGGCTATGGGAAGGCAAACGCTACCAAATTGGCCGCCTGTAGGGTACTGTTCGATAGCCAGTGATCCGCGCGGTGCCTGATGTTTACCACCTACTAAGTCGGTGGCTGGTACCGGGCGGACGGTCTGGTGGGGATAGCATTCCGGAGTGACGAAGATGATCAAAAGTGAGCTGCTCAAGGACAAGGGTGTCCTGATCGTTTCGCCCGTGGGTCCGCTGGCACGATCCGACTTCGAGCACTTGGCTGAAGAGATCGATCCCTACATCGAGCAAAACGGCCGGCTTCACGGATTGATGGTCTACGCGGAATCGTTCCCGGGTTGGGCGGATTTTGCAGCGCTTCTTTCGCACCTCAAATTTGTGAAGGATCACCAATCGAAGATCGAGAAAGTCGCAGCGGTTTCAGATAGCGGTTTTCTTAGGATAATACCGAGTGTTGTCCGTCATTTCGTGAAAGCGGAGATCAAGCATTTCGATTATGATGATAAGGACAAGGCTCTTGAATGGCTTGTCAGTCGTTGATGGCTCAATCGCAGAGCTTTCAGAAGCTGTTCCTGGTAATCAGCGTTGCACCTCTCGGGCTGATCGGAGTCGTCATGGCGCTCTTGCCGACCGGGACGCCGATGGGCTTTGTCGCGATCCTCGGGGTTATCGCGTTGAGCGGCATGATCATCAGGAACTCCGTGATCCTGATCGATCAGATCGATATGGATCTCGCCAGGGGACTGCACCCGTGGGACGCGGTAATCGACGCCACGACCCACCGGTTACGTCCGATCGTGCTGACCGCAGCCGCCGCCTCTCTCGGCATGATCCCGATCGCGTCGGAATTCTTCTGGGGGCCGATGGCCTACGCGATCATCGGCGGCCTGTTTGTGGCGACGTTGCTGACCCTGCTCTTTTTACCTGCCCTTTATGTCGCGTGGTTCCGCATCAAGGAGCCGCGCAAGGAGCCCAAGCCGCGTCTCGGAGCGGGGGTGCCCGCTGCAGCCAAGTAGGACCACAACAGCGGTGTCGCCTCGCACCGATGCCGGAGTGGCATAGTCTGGTGTTGGGATCCTGGTGGTCACCGGTGGACGCCAGCTCTCAGAAGCTGATTTCCTGGCGCTCTACGAAGCCGCGGGCCTGAAGCTTACAAAGGTGATACCCACGACGAGCCCGGTCAGCATCATTGAAGGCATTCCCGCGTAACGGCTGCAATGCTGCAGACGCTGCTTGCTTGTCGGGTGCCGGTAGCGGTCGGCTCGGTTAGTGTTCCCTGAGCCAAGGATGGTGGTGTACTCTGTACGTGACTAATCCGGGGAATGTCGGTGGATACTGACTTCGCGGGGCCAACATTCGACCAGGTCGCGGCTTCTCTCTGTGCGGCAAGGCACGGGAACTGAATGCGAGCGGCGCTGCTCGAACCCCGGATTCTGATCCTTTGCCCCAAGTCGCGCGAGCGCTGCTGTCTGGCCATGGCTTTCATTTTTCGAAAGCCCAGAACCCCCTGTCAAATCACCAACTTCAACCTGTCCGGCTCCAGGGGGGCGCGCTCCAGTCCGCCTTGGACTCCGGTCGCCTTTTGGCAGATTTTGTTACGGAAGTCGGGGACCATTTGAAGGTGGTAGCTGACGCGATCTTTTGAAATTATCGCCCTTCAATGCGCTCCATCGGAAGCCTGGTTTTGACGCAGCGGCGCTAGGCGCATTGCCGGTAAGATGGCGCTGGTTCGCACCCATTCGTCATCAACATGGAAGCGACCATTAATTATGGTGGGTGTATCGGCGCCGGACGCGTCTGGCAGCATGATGGCCTTAAAACCACGCGTCGATGGATCGAATTCGATTCGTGCGTGCTCAAAGCCGATCCACGTACCAACCGCCGGGAACCAAGCTTTGAAAACGCTTTCCTTTGCGCTGAACAGGAGGATGTCCCATGGCATCTGCGGATCCGCATCTCGAATCCATGCCCGCTCGGGTTCGAGAGAAATCCGTTTGAATAAGTCGTCTGTCAGGGTCTGAATACGTTCGACGTCGATGCCGATTCCACGGATATGCGCCTGCCGGGCGGCGGTAGCGGCGCAGTACCCATCGCAATGAGTGATGCTGCCGCAAACGCTCAGTGGCCAGAGGGGCTCGCCCGCTGTGCCGCGCAGGATGGGTGCCGGCGCAATCCCCAGCTTCTGCAGAGCTTGGCGGGCGCATTCGCGACCCAGAGTAAAGTCCCGCCTGCGCTTGCCCGACACTGGACCGAGCATAGCCTCTTCCTCCGGCAGGAGCTCGGCTGCAGCGGTAGCAGGGAGTTCGGCCACGGCCGCGGTAGTGGGAACTAGCGACGCTATGGTGAAGATGTTCGGCATTCGACACTCGGATGGCAAGCCGTTTCGCGAAACTAGAGCGACAGTTGGCCAGCGCCTCTTGTGGTTGCTCGATCATTATCGCGCAGGCGTCGCCGTATTCAATTGTGGGCGGACCGCTCAATATTGCAAGGCTTTATAACTGCGTTGGACGGGCTTGTCGTGAGGCTCTTCGGTTGTAACTTCTCGTCCCAGAGAATGCGGTTCATCACGAGAATAAGTGGATAAGCTTCGGCGGCTTTGCCAGCAGCGGTTCGGGAACGACCCGAGGACCGTGAGCAAAGATGATGGAGCTCTCGGTGCCGCCGGGTTAAGCGCAGGAAGCCGCAGCGGTGTCAGTGACTGATCTACAAGCGAATTCAGCGACGGGTCGGCGAAAAGACTCTAGCATCTTCGAGTGACTGAACCGCTGGCGGGCCACCCCCGCACGTGTACCATTAGTTGTTAGACACCCTGAGTTTCTAGGACCGACCGGACATTGCTATGATGAGGAGATGTGGCGGCTATCTGGGTCCTGCTCGTGTGCGAGATGGTTCAAGGGGCGAGATCGGGCACCAACTTTATAATGAGTTCGGAGCCGGCGAGCTGGATGGCATAAATTGCTAGAGTGTGCCGGCCGATGAAGCGCAGGGTGCCGGCTATTGCTTGTGGCGGTTGGATGCGGCTCGGGCCGCGCAGGAACAGACTAAGGCCAGCGGACAAAGCGCCGACGCCGAGAATGAAGGCGGCGAATGGGATCTGAGGAAGGGAGTATTCCCTTTGTTCCTGCCAGACGTAGACAACCGCGGCGACAAAGCAGGCCAGCAAGCGCATTAGACGCGCGTTCTCCGCCGTCGCGTGTGCAGGTGGTGTCGAGCTTTGGGCCGCGCTGTCCCCGGTAGCTGATCTGCTGTCGACATATATGCGTTGGTATAAGCCAAACAGGGCCCATAACCATCCCTCCGCGCCGTAATCGACAATCGTCACCGCTATCGGCAACACCGCGATAAGTGCTGAAACGAGGAGGGCGAATGCCGCCCAGCCGTGTCGTTGCACAAGGATTTGCACATAGGGACGTGCAAAGCGGATGAGTGCGAAGCTCAAAAGGATGTTCGGTGCCACCCAGGTCCAGTTGGCGTTCGAGCTTTCGAGTAGAGTCAAGATGATACCGAGCCAGATCCAGTGGAGCGGGACGGTTCGAGTCTGGGCGTAGCCCATGAGGAAGAAGAACGTCGGAGCCGCGGGGCGTCCAAAAACGCTCCACCAGCGGTCGTCATCCATGAAGAAATAGCCGAAGTGGTCAACCGCGACCAAGATGATTGCCGCGGTTTTCAGCCAGTCGGTGTTGTCAACGGTGTGAGGTGTGCCCGGATTCCGATGAGGTGTGCTCGTCGAACGCGTGGCGTCGCGCATTTCTGCGCTCAAACTATTACTCGTTGCGCGGTTTTTCGGCCGGTCCACGAACGGAGCCTTATCGTCTGTGCCGCGGCCGGCTATCGTTTCGAGTCATCTGAACCCGTGAGCCGCGTAAACTGATTCTCTTCGTCGATAGGTACCTTTCCTGGCAGTCCAAAACACTGTCGTCGCAGAGCGAGGGGGAGGAGGTTTGAACCGCTCACGGGCTGCGCGGGGCTCCCCTCGTAGGTGGCTGTGGGCATGTTCATCTCCTTAAGGACCAGGGATAACGGCAAGAGCGTTGTGTCCCGCTCAATCACCGCGCCGCCCATCACCGTGGCACCGAAGGATATGGCGCAGCCGTCTTGGATGTCGGTTCGCTTCACCTTCAGAATCATGTTCTCAAAGGTATGAAACTGCAGGAAGCCGTCGATAACACAATCGTTGCCGAAGCTCACCGCGTTCCAGTCGGAGCACTGCATTGGCCGCGTCACGATTGTCCGGTGGCCGATCTGACATCCCATCCATCGGAGGATAGCATTCGAGAGGATAGTCCCGGCGCAAAACTCCAGGGGCCCCCTGCACCAGACGAAGAAGCAGTCCTCCGAGAAGAAGTAGGCGAAGTGCCGCCAGGACCAGAAAGGCGTCGAGTCATCGGCTCCCCATTCGCTGCCGACGAGGGACTTCTTGATCGCGATGCAAAGCAGGACCAAGCTGACTTCTCCGAGCACCAAAGCAAAGACCGCGCTGGCGATCGGGGGTCCGCCCAATCGCAACAAACAAATGTACAGAATCGTGAAGATGAGCCCCTCGGTGATGCCCAGTATGCCGACGCTGAAGAGGTCGTTGAGGAAGACCCGGGTCAAGAAGAGGGGAAAGTCCGGCAGTCTGTGGGTTTCATTCTCCGCCTCAAATGAGGCGCTCGCAAATTTCACGGGCGGGTTTCCCGCCACCGTGATTGGCTCGCCGCGCCGCGACCGCATCTGTCGCCGGAACTGTATATCATTGCCCGGCGTGGAGACGCCCAGGAGGAAGTTGGATGGGAAATGCCCGTACTCTGCCACGCAGTTGTTACCGCTGAAGAAATTCCGGGGCATGTCGAGCTGGCGCAGCTTGAGGTGCTCGGCGCCACAGTCGAGCATGTTCGTGAAACATCCATTCGACCAGAACACCTGGGAGTCGACGGTAGCAAGCTCCGGGACGAGGTTGAACAGGAGGTCGCACTCCGAGGCACCTAACCGCGGGAAGCGCATGCCAGCGAGCGCGCGCAGGTACTGCCCAGTGATGGTCCAGGTCCACCGTCTCTGAACAGCGTTCATTATTTTTATTCTGTACATGAGGAGAGCGCCCCTGAGCCCGCGCGAGGGGTACAGCCCCGGCGAAGCGGCCGTGCAACGGATGAAGAGGCAGTCCAACAAAGAGGTTACGACGACAATAACCCAGGTGGTGATGAACGCGTAGAGGATCAGGTGCCAGACGATCTCGAACAGCGGCACCGCGCTGAAATATCCCTCGGAAAGCTCCGCCTCTTCAGCGGGTATGAGCGCGCGGGCGAACCACACGATCGCGGCGGTGGGTACCACCCTGAGCCAGAAGAATATGACAACCTGCATGACGACGTTGAGGGTCTCCAGTAACCAGATTGGATGCGCGTACTGGCAGACATTCGCCGTGCGCTTCAGCTCCGTGCAACGGCCGCTGAGGCGCGCGGGAGCTCCTTCCCACATCTCCTGCGAACCCACGTCGCTGAGGATGGGGGTGAACGGAGTGATCCAAGTGCCGCGGCCCACCGTCACATTGTTGGCGATGGCGGCCCGCATCCCGATCTTGCAACCACTCTCTAGGTGAACAGGGCCGACGTGCAGGTACTGCCCCGACCAACTCGTCGTTTGGATGTAGGCCCCGGTCTGGATCGCGACATTGTCCTCGATGGAGATCAAGTCCAGGGGCCCGGATAGGACAGCATCGTGCGCGCACTGAAGGTTGTCGCCCACCGTCGCGCCGAGCTGCCGCAATACGAATGCCATAAGCGGCGCGCTGCGATGCATCGCACCCAGCAGGAGCAGCACTATGTTCTCCAGCCGCCCGATGCACCATATTCGTAAATGCATTTTGCTCCACTTGGGGTACACACCCGGCGTCACATTGTTCTTGTAGATGTCACCACCCATGAAAAATTTTATCGTCATGACCCAAAGCAGTGTGGCGAAGGGCATGACGAGGCCTAGCAAGTACAGGAAGAAGCCGCCGATGATGAACTCCCAGAGGCTGGCGGTCGTGAAGAACGTCCCGACTTCGCCAAAGCTCAAGGCGCTGACGAAGGCCACCAAGCCCGGGGAATACAAGAAAAGCGCAAAGAGGACCTGCAGGGTAGTGAAGTATCCGATGGTGAGCACTTCTGCCGCGGCCTCATCGCGCTCGGCGCTGTTCTCGTCGGATTTCACAGGGCCCGTAGCGGCCTTGGAAGCCTGTTGGAGCGCCCGCGGGCAGTTGGCTACCTTTCGTGCGGTGTTGCAGTCACTAAGCAGTGCCCGCACCGTAACGACCCATCCTATAGCTTGCAGTCGCTGCGCCAAGCGCGCGATGTCGATCGAATGGGCACCAGCCTCGACGAATCCATCGTCCAATCCCAATGGCGTCTCGAGCACGGCCCTGCAGATCGCCAGCACCTCCTCAGAATCAGGATCTATGCCCACATCGGCATCAGGTAGGTTGACTTCCTCTTGCCTTCCTTCGCGTGCGCTGGCCGGTGTGTCCTCAGGGGCGTCCTCCGCTTCCGGTTCAGTGTTTCTCAGCACATGAGATAGGTTTGGCAAGAGGTTCTTGTCGATCTTCCCCGAAACCGGCTTCATGACGAATTTTTCTACAAGGAAGATCCTTGTCGGGACCGACGGCGCCGGAAGTTGTTTGGCGAGAGTCCCCGTCACTCGGGCGGCCCACTCCGCCGGCGCCGGAGCGACCACCGAGATCTCTCCTTCGCAGACCGAAGGCGCAAAGACGAAGGCGACGAGCGCTTCGTTCTGGTAGTCCAGCACAGCGGCCTCGATCTCACTGAACTGGGTCTGGAGGATGTCCTCAACGGCTTGTGCCTCGACGCGGTGCCCGCGCACTTTGAGTTGTGCATCGATTCGACCGAGGAAGTGCACGCGCTGCGTTTGGATGTCGATTTTGCATTTGTCCCCCGTGCGGTAGAGGCGGCCGAACTGAGGGTGCGTGATGAACTTCTGGGCGGTTTGCTCCGGCAAGTTGCGGTACCCGCGCGCAACGTGTACCCCACCGATGCAGAGCTCTCCGACCTCCCCGTGGGGCAGTGGGCGGAGTTGGTCGAGGATGACATAGGTGACGTTGGCGAACGGCGAGCCGATGGTGATGGGCTCCCCGGGCCGCAAACTCTGGCGGCTCGTGTCGGTGCTCGCCTCGGTGGGGCCGTAGGTGTTGATGATCTGCCGTCTGCCCCGGGTCCAGGGCTCCACGAGCGCGTTGGGGAAGGCTTCGCCCGCCGGCACGATGTAGCGGCATAGGGGATAGGGGAGATCCACCTCGGGGGTTGGTGTCAGGGTGGTGAGCAGTACCGGCGGACAGAAGAGTACCGTGACCTCCGCCTCGCGGAGGACCGGAATGAGGTCCGGGCCGGACCGGATCTGCTCCTTGGTTAGCATGACTACAGCACAGCCCGATACCCAGGCGCTGTACATTTCGGAGATGCTGCCGTCGTAGCCCAGCGACGAAGTAAGCGAGGTCGCATCCATGCCCGGAAGGAGGTCAAAGTAATCGGCGTAACTCAAGGCCAGGTTGGCATAACCTGCGTGCGGGCACTCCACGCCCTTGGGCATCCCAGTGGTTCCGCTCGTGTAAAAAATGGCCGCAAGGCGCTGCGTGGGGTCGTCCAGCCAGGGAGGTGGCTCTCTTCGGGGCATCCTCGCCGGCAACGTCAGGACGTCGAGCGTCGGCAGGTGGCGAAACTTGTCTTGCCCGCGTGTGAGAATGACCACCGGCTGTGCGTCGTTAAGCATGTGGGTGATCACGGCGTCGGGCAAGCTGGTGTCGAGGAACATCGCGGTACCGCCAGCTTTGAGAATACCGAGGTGAGACGCCACGATTTGCCAGTTGTCCTGGGACATAGCCACTGCCACGACCTGGTCCGGTCCAGTGAGGAAGGGAAAAAGGGCCGCAGCCACGTTTTCGGCCCGCGCGTCGAGCTCGGCGAAGGTCAGGGACTCTCCGGTGTGCGGAATCTGTAAGGCCGTGAGATCCGGAAACTTCTCGGCGGAGCGGCTAAACACCTCTGTGAGCCACTCGATTCCTTCCTGATGCGGTGCGTTTACGAGGTGGCGGTCACCGAAGACATCGGTCAAGCTGTATCGGGAGGTGTCCGCCTGCGGTACCCTCTCCGCCGCCCAAAGGTACCGTCTCCACCCGACCAGCGTTAGCACAAAGAATACCGCGAATACGATTGTTACAAAAATTACTGCCAAAGCGTTTCCTCGCATGCTCATACCGTCTCAAATATTGAAGTCTCAGAGACTCTTCACAGAGTTTAGACTTTCAACCGCCAATTTGTCCGCTGGCTGAGCACCGCAAAAGCAGTGTGTTTAATCGAAGTATCGTTGCAGCGCTCCAGTTCGGCGAACGTCCAAGGTAACGCAATGCGGCCCGCCTCCCATCAATTTGGAGTGCCGCAATTTCATGGGGATTACATCAAACCGATGTTTCTCCAAGAATTTTATCAGAGTCGGCTGATTTCGATCGACCACGACCAAGCTCGGATTGATGCTGAGTGCATTCATATCGATCCAGTCACTACCAATGCATTTTGATAGATAGTCGGCATCATATCTCTCTGTATTCTCCATCGGTGGACTGTATATGACTTCCCACTGTTTCAGGATCTTCGGCAAAGTATCATCATTGACACGATTAGGATTGCAGAGGACCAACCCAGGGCGTAAGGCCACAATGGTCGAGTCAATATGGCTCCCATAATAAACATCTTTGAGGAAATGGACCCGAAATTTATCACCCAAAATTGATTGTAACCAATGCCCCCCCAATTCGTTACCCGTCGCGCTAACCAAATAGATCAAGTCCTGGCCGAAACGTAGGACGTTCGCTGCGTCAAAGGCAGGTTCATCGTTACGTGGCGTGGGCTTGCTAAGATCAACCTCAAAGAGCGAATCTAAAAGCATGGGTCTGGGCGCGCTGTACCACTTTGCGCCTGACTTCATATAGTCGATTAGCAACTTGCGATAGCTGAACGTTTCCTGAGCGCGGCTGCGAATGACATTGGGCGTTTCGATAATCTGGTTGCCGATGACCAACAAGATGTCGCGGGGACAATAATTATAGTACCCCTGAGCTTCCCAATGGATCGTGGAAAATTTCGTCTCGTGCGGCCACGTCTGTGGTCGTTTGACCGTGATGTTCAATTTTTCCAAGGTTTGAACAAATTCATTCAGATCCTCTTCCGTCTCCTCAATAACCTTTGGTGGAAAAGGACCGCGCGGTATTTCATCCAATGGACGGTCGGAAAATTCTGCCAGCTGGGTGCTTCTGTCCGGCGTAGGAAATCGCGCGTGCAAGGGATTGCCTACAATAATTTCCTCCAGCTGATCCCACTCATTGCAACTCCACACTCTCGACATATGTGCGATGCCCCTCGCGTTCTAGGTGGGAAAGACTGCCCCGTTCCTTCGGACCGCTTTTAGCTTGAGCGCTCGCTCCCTGAATCATCTAACATGGGAAGCCTTTCTTTACCATCGGCAGAGTTGCTAAAGAAGTCAGGGAATGCAATTGCCGCGCCGGACGATATTGCTGCCTCAAGGACAAAATTGCCTACTGCAAGATCAAGAACGCCAAGCGCAAAATGCGCGGCCGCGCCGAACATCACTGTTCCTCAGGCCTTCCGCCAAGCACTCGGCCGTCGCGGGTGACCGATCGCCTCGGAAGTCTTCTGGGGACTGATGGCCTATGCGATCATTGGCGGCCTGTTCGTCGCGACCCGCTAACCCTGCTCTTTCCGCTGCCGCTCTATGTCGCCTGGTTCGCATCAAAGAGCCGCGCAAGGAGCCCGAGCCAAGTCTCGGAGCCGGGGTCCCCGCTGCCGCCAAGTAGCGATATAATTAACCCGCATTCCCCCGATGAGGCGGGGATTTTGCGCGCAGACGCGACGATTTTGGGTCAGAATTCAGTAGCTTGTGGGGGACCAAGGGGGGCGGCAATGGGGGACCCGACGGGTGAGGCGGATAGGGGTGCTCTGAGGCTCGATTTCGAACGGGCCCCTGGTGCTGCAATTTCGCGGTTCCGCGATCGCCTCCGATGCCGGGTTGCTACCCTATCGCGAGTTGGATGACGCGGTAGGTTTGACCGACAGCGGCGGCGACATGCTTGCCGATGCGCGCACGGGCAGGAACGGCCGCCACCGACTGGTCGGCTTGCTGCGGCAATCGGTCTTCGGCCGGCTTGCCGGCTACGAGGATGTGAATGACGCCGATCGGCTGTGCCGCGACCCGGCGATGCGCTGGGTGGTCGGCGACCGGGCGATCACCGGCTCTGCTGCTTCGGCCAGCCAGATGGGCCGCTTCGAGACGAAGTGGCTGAGCCGGCCCGAGAACCTCGCCGCTCTCGCCAATCTGCACGGCCAGCGGATCGACAACGTGCACCAGCGGCGACCGCCGAAGACCATCGTGCTCGACATGGATTCGAGCGAGAGCCCGACCTATGGGGAGCAGGAGGGCAGCGCCTACAACGGGCATTTCGGCCGCACCTGTTATCACCCGCTGTTTGTATTCAACCAGCTCGGCGATGTCGAGCGGTGCGCTTTACGGCCGGGCAACGTGCACAGCGCCGACGGCTGGCGCGCGGTGCTGGAGCCGGTGGTCGCCCGCTACCGGGGCACCCTGAAGCGGCTCTATTTCCGTGGCGACGCGGCTTTCGCCAACCCTGAGATTTACGAGTTCCTCGAAGGCGAGGGCATCGGCTACACGATCCGGCTCCCGGCCAATCGCGTCTTGCAGGACAGGATCGGATACCTCCTCAAGCGCCCGGTCGGGCGACCGCCGCACGAAGTGCGCCGCTACTACGCCAGCTTCTCCTATCAGGCGCAGAGTTGGACCAAGCCGCGCCGCGTCGTGGCCAAGGTCGAATGGCATCCGGGCGAGCTCTACCCGCGTGTCGGCTTCATCGTCACCAACCTGGCGCGACCAGCCGGGCGCGTCGTCGCCTTCTACAACCAGCGCGGTACGGCGGAGCAATGGATCAAGGAAGGCAAGGGCGCGATCAAATGGACGCGGCTGTCATGCCGTACCTTCGCCGCCAACGCCGTGCGTCTTCAGCTTCACGCGCTCGCCTACAACCTCGGCAACTTCATGCGCACGCTGGCGATGCCGAAGCCGGCGGAGCCGTGGTCGCTGACCAGCCTGCGCGAGAAGCTGATCAAGATCGGCGCGAAGCTCGTCAGCCACGGCCGCTACGTGACCTTCCAGATGGCCGAGGTCGCCGTGTCGCGACAGATGTTCCAAGAAATCCTGATGATGATCGCCCGGCTGCGGGCGTCGCCCGCGCCAGCATGAGGGGCGCTGGGGTCAGATACGACAGGCAAGGATGGGAGAGGTGCGCCTGGATACAGCCAAAGCAGCGCGTTTCAGCACCTCGGCGCCGTCAACTGCTTGGTTCGAACGCCCACTGGGCAGCCTTGCGCGATCTACCATTGCCGAAGACGCCCAAAAGAGCGAACCTAGCCTGACAATCACCGGGAATCCGGGGAATGTCGACTGAACACGACGATGGGGGATCGATATGCGCATGTCGGTAGTGCTTGGCGCCGCGGCCTTGGGGCTGTGGCCGCCCCTAGCCCGAGCAACGGACGCCTCGAATTTCACTCTGAAGACGACGGAGGATCTCTATGTCGTCTGCTCGACGGCGAGC
>Ga0209448_10000544_pt1 | contig 12444 bp, 9 predicted proteins | sample BogFormECP14_OM2_FD_188245 | JGI IMG/M metagenome (GOLD analysis project Ga0209448, IMG submission 188245) | Bog forest soil microbial communities from Calvert Island, British Columbia, Canada - ECP14_OM2 (SPAdes) (version 2) | ecosystem: Environmental > Aquatic > Freshwater > Wetlands > Bog ... | reverse complement strand
CTTGTACATCTGAAGAATAAGTGCTTCCAGTTGATCTTTCACTTGCTGCCTCGTTTCCTGACGTTCACGCCTTAAAACTCCCTCACTGACAAACGACTAACAGAACTATTTCGACGATCCGGCTGATGGCTTACCTTTGTCGGTTGTCGAATGCGCCTGCCGCATGTAATCCAAGCCCTGGTAGAAACGGTGCCGCAATTCCGACGGTGCGAGCCAGATCGCAGCCCTTCCGCCTACCAGGAAGTATGGAGCCAACTCAGATCCCGCTACCCATCTCGCAGCGGGCGCAAAAGCGGCCATGGCGGTGAGCACGACCGCCACCACCAGGACGCCCCGCAACAACCCCAATACCGCTCCCAGAACCCGGTCAATAGAACTCAGACCGGCTTTCTTCATCGTCCGGCGCGCAGTCCGTCCGGCAAAGCCGGCAATGATCAGGACCGCAAAAAAAATGATCAGGAACCCAGCGATCTCGCCTAACCACGGCGATTTCAAATCAGGCGCGAACCAGCCTGCCAGGCGATGATACTGCCAGGCGGCCAGCAGGTATCCCACAACCAGGCCCGCCATGCCGAAGGCCTCATGGAAAAAGCCTTCGGTGGCTGCCCCGATCACGGAAAACACCAGAAATGCAAGGATGATCCAGTCCGCAATGCCCATGGTTCAATGATCGTCCTTCAATGACCGTCCTTCAATGATCCGAAGTTCAACCATCGAATGCAATGACACCAGCGCATGCCGGCTAAATCTCCAACTCGCGTCCCGTTAACTGCCGATACGCCTCGAGGTACTTTCTGCTGGTGCGCAGCGCAACTTCCTGGGGGAGGGTTGGCGCCGGCGGTTGTTTATTCCAGCGAATTTCCTCGAGGTAATCCCGCACATACTGCTTGTCGTAGGAATCCTGTGCTTTGCCCGGTTGGTAGGTGTCGACCGGCCAGAAGCGCGAGGAATCCGGTGTGAGCACTTCATCCGCCAGGGTGATTCCCTGGGCGGTTTGTCCAAATTCAAACTTGGTATCGGCGATGATGATGCCGCGTTGCCGTGCATAATCCGCGGCTTTCTTGTAGATACCCAACGTGATGTCGCGAAGCTGGCGGCTCAATTCGGGATCGACCAGCTTGCACATTTCTTCGAATGAAATGTTAATGTCGTGTCCGGTGGTGGCTTTGGTTGCAGGCGTGAACAGCGGCTCCGGCAGTTGGTCGGATTCTTTCAACCCCGGCGGAAGCTGGACGCCGCAGACCGAGCCGGTCGCCTTGTATTCCTTCCATCCGGAGCCGGAAAGGTAGCCGCGTGCCACGCACTCGACAGGAAACATTTCGGCGCGCATCACCATCATGGACCGGCCGCGGAGTTCATCGGCGTGCCGGCGAATCGCCGCCGGGTACTGGTCCACGTCGGCAGTAACGAAGTGGTTGGGGACGATGTCCTTGAGAAAGTCGAACCAGAACAGCGAGATCTGGGTCAGGACTCGCCCTTTGTGCGGAATGCCCGTAGCCAGAACGTAGTCAAAGGCTGAGATGCGGTCGGTGGCCACGAACAGCAGATGGTCGCTGTCGAGGCCGTAGACGTCGCGGACTTTGCCGCTGGCGTGCAACTCCAATTCGGAGTAATCCGTTCGCAGTAGAACGGCATCCATAATTTCGGGGCTCATGTATTAATTCACCGGTAGAAAACTCTGCGTATTCTAGTTGTCGTGGAGAATTTGTCAACGCTTTCCATCACACCCGCCCGGTTGCGTCAAACGCCGCCGCACCGAAAAGTGTTGACACTTTAAGTGTAAGTCAGAAGCCCTGTCCATGGCTGGTTTTCACGGAAACTGGGTGTGGAAAAGCTGAGGAAGGCTCTGGAAAAAAAGGCAGCGAGTCTCTCAACGGAAAAAGCAGAATGGCGCGGAGGTTGTCAATAAGTTTTAGTTTGTTTTTTGGGGCGTGAACTGCCTTCGACGTATGGGTTCAAAACTGGCTGGGCCATTTGCGGGCGGCATGGAAGACACGGATCAACTGCACAACATCGCCGCGCACACGATACGGAACTATGTACGGCGTTCCCGGGACGACTAATTCGCGAGTGCCAGATATCCGGCCGGGACGACCTGAGGATGGGAACTGCTCGAGATATTCTACGGCACTCCGAATTGCCGCAAAGGTTCTTTCAGCAGCGGCTGGGTTGTCGCGCGAGATATACTCCGCCAAAGCATCCAAATTATGGATCGCTGCTCGCAGCCATTCAACGCGCACGACGCGTCCACTTCTTCAGCACCCGCTGTACTTCCTCCTCGCTAGCGAAGTCGCCGGCGTCGGCCTCGGCTATTCCTTTCTTGATTTCATTGATCTGCCATTCGTTGACGCTGACAAATTCCTGGATCGCCTGTGCGGCGACGAACGAGCGGCTCCGGTTCATCGATTTCGACAAACGGTCGAGCTGGCTCTTGAGTTTCGCGTCCAGGCGGAGAGTGAGAACCGAAGATTCAGGCATGGTGTATACATTATACATCAGTTGTACACAGTAGGGGAGTAACCGAAGGTTGTGTGGTGGCGGGGGCTGTGCCCCGCGGGAACCGGCACGGCCCGGTGCCCAACATAATCGAGCCCAGTTACGCCGCCCCAAACCGCACCGACACCAGCTTCGACACGCCCGGCTCCTGCATGGTCACGCCATAGAGTACGGGGGCGATGCTCATGGTCCGCTTGCTGTGCGTGATCAGGATGAACTGGGTCTGCACGCTCATCTCGCGCACCAGCTCAGTGAAGCGCGCGATGTTGGCTTCGTCCAGCGGAGCATCGACCTCGTCGAGAATGCAGAACGGACTCGGCGTGTACTGGAAGATTCCAACCAGCAGCGCGAGCGCTGTGAGCGCCTTTTCGCCGCCCGAGAGCAGAAGCACGTTCTGCAGTTTCTTTCCTGGAGGCGATGCCACCACGTCAATGCCGCTCTCCGCGCTGTTTTCCAGGTCGGTGAGCCGCATGAAGCCGTGTCCGCCGCCGAACAGCTTGCGGAACGTGGCTTGAAAGTTCTCGTTAATCTTATGGAACGCTTCTTCAAATTTCTGTCGCGAGACTTGATCAATCTCGCGAATGGTGGCGGCTGTATCCGTGATGGCGTCGAGCAGGTCCTTCCGCTGCGTTTCGAGGAACTGGTGGCGCTCCGCCGTTTCCTTGTACTCTTCAAGAGCCATCATGTTGACCGGGCCCATGGCGTCGAGGCGGGCCCGCATTTCACGGTGCGCCTGATCTTCGGCCGCAAGCTCATCCCCGGTAACCAGTGGAATCGTGCCGTCGGCCATGAGCAGCGGACGTTCAATGCCCAGTTCATTCAGGCAGGTGTCGGCCAAGTGTTGCAAGTCCGATTGCAGCTTTGCGGCCGTGGCCGATAGCTCACCCCGTCGGTCGCGAGCGAGATCGAGTTGCTGACGCGTGCTGTGCAGAAGTTCGTCAATTTCAGCTAATCGCGCCCGCACCTGCTCAGACTCGAGTTGCAGCAAGCCTTCGCGTGCTTCTCCAGCATTGCGCTCGGCCTCGAACTGCACCAGTTGTTCGGCTAGTTGCACGTTCTCGTTTTGCCGCTGCGCGATTTCGGCGCTCGCCGATTCCATTTGGGTTTGCAACGCGCCCGCCCGCTCTCGCATCTCGGACACGAGAGCCTCGATGCGTTGAAGCAGGATCGTCGCCGAACGGTGGCGTTCTTCGAGCGTGGCGACGCGAGCCGCGCGCTGCGAAGTGGTTTCTGCGGCGGTGTCCCGGTGGCTGCGCAGAGCGGCGAGGCGGCCTTGCCCGGCGGCAAGCCGCGTTTCGAATTGGGAGCGCGCTTCCTCGATCGTGGTCAACCCCTCTTGCCAGAATCCGATCGAGCTTTCCTGTTCCTGCCGTTCTGCCGCCAGACGTTGCAGTTCGCGGTCGCTGATTGCGATCCGCTCACGCACCCGCGACATCTCCGCTTCCAATTGCTGCAGCAAATGTCCCGAGGTCATCGCCCGCTTCTCGGCTTCGCGCTTTTCGTCTTCCAGACGATCGAGCAGCGAAGTGTATTCCCTGATTTCGCGTCCCAAGGTGAGCGCAAGTATTTCCTTCTCGCGCAGAGCTCGTTCCAGCTCTTCGAGCAGACGCAGCACGTCGCGCAATTCGCGTTTCATGGAGAGCGGTCCCTCGCTGCGTTGCTTGCCTCCGGTGACAGTCACATTGTGGAAGCATTCCCCGGTCTGCGAGAGGAAGAACGCGTCCGGGCTGGAGAGCGCAAGCTCGCGCGCCACCGAGGGATCCGAAACGATGTAGCCATTGCCCAGCTTCGGCAGGATCACTTCGAGTGACTTGCCGAATCCGTTCAACACGCGAATCGAGTTTTTCAGCGGCAGGACGGTGTCATTGAGCGGCGAATAGTGATGACTCTCATCCGCAACAAACGAAAACTTTGCCTGCGAATCCTCCGGATGCACCAGGAATGTCGCGCGCCCGTTGACGTCCGAGCGCAGCAGGCGCAGGCCTTCGTCGGCGGCGTCCCACGACTTGACCACGACGAAGTTCAGCTCGTCGCGCAGAAAGTCTTCGACCACGCGCTCATAGCGGGGCTCGACTTCGAGGAAATCGGCGAGCACGCCGGCGGGAGTGTTTCCTCCCTGCATTGCGCCCGATTGAAAGAGCCGCCGCACCGACTCGGTGGAATAGCCATGCTCCGCGATAACCGCTTCGAGCGACCCCTTCTTGCCCAGCGCCGTGGCGTATTCGGAACGGATAGAGTCGAGATGCTTCTTGGTGTCGTGCTCTGCGGAACGCTTGCTGTCGAGGGATTCACGCAGGTTCGCGATCTCCGCGGTCAGGCCGCTGGCTTGCTGCGAAACGCTCTCGAATTCCAGAGCAATCTGGCCACGTTGTCCACCGAAGGTTTCCGATTGCGACGAAGCGGTTGCGATCTCGGCCCGCAGACGCTGCTCCTCGCGGCCGATACCCGCCAGCCGTTCCTGGGACTGGGTGAGCTGATTGCGCAGGTTGGAGGCTCCGCCGACTGATTCCAGAATGGCGGTGCGATGCGATTCCTGCTCATGTTCCAGCAGCGCAAGATTGATCGCAGCATGTGCTGTTTCCTGCTGGCTGAGGTTGTACTCCTGCTGGGCCGCCGCGAGATCCGCAGCCGCTGAGTCCAGCACCTGCTGGTGACCATCGCGTTCGTCCTCCAGCGCGGTGAGCCGATTTTGAGCCTGCGCCAGATCCACTTCCGCGGACGCGCTGCGAACCATCAGCTCCGCGCAGCGCTCTTCATTGGTGTGGATGCGCGCCTTGCCGCGATCGCCTTCGATGGCGATCTGGTTGAGCCGGTCGCGATTTTGCCGCGTCTCGGTCTCGATCGCGTATCCGCGTTGCGTGCGCTCGGAATGCTCGGCTTCCGACTGCTGCACGCTCTCGGATTGCTGGCGAATTTCCTCACCCAGTTGATGGATCTCGGTGTCGAGAGTCACGCTCTCCTGGTCCATCTGCGTGAACTTGCTGGCGAGCACCACGCGCAGCTTGGCGCGCATCTCGTCGCGCAGCCTGGCATAGCGCTCCGCCTTGCTGGCCTGGCGCTTGAGCGAGTTCATCTGCCGCGTGACTTCTTCGAAAATGTCGTTCACGCGATTCAGATTCGTCTTGGCGTCCTCAAGACGCGCCTCGGCCAGACGCTTCTTCGTTTTGAATTTCGTGATCCCAGCCGCTTCTTCGATGATGGCGCGTCGGTCCGTCGGACGGCTGCTCAAAATCTGACCGATCCGTCCCTGCTCGATGAGCGCGTACGATTCCGGCCCCAGGCCCGTTCCCATGAACAGTTCCTGAATGTCGCGCAAACGGCACAGTTTTCCATTCAGCAGGTATTCGCTGTCGCCGCTGCGGAACAACCGGCGCGTCACGGAGATTTCTCCCGCGTGGTTTTGCTGCTGATTGAATTTGCGCCGCCGGATTTTCAGAACGACCTGCGGGCCTGCCACTGCTACCGCGCCGTCGCCAACTTGCGCTTCCTGAGTTGGCGCTTCGTGAGTTAGCGCTTCGGGCGTGGCTTCGCCTTCAACCTCTTCGGTCTTTATTTGTCCAGGTTGAGCTTCTTCGACGGCGCGCTCCGTTTCTGCGGCAGCCTGGGCACGGATCTCGGCTTCATCCCAGTTTTCTTCAACCGGAAGGTCGTCCTGAATCTCGATCTCAGTGGGCGCGTTCATATCCGGCCCGCCGTAAATTTCCGGGTCAATCAAAGTCAGGCACACTTCTGCCATCCCGGTGGGATTGCGGTCGCGCGTGCCGGCGAAGATCACATCCTCCATGCGCGAACCGCGCAGCGACTTTGCCGATTGCTCGCCGAGCACCCAGGAGATCGCGTCGGCGATGTTCGACTTCCCGCACCCGTTCGGCCCGATGATGGCGGCGATGCCTTCGCCATGAAATTTCAGTTCGGTGCGATCGCAGAACGATTTGAATCCCAGGATTTGCAGCTTCTTAAGTTTGAGCAAAGTTACTCCTTCGCGGGCGGACACGGTGGTCCGCAGCCTCGGTTTGCGCTGGCTGGTGTGCACTGCAAATTGCGGGGATCCGGAGGTTAATTGTTGCTGTTAACTCCTCGGGTTCCTCGCCGGTCGCATGGTGGGATGCCGTCCCCACGAACCAAGAACGTCACCCACGCTTTTGACCAACTCTAACGGCGAATACCGGGGCGGGTCAAGTAATAAAACACCACATATGGTGGTACCCGTCCAAGCACCGCCTTTAGTTGCACATACACTACAGCTATGACGCACGGTTTAACGGTGGGGACTAAGAGGGCGGGAGAACGCGAGAGCATAGACACTCTACCGCTGGAAGGCAGGAGATTCAAGGGCCGGTAGTGCAGGCCCGGTCATTTCGCCGTGCGCGGGCGCAGCGCCATTATTTCTTGCGCTCGACGAGGAAGCGAGCAAGGTCTTTCAGCGTAGACGCCGCCTCACCGTATTCCTTAAGTTCCGCGCATGCCAGATCAACCAGGGCGTCGGCCTTGCGGATCGATTCGTCGATTCCGAACAATGCCGGATACGTCGTCTTCTCTGCCGCCGCGTCCTTGCCCGCGGTTTTCCCCAGTTGCTCGGAGGTCTGGGTCAGATCGAGCACATCGTCCACGATCTGGAAAGCCAATCCGATCGACTGCCCATAGGTCCGCAGGCGGTCGATGTCCGTCACCGTCCCTGCCGCGTAGATGCCTCCGCTGACCACGCTGGCGGTGATGAGCGCCGCCGTCTTCGAACGGTGGATGTATTCGAGGGTGGCGAGGTCAGGCTTCTTATGCTCAGCTTCGAGGTCAACCACCTGGCCGCCGATCATGCCCTCGATGGTGCCGGTGGCGTGGGCGATTTCGCGGATGATGGCGACCCGCGCCTCGGCGGGGCAAATGAGCTGGGCGAGCGATTCGTAGGCCCGTGTCTGCAGGGCGTCTCCGGCAAGGATGGCGATGGCCTCGCCGAACACTTTGTGGCAGGTAGGACGCCCGCGCCGCAGGTCGTCGTTATCGAGCGCGGGCAGATCGTCGTGGATCAGGGAATAAGTATGGAGCATTTCGAGCGCTGCGCCCACCTGCTCGATGCCCGCGGGTAGCGATCCAGCCTGCGAACTCTTTCGTGAACCAGAGTTTCGAGAGCCAGCGCCCGACGCCGCGATCATGCGGCCCGCCTCCATGCAGAGGATCGGGCGAAGGCGCTTCCCGCCGGCAAAAACGCTGTGCCGCATGGCTTGGTGGATGGAGGACGGATGTTGGGTGGTCGGCGGCAAGAGTTGCTCAAGAGCGACGTCGGCAGCCTCGCGTCCCTGCTCCAGAACTTGTTTCAGCATGGCAGGGCAGTATAACAAGACAGCTTGGCGGAAATAAAAAGGGACGCCGAGGGGCGCCCCTTCTCCGCTCCGAAAGAACGAACCATCAGGCGGCCAAACGCCGCGGGAGATGGTGCAAGACCGAGCGCACCACGTCATCATTGCGCGGCTCACATATGTCGGCCGCGCCCAGACTCAGCGCCTCGGTCCATAGTTTGTCATCCGCCAGCCGATGAGTGCCGACAATGCAAAGGCCGGGGAATTCATGATGCAAGCGTTCTACTTCATCCGGCCCCGAAGTTTCCAGATCCAGCACAACCGCTCCGGCGCAGTGCCGGCTAACCGCCGGACGAACCTCTTCGTGGCTCCGGGCCAAATAAACCGATTCAAAGTGTTGGGATAAACTGACGGCCAGAGTTTGTGCAGTTCTGGGGTCATTCTGATAAAGGACTACGCACAGTGCTTCCATACTACCCCCTGACGCACCGCATTCCACGGCGGCCTTGGCTGCGACAGCAAATTGCCAGCACAGGCGTTATTATTTCCGAGCGCGACAGCGTTTACTTGCGCAACGCTTTCTCGGCCGGGGGCTCGAACGGTTCCGTTTGCAGCTTTCCGTTCTGTTTTAACAGAATCTCTACTTTTCCTTCCGCTTCCTCCAGTTGCTTTCGGCAGGTTGCGGAAAGTTGCATGCCTTCTTCAAACAGCGTCAGAGACTTCTCCAGAGGAACCTCCCCTTTTTCCAGTTCCTGAACTATCTTCTCGAGACGCTCGAGGCATTCTTCAAACTTCACCAATCCAATTGCTCCTACCCTCTATTGTAATGCTGTTTTCGACGGAAAATGTCCAGTGAAATTTTTTAATCCTGTGAATTTCTTAAACAGCGGATGTTTCAAAACTGAACATTTCAAAACTAGACAGAAGCCGGCCGCTTCGAGCCGAGAGCCTCCAGCACATCCACCGCGGAACTATATCGGCCCTGAGGCGCGCTGATCTGCGCCCCCTGCACCCGATCGCGCAGCGCTGCCAGCATTTCGCGAGCGATGGCCACGCCTTCCTCGCGAGCCGCTTCCGGACTGGTGGTTTTGGTCATCCGGTTGAGAATTTCATCAGGCACGGAAACCCGCAGCTCGTTCTTCATGAACTCAGCGTTGCGGACACTTACCAGCGGCCAGATTCCGGCCACCACGGGAATTCGGCAGTGTTCAATCCGCTTCAGAAAATTCTCCAGCAGAGTGAGGTCGAACACCGGCTGCGTCACCACGTATTCCGCACCCGCTTGCACTTTGTATTCGAAGCGCTTGATCTCTTCGTCCAAATTGGGCAACCCCGGATTCGCACCCACTCCAATAACGAAGCTGGTCCCGGTGCCGATCGGGTTTCCGCCCAGATCCAGTCCCCGGTTCAGATTGTGGACGATATTCACCAGTCCAATGGCATCCACGTCAAAGACTGCCGTGGCATCGGGATAGTTCCCCATTTTCGGCGGATCTCCGGTGATACAGATCAGGTTGTGGATTCCGGTTGCCGCCGCCCCCAGCAGGTCTGACTGAATGCCCAGCACGTTTCTGTCGCGACATGTGTAGTGCAGGATGGCTTCAATGCCCACCGCCTGCTGCATCAGCAACGACAACGCCTGGTTGCTCATGCGCGCCGAGGCCCGCGGACTGTCCGGGATGTTTACCGCGTCCACGCCCACCGATTTGACGAATTTCGCGCCCTCGATTTCTTTGCGGATGTCGATGCCCTTGGGCGGCACGATCTCAACCATGGTCACAAATTCCCCGGCCGCCAGCTTGGCGCCCAGGCCGGAGCGCTCCGCCATGGGAATACTCGCGGCGGCCGAGGGCGCTACTCCCGAATGAATCGCCTCCGAAATCGCGGTCTTGCCGCGCGCTTCGCGCACGCGTAAAGCCGATTTCATGGCCCGGATATGTTCCGGCGTGGTGCCGCAGCATCCCCCGATCAGCTGTACCCCCGCGGCTACGAATTTTCGCGTGTAGCTCGCCATGTATTCCGGCGAACAGAGATAGATATTCCGTCCTTCGACCGAGCGCGGCATGCCGGCGTTCGGCTGCGCCGCCAGCGGCAGGGAAGTCACGGCTCGAACACGCTCAATGGCGTCGAGCATGGCGACCGGTCCCACGCTGCAGTTGATGCCGAGCACGTCCACGTTCCATTCGGTCAGCCGCGCGGCGAAGGCCTCGGGGTCGGAGCCATCCAGGCAGTTCCCGTCTTCGTCAATGGTGACCTGGGCGACGATGGGAATCTTCGCATTCACGTCCCGGCAGGCTAGCACCGCCTGATGTAATTCTTCGACGTAGCCGAAGGTTTCAAGCATCAGCAAATCGACGCCGCCCTCGACCAAGGCTGCAACCTGCTCGCGAAACGCGGTTCGGGCCTCCTCAAAGGAAGTCTTGCCCAGGGGTTCAATACGAACACCGAGCGGGCCGATCGATCCAGCCACCCAAACGTCGAAACTCTTGGCCGCCTCGCGAGCCACGTGCGCGCCCGCCACATTGATGTCGCGCACCCGGTCAGCCAGGCTGTGCCGCGCCAGGCGAAAGCTGTTCGCACCGAAAGTATTGGTTTCGACGATCTCGGCTCCCGCCTGCAAATAGTCGTGGTGGATGCCGCGGATCAGCTCCGGCTGCGAAAGGTTCAGCTCGTCATAGCAGCGGTTGATGAAGATGCCCTGGGCATACAGAAGCGTGCCCATGGCTCCGTCGCAGAGCACCGGCGATTGCTTCAGACGTTCGATGAAGTTCTGTGCCATCTCTTTGAGAATACAAGAAGCAGCAAGGTCTGCGCATCTGGCAAGTCGCCGCGCCTATCGATCGGCATTTCCTTTTTGCTCAAGATACGGTATTCTAATCGCACCTAATAAGGTGCTTTCAATAGGAGTGACCCATGCTTGACATCACCAAGGACATCCAATCGCTGACCACCTTCCGCCGCCGTTCCGGGGACTTCATCAAGCAGCTAAAGAAGAGCAAGCGCCCCGTGGTGCTTACGGTGAACGGGAAGGCGGCAGCCATCGTGCAGGATGCCAAAGCCTACCAGCGACTGCTCGACATTGCCGCCCGCGCCGATGAAGACGAAGCTATCCGTCAGGCTCTAGAGGATGTAGCCCACGGACGTACTCGCCCGGCAAGAGAAGCCTTCGACGAGATTCGCCGCAAATATGACATACGTCGTTGAGTTTGCCGTTGGCGCGGTCCGCGATCTTGAAATGCTTTACGTGGAAAAGAACGCTGCGGAGTCGCTCGCTGCCGCTCGCTGGTTCAACGGGTTAGAACAGGCTGTGTACGCTCTCGCGTCGCACCCCCCAGCGCTGCCCCTTTGCTCCGGAAGCTCGACGGGCGAAGCGAAAACTGCGGCATCTGCTTTACGGCAAGAAGCCTCACGTCTATCGCGTCATTTAGGAAGTCGATGAAGAGCGACAATTAGTCTGGGTGCTCACGATCCGCCACGGCGCAAGACGGATGCTAAATCCCTCCCATCTATCCTAGGTCATGGGGATGTTTGTTTCCCGTGTCCCCCCAAAAAACGCACTTTTCTTCCTTTGCTATAATCCTTAGTTCTTGCATCCAAGTGATTATCCCGCATGAGGTTGGAGTCCCAGGTTTGAAAAGAGCCCTGATTCTTTTGTTTTCCCTGCTGCCCGCCAGCTTGGTGTGTCTGAGCTGCGGTAATTCCACGTCCTCCGGCAGCACGCAAACTAGCGGTCTTAAATCCCGTGCTTTCATTACCAATAACGTTTCCGCCGGCACTTTGGCTGCGGGCGTATACATTCTCAACGCTCAAACGGATGTCCGTGGGCCCACAGCCGGGATCGCTGCCGGCAACAATCCCCAGATGATGATGGTCACACCTAACCATGCCCTGACTCTGGTCTTCAGCGGGATCGGCACGCAAGCCTCCGACAACCAGTTCACGGTCATCAACAACGCCGGCGAAACTGCCGCCGGTCACGTAACCTTGCCCGGCTTGACCGAGAGCTTCGTCGTCTCGCCCGATAGCTCCACCGCCTACGTTGCCGTTCCCAGCGCCCAGGTGACCGGACAATCTCCCGGTATCGTGGAAGTCATCGCACTGGGCAGCGGCACGGTCACCGGACAGGCAGATGTTCCCGCGGTTCACTATATTTCGATCAACAACGGTGGCAACCGAATTCTCGGTTTCAGCGATAATTCCGATTCCGTGGCCGTGATCACGCCGTCGCAAATCGGGATCGGTAACGCGGTAACCTACATCGGCGGCGTGGGCGTTTTCGACCGTCCGGTTGCAGCCTTCTTCAGCAGCGACGACAGCACCGCCTATGTGCTGAGCTGCGGCGCCGAGTGTGGCGGAACCCAGGCCAGCGTACAGCAGTTCAATCTGGTCACGAACACTCTGGTCGCTTCCGTTCCAGCCTGTGTTCCGGTTCCCGGCTCAAACCCAATAACGTGCTCGAGCCTGGCAGTCGGCAGCGTAGCCCTGGTCAATGGCTCGACTATGTATGTGGCGGGCACTCCGCCCTTTGTCGGGGGAAATCCGCAGCAGCCCTGCACTGGTCAGACCACAGCATCACCATCCTGCGGGCTGCTCACCATCGTGAACCTATCCACGATGTCAGTCGTCAATACCGCGCCGATCATTATCACCGACGGAT